>Ga0073928_10005486_pt1 | contig 17758 bp, 20 predicted proteins | sample PaiPotPPA55metaG_FD_76969 | JGI IMG/M metagenome (GOLD analysis project Ga0073928, IMG submission 76969) | Iron sulfur acid spring bacterial and archeal communities from Banff, Canada, to study Microbial Dark Matter (Phase II) - Paint Pots PPA... ... | reverse complement strand
TATGGTGGAGTCGCCGAGGGTGGCGGTTCGCGTCGCCAATTTGGCCGGATCCTCGAGAGTCGCCAGCGTCGCCTGGAATGTCGCCAGCGCGCTGTTGAATGTGCCGAATGCCGAAACCTCGGCCGTCAGCGCCGTCTTGCTCCGATTCAGGGCATTGGTCTCCGGCGCGGCTTTTGCCGTGGTGAGAGATGACACAATGCTATTGATATCAAGGCCCGATCCAATACCGGTTGATGATATGACTGAACTCATGGAGCGCCTCGCCCAACGTGGAACTGATTAATCTATCGGCCAATCCGCCTAGAAGTTAAGCAAGAGACGTACCAATGTCGGGGCGGCCCTGCAAATGCGGTCGGCGCCTCTTACGCGTGGCTGTCGATGAGTACGCCGGGGACGCCCAGGCTACGGAATAGCAAGGGGAATTCCGCGGCAGAATACTGGCCGATGACCTCGCCCGTATCGGGATTGATCTCTTGGATTTGCTTGCTGCCGGAAGAGGCATCCAGGCGAAATTGATTTGGACGGCCGGATTCCCGGAAGTACTTGTTTAACTGCGCGATGAGCGCCTGCAAATCCGGCGCACTCTTTGCGCGCACCGCCGGCGTGGCCGCCGCAGCGGCCGCCGCGTGTCCAATGGCCGGCAAGGACTTGCCGCCTGACTCTTGAACCGTTGCCGATGTCGACGCCTGACTTCCGTGCACGGGGCGCGTCACCGGTACACTTACCGGAATTCCGTCGCTCGCCATGATTACACCTATCTATCTGATTCGGCTAATACTGCGAATACTCCTAAGGCTTCAGGCCGCATCCAGCGACCACTGCCCGGGTGCTTACGCACCCGGGCAGAGTCATCAAACAATCTACTTTATCTATCGACTGTTACTGCAAAAGCTTGAGAATCAACTGGGGCTGTTGATTGGCCTGCGCCAAGATCGAAATACCCGCCTGTTGCAACACGTTGGACTGGGTCAATTTGGCCGTTTCGGCCGCAAAGTCCGCATCCTGAATGGTGCTGCGCGAGGCAGTCAGGTTCTGCACAGTGGACTGCAGATTCTTGACCGTCGACGTGAAGCGATTCTGGATGGCGCCCAACTGACTCTGGAAGGCACTGACCGTTGCCAGCGCTGAATCCACCGCTGCGATCGTGCTGTTGGCACCGGCGACGGTCAGCACGCTGGAGTTCGCCAAGGTCGCTGCGCTCAGGGAGATGGTTTGGCCACCGGCGTTGAAGCCGACATCGGCCGATCCCGCGCCGCCGACCACGATATTGCTCGCGGCGGACAAGGAAATCGTGCCCCGCGTCTGCGCGGCCGCAATTCCCGCACCCGTTCCGGTGCCGCCCGTTCCCGCCGTCACCGTCTCTGCCTGATTGATGTCGCGACCGTCGGCAGCAGTCAGCTGCAATGCGCCGGTCCCGTTCAGGCTCGCCGTGACGCCTGTCTGCGAGGAGTACAAATTAATCTGAGTCGCTACGGCGGACCCGGTCAATACCTGGCCGGTCGCAATGGCGGTACCAGCAGCGTAAATGGCAACGCCGTTGATGGTCAGTGCATAGGTGGTCCCGGCCGAACCGCCGGTGATATTCGAGAACGGTGCTGCACCGATCGCGGTGGTCGATGCGCTGGCCGTCAAGCCGGCGACGCCCGCCGCATTGATCGCCTGCGCTTTGGCATAGGCGGAAAAGGCCGACTGGCCGGCCGTGGCGCCCGCGGAGCCTGCGACGCTCGCGCCGATGCTCACCGCCGTCCCCGTGCCCACCTGGATGGTCAAATTGCTGCCGGTCAGCGCGTTCGCGGTAACGTTCGTGCTGGTGCCGCTGGCCACCTGGCCGATTTGGTCGGCGCGCACACCCTGCGCCAAATTGATGGAAATGGTGTTGCCGACGTTGGCGCCGACTTGGAAGGTCGTGATGCCGCTGCTGCCGTCGAGCACTTTTGTGCCGTTGAAAGACGTCTGCGATGCAATACGCGTGATTTCCGCAATCTGCTGCTGGACTTGGGCATCGAGCGCGGCGCGGTCGGCAGCGCTGTTCGAGCCGTTCGCAGACTGGACTGAGAGAGTGCGGATGCTTTGCAAGGCATCGGTCAAGGTCGCCAAGGCGCCGCCCGCCGTTTGCGCTTCCGAAACGGCGTCATTCGCATTGTTGACGGCTTGGTTGGTGCCGTTGATCTGCGTCGTGAATTGCTGACTGATCGCGAGGCCGGCGGCGTCGTCCGCAGCGCTGTTGATGCGCAAGCCCGAGGACAAACGCTGCAAGGACTGCGACAAGCTGGCCTTCGAGTTGGTCAAGTTTCGCTGCGCGTTGAGCGAATCGATATTGGTATTAAGTGTCAATGGCATGATTAAAACTCCTAAAAGTTGATCCACCGGCCCGTCTTAGGCCCTACTCTTGTGTTCACTTCACCCGCCAAGCGGGCGGACCGGTGACCACATTCAAAGAGGTTATCGGAGCGTCTGCACCGTACTTGAGGGGAGAATCGCGCCGGCCGGCGCCCGGAATCGTCTCCACTTCACGGTTTTCGCAGCAGGCGTTTGACAGTGCGATCCGTCCCGCGGTGTGTATATCGGCCGTAAACGGCCTGCCTTTAGAGGATGTTCTGGCCGACCGGGCCTCCAGACGCACGCTTTCCGTTTTGTGGCGTTGCCACATCAGGCAAGGTCCGGCGTCAACCGGCGCACATAGAGTAGAATGCGGCCCCTTTTCTTCGCCAAGGTCGTGTCGTCGCTTGAAAACCGTGAGCCGTAAGACGCCGAAAGTGGGCTTCGTCAGCCTGGGATGCCCCAAAGCGTTGGTCGACTCCGAACGAATCCTCACGCGCCTGCGCGCGGAAGGGTATGAGGTCGCGGCCAGCTACCGCGCCGCGGACCTCGTCGTGGTCAACACCTGCGGCTTCATCGATGCGGCGGTGGACGAGTCCCTGGACGCCATCGGTGAGGCGCTGGCCGAGAACGGCAAAGTCATCGTCACCGGCTGCCTCGGCGCTCAGCCGCAAAAAATTCTCGACAGACATCCGCAAGTTCTGAAAATCACGGGACCGCAACGCTACGAAGAGGTGGTGGCCTCGGTGCACGAGCACTTGCCGCCGCAGCACGAACCGTTTCTGGATTTGATTCCGCCGCAGGGCGTGAAACTCACCCCGCGCCACTACGCCTATCTCAAAATATCCGAGGGCTGCAACCACCGCTGCAGCTTCTGCATCATTCCCTCGATGCGCGGGGATCTCGTCAGCCGACCGATCGGTGAGGTATTGCGTGAGGCGGAGCAACTGGTGCGCGCCGGGGTCAAGGAGATCCTGGTGATTTCCCAGGACACGAGCGCTTACGGGGTCGATCTCAAGTATGCGGCACAGCCCTGGCGCAACGCCGAGCGCAGCGCCCGCTTCTACGATCTGGCCGCCGCCTTGGGCGAACTCGGTGTATGGATTCGGCTGCACTACGTCTATCCCTATCCCCATGTCGACAAAGTGACCGAACTGATGGCGGACGGACGTGTCTTGCCCTACCTCGACATCCCGTTTCAGCATGCGAGTGCGCGAATTCTGAAACTGATGAAGCGTCCGGCCGCCGCTGAAAATACCTTGGAACGCATAGCCGACTGGCGGCGCGTGGTGCCGGACATCACCATTCGCAGTACCTTCATCGTCGGTTTCCCGGGTGAGACCGAGGAGGACTTTGCAGAATTGCTCGAGTGGCTGCGCACCGCACAATTGGATCGGGTGGGCTGCTTCGAATACTCGCCGGTCGAGGGCGCCGCGGCGAATGCACTGCGCCAACCGCAGGTGCCACCGGAAATCAAAGCGGAACGCCGCGCGCGGTTCATGGAGCTCAGCAAGCAAATCAGCGCACAGCGGCTGGCGCGCAAGACGGGCCGCAAGATGCAAGTGCTGGTCGACCGCATTGAAGGCAATGTTGCGATCGCGCGATCCAGCAGCGATGCCCCGGAAATTGACGGCGTGGTGCGCATTCGCGGCGCCAAAGGACTGGCAGTCGGCGATTGGGCAGAGGTGCAGATCACACGGGCGGACGCCTACGATCTTGAGGCGAAATTGAGCCCGTTTGTGTAATCTGCCGATCTTCGTATACCAGCTCTTGGACTAGGAAATCAGCCGTGGAAATTACTGCAGACCGGGTCGTTACCATTCATTACACCCTCAAGAACGACGCCGGCGCCGTGCTCGACACCTCGGCCGGCGGCGAACCGCTGGCTTATATACAGGGCCACGGCAATCTGGTCCCCGGCTTGGAAAAAGCCCTGGAGGGTAAACGAGATGGCGAGACCCTGGCCGTCTCGCTGGCGCCTGCCGATGGTTATGGTGTGCGCGATGAGGCGCTGGTGCAGCGTGTACCGAAGCGCACCCTACAGGGTTCGGGCGAAATCAAAAAAGGCATGCAGTTTCAGGCGCGAACCCAAGACGGCATGCGCCTGTTCACCGTGACCGCCGTGGTGGGTGACATGATCACGTTGGACGGCAACCACCCTCTGGCTGATCAAACCTTGCATTTCAATGTGGACGTGATCGGCGTGCGCGAGGCCACCAGCGAAGAACTCGAACACGGCCACGTGCACGGCGCCGGCGGACATCACCACTAGAGATATTTGAACAGCGTCAACCCTTGCGTCAGGGTATAGGCCTGCATCGACGCGCTGAGGGTGGTGTTCTGTAAATCCAGCGTGGTGATCGCGGCGGCGTAATCGAGGCTCTGCAGCGAAGAGATGGAAGCTTTGAGCTGGATTTGCTGACTGCTGGAGACCGACTGCTGGGTGGTGATCGAGTTCAGCCGTGCGCCGATGGTCGCCCGGATGTTTGACGTCTGCGCGAGCGCTTGATCGATATTGTTGATCGCGTTGCCCAGCGAATTATTCAGTTTGGCCTGCGCCCCCGGAGTGCCGCCGACGGCCTGCAATGCGCTGACCAAATTCTGCACCGTCGTGAACACGCTTTGATTGATGCTCGGCGCCACCGTGAACGAATCTCCGGTGGCCGGCTGCCCATCGAGCGTTACTTGTACGCCGCGGAAGGCGATCGACTGGCCGGCCGTATATGTCCCCGAGGTCACGAGCGCATTGGCTGAATCGCGCACTTCGAAGGTATTGGGGGCCGTAAAATTGATGGCATAGGTGCCGCCGTCGTAGGCTGCCGGGTTCTGTACCGTCGAGGCGCCGAGTACACCGGTGCCGGTGTTGCCTGCAGCGGCGCTCGCGTTGAAGGTACCGTTGCCGGTCTTGATTTGATTGAATACGCTGTTGCCGTTGTCGCCGTCGGCGATGGTTTGACCGGCCGCGATCTGCACTTGGCGCTGGCCCTGGTCGCCGGTGTAGTTTGCGCCGCTTGCGGTCAGCGTGAACGGTTGGTTATTCGTGGAAAAGCCGCCGAAAATGTACTCGCCATTGCCGTCCTGGGTATTGGCCAGGGATAACAAACTGTTTTGTATTTGCGCAGCCTGCGACGCGATCGCCGCGCGGCCTGAGCTGGAAACGGAAGCATTGTTGGCCTGTAGCGCGAGATCGCGCAAGCTCTGCAGCTCGGTTTGCACCTGCGCCAGGGCGCTATCCTCGGTGCCGAGCCGCGTCTGTGCGCTGTTGGCATTGGCATCGTACTGCTGACTTTGCGCGAGCGCCTGATCGTAGTTGTTGACGCTGCCGGCGGCGACCGGATTCTGCGATGGGGTGGTGAACGCGAGCTTTGACGAGATTTGGTTCTGCGTTTGAGACAGATTGGACTCGATCTGGGTCAGCGCCGCGAGGAACTGGGCTTGATTCAGGCTTTGGGTTACGCGCATGGAGATTTCCTTTATGCCGCCTGTACGGCGGTCAGCAAGCTCTGAAACAGGCTGCTGCCGATTTTTAGCGCCTGGGCGGCGGCTTGATAGGACTGCTGCCATTGCAGCAGGCTGGCGGCTTCCTCATCCAGGTTGACCCCCGATACGGATTGCACATTCTTTTGCGCCTGAGTGTTGACCGCCGACTGGGCGGCTTGTGCGGTATTGACCTGTTGGGCCTCGCTGCCGATGCCGGTGATCAGCGAACTGACTGCGCCGTTGACGCTGATGGTGCCGTTGGCGAGAATTCCCTGGGTTTGCTGATTGGCGCTCGCCAGGGCGTTGCGATTGTCGCCCGTGCCCCCCGCGTTGCTCTTCACCGTGAAGGTATCGCCGGCCGCCGGGGTGCCGCTGATCGCCACCTGCCAGCCGTTGAGGCTGATATTCGCGCCCGCGGTGTAGGCGAAGCTTCCGGCGCCATTCACCGAATACGTCGTCGGGGTGATGAATTGAATGCTCGTGGTATTCAGCAAATTGGGATTGCCGACATTGACCACCGTGCCGCTGCTGATCGTGGCACTTCCCACATTGCCGTTTGCGGCCGACGTCTGCACGGCGCCGGCGGCGGCGATCTTCGAGGGGTCGGTCAACACGGCGGCGAATGAGCCGACAGCCTGCGCGGTGGGTTGGATGAGAAACTGATCTCCCGAGGCCGGCGTCGCCGACACCACGATGGATAAACCATCGGCCGTGAGGGGACTCGCCACGGTGCCGGCGCCCGATAGGGCGACCGTACTGCCGTCGCTGGAGCGGGTCAGGGAATACGCCCCGGCCTTGTACGACAGCACGTAATCGTTCGCAGTCAGCGCGCCGACATTGGCGATGCTGACGGCAACGCTCGTATTGTCCGTGTTCTTCGCGGAGGCAGTGGCCGTGGGCCCGCCCACCGAAAATAGGTTCGCGCCGAACTGCCCGCTGAGATCCAGACCCGCATTCTGCTGCGAGTTGACCGCTTGGCTGAAGGCGGTGGCAATCTGGCCCAGCTGATTCTGTACGGGTTGGATCGCCTGGGTGCGCGCCGCCAGCAGCCCGCCGAGGTCTCCCGATGTAATGGAGCCGCTGATGATATTGCCGGCGGCGGTGGAGGAGGATATCTCCAGTTGCGCCGAATTGAAGGGATTTCCCACGGTGGTCAAGGTGGTGGTGGTTCCCTGCAGAACCAGCGGCTGCCCATTGCCCACGAAGACATTGAGGGCGCCGTTGGTGTCCGTGGTGGTCGAGACTCCGATCAACGATGAAAGATCCGACACCAGCTTGTCGCGCTGGTCGAGCAAGGTGTTGGGCGGACTACCCCCGGCCTGGGCCGTGCTCACGACGATCTGTTGATTCAGTTTGGAAATCGACGCACCGATCGAATTGATTTGCTGCACATCGGCCGTGATGCGTGTGTTGATGTCGGTATTCAAGCCGTTCAGTTGCGAACTGATGCTGCTGAAACTGTTCGCGACGCTCTGCGCCTTGCCGATCAGGGCTTGCCGCGTGGCTGCGGACGTGGGGGTATTCGCGACGGCCGACCATGCGCTGTAAAAGTCCTGTAAGGCGGTGCTGATGCCGCCGGCCGTCGTGCCCACGATATTGTCGATCTGCGACGTGTAACCCTGCAGGCCGTTCAATTGACCGAGGCTGCTTTGCGAGGTATTCAATTGATTGTTGGTCGCCTGGTTGAAGGCGCGCGTGGTGGCGATGACGTTGACCCCGCTGCCGACGCTGGCTGTTCCATTCGACTGCGGTGCCGCGGCGCTCAGAACCACCGATTCCTTGCTATATCCGGGCGTGCTGGCGTTGGCGATGTTATTGCTGGTAACCGCCATCGCGGCTTGGAACGCCTGAAGCGCCGAAACGCTGATTCCAAATATGTCTGACACCATTACTCTCCGCGTTTTCGGCGTTCGAACTCACTCGACTCCCGCACTATCGGCAGCCAATCCAATATCTATAATGCTGCAGTGCGGGTGGGCAGCGCCGCCTGGAGCACGCCGCCATTCAAGATTTGATTTAACTTATTCGCATATTCAGGGTCGGTCGCGTAGCCCGACTTGCCGATGCGGTCGATGTACGCGTGGACGTCACCGCCTGCCGCGATCGCATCCCGGTAGCGCGGAGACTTCTTCAGCACATTGGCAAAGTCGCTGACGCTCTCCTCGATCGACCCGTAGGCCCGAAAAGCCGTGCGCCGCTGCGTCGCCACGCCGTTGCCGAACTCCACCGTATCCGCGGTCGCCCGGGCGCCGGTCCACTCGTCGCCGGCTTTGATGCCGAACATATTGAGGCTGGGCGAGCCATCGGCGTTGCGCGCCATGCGCTGACCCCATCCGGTTTCGAGCGCCGCCTGCGCCAGAAGTCCCAGCGGATTGAGCCCCAAAGCGGTGGCGGCGCGGCGGATGGCCGGCATCACCTGATCGACGAACTCCGCCGGCGTTTTCGCCAAGACCTGCGGCGGGGCCGACACCCCGCCGGAAGCCGTCTTGGGCGCAGCGGGCGCAGTCTTGCCCGTCAGCTGTCGTTTCAATATGGCGCCTATGCCTAAATCCTGGTGTTGGCTGATGGTGAGCGCCACCTGCTTGTCGAACATGTCCTGGTACACGCCCATCTCGTTGCCGTCGAGTTCGTCACCCATGCTGGCGTCGCGCATGCTCTTCAACATCATTTGCAGGAACAAAGCCTCGACCTGACTGGCCACGGCGCTGATCGCCTGGGGCGAAGTCGGATCCGCTTTGAGCGCCGCCAAACCGTTGAGATCGGTGTACGTGGTTGCGGCGGAGGTGTCCGGCACCGAGGGGCCGAGAGACTGCAGAGCACCGGTCAATGAAAGATCTGTGGTCATTTAAATCACGATGAGCTCGGCCTGCAGCGCACCGGCCTCCCTGAGGGCTTCGAGGATGGCGACCAGATCACCGGGCGCTGCGCCGACATCGTTGACGGCGCGCACGATCTGCTCGAGTTCCACGCCGGGTTTGAACAGGAACATACGGTTCGACCCCTGATCCACCTTGATGGTCGAGTTGTTGAGCACCACCGTTTGTCCCAGCTTGGAGAATGGCGCCGGTTGGCTGACGGTCTGCTCTTCTTTGATGGTGACGGACAGAGAACCGTGCGACACCGCAGCCGGCGTCACGATGACATTGCTGCTGATCACCACCGTGCCGGTGCGCGAATTGATGATCACCTTGGCCGAGGCCATGCCCGGTTCCACCTGCAAATTCTCGACCGACGAGAGGAACGATACGCGCTGCGTGATATCCAGCGGCGCGCGCACCCGGATCGAACCGCCGTCGATGATGGAGGCGATGTCGTCCCCCATGCCCTTGTTCACGCTCGCGACCAATCGCGTCGCGGTCGTAAAGTCGGGATCGTTCAAATTGAGCACGATCGAATCGCCTTGGGAGAGCTGCGAGGAAACGGCTCGTTCCACGGTGGCGCCGTTCGGAATGCGGCCCGAGCTCGGCACATTCACGGTGAGCTTCGATCCGTCGGTACCTTCGACGCCGAACCCGCTCACGATGAGATTTCCCTGAGCAATTGCATAGATCTGTCCATCGAGGCCATGCAGGGGAGTGACCAAAAGCGATCCCCCGCGCAGACTCTTCGCGTTGGCGATGGAGTTGACGGTGATGTCGATGGTTTGCCCGGGCTTGACGAAGGCCGGCATGACGGCATGCACCGCGACGGCCGCCACGTTCTTGAGCTGCGGCGTGACGTTTGCGGGAACCGTGATGCCCAGTTGCGCCAACATGTTGTTGAGCGACTGCACGGTGAAAGGCGCTTGGCTGGTTTGATCACCGGTGCTGTCGAGGCCGACGACCAGCCCGTAGCCCACCAGCTGATTGGTGCGCACACCCTGTATCTGCGCCATGTCCTTGATGCGCTCAGCCTGGGCGAGCGAGCCGGTCAACAGCAGCAGAAGCGGCGCCAACAGGAGTTTCACGAATGATTCCATGTGCATGACTTCAGTACGGCGCATAGGCGGAGTTGAAGAACCGTGCCAGCCAGCCCACTCGATTGGAACTGTCGATCACGCCCTTGCCCGAGTAACTGATGTGGGCATCCGCGACTTTGTCGGAGGTCACCGTGTTGTCGGTCCTTATGTCGGCCGGGCGCACCACCCCTGAAACGCGGACGAACTCATCGCCCTGATTGAGCTTCAAAGTCTTCTCGCCCTGGATCACCAGATTTCCATTGGCCTGAACATCCATCACCGTCACCGTCAGGCTGCCCGCCAGACTATTGCCCTGCGTGCTCGATCCCTCGCCGTCGAAACTATCCGCGCCGTTCATCGTGGTGGTAAGAATCGGCACGCCGGCCGCGGTGAAGGTCTTGCCGAAAATCGTGGGACCCGTATTGTTGACTGCCGTGGTCTTCGTGGTCTTGGTGACCGCACTCTTGCTGGCATTGGTCGATTCCGTCAGACGAATCGTCAACACGTCGCCGACGCGGCGCGCCTTGAGATCCGCGAACAATTCCATTTGCTGGCCCGCCTGATAGATCGCACCGTCGGTGCGCGGAGTCGGCGGCGGCAGAACGCGCGCGACCACAGGTTCGGGTTTGTGTTGCCGCGCCGGCAATAGTCCGCACGCTGACATCAGCGCGCACGCCGACAGGAGACCGCAGAGAAGCCCTCCCCGCAGGATCATCCGCGATTCGGATCGGTGTTGCCGCGTCATGTTAGGTTGGTCGTCGTGTACTGCAGCATTTGATCGGTGGCGCTGATGGCCTTGGAATTCATCTCGTAGGAGCGTTGACACTCGATCATCGAGACCAGCTCCGTCACCGAATTCACATTCGACGTTTCGAGCGCACCCTGCTGCAAAGTCCCCAGTCCATTGGTGCCCGCCGTGCCCACCTGCGGCGATCCGCTGGCCGCGGATTCGACCAATAAGTTGTTGCCGACGGGCTGCAGGCCCTGTTCGTTGATGAAATCCGCCAACTGGATCTGGCCGACTTGAGTGCCCTTGGCGTTGGCCGCGGTTTTGACCGTCACCACGCCGTCAGTGCCGATGGTGACCGACTGGGCGCTCGCCGGAATGTTGATCGCCGGCTGCAGCGGATACCCCGACGCGGTGACGACGTTGCCCTGATTGTCCAAGCTGAATGAACCGTCCCGCGTATAGGCGATGGTGCCGTCCGGCTGGGTGATCTGCAGAAATCCGCGCCCGTTCACCGACATGTCCAAGCTGTTGTTGGTCTGAAGCACGCTGCCTTGGGAGTAGTCCTTTTCCGTCGCGACGATGCGCACGCCGGTGCCGAGCGTCAAGCCCGTGGCATATTGCGTGTTCTGCGTGCTCTGTGCGCCGACCTGGCGGATGTTCTGGTACATGAGGTCCTGAAAGGCGGCGCGCCCCGATTTGAAACCCGTCGTATTGGTGTTGGCCAAATTGTTGGAGATGACCGCCATCCGGGTGTTTTGCGCGTCGAGACCAGTTTTTGCGGCCCATAATGCAAGATTCATCGTGAGTTTCCTTGAATGGTTACGGGGACGAAATCAGGCGCTCGGCGCTCTGTTCGTTTTGATTGGTCGAATTGATGCTCTTGATCTGGAATTCGTACAATCGCTGCAGTTCGATCATGCTGATCAACGACTGGGCCGCGTTGACATTGCTCGACTCCAGCATGCCGGAAGTCACGGAGACCGTGTCGTCGGTCTTCGCCTTCCCGCCCGATTTGAGCCGCAGCAGACCGTCATCGCCCTTTTGCAGATCCGTGGTCTTGGGGTTCACCAACTTGATTCGATCGACTTGGGTGACCGCAAGCGGTGCGGAGCCCTGCGGAACCACTGACACCGTGCCGTCGCCGCCGATGCTCACCTGGGTCGAGGGCGGTATCACCAACGGGCCGGACTCGGTCAGCACCGCCAATCCGCTCGCCGTCGTGACCGCCCCCGTCGGCGACAGCCGCAAATCGCCGGCACGGGTATAGGCCTCCTTGCCGTCGGTGCCGCGAACCGCAATGAAGCCTTTGCCGTTGACGGCGATGTCGAGATTGCGGCTCGTGCTCTGCATGACGCCCGGGGAAAAATCGGTACCCGCGTCGCCGGCCACGGCATTGACGCGCGTCGCATAGCCCGGGCCGTAGATCGGCTCGCTGTCGAACGCCACGGTATCCGCGCGGAACCCGATGGTGCTCAAGTTCGCGATGTTGTGGTTGTTGACGGCCTGCGCTTGCATGATTTGCTTCGCGCCCGTCATCGCCACATACAGTCCTCTATCCATGGTTCAGTTTCTCAATGGGCGCCGGATCAATGCGCGATGTTGATGACGGTCTGCGACAGCTGATTGGCCGTGGTGATGACCTGCGCGTTGGCCTGGAATGCCCTTTGCGCGGTGATCATGTTCACGAGCTGCTTGGTCAGGTCGACGTTGGAGGCTTCCAACGCGCCCGATTGAATGGTGCCGAATCCGGCCGATGCAGCCGTGCCCGAGACGACCGTGCCCGAGCTGAATGTCTCGGACCAATTCGTGTCTCCGAGCTGCTTCAGTCCCTGGGGATTGGGAAAGTTCGCCATGGCAAGCTGTCCGAGCTGCGTCGAACGTCCGTTGGTATAGACGGCGGACACGACCCCCGCGGTGTCGATGGCAACGGTGCTGAGCTGACCGGTCGCATAGCCGTTCTGTACGATCGACGTCACGCCGAACTGCGAGCCGTACTGCGTGGTTGCATTGAAGTTGAAATTCATGTTCATCGGGTTCGCCCCGCCCGGCGGAGTAAACCCATTGAACGGCAATGCACCGCCCACCGGTAAGGTCACCGCGCCCGTGCTGGAGAACGTCAGGGATTGCGTGCCTCCGACCTGAGTGCCGTTGACGGTCATGTTGACGTTCCACTGATTGGGCGTCGCGGTCTGGGTGAAATAAAAGGTCGCCGGGTACTGATTGCCCAGTGAGTCGTACACCGATGTCGACGTGGACTGGCTGTAAGTTTGCGAGTTGGTCGGATCAAAGGGCGCGACGGCAGGAACCTTGGAGTTTGCCGGAAGATTCAGAATCACCGTGCCCGAGGTGGTCGCCAAGGGAGCGCTCTGCGCCGTCTGCAAGTTCAAATTCGTCAGGGAGCCGGTGTTGAATCCACCGTTGATGAGGGGCGGATACACCTGCAAGGCCTGACCGGTGGCGCTCACCACATTGCCGGTCTTGTCTTCGGAAAACTGGCCGTTGCGCGAATAGACGTAGCCGTTCGGGCTGTGCAGAGTGAAGAAACCATCCCCGCTGATCGCCAGATCGAGATTGGAAGACGACGATGAAATATTGCCCTGAGTGAATTGCTGCGCCGTGGTCGTGAGCCGTACGCCCTGACCGACGACCGAGGTGTTCAGATTCACCGCGCCGGCCGAATACACATCCGCGAACTCCGCCCGCGAATCCTTGAATCCAACGGTATTGGCGTTCGCCACGTTGTTGGCCGTGACGTCCAAATCCGAACTTGCGGCCGTCAAACCCGATAAAGCAATGCTGAATTGAGCCATGTCTTCTACTCCTGCTCTGAATTAGTTGGAAATCTGCTGAACGCTGCTGAACGGCACGCTGCCGAGACCGGTGACGTTCAAGGTAAGCCCCGTCGAGCCGGCACCCATGGAGACGCTGTCGACCGTGCCGTTGACCAGCGTGGTCGCTGCCGTGCCGCCGGAGGTGGCACCGGCATACTGCGCGCTCAACGTATATGTGCCTGCGGGAGCTTGTGTGCCATCGCCCATCTTGCCGTCCCAAGAGAAGCTCGCCAAACCCGTCGATTGCGCACCGAGATTGATTTGCCGCACCAGGACGCCGCTTGAAGTTTTGACGTCGAGCACCACCTGCGAGGTGGTCTGCGGCACGTTGACGGCACCGGTAACGGTCCCGTTCGCCGTGAGGTTGGCCGTGGTGCTGGCCGCGAGCACCTTATGTCCCAGCAATGACGAGGCCTGCAGCGCCTGGCTCGGGGAGAGCGCACTCGACAGGGTGCTGAACGACGTATTCAGCTGGGTAATCCCCTGCACTTCGCTGAGCTGGGCCAATTGCGTAAGAAAGGTATTGCTGTCCACCGGACTCGTCGGGTCCTGGTTTTTCAATTGGGCCAACATGAGCGTGAGGAAATTCGTCCCGCCCAATGTCGTGGCGCTGTTTGCCGCGCCAGACGAAGAATTCGAACCGGCTCCGGCGGCCGAGCCCGTGCTGCCGGTGGAGCCGGTGCCGGTATTGCCGGCGGCGTTCGTTCCGTTGACTACCATGATGTGTTCCTAGTGCCCCATCGAGATGGTTTTGAGCAGCAAATCGCGTGCGGTGTTGATCACGTCGATGTTGGTGGCGAATGAGCGGTTAGCCGAAATCATGTTGGTCATCTCTTCGATTGAATTGACGTTCGACGTGAAGACATAACCGTCCTTGTTGGCCACCGGATTGTCCGGTTGATAGCGCATCGACGGCGGCGCCGAGCTTTCCACCACGCCGAGTACCCGCACGCCCGCCGAAGCCTCTTGGTCGTCGGCGAAGGGATTCGACGTGTCCATCATCGACTGGAACACGGGATGCCGCGCGCGATAGGTCTTGGCCGCGTCGCCGTTTACGCTTTCGGCATTGGCCAGATTGCTGGCGGTGGTGTTGAGCCGGATGGTTTGGGCGTTCAGTGCGCTTCCGGCGACGTTGAATACATTGAATAGAGACATTTTCTTTCCTCGAGGGCGATTAACGCCCGGCAATGGGACTACTGGCCGGCAATGGCGAGCTGCATCTCCGCTATCGTCCCGCTGATGAACCTCAAGCTGGCTTGATAGCGGACGTTGTTCTCGGCGAAGGCCGCCTGTTCCACCGGCATTTCCACGGTGTTGCCGTCGAGCGATGCCTGATACGGATTGCGGTACTTCAGGGCGCCCGCCGACAATTCACCTTGAGGGATCGCGATATGCGCCGCCTGCGTCACCCGCATGGACAGCGACGCCCCGTCGCTCTGCGCCAGCACTTCGCTGAAATCGATATCGCGCGCCTTGTAGTTCGGCGTGTCGGCGTTGGCGAGATTCGTGGCAAGCACGCCGATCCGCTGCTCGTGCAGCAGCAGCGCTCGCTCATGGATACCGAAAACGTTCTCGAACATGCGTTGATCTCCTTGACGGAAACCTAAAGCAAGAGCTGTGCCAAACCGCTGATACGTGGGCAATCGGCCGTCCAAGGGCCAAGGAGCGCCCATTGCCGCTTGGCACTTGCCCGCGTGCCCGAGCCGCGCGGCAAGAAATTGCCGTAAGCGGCCGAGCGGCGGCCGACCGCGGACGGCAGGCGAGGACTGGCCCGCGGTGTTCTGCCCGCCATGCCGATGCCGCCATGGCACGCCGCTTGCACTTGTCATCTATGATGCAAACAGCGCCAAAATATTGTCGTTGGTTACTCGGTCGCGGGCTCCTCGGCGTGAGCCTCGGGCTCGGCCTCGCGGCGGCGCCCCTGCTGCAGGCCGCGCCCGGCCCGGAGACCGCCGGCGATACGATTCCCCAGCGGGATACGGATCTTCAGGACATTCCAACGCTCGAGGCGCTGGCGAAGGCCGAGGCGGTGCGGCAGTTTCCCCCGCTGACCGATCGGCAGCGCTTCTTGATCGGTCCGATCGAGCCGCACCTGGAACTCGCGCGCTGCCGCCAACCCGTGGGAGCCGCTCTCGCCTCGGTGCATCACATGCAAGATAGAGCGACGATCGAGCTGCGCTGCCAGGACGCCAAACCCTGGCATCTCTATGTGCAGGTCAGAATCATCGGTACCTCGCCGGCAGTGATCGCGGCGCACGCCATCGTGGTGGGCAGCGTCCTCAAGGCCACGGATTTGCGGGTGGATGAGCACGATATCTCCGAGCTGCCGCCCGGCTTCCTGGATGACCCCGCCATCGCGGTAGGACTGACCGCCGGCCGGCCAATCTCAGGCGGCGCCTTCCTGACCAATCAACAATTGGTGGCCGCCAAGGCAGTACAACGCGGCCAATCGGTGACCTTGGTCGCAGACTTGGGTGGCATGAGCGTGCGCACGGCCGGCAAGGCCCTCAACGATGGGCTGATCAATCAACGAGTTAGAGTGCAAAATCTGTCTTCCGGTAAAATCGTAGAAGGGGTTGCGCGCTCCGAGCAGGTGGTGGAAATAATTTCTCGATAGCCCTTCAGTGAAGCGCGTCACAGTCGATAACTAGTCCGGAGGATGCAACTCGAGCGTAATCGCTAAAGTTCATCCGAACCCTGACGATAAGATGGCATGGGCCGGTGCAAGTAGCCCTAGGAGAACTTCGGTGACTGACAAAATCAGCGCATATTCAACTGCTGAGCCGATCGCGCCCATCAAGGGCTCGAACAGCAACGGCGTGGTTGCCGACAAGGCGCAGGGCGAGGCTCAGGCCGCGGGCTTGCCTAAGCCAAAGACCGGCGATACCGTCACCCTGACCCACTCCGCCCGGTCCCTGCAGAAGATCGAAGAGGCCGTCGCCAAAGCGCCTGTGGTCAACGCGTCGAAAGTCGCAGCGGTGAAACAGGCCATCAATTCCGGCACCTACCAGATCAATCCCGGCCAGGTGGCCGATAAACTGTTGCAGTTCGAACGCGGGCTGAAGTAAACCCATGGACCCGGAAGCGCGCCGCCGTCTCGAGGATGTCTTGGATCGCGAGATCGAAGCCGCGCGTTCCTTGGCGGCGACTTTGGCCGCGGAACGCACCGCGCTCACCGGTGACTCCCCTCAAGCGGTCGAGCAAAGCGCCGCTGAGAAAATCCAGATTTTTGGAACCATTGAAAAACTCGAAGCGGAACGCCGCGCCCTATGGGCTGCACCCAGCCTTGGGCTGGCGGCGACGATCGCCGACCGCTGGCGCGCCCTGATGGAGCTGATGGCCGGCTGTCGCACCGCCAACGAAATCAACGGCCATATCATCCATGTCCGGCAACATCAGGTAGGGCAGCTGATCGATATCGTCCGCGGCGGTCCCGCGATCACCTACGATCCTCAAGGAAAGACCTTCGCCAAAGCGCTGCGCGCGTTGGCGCGGGCTTGATCCATGTTAGTTCTCAGCCGCCGTGCTGATGAATCCATCATCATCCAGCCGGCGGACGGTGTGGACGCCAACATGACCATGGCGGAGCTTTTCGCCAACGGCCCCATCCAGATCACCCTGCTCGGAGGAACGGGCCGGCGCGTCAAGATGGGTATCGACGCTCCGGAACAACTCTCCATTCGGCGCAAAGACGCCGTCTAAAGCTCGTCCGCTCTGCGGTCGATTTTTTTTGACCCCCTCGGGCGCGCATAGGTCCTTGATTTTACATATCAGTCCGGCGCCTTACATATCCGTGCCGGCGCAATTGAACGCTTCGCTAACTACTGCGCGATGTGCATAATGGCTACCTCACGTCGATGATCAACCGAAGGGATTGAACGGATGGAGCGTCGCTTGCACACCCGCCACCGAGCACGCACCACCGTGTATGTGGTGATGTCGGGACGAAAGAGCCGAATTTGCAAGGCAAAAAACCTGAGTGCAAACGGCGTGTTCGTCGAGACGGAAAATCTCGGGTTGCGCAAGGGCCAACAGGTCCAGCTGGCCTTCGCCATCAATCTAGGCTTGGTGACCAAAATCCATCGCCGCACCGCCATCGTGGCGCATGTCACGCGCGGCGGCACCGGACTCATGATGGAGCAGTTCGCCGGACGCTGAGCGCTTCCTTGATTCGCGGTACGCCGCGCGATTCCCTGTAAACTAACGCGGATGCCACCCTTCGATCCGCCCCGCTCGGATGCCATCCGCATCCGTGGCGCCCGTCAGAACAATCTCAAAGATTTGGACCTCGATCTTCCCCTCAACGAGTTGATCGTCGTCACGGGCGTGAGCGGCTCCGGGAAATCCTCGCTGGTATTCGACACCTTGTATGCCGAGGGACAGCGCCGCTACGTAGAGACCTTCTCCCCGTACGCCCGTCAGTTCTTGGATCGGATGGATAAGCCGCAGGTCGACCGCATC
>Ga0073928_10005484_pt1 | contig 17759 bp, 12 predicted proteins | sample PaiPotPPA55metaG_FD_76969 | JGI IMG/M metagenome (GOLD analysis project Ga0073928, IMG submission 76969) | Iron sulfur acid spring bacterial and archeal communities from Banff, Canada, to study Microbial Dark Matter (Phase II) - Paint Pots PPA... ... | reverse complement strand
CCACCGATGCGCGTAGCTTCTTCGGCCGCGACCTCGAAGGTGAAAATTCCGCGGTCCACTTCGGCGCGGGCTGTCTTGATGGGCTTGCCCGCTTCGAGCGCCATCAAACGGGCAAATTCTTCGTGGCGTGTTCGGATACCTTTCGATATTTCACGCAGAACGTGTTGGCGCTCGTAGCCGGGCATCTTGCGCGTGGTCTCAAAGGCGCGCTGAGCGGCCGCAACCGCAGCTTCGGCGTGGGCAGCGCCTGCGCGATGTGTGGTGCCCACCACCGAGCCGTCGTGCGGAGCGAGAATTTCCAATGGCTCGCCCTCGGCTAGCCATTTGCCGTCGAGGAAAAACCCCCAAACTTTAGTCGGAGTCTTACTTGGAGTTGCCATAGCGGGTACCTCTATTAGTCGAATTGCTACGCCCGGCGCGGTTCGGCTTCCACCCGCGATTCAAAGACACTCGCGAACGCAGCTTCTATAATGGCGAGCCCTTCGTCGAATTGCTGATCTGTGATTATAAGCGGAACGAGCACCCTGAGGACATTTCCGTAACTTCCCGCCGACAACAGAATCAACCCGTGTTCGTAGCAGTATCGAATGATCTGCTCCGTTTCTTCCTTGGCCGGCTCGCGGAATTCGCCCGGCCGCACCAGCTCGATTGCACACATCGCACCGAGACCGCGGACGTCACCGATCGTCGCAAAGCGGTCTTTCCACTCTCGCGCGCGTTTCTGAAAACGCTCACCGATCTTTTCCGCCCGCTCCGAAAGCCTCTCGCGTTCCATCGTCTCGATTCCCGCAAGCGCGGCCGCGCAAGAAACAGGATTGCCGGTGAACGTGCCGCCGAGGCCGCCGACTCCCGGCGCGTCCATTATCTCGGCACGGCCGGTGACGGAAGCAAGGGGCAGTCCCCCAGCGATGGATTTTGCCGCAATCAGAATGTCCGGCGTGATCCCGTAGCGTTCGCTCGCAAACATCGCGCCCGTGCGGCAGAAACCCGTTTGCACCTCGTCCGCGATGAACAGGATATTGCGCCGCCTGCAGATTCCCTGCAGCACCGCAAAAAACTCAGGCGGCGGAGCCACGAAACCGCCCTCGCCCAGCACCGGTTCGACCACCACCGCCGCAACCGCTTCGGACGCAACAACTCGTTTGAACGTATCCTCCAGATGATACGCGCAGAATACGTTGCATGAGGGATACTCGAGCGAATACGAACAGCGGTAACAGTAAGCGTAAGGAATGCGGTAAATGTCGGCGGCAAAAGGCTCGAACCCCGCCTTGTAGGGATGCGTCTTGCTGGTGAGCGACATCGTGAGCATCGTGCGGCCGTGAAACGCATCTTCGAAACAAATAATCGCCGAGCGATGCGTGTAGCACCGGGCAATCTTGACGGCATTCTCAACAGCCTCCGCGCCCGTGTTGACGAGAAGGGTCTTCTTCGGAAAACTACCGGGAACGAGAGAATTCAACTTCTCCGCGAGCTCAACATATTTCCCGTACGGCGCGACGCTGAAACAAGTATGCAAGAACGCATCGAGTTGCTCGCGGATCGCATTTACGACGCCGGGCGCCCGGTGGCCCACATTCGCGCAGCCAATGCCGCCCGCAAAATCGAGATAGCGGTTACCATCGACGTCCTCGACAACGACTCCCTCGGCGCGCGCCGCAAAAATTGGAGTCGAATGATAAACGCCGCGAGGCACAGCTGCGTTACGGCGCCGCATCAGCTCTTGTGACTTGGGCCCGGGTACTTGCGTGCGCAACTGAATCGTAGCCATTTCAGTACCACCCAATCGGCTGCTCATTGAGATTGATGTGTACTTGTTTGGTCTCGAGATACTCTTCAACACCCCACGGACCAAGTTCGCGCCCAAAGCCAGATTGCTTGTAGCCGCCCCAGGGCGCCTCGACATAGGTGGGCTGCATGTGATTTACCCATACGATTCCGGCGCGCAACGCCTTCACAACGCGAAACGCCTTGAAGATATCGCGCGACCAAACGGCGGCGGCAAGGCCATAGGGCGTGTCGTTCGCAATCCGGATCGCGTCACCTTCATTTGAGAATGGAATCACGGCGGCGACCGGGCCGAAGATTTCTTCCTGTGCGATTCGCGCTGAATTGTCGACGTCATAGAAAATTGTCGGTTCGACGTAATATCCGCGTAACATCGAAGATGCCCGTCCGCCGCCAGCGGCGAGCTTCGCCTCCTTCTTACCGAGCTCCTGATACGATCGCACGCGATCGAATTGATCCTTGCTCACCAGCGGACCCATTTTTGTTTCGCGATCGAGCGGCGGGCCCAAGCGAATCTTTTTGGATTTCGCAGCCATGGCTTCCACGAACTTCGAGTAGATCGACTTCTCGACGAGAATACGGCTTCCCGCGGAGCACACCTCACCCTGATTAATGAACACGCCGAATAGAGCACCATCGATTGCCGATTCGAAGTCGGCGTCGGCGAAAAATATATTAGGAGACTTCCCGCCCAGCTCCAGCGTGACGCGCTTCACCGTGTCGGCCGCCATTTTTACGATAGCCTTCCCTACCGATGCGCTTCCCGTAAACGCAACCTTGTTCACGTCGGGGTGTCGCACCAGCGGCGCACCGGCCGTTTCACCAAGTCCCGTGATGATATTTACCACGCCGGGCGGCACTCCGGCGTCACCTAGAAAGCTCGCAAACTCAAGGGCTGTCAGCGGCGTTTGTTCCGCCGGTTTGAGGACACACGTGCATCCTGCTGCGAGCGCGGGAGCGAGCTTCCAGGCGGCCATCAGAAGTGGATAGTTCCAGGGAATGATTTGAGCCGCGACGCCGATGGGCTCGCGAAGAGAAAGGCTCAGAGCATTGTCCGGCACCGGGTTCACGTGCCCCAGGATTTTCGTGGCAAGCCCGCCGTAGTATTCGAAACATGTCGCCACGTCGGCGATGTCGTATTCCGCTTCCACAATCGGCTTCCCGGAGTTGCGCGCTTCCAGCTCCGCCAGCCGCGGCGCTTCTTTCCGAACGCGTTCGGCCAACCGAAAAAGGATGCGGCCGCGTTCCTGCGCGGTGGTTTGGGGCCAGGCGCCGGACTCGAAGGCCGCCTTCGCTGCGGCGACGGCGCGATTTACGTCCTTGTCGTCGGCATCGGGAACTTCTGCCATGATCTCTTCGGTGGAGGGATCGATAACGGCAAGAAGCGAGCCGCTATTGCCCGGTACAAATTCCCCGTTGATAAACATCTGATACTTGCGAACGCTGGCTTTCGCTTCGCTCGCCATGGAATCCTCCTCGAAACTATCCGCTAGACGGCGTTGGCCGCAGCGTGCGCCGCTTTGCGGCGGCCGTAGACGTAAAAAAAGAAAACCGCCAAGCCGATAAAGAATGCCGTGCCCCCGGCCATCCATTCTTCGTAAGAACGCAGCGACGTGATTTGCTGAGCCGGGAAAAACGCCAGCGCGATTCCCAGGATCGTGGTGATCAATCCACTTGCACCGGCAAGCACGAGCACGTGTCTGCTGTACCGTCCGCTCGATGCCGATGGCCCGAAGGCGATTTTCAACAGCGCGCCAAACATGTAGAGAAATGGCACCAGTTGCAACACGACGGCGAGCGATAGCAGCCTTTGAAAAGTCTCCTGCACGCCCGAGCCGAGAATGGAAATCAGCACGAGGGTCGTGGAAACCGCGCCATGAACGATCAGAGCCGCATACGGCGTGCCGTAGCGTGGATGAACTTTTCCCATCCAGGCCGGCAGGTACGAATCAAGTCCTGCAACGAACGGAATCCGCGCCGAGCCGGCCAACCAGGCCGACCCGATGCCTGCAATCGAAATACTCAGCATCAAAGCAAACGGCGCCACGATCCATGCGACTCCGACTTTCGCGGCCATCTGGCTCACCGCTTGGACCACTCCCTGCAGAACATTGATGTCGTTTCGGTTGATCGCAATCAGCAGCGTGAGCGTTGTCGCAATATAAAGAAGGCCGGAAAGCACGCCACCCCACGCGACTGCTCCAGGTAGAGTCCGTTCCGGCTCTTGGATTTCATCGCCCATGATTGAAGCAAGCTCCAGGCCCACCAATCCAAAACAAATTACCCCGAACGAATTGAGCACGAATCGGAAATTCGCCGGAATGCGGAAGTCGGCTCCGGTGATCGTGGTCCCAAAGCGCAACCAAACAAGTATTCCAAGTCCAATCAACGTCACCGCAGCAATTCCCGTGCCGATGCCTCCCAAATTGTTGATCCACTTCCCCACGCCCAGTCCCACGATGTTCAGCACAACGAGCAGCGCCATCAGCACCAGCGATGCGACAGCGATGAACGCCTTGCTGTCGGCGAGCCCCGCGTGGCCACTGCCCAATGCGAACACTGATACGCCAACGAAATAGAGCATCACCGTGGGCACGTACATCATGTTGTTCGTCCAGTAGCACCAGCCGGATAGGAAGCCGTGAAAATCGCCGAAAACTTCCTTAGCCCAGAGATACACACCGCCTTCACCCGGATACCGGTGTGCCAACTCCAGAACGGCAATTCCCTGCGGCCAGAAAAACAGGACCAGCGAAATCAGCCAGAGCCATATCGTTACTCCGCCGTTTGCGGCGATGCTTGGAACGACATTCAAATTGAACACGGCGACCACGAACAGCGCCACTAAGTCCCAGCGGCCGAGCACGCGCTTCAGTTGTGCGTTGCCTCTCTGCGCAGTGACTTGCTCCGCCAGAAAGCCTCCGTGTCCGCGACGATAATTCCTAGTGTCCGCCGGCGGACGCGGCGTGCGGCTCTTTCTGAGCCTGGGCCAGTGCAGGCGCTACTTCCGCGAATACTTCCAGATGCCGGTCGATATCCGCATCCGTGTGCGCCACTGAAACCGTCCACTGCTCGTCCCACCAATACGGCTGCGCCATAACTCCGCGATTTACCATCGCGAACCAATAGTGCCGCCACAGTTCGCTATCGATCGTGAGCCAGTCGCGATAGTTTCGGATTGGTTTGGGGAAGAACATGAGCGCGCCGTTTGATCCCGCGCCCACAACATATGACAGCAACCCGGTCTTCTCGATTTCCTTGTTATAACCTTTCAGCAATTTCTGATTGAGCCTGCTTACATGCTCATACGCAGCCGGAGTGAGCACTTCGCGAAACGTGGCGAGTCCCGCCGCCATCGCCACAGGATTCGTGTTGTAAGTGCCGCCGTGAAACACGCGATGATCGGAAATTAAACCCATTACCTCGCGTGTCGAGGCAAATGCGGCGAGAGAGAATCCGCCTCCAATGGATTTCGCCAGGCAAACGATGTCCGGCTTCACTTTGAAGTATTCGCAGGCGCCGCCGCGCGCCAACTTCGCGCCGGTCTTTACTTCGTCGAAAATCAACAGGGCGCCGTTCTTTTTCGTTAACTCGCGTAGCGCTTGGTGATAGCCGGGATCGGGCATCAAGATACCGACGTTCATCATGATCGGTTCGACGATCACGGCCGCGATCTCGCCAGGGTACTTCTCGAACAGCCGTTCGACTCCCGCAGGATCATTGAATTGCGCGACAACCGTATTCTGCAGCGACGCTTTGGTGACGCCCTCCCCGCCCCGTACGGACGTCGGAAAGTTCGGATCACCTACTTCGTTCGCCTTTGGTTTTACGGACACCAACGCCGAATCGTGCAGACCGTGGTAGCCGCCTTCCATCTTGATAATGCGGTCGCGCCCGGTGGCGGCTCGCGCGAGACGGACGGCGTACATTGTGCACTCCGTGCCGCTATTGCTGAAGCGCACCATCTCGACCGGAAACCGCTTGCAGATTTCCTCCGCGAGCTCCCACTCAAGATCGTGTGGCATGCCAAACATCGTGCCGGTGCCAAGTTTCGCTTCAACGGCGCGAACGACCGCGGGATTGCAATGCCCCGCCATCAGCGCACCGAAACACAGATTGAAGTCGATATATTCGTTTCCGTCGATGTCGTGGATGCGCCCGCCTTTTCCATCACGAACGAAAATCGGGTACGGATCGTAAGCGCGGTAGTTGCTCGCCACACCAAGCGGCAAACGTTCAGCTGCCTTCTTGTGCGCTTCCCGCGATTTCGGCGTGCGCTTTTCGTATGTTGCAATTTCTTTCTCGAGCCCCTGATGCATGACATCTCTCCGTACAGCGATTCGCTGTGGCCGATACACGGCCCTTCGATTTATATCGGTTAAACACGCCGACCGCGCAAATCCAAACCACTGGACGAGCAGCGCAACAGCTAGCGCGTCACGTTCCAGCGCCGGAAGCGAAAGCCGCGTTGCTTGAGCTCCCTGAAAAACGGCGCCGGCGGCACAACATTCTCGGGCGCCTGCACTCCAACACCCGAAATCTCTCCCCGCCCCACCATCACCGCTGCAATCGCCGCCGGAAATCCTGTATCCCGCGCGACGGCAGAAAACTCGGGGCGCGTAGAATGATCAGCCCACATCTCCAAAGCCGAAGTCTTCCGAACGCCGCCTCGTCTACCGGACACCACCACGCGCAACGCTTCCACATCCAACGGCGTTTTCTTGGGCGCTCGCTTCTGCATCAGCGCGAGCAGAACGGCGCGCGGAGACACTCGCGTTCCGTTCACCGCTACCGGTTCGGCGCTTGTGAATCCGGCCAGCGCCAGATCGCGGACGAGATTCACAAGCTGCGGCTCATAATTAATCTTAAAGAAACATTCCCGCAAGCCGCGCTTCGCAAAGCTGACTGGCAGCGTCCCCAGTTCCGAGTGAATGGAGTGCCGCAACACGATATTGCCGATGGGCTCGGGGAATTTCCCCTTCTCCGGTTCCGACAGCATCGCCTTTTCAACATAGCGGCCATTTTCAAAAGCCACCGGCGGCATCGTTAGCTCGTCGAGTATCGTAGCGATCGAAAACGTGTACGCGACGGGACTGTCGTAGCGCTGCTTGTCTGCCCCGGCGTTATAAACGCGAATCGATTCGACGCGCTCCAAGCCCTCGCTCAATTCCCGCGCCATCACGTTGGTGATCCCCGGCGCCCCGCCCATCCCGGCGATTGCGATCCGTCCGATGCGGCGAAAGTCCCGGTCGAGTGCGAACTGCTTGCGCGTCATGTGAAAAAGGCCGCCCAGATCCATGTAGTGCACGCGACCGGCCAGCGCGGCGCGCATCACGTCGAGGTTCCAGTTGTACTGCGTGCAATTCACAATCACGTCGGAGCCGCGCAGCAGGCCGGCAAGATGCCGCGTATCGCGAACGTCGGCAAACACGCCCCGCGCTTTTCCTTGGCCGAATTTGCGCGCAACGTCGTGCGCCCGCGCGCGGTCGAAATCCCCAACCACGATCCTGCGCACCTCGCGCGCACCGCCAAGGTCGTGCACCACCGCCCGCCCCATCATTCCCGCACCCAGAACGAATATCTTCATCTCACTCCATCGCAGCCGTCGTACGCCCTAAGCACGAAAGCGAGGGGTCTGCCATTGGCAGACTCCCTCGCTTTGTTCCATGCCGTCTCGCCTCAGAACAGTATCTTCAACCCGAACTGCATCACGCGAGGATCAATCCTCGTTTTCAGAATCTGGCCAAAGGTCGAATCTGAAAAGTTACCGTCTGGGTTCTTGAACTGCGTGTGGTTCCAAGCGTTGTAGAACTCGGCTCTAAACTCCGTGTTGAAACGCTCCTTAATGGGCGTCTTTTTTATGATTACCAGATCGGTGTTGCTGAGCGCCGGCCCACAGCAAAGCGCGTGCGGCAAGTTGCCAAACGATCCCAACGGAGGGTCGTTAATGTTCGTGGTATTGAAGAAGAAATTGCCGTTTTTCTTGGGATTCAGGAACTGGACGGGACCTGTCGCTTGCGGAGTGTTCGCGTCCTCGAAGAAGAAGCTGCTTTGAAGCTCAGCGTCATCCTGCGTCTGCACGCGAATCGGGAAGCCGCTCTGATAAGTGACGATCGCCGATAGTCCCCAACCATCAAGAGCCTTGCCTCTGAACCCTTCGTACTTGGGAACGGGGAACTCCCAAACGGGGCTAAAGACAAAGCGATGTTTTGCGTCAAGAAGTGAAAGTCCGCGCGTGGCATTGAAATTCAACGAATTCAACTGGCTTTCAAATGAAGCGCCCTGGTCAATCGCTTTGCTGAATGTGTACGAGGCCTGAAACAGCAGCCCGTGTGAGTAGCTCTTCTCCAGCGAGATCTGCAAAGCATTGTAGTTCGAATTCGCTATCGTGTCCTCGGCAAAGATGTTGCTGAATATCGGCACACCGTCGGACGGGCAGCCAGCCCCGGTCATGGGATTGCAATTCGGAGAAGAAAAAGGCCGGAGGCCGACAAGTGTTATGCCGTTAGGTCCCACGGGGGTTCCCGCTGGCAAGCAAGTTGGATTCCCGCCCGGCGCGCCGCTGTAGGGCAGCACCAAACCAGTGCAATTGACCGCAGATGTTTTGAAGGGACTTGCCGGGGGTGGAACGAATGGCGGAATTATGGTTCCGGCGGGAATGAAGTAAGAACTGTCCGAACCGAACCCCCCGCAAGTTCCCGCACCCAGAATCTCGTTGATTTCCAGGCACGTCGATGCATTCCCGGAGTTCTGGTCGTGCGACGCGAGCAAGTGGTGAGCCTGAGTGCCCACGTAGGACACACGTACCATCATGTCCTTGGAAAGCTGACGCTCGATCGTGAGATTGTATTGCTCCGAGTACTGCGATTTGAGATGCGGCTGGAATTCACCAAAAAGCAGCATCGTCCGGAAATTGGACCAATCCACGCAGCCATTAGGACCGGCAGGGGCCCCGGCATTCACGGTGCATGGCGTTTTCGGCGTCTGGTTGATGACCCCCCCGAAAGGGTTGGGGGACGTGCCGCCGCTCTGGAACGCAAAGGGCAGATTAAAGAGCGGGTTCGAAATAAATGCGCTGCCTCCGAACGGAGGTTCAGCGCTGAATTGCTCCATGACCAGCTGCTCGATGGGGTTGTAAAAGATGCCGTAACCGAGCCGCACGCTGGATTTCCCCGGACCTCCCGTTAGCTTCGCGAGCCAACCCTTTGTTGCTCCTGGACTCCAAGCGAGGCCGATCCGGGGAGCGAATGCCTTGTAGTACGTCGAAGTGAGACCCCGAGGCACGCCTTTATCGCCGGGGAAGACCAAGCCAAGTGGGAAAACTGCATTGTTCGCGCCGCTGTTCTGACCGCAGTCTCCTGGGCTGAGCCCCAGGGCCGCCGCATTCGTTGAGGACAGAAAGCACGGATATTGCGTCGTGACTTGACCGGCGCGGAACGTCTGCAGGCGGTTGCCGAGGTCATAGTAGGGCGTGTTCAACTCCCACCGCAGGCCGTAGTTCAGCGTGAGATTCGACCTTAGCTTGTAGCTGTCCTGCGCGAACAAATAGAGCGCGGTGTTGCGCAAGTCTTCGGCCTGCGCGGAGCCCTGTGTGTAGGAACTCGGTGCCCCGATGAAGTAATCGGGATACGCGCTTGAAAAGCCCACGTCGTTGGGGCCCCCACTCAAGAACGTGAACTGCCCGCTCACATCGAAAAACAGAAACTGATCGAAGCGCTGCCGGCGGACGTCACCGCCAAACTTCACGGTGTGCTTTCCGAAGGTCTTTGTGAAAATATCCGACCACTGGAAAGTGTTTCCCACCTGTGGCAGCTCGCCCTCAAAATTGTTCCCGATGGTGAAGCCTCCCAGCACCTCAATGTACGGTAGCCCCACGTGGCCCGGAAGGTTCGTCGTTATGCCGGCTTGCGGGTTAGCCGGATCGGTGAAGCAGTTGGTGGCGGGGATAAGGACGCACGAGTCTTGTACGCTGTTGAGGGTATTCAAAGGATGATCGAGTTTCTTCTGGCCTTCACGAAAGTAGTTGAAGCGGAATTCATTAACCGAGGTTGACCCGATCATCCATGTGTGGCTGAGGTTCCATTGTTGCACGCGCGTCGCAAAGACGGCAGGGAACCCCGGTAGGATGCCGCCCGGCTGCGACAGTTGAAAGGTCGAGAGAGCATCAGTCGTATTATCGTCATCGAAATAATAGTAGGCGCTGAGTTTCTGGCTGCCGCTTGTGTTGATGTTGTGGTCAAGGCGCACGGTAAATTGATTCGCATGCTCACGCACGTCAGGACCCGCGGTGATCGTACCGGTTCCGAATCCGGCTACATACTGCTGATAAAGAGCTGCTGCCGTGGGATCGAAGCAAGCCGTCGGGATCTTGTTGCCGGGGAAAATATTTGCGTAGGATGTTCCGGCTGCAATTGTGGCCCCTCCTTCTGCGGTAACTGCCTGCTGGCAGGTTTGCCCCGTGCCGGAGGTTCGGTTCGCAAGAATCGTGGCGAAATTTGCATCCGTCAAGGTTCCGGAAAAGGCCCCGCCGCCGGAAAAGTCGCCGGTGGCTTCGGCTGCAGTCGGAAGAACAACAGTTCCGGTGGAGACTCCCTGAATCAAACGGTTGCCCTCGTAGGATCCGAAAATAAATGTCCGGTCTTTTTTGATCGGGCCACCCAGGGTGCCGCCGAACTGATTCTGTTTGTAGTCAAGGAGAAATGGATCGAAGAAGCCGCGCGTGTTCAATGCCTGGTTGCGGAGGAATTCGTATACGTCTCCGTGAATCGCATTGCTTCCCGACTTCGTCACGACATTTACCACCGACCCTGAGTTGCGCCCGAACTCGGCGTCGAATGTGTTCGTCAAAACTCGGAACTCTTCGATGGCATCGGGCGACGGCTGGATTGCAGGCGCGTTGACGAAGATGTCGTTGCCGTCGCCTCCGTTGACCATGTAATTGTTCGAGCGGCCGCGACCGCCATTTACGGAAACCGCTCCCGGATTGCCGCTGCCAAAGAAAAGATCCGTACCCACCTGAGACTGTACCCCGGCCTGCAACTGAAGCAACGAATACGCATTGCGCGTATTCATGGGCAATTCGCGTATCGAGGTGTCCGTCATCACCGCGCCCAGTTGCGTGCTTGTCGTTTCCACCTGCACGGCGTTCGCTTCGACCGTCACCGTTTCCGCCGAACCTCCCACTTGCAGCGTCACGTTCACGATGGCAACGTGGCCGATCGTGACCACAACATCCTTGACCACGAACTTCTTGAATCCCGCTGCTTCCGCGGTAACCGAGTAAGTTCCCACCGCCAATTCGGGGACGTCAAAACCTCCATCCTTCTCGGAGGTCACCACGCGCGTCGCGCCCGTACCCGTCATTACGATCGTCACGGTTGCGCCCTGGACGATTGCGCCGGAGGGATCCACCACTCCCCCCCGAATTTCTCCGGTCGTCTGACCAAACGCAGCCGTGCTCCAGAGCACGCTTCCCAGCAAGAGAAGCCTCACGCGTCCCCACGCCGTCGGTTTCATAGCCGCTCCTTTGAAATAGCTGGCGCCACCCCTGACGCTTCCCCCAGTTTTCGGTTGCAGCACCCGAAGCAACCTTACTATAATTCGCGAACGTTAGAGGAAGGCCCTGGGGTTGTCAAGGAGAAACTGTTTTGGCGCACACCAGCCAGCGGCGCGTCACGGGTGCGACGACTCGCAGCTATTTGCGCATCAGCGATGTCGCCAGAATTGTGGGCGTTTCCCCTTCGATCCTGCGCTCCTGGGAGCATCTCGGACTCATTTCTCCCGCGCGCACCGAGAGTCAGTACCGTCTCTACACAAATTCGGATGTTCGCTTGTTGAAACGCGCCCAATTTCTGCGCCGCGCCCGCGGCATGAATGCCCCCGCGATCGTCCATCTCCTAAAAACGCAAGGACTGCTTCGGCCGGGTGCCGGGCGGGTGAAAGCGAGCCCAATCGGCCCGCGATTGCGCCGCCTGCGGCTGAAGCACGCTTACTCCCTCGCAAAGGTTGCCCGCTCCGTCTGCGTGTCGGTTGGCTTCCTCAGCGCTCTCGAGCGCGGCCAGATGAGCGCTTCCGTCGCAACTCTTCGGCGTCTGGCGCGCTTCTACCGCATGAACATTCTCGCGCTCTTTGATCCTTCCGAGTCCAATCCCGGCCGCGTGCGTCCCGAGGATCGAAAAGTTCTCGAAGCGGGACCCGGCGTTCGCATGGAGCTGCTGTCCTGGGGTCAGACCGTGATGGAGCCTCACCTGTTTCGCATCGCGCCCGCTGCGGGAAGCGGCGAATCGTACGCGCACGAAGGCGAGGAGTTTCTTTACATCCTGCAAGGCTCGCTTTCGATCACCATCGATGGCGGCGAGCAGCATGTTCTTGAAGAAGGCGACAGTTTCTATTTCGAAAGCAGTTCGCAGCACAGTTGGACCAATCCAGGCAAGAAAGAAGCCTGGGTGTTGTGGATCAACACGCCGCCGACGTTCTGAGGCTTCGCGGCCAAAAGCAGGTCTAAACCATGAAACGACATGCGGCGGTAATCACGTTTTTGATGGCGATGGCCCTTGGCGGCCTGATAGCGGCGGGCTGCGCCAAGAAAACTCCCGGGCTGAGCCTCCTCGTCTGGGAGGGTTACGCGGATTCCTCCTATATTCACGCGTTCGAAGAATCCCACCACTGCAAAATCAGCGCCGCCTATATGGGTTCCAGCGATGAGCTCGTAGCAAAGCTGCGCGGCGGCAGCGCGAGCAACTACGACGTTATTTCCCCGTCGAGCGACGTAGCCACGATGATCGCTTCCTCCGGTCTTGCAGCGCCGCTCGATCTCTCAAAGCTGCCCGCCTATTCCCAACTTTCTGAGCGTCTTCGTTCCATGCCCCTCGTGCGCATGAATGGCAACGTCTACGGCGTCCCGTTCACCTGGGGTCCGAATCCGCTTCTTTACGACACGACCTTTTTTCCGAAAACTCCCGAAAGCTGGGCGATTTTGTGGGATCCCAAGCTTCGCGGAAAGATATCCGTCTGGGATGAGCTCTCCACGATTTGCATGGCCGCGCAGCTTTTAGGCTACGACAAGCCGGATCCGAATCATCTATACAACTTGACCGACCAGGAACTTGAAAATGTAAAGAAGAAGCTGCTGGAGCTGAAACCCAATATCCGCAAGATTTGGACCACCGGCGGCGAGTTGACCAACCTCTTCGAAAATCACGAAATCGTTGCCGCCATGGGTTGGCCCCTAATGACCAACCAGCTTCGCAAAGTGAACTTCCCTATCGGCGAGACGATCCCGAAGGAAAACACCACAGGCTGGATCGACCACCTGATGATCACCGCGGCGAGTGAGCACAAACAACTCGCCACCGAATTCCTCGAATACATGATCGAAGCGAAGACACAGAAACTCGTTACCGACGTGACCGGCTACGATCCCGCAAACTCGCAAGCAGCGCAGTTCATGACTGGCGAACAGAAAAAATCGCTCCATCTCGACAACGTCGACGACTACATGACTCACATCTATTTCTGGCAGCAGTACCCTCGCCGGGACAAGTACAACGAGATTTGGAACGAAATAAAGGCCGCGCAGTGAGTTCTTCTCCGCAGCCCGCGCCGTCCGCCCAGACTTTGCTCTCAATTCGCTCGGTCGCGAAGCGATTCGGCAACCGAGAGATATTGAAACGCATTTCTCTCGACGTGGCGCCCGGCGAGTTTTTGACGATTCTAGGAGAGAGCGGCTCGGGAAAAACAACACTCCTGCGACTCGTGGCCGGTTTCGAGCAACTCGATAGTGGCGAGATATGGATGGCCGACCAGCGCTTGGACCAGCAGCCGCCATATCGCCGCCCGGTGAACACCGTTTTTCAAAATTACGCCCTTTTCCCGCATCTGAGCGTTTTTGAAAACATCGCCTACGGCCTGCGCGCCGCGAAAACAACGAACGGCGAGATTCCCGCGCGCGTCACGCAAGCTCTCGACATGGTCAAGATGGGTGAGTTCATCGCGTCACCGCCTTCGCGATTGAGCGGAGGACAGCAGCAGCGCGTAGCTCTCGCGCGAGCGCTCGTCAATCGTCCGCGCGTGCTCTTGCTCGACGAGCCGCTTTCCGCGCTCGATGCCAACCTCCGCCGCCAGATGCAGATCGAACTCAAGTCACTCCAGCGCGAAGTGGGAATCACGTTCATATTCGTTACTCATGATCAGGAAGAAGCCATGGCGCTCTCCGATCGCATCGCGCTCCTCCGCGCCGGCGTCCTCGAACAAGTCGGGCCGCCTCGCGAAATATACGGCCGGCCCAAAACCTCCTACGCCGCCCAGTTCATTGGTCAAACGAATTTGCTCCCCGCCGAGGTTCACGACGGGCTGGCCAGCTCCGGAGCAATCGTTTGGCGCACGTTCGAAGCAGCGGGAAAAGCGATGTATTCACTCCGTCCCGAGTGCATCCGTCTCGTTCCGGTGCTCGCGCAAGCTTCTAGCGACGCGTCCCTCGCACGCTTCCGGGGCCGCATCCGCAACCAGACGTTCGGCGGAGCGATGGATCTGCTCGAAGTCGATTGCGGCGATTCTCAAACCTTGCGGGCAAAGATCGCCGCTCCGGGGCCGCTTGGCGGAGAACAAGTATTTGAGTTCTTCGCCGACGATGCGATCCGGCTCGATGATCAAGGTGGCGCTTAGCGATGTACTCGCGCTCTTACAAAGCGGCCGTCACCATTCCTCCAGTTCTCTGGGTCACAGCGTTCCTGCTCGTGCCCTACGCTCTTCTCCTTTGTTACAGCTTTTGGTCGGTTACGCCAGCGAAAGAAATCGTTCATTCCTGGAACCTGAAGAACTATCTCGATCTGTTCCGTAATTCGATGTATCCCACCGTCCTTTTTCGCTCGATGCGAATTGCAGGCGCCGTAACGTTACTCGCGCTCGTACTCGGATATCCGCTCGCCTACTATCTCTCGTTTCATGCAGGCGGGCGCAAGGAGCTTTTATATCAGCTCGCCATCATTCCTCTATGGGCAAGCTATCTGGTCCGCGGGTACGCCTGGAAAACAATCTTAGGGACGGACGGCGTATTAAACGGCTTCCTCCAATACGCCCACATCACGCGATATCCTGTGGAATTCTTTCTTTATAGCCCGTTCGCGGTCGTGCTCACGCTGACGCACATCTACACGCCCTTCACGTTTCTTCCGATCTATGCGTCACTCGAACACGTCCCGCGCAACCTGATCGAGGCATCGCACGATCTCGGAGCCCCGCCCGCGAAAACATTCCTGCGAGTGATACTTCCGCTTTCGCTTCCGGGTGTGCTCGCCGGAGCAACCTTCGCGTTCGTCTTGTCGTTGGGAGATTTTCTCGCCCCCCTCCTCGTCGGAGGCTCAAGCGGCATCATGATATCCAACATCGTCGTCACTCTATTCGGCGCCGCCTACGATTGGCCCAAAGGCGCCGCCATATCCCTGTGCATACTTCTAATCGTCGTCGGCATTTTGTTCATCACTGAGCGCGTCGAGAAGAGGTTCTCATTTCGATGAGCCGTAGCTCCCAACGCGCAAGTGCGCCCTTTCTGAAAGCCTACGCTTTCCTTGTCTACGCGTTCCTCTATCTGCCGATCATCGTGCTCGTGGTTTATTCCTTCAACGGCGGCGTGGGCGGTTTTCCTCCGCATGGCTGGACGCTCTCGTGGTATCGCGAACTCGGTTCCGATGGCCCTCTTTGGGACTCGGTCCTTAACAGCCTTATAGTCGCGTTCGCCGCCGTAGCGATTTCACTTAGCCTCGGGCTTCCCGCCGCGCTCGCCTTGGACCGCTCCGAATTCCCAGGAAAAGCCGCCTTCCGCCGCATCGTTCTCCTCCCCTTGATTCTTCCGGGAATCATCACCGGCCTCTCGCTACTCACGCTTTTCGTCGGCATCCACATGAACTTGAGCCTGCTGACCATCACCCTCGGCCATGGAACGGCGTTGATATCCGTCGCGACCACCGAGATCTTTGCGGGTCTTCAGAAGCTCGACCGCCGCCAGGAGGAAGCTTCCCTCGATCTCGGCGCGAATCACTGGAAAACGTTTTGGCGTATCACGCTTCCAAATCTTCGCGTATCCATGATCGCCGCCGCTCTTCTCATCTTCACGCTGTCGCTCGACGAGATCGCCGTCAGCTTCTTCCTAATCGGCCGCGACAACACCCTGCCGCTCGAAATCTGGTCGCGTCTGCGCCGCGGCATCACTCCGGAAATCAACGCGATATCGACGCTCATCCTTCTGTTCTCCATCGTCACCATCGTGATTTGGTACCGGCTGCGAACCCGAGGCGCGCTCGCTGAAGAAGCGGCTGCCGACTTGGTGCTTTCCACTTCCGAAGGAGGCGCGCCATGAGTTCCAGTCGCCGCGATTTTCTTAAGTTCGTCGTTGCAGGTTCGGTGGCCGCCGGCTGCCCCGTCGATTTTTCGCTGTTCGCCGCGGCTCCTGACGTCAATCCCGCAATCGAAGGCGAACATTTCGAAATCTGCCACAAGGTTCGCGATGGCCACGCATTCGCGCGCCCTCCCGTCACCAAGCGTTGCGAGGTCTTGATCGTTGGCGGAGGGATCAGCGGACTCAGTGCGGCATATTTTTTGCGCCAGCACGATTTCATGCTGCTCGAAAAGGAACCGCAATGGGGCGGCAACGCAATCCTCGAGGAATTCGGCGGCCAAGAGTACGCCACCGGTTCTGCTTACGACTACAAGGACACTCACAGCGAGAAGCTTGCTCGGGAACTCGGCTTGCAACTCCTCCCCATCAATTCGCCCGACTCCACCATCGTCAAAGGCAAATGGGTCGCCGACACTTGGGGTGCCGGCCTCGACGAGCTGCCCTATCCCCCCTCAGTCCGCGAAAGCTTCAAGAAATTCCGCACCGACATGCTCGCCCTCGCCGCCGACGAGAATCAGGAACAATTCGACGCCTTCCCTCTCACAAAGTATTTGAAGAAGTATGCGCCGGAGGTAAAGCAGTGGTGGGATTGTTACGGCCCCTCCAATTACGGCGCAATGGCGGAAGACACCTCAACCATGGTCGCGCTTAGCGAACTAACCGACTTGGCGAATGCGGCCAAACGCGATACGCGCGTCACTCTTCCCGGCGGCAATGCCGTCCTCGCGCGAAAACTTACCGACTTGCTTCACGCCGACCACGCCAACCAAATGCTCTCCGACGCAACAATCGTCGCCGTCGAGCCTCAGAAAACGGAAGTTCAGGTCACTTACGTGCAAGGCGCGGCCGTAAAAACCATCGCGGCCAAATTCGTAGTGATGGCCACTCCCAAACACATCACCGTGCGCCTTATCTCAGGCCTTTCCGAGGCCCAAACCGAAGCCATGCGCTCGTTCCGCTACTGCCCTTACGCCGTGATTAACATGATTTTCGACAAGCCCATCTACAATCGCGGTTACGACACTTGGTGCCCGGGAACTTCCTTTTCGGATGTCGTCGTGTCGGATTGGGTGGTTCAAAAACAGCCGGGATACCAGCAGAAGAAAAACATCCTTACGTTCTACACGCCGATCTCTGAGCTGAAGCGCGATAGCCTTCTGAAAATAGACGGCTGCCGCCGCCTCGCCATGAATGTACTGCGCGACTTCCAGGGCCTTCTTCCAGAATTTCAGGCGGACCCCGCAGAAATGCATCTCTTCCGCCGCGGCCATCCCCTGTTCCTGTCCGCGCCGGGCATCTACACCAGGGTAATTCCCGCCGCGCGCGAACCGCTCGACCGCATTGCATTCGCGAACACGGATTCAATCGGACCCGAATCCCTGGTTTACGCCGCAGTCGAGGCAGCGCAGCGCGCCGCCACGTGGACCGAAAAGCGCATGGCGGGACTCACTCCCGCCGCCGCACGTGATGCCGCCTACAAGAAATAAATTTCAGCGCGAACCTTAATTCGCTTCAGCGCCCACCGGAACGTCGATGCTCTCGGCCTCGCTCGCCGTCTGATGTTTCGGCCGCTCGATTT
>Ga0073928_10005483_pt1 | contig 17759 bp, 18 predicted proteins | sample PaiPotPPA55metaG_FD_76969 | JGI IMG/M metagenome (GOLD analysis project Ga0073928, IMG submission 76969) | Iron sulfur acid spring bacterial and archeal communities from Banff, Canada, to study Microbial Dark Matter (Phase II) - Paint Pots PPA... ... | reverse complement strand
TCAAAATAGGTCGCCGACCCCCTTCCTTGTGGTGAAGACTCTTGGGTAGCCCTCACTGATTCTGAAAGGTTTAGCCCCTGCCGCACCCTCCAAGTGCGAAAGTCGGGTTAGATCTGTTACGGTCCAACAGCAGCCGCGCCATTGCAAGGAAGGGCTGCGCGATCTCGCTACGCTCTGCCCGTCTCTGGAAATCGGCCATCGTCGCGTTTGCAAGTTCTGAATCATCTACCGCGAACGCATATTCGATGAGCTGGGTTGTCAGCGCCCCGGAACCCGGCTGGCGTTCGCGCGCCCGTCTCAAGTGATCGATGGCTTGCCGTTTCTCGCCGATGGCCCAAAGGCTGCCCGCTTCGCGCAGCGCGTGCAGGACCTCGTACCGAGGATGGACCGGCAGGATCGACTGGAAGTAGGTCCTCTCCTCGTCAAACAGAAAACGGGCTTCGGGAGAGCCATTCTCCCTCATCTTGCGGCGAATCTTGGGAATGCCAGTACCGCGGCCTTCTGCCAGCCGCAGTTCCTTGAGGAATTCCCCAATGCGCCGGTTGCGCGCCGGAACGGCAGGAATGTTGCGACCGCCTAAGAAGTGCTCCAGTTGCAAACCGGCAACCGGCCCAGGATAGCTGATAATCTCCATTCGATCGGGGTAAAGATAAACCTTGATAGGCTCCGGTGGACCTTCGTAGCCGCGGTGATAGACAGCATTGACCAGGGCCTCCTCCATGGCCTCGTAAGGGTACGCGACTGTGCGCTCGACCTCCGCCTGCCCCAGACATCTTCTGGAGGAGCGCGCCGCCCATGCTATTTAGGTAATCCAGTGTGAGGCTGACCTGCTGCTGCAAAGGTCCGCGAAACACCCTTTCTTCAATCAGGTTGCCGCCCGCGTCATCCCCGAACTGCACGACTTCGATGCGAGCGCCGCGAAAGAACTGGTCCGGGTCTTCATTGAAAAACAGCAATGCTACGTTCTTGGGAATCTCGTGCGCATTGATGGGGGTTGTCAAGCGGAGCCGGCGGTACAGCTCGATGTCGTCAGTGAGCTCGACCAGATCGCTGCGAATGTCATGCAGAAAGCGGCGGACAAGCGTGGGAGAGAGGTCCTCAATTCTTGCATGCAGGTGGCGGCGGTCATCAAATGGCACTTTAGCCGCCGCCTCCAACAGTTGGCGAAGCACCTCGGCTCGTGCCGGAACAGTTTCCGGTCCGTGGCGGACATAATAGCTGTACGGTGTCCCCTTGACATTGACGTCGTCGGGGGCTTGATAAGGACGATTATCGCCGGCCGGGCACCACAGAATCAGAATCCACGTGTCATCGTATTGACACGGAAATAATAGGGGCTGGTACTCGGGCCTGATATGCTTGCAGATCCCGCGTATCTCCCGCAGTACCGATTCCAGGTTAAGATTCTCGAGGCCTGCGGGCGGAAGAAGCGCCTGGCCTTCGCGTTCGACAATCCCCAAAACGAGGTAACCGCCGTTGAGATTAAGCAGATCGTTGGCAAAAGCAGACACGGTTCGGACTACGGCAGCCCGGATCGGGCGATCCCAAGTGCTCTTGAACTCGACTCGGTTGCTCTCGATGGCTCGAGTATGAATTAGATCATCGAGATTGAAGGGAAGGCCATTGGCCAGTCTGGTCCGCTCCGGCATTGCTAGCGTCAGACTTCAGTCTACCAAGATACGGAACGGCGTTCCGCGGCTATGCACAAGAGCGGGGCGCGGAAAACTCTTGAAACTTTCGCCGCCGCTGACCCACTAGTTTTCATCATGAGACTACTGTTGGCTGTGCTGACCCTGGCCGCTTGCCTTTGCGCCCAGGCGCCCAACTACCCGGCCATCGGGATCGTGAATGGCGCCAGTTGGAATTCCAGCTTAGCGCCCAACACCATCGCTTCGATATTCGGAACACAACTGTCCTGGAACACGCAGGCGTTGGGCCCTGGCAATATCGCCAGTGGCACATTGCCCACGAACCTCGGTGGCGTTCAGGTCCTGGTGGGCGGCTGCCCGCCGGGTGAACCGGCGCCCCTGTTCTACGTTTCGCCGCTGCAAATCAACTTCCTGGTGCCCAACAACCTTATACCGGGACCCGCATGTGTCGCCGTCGTGCGCCAGGGCATGCATGGCCCTGTGGTGCCGATCACCCTGAATTCGGCGGCGCCGGCGCTATTTCTGGCAGCGGACGGTTCGCCCGTGGCCACGCATCTGGACTGGTCGCTGGTCACCAAGGACGCGCCCGCGTTGGTGGGTGAAGTCATTGTGTTGTGGGGAGTCGGGCTGGGGTACGTCAACAGCGGTGCGGGGTGCTTCGATAACACAGGAACGCCCGACGTGGGGCCCGACGGCGAGTTGGCCCCGGGACCGGAACCGCTTTGCGACATGCAGGATTTCAACGTCATGATCGGCGGGGCGGCGATCGATCACAGCCTGATCCTGTACGCCGGCTTGGCGCCCGGATTTGCGGGGGTGTACCAGGTAAACGTGCAAATGCCGGCGCAATTTCCCGCCAAGCACGGTGTGCAACTGGCGCTAGGCAGCATCGTGAGCGCGGCCGGCGTGACGCTGGCAGTACAATAACCGCAACCCTGCGGCAAGCGCGTGCGTTGGACATATTCAGGTAGAATGGAGGCAGGAGTTTGCGCATGGCGCCGAAATATATCCCCGCGATTTTGCTGATTGCAGCCGGCGTGATACTGGCAGAAGATCCGCCCGCCGCGCCCGTCAAGCCGGCCGAGTATGTGATCGAGCCCGGCACGAAGATACCGCTAGGGCTGATCAACAGTGTGAGCACCAAGCACTCGACGGAGGGCGACCGGGTGTATTTAGAGACGGTGTTTCCGGTGATGGTCAATGGCCGGATCGTGATTCCGCCGGGAAGCTATGTGGCGGGCACAGTGACGCGGGTGAAGCGGCCGGGTCGGGTGAAGGGGCGCGGCGAGTTGTTTCTGCGCTTCGATTCGCTCACTCTGGCAAACGGCGTGACACGGGAATTTCGCGCGCGGGTGGGTGGCGTCGACGGGCGAGGCGGCGAGGAACTGGATCGCAACGAGGGCACGATCCGCGGTGAAGGCGATAAAGCTGGTGATGCGCGCACTGTCGCTGAGGCCGCGGCAGCGGGTGCTTCGATCGGCGTAATCGCGGGCGGCGCTTCAGGCCACTATGGCATGGGCGCGGGCATCGGCGCGGCCGCTGGCGCGACGGCCGGCCTGATGGGAGTGCTGCTTTCGCGCGGTCCCGACGCTGTATTGGCCAAGGGCAGCACGATCGAAATGGTGACCGACCGACCGCTGGTATTCCAGGATACCGACATCAATTTCACCCCTGTGCCGGCTGGCCATTTTTCCGATGGGCCCGGGCCGGAGCCCGCGAAGAAGGGCAGTTCACGGACGCCGTTGCGGCCGTGGCCGTATTAGCAGGATTCGGGTAAAGCCGAAAACCGCTTGCTAACGCGCGCGGCTCGGAATTCCGCTTCACCTGCCTAAGAGCCGCTTGTACCACGGACGCGGCGTTTCCACACCATCCATAATCCAGATCTCCTGGCGCGGACGATTCACCGTGTAAACGATGCTCTTGCAGTCGGACGTGAGGGACGCGCACAGGCCTGGGTTCAATTGCGAGTAGGGCGCCAAGCCGGCCAGATCGCGCAGTTTCTTTTCGGTGCCTTTCTCTATGTCGATAGCTCCGAGGGACGGCGGATCCATGTGGATGTGATAGAGGGTCTTGCCATCACTCGACCACGCCACCGGGCCGCTGTCGCCGCCGGGAAGTTGGCGGGAGGGCTTGCCATCGGGACTGAACAAAGTCAGCACGTCGTCGGAACTCATGGCGGCGATCCATTCTCCGGTGGGCGACCAGACGGGGACTGGATTCGAGTTCACCGATCCCAGGTCGACCAGCGCTTCGCCGCTGCCGGGACGCACCTTGCCCAGCTTGAGCGAGTTGCCGACGACGTGGAAGAAGGCGATCCAATTGCCATCGGGCGACCAGGTGGGGGCATCTTCGAGGCCGGTCTCGCCGGAGGTCGCACGCACGGGCGTACCGCCAGAAGTGAATGCGGTGTACACGTGGATCTGGCCGTTGCCTTTGGCGGCCACGGCGACGCGGCGGCCATCGGGCGAAAAGACGGCTGTGAGAAAGAGCTGGGCAGGAGCGCCATCCACCTGGAAATTCTCGGGCGTGAATAGCGGACGGTCCCAGCCTTCCGCCAAGCTCGAGATCCAGACTTCCTGCGGGCCGCGGCGATCGGTGATGTAGATCATCTGTTGCCCGGTGCGTGCGGTGTTCGCCATCTGCTCAGAGCGGAAGCCGCCCAGGATTGTGCGGACCGGGCCTTCGCCGAGCGGTGCGGCAATGACATCGGAGACGGACAGGTACGAACTATACGCCACGCGGGAGCCATCGGGAGAGACGCTGGGCGCGCCGATGCCACGGCCCTCGACTAGGATGGGCCAATACCGCCCGTTATGACTGTCGGCCATGTAGATCTCGGAATCGCGCGCAGTTTTGGCGCTGGCGAACACCAGGTAGCGCGCGTCCGGCATCCAGGAAACCTGCGGCGTGAAGGAGAACGGAAATCCACGAGAAAAGAGCGGGTGAGATTTGCCCGGAGGCCACGGCGCCAGGAAAGAAAGCTCGCCGCTGCCTTGCAGCGCGATGACGATCAGGATCTGCTTGCCATCCGGGGAAAAGGCGATGCCAGGAGTATTGTAATGGATACTGGGCGCGAATGGTTGCGGGTCGTAGAGGCGCGGCGCCGCGTCCGGCGGGCTGGCAGTCATGAGGCGGAGGCGGAAGCTGGCGTCCGGCCGCGCCAGCATCGCCAGGGTGCGGCCGTCGGGCGAGAGAGTAGCCACTAAAGCTTTGCGTTGGATCAAGACGGTTTCGCCCCCGGAAGCGGGCGCGCGGCAGATTCCTTCGTCGTTGCCGCGGGCGCAGCGGAAGTAGACGAAGCGCGAGTCGGGGGACCAAAAGGCGCGCGACCAGGACGTCACCTTGAGGTCTTTGCCGCCCGCGATGGGCACGGCGGTGGGCGCATCGAGGGACTGCACGAAAAGCTGCGTGGGTGCGGACTCGGACGCACCGTAGAACGCCAGGCTCTTGCCGTCGGGGGACCAGGCGGGCCACGATTGCGAGGGCAGGTCAGTGGCAAACGGCGTCATCCGGTAATTCGACAGGTCGACGCTGTGCTGATCGCGCAGAAGCTGGGCGGCGCACCATCCGATGACGAGGGCGGCTACGGCGGCGGATGCGGCGAAGCGGAGCGAGCGTTGGGCTCGGGGGGGGGCAACCTGGACGGCCGGTTGCATGCCGGTTTGCGTGGTGAATTCGCTGTAGTGATCGCGCAGTTGAGCCAGCTCGCGCGCCAGGTCGCGCGTGGATTCGTAGCGGTCGCAAGGTTCCTTGGCGAGGCAGCGTTGCAGGACATAGCGCAAGGAAGCGGGCACCGGCAGATCGAGCGGCGGCGGCTCGTCGCGCACGATGGCCGACATGATCTCGACGGCGCTGGGGCGCACAAAGGCGGGCTTGCCGCTGAGCAACTCGTAAAGCACCAGGCCCAAGCTGAACTGATCGGAGCGGTGATCGACTTCCTGCGCGCGGGCCTGCTCGGGGCTCATATAGGCGGCGGTTCCCACCACCGTGCCCACCGCGGTGCTGCCCATGGCCACGGTTTCGTTATCAGCGGACGGCGCCTTGGCCTCGGGTCGCGCCAGTCCGAAATCCAGAATTTTGGCGACGCCCTCGGGGGTCAGGATGACGTTTTCAGGCTTCAGGTCGCGATGCACGATCCCGGTGGCGTGCGCGGCGGCCAGGCCGGTAGCGATTTGCGCGGCGATATCGACGGCTTTGCGGGGGGGGGCAGCTCCCCTGGCGATGAAGGCCCGGAGCGGCTCGCCGGGCACCAGTTCGCAGATGATGTAGGGCGGCGAATGGTCGAGGCCGACATCGTAGATGGCCATGATGTTGGGATGGTTCAGCGAGGCGGCCAGGCGGGCTTCCTGCTCGAAGCGCCGCCGGCGGTCGGTGTCTTGCGCCAGCGATTCGGGGAGGATCTTGAGGGCGACTTGACGGCCGATGCGGGGATCGAGGGCTTTGTATACTTCGCCCATGCCACCGGCGCCCAGCTTGCCGAGGATTTGATAGGGACCAATGGATTCGGTCATGTGACTATTAGTGTAATCGGTGACGGCGCAGCGGTATCAATGCGCGGCGCGAGCTGCGAGTGGCGGGGCGGCGTCGGGTGGTGGTGGTTCAGGTCAGCAAGCGGGCGCGCGCGGGATTAAGAAAGCTTAATCTGTTCTACTTACTGAGCGGTCAACTGCAGGCGGCCCAGACCGGCTGGGGTTGCCAAAAAATGGTGGAACGAAGCCAAAACAAATGACAAAAGTGTCGAAAAGTGTCGAATTCTAGGCGAAGATTTGCCGAAGATGGTTAACGTAGGCCGGCTGCGTTCGCCCGGACCGGTGGGAAATGTCAGTCCGCGGGCAGGATTTACCCCCCCCCCACGATTTTGTGCATTTTGTGCACGAGTTTTGTTTTTTTCCGGATGGCGGCGAGTGGCTGGATCACTGGGTAAAATTGACAAAGTGTCGCAAAGCGTCGGAAACCGTCGGACTTATGGCGAAGAGTTGGCGAAGAGGGTTATAGTAGGCGGGCTGCGCTCGCCTGAACCGCTGGGAAATGCCAGTCCGCGGGCAGGATTGCCGCCCCACGATTTTTGTGCATTTTGTGCACGAGTTTTTGTTTTTTTCCGGATGGCGCCGATTGGCTGGATCACTGGGTAAAATTGACAAAAGTGTCGGAAAGTGTCGGATTATGTCGGATTTTAGGCGAAGAAGAGACGAAAGGGCAGCAAAGGGAGGCGCCGGTGACGATGGCGGCGAATTGTCAAAGAACAGGCACGCGAGCCAGAGAGCACCTTGCGGCGAGCCTGGAGCACGCGCGGCCAGGGCGCATGGAAAAATCGAAGGAACAAAGCCGATTGCGCGCCCCTGGCCTATCTTCAGCGTCACGCGTGAACAGGGTGCGGTAGGGCGTCCAGGATTGTTATCTAATTGGCCTGAAAGGACTTGGAAATTTTGGCAGTCGGTGAACGCCCGCTGCCTCGTCTCGATCCAAGAGCACCATTAAGCGCCAGTCGTCCGGGAGCCAAGCTGGGTATCCCTGGAGGCGCTGCGCGAGCTTATCAAGGAGATCCTGCTTGCACTGGTACGGGTAGACTTCGAATGACAAACTGCCGGCAATCTTGGGTACGATGAGGCGCAGGGCCGCCTCCATCGACAACCCTTCCACCATGATCTCGATATGGCTGACCATCAGGACCTACGCCCCATCTGCCGAGGCGCACCCGCATTGACCAACGGGTCGCCGACTCCGAACCGGCCCTCCAACCACAGATGGCCCATGGTAGCCCCGGCATGTGTGAATTGCTCGATACCTTGGTGTGGATATCGACGGCGCGCTTCACTTGGGTGAACCCGGATTCGTCCCGATAGAGGACACGGACCTCCTGCGGCTTGGCTGAGTTCAGGAAAAAAGGTGAATGCGTGGTCACCAATAGCTGCGAGCGTTCGGTGGCGCGCCGGCATTCCTCACCCAGTTCGGGTAGCAGACGCGGGTGGAGAAAGTTTTGTGGCTCCTCGATTCCGAACTAATCCGCTCGGAAAGCTCGATCAAGCAACTCCCATGCTCGCGTCGCCCTGGGACAGTTGCGGCACACCTCAGTGAGCCGCGCGTGCGCCAGTTAGATGGGCGAAAAGACGACTGCCGCCGCTGCCGAAGGCAGATTAACCGTTCCCAGGAAAACCGCCGTGCCGTCGGGGTGCGTGGAGTACGCTACCATGTAGCCCAGCAACTCGCTCGCGAGATAAAGCAGCCGGCCATCCGGACTCACCGCTATGGCCGACGGATACTCCCAAGGGACCCCAACGTTGTCCGGCACGGGCGTGGCCTGCTGCGCCGCCAAATTGATGACGTAGTAGAAATAGTTGGTCGGGGCGATTTCGTAAAGGAACTGCTGATCGTGTGCGAGCGCGATCGCGCTGCCGCCATACTGCGCCGGGATAGTCGTCACCACCTGGCCTTGCGTCAGATCGACTACCGACACGCCGCCCGAAGAATACAGACCCTCAACGTACGCGGTCTTGCCGTCCTGTGCGATGGCAATCTGGCCGGGAGTGAACGCGCTGATGTTCAGCGGCACCGTTCCCGTGACCTTCAAGGTGGCTGCGTTAATTTCGAGCAACCGCGGCACGCAGCTTCCGCCGGACGGGCAATATTGCTCGCTTACGTACAACGTCGATCCATCCGGAGACACCGCATCCTGCGACGGTTGGTCGGCGGGAGTCAAGTTCAGGACGCCTGTCATCTTCAGCTCTTCGGTATCGATCGCCCGAATCTGCGGCGGCCCGCCCGACGTGGGTTTCATCACGGCATAGGCGCGCTCCCCATGCGGTGACAAGCTCACACTTACGAATGTGCCGGTAAAGGGCACGACGCCCACCGGCTGTTGCTTGACCGTGTCGATAAACGTGAAGTTCAGCCCCGCCGCGACCGCCAGCCGCCGGCCATCGGCGCTCCCGACCATGGTGTAGTTCTTGTCGTAAAACCCGGTCGGGGAGGTGACCCAGCCGGCTGGGATCTCTCCGGATATCTGTGACGTCGTGGGATCTATAACCTCGACGGTCGAAGAGTCGAAATTCGGCACATAAATCCGCCAGCCGTTGGCAGAGACTGTCATCGATACTAAACTGCCAAACGTTGCGACGTTGGCCGTAACTGCTCCAGTCGCCGCATTCATGGATAGCACCGCCGCACTAGCCTCGCCCAGCTCTAGCTCGGAGCCGTCCGGGGTGATTGCGATGGCCACGCCGTTGCCGGTACCGGCCCCAAAGGTGTTTACGACTGTCCGGCCGGCGATATCGAATACGCGGACCGCCACTTTGCCGGGCCAGTTCGATGGGAAATACGCGAGCGAGCCATCCGGCGAGATCACCACTGGACCCACAGTCTCGCTGGCGCGGAAGCCGATCTGAGTCACCACCGTTTGCGCGTGTAGGTCCACCAGCGCAAACTGGCCGTTGCGCGAGGTGAAAAACCCGCCATCGTTGAAGGTCAAAGCGGCGTAAGCGCCGTCCGGAGTCAACGCCAATCCCTGCGGGTGCGGAATATTTGACAAGCTGGCTATCACTTGAAAAGCGAGCGTACTCGTGTTGAAGACAAGCAACTCACTGGCTAAGATGTAGACGGTTTGGCCGTCGCTGGATATGACAGGCTGCGGCGCGGGGATGGGGGAATAGCCCTGTACGTAATACGCGGAAGTCTGCACATCGAATAGAACTGTATTGGTTCCAGTGCCGATGCCCACCACATCCACGGCGCCGTTGAACTGCCCAGCCGTGACGTATAGGTGGGAGCCATCCGGGCTTATGACCAATCCATAGGGCCTCACACTGTAGGAGCTCAAGGAAATGGTGGCGGTCTGCACGCCGGTGGCGGCGTCGAGAACCGAGATGGTCGCGTCGCTCTCATTTGCGACGTAGGCAGTCTTACCATCCGGCGAAAATACCAAAGCGACGGCGCCTTGACCGGCGAAAAATGTCCCGGCAACGCTGCGGCTCGCCCGGTCGATGATAGACACCGAAGACGGCACAGTGCAGCATGCCAGCACGTACGCATGCGACGCGCGCGCCGGTGACACCAGCAGTCCTCCCAGCGCGAGCAAAGAAAGAGCAGTCGGAATTCGGCGGCGCATGGCACGGCCCTCCTGGAAAATATCAAGCGAGATTCTAGCACGCCGGTAAGTTGGCCGCTGTTTGCCATCGTGGTTTGCCATCGTGGTTTGCCATCGTGGTTGTCAACGTGGTTTGCCATCGTGGTTGCCATCGTGGTTTGTCGGCGTGGTTGTCAAGCCTGCAGGGGTCGGCTGTTCGAACGTTGCATTTTTGATTTGAAGCAGAAGGCGCCCGTCGCGTATGGGTTCCGCCAGTACCTTTTCGAGGCGCGGAACACGGCGCCGCAGTATGTCGAAGATCGTATCCAGGCGATCCGGATGGTTTTCGCGAAGATACGGGAGCACGTTTGGCAGGTTATCCCCGGTCTTGCTGAGCCGTTCTTGGGGACCGGCTTCTGGCTGGCCGCGGGTGTTTTCGATAGACAGGTAAGACACGTACCAATCCGTGATGAATTCGCGCAATGCGGCGACACGCGGGTGATCGGCGAGCTGGCCCAGCACATTGACGGCGATCAGGTCCGGCGACTTGAGTGGGATTTCGATGCGTTGGTCTTGCTCGTTCGGGCATCTCGCCCCTGGCTGCCCGGCCGCGCCCTTCGCGGTATTCCAGGAACCTGAACGGCCTTCCGCGGATGCCGCGCCGCCACTGTATCCATTCGTCCGCGACGTAGGGCCCTCGCGGGCCCTTCGACTCTATCATCACTGGCCCCGTCTGGCCTCGCGTCTTCAGTTCCTTGGCCCTACCGCGGCGGTCCAAGGCGTGGCGGTGGCCGAATTGGAAGCACTCGGAGAGGAAGTTGAAAACGTCGAAGAAGGTGGATTTGCCGCTTCCGTTGGGGCCAAGGAGCACAGTGAGAGGCGTGATGTCCTTCAGGTCGACGGAGCGTAGCGCGCGATAGTTCTGTACACGCTCCTGCTCAATGCGCGCGGGGCCGTGAGTGGTCAGGTCTGGCATGACTTGGTTATCCTCGGCGCGATCTTCACCGAAGCGAACCTTTGCTCTATCCTAGCCTTTCACTCAATGAGTTTGCGCTTCATTCATAGCGCAGCGCGACTACGGGGTCGATGTGCGTAGCCCGGCGGGCGGGGATGAAGCTGGCGACGCAGGCGACGACGCCCAGGGTGGCGGCGACGGCGGCGAAGGCGATGGGGTCGGTGGCTTTTACGCCGAATAGCATGCTGGCGAGCAGGCGGGTCGCGAACCAGGCTGCCACCAGGCCGATGGCCATGCCGATGGCGGCCAGCAGCAAGCCTTGGCGGAGCACCATGCGCAACGTCTCGCGCGTGCCGGCGCCGAGCGCGATGCGAATGCCGATCTCCTGGGTGCGCTGCTCGACGGAGTAGGACATCAGGCCGTAAATGCCGATGGAAGCCAGCAGCAGCGCGGCGCCGGCGAAGACGGTGAGCAGCAGCATGTTGAAATCCTGGCGGGCGGTCACGCGCGAGATCACCTGCTGCATGGTGCGAATACGGGAGATCGGCATGGGGATGTTGGACGACAAGAACTCACGCTGAACCGCTTTGGAGAGGGCCAGCGGCTCAGTTGAAGTGCGCACCGCCCAGGCGAGTGGCATGGCCTTGTTCGCGAGCTGGGTCAGGCCATTGGCGACCTGGTCGGCGGGGACATACATCACGCCCTGGTTGTCCTCGGTCAAGCCGGATTCGCGCACGTTGCCGACGATGCCGACGATTTCGCGGGTAGGCTCCTCGAATTCCGGACCGACGCCCTTGCCGATAGTAATCCGGCGGCCGACGGGGTCTTCCTTGGGCCAGTATTTCCTGGCCATGGCCTCGTTGATGATTACAACCAGCGCGGTATTCGCGGCGTCGTGGTCATCGAAGACGCGGCCGCGCAGGAGCGGAATCTTGAATGCGGAAAAGTAGTGCGCCGAGACGGAGCGCCACTGCTCGTAGCCGTTGTACTGGTCGCCCTTCGCGGGCGGCTTGCCTTCGATGTTGATGGGGAGATCGGCGCGGCCTTCGATGGGCAGTACGACAGCGGACGCCGCTGCCTGGACCCGAGGCAGGTTCTCGAGGCGCGGCACCATCTGGCGAATCAGGTTGTCGACTTGGGGCAGTAGTATTGAAGCGGCCGCTGGAGAGCGAGGTTTCGAAGGTCAGGAGATAGCGGGTGTCGAAGCCGGGATTGACCGCGCTGAGGTTGCCGAAGGTACGGATGAGTAGCGCGGCGCCGACCAGCAGGACCAGCGCGAGGGCAACTTCGGTCACCACAAGAATGGCGCGAGCGAGATTCTGATGGCGGCCGGTGCCGGAGCGGCCGCTGGTTTCTTTGAGGGTAGAATTCAGGTCGAGGCGCGAAACATGGACCGCGGGAAAGAGTCCGAACAGGATGCCGGTGGCGAGGGAAACGGCCAGAGTGAAGCCGAGCACGCGCCAATCGAGCGCGGAGACCACGCTCGCGGTATGGAGAGTATCGCTGACCCGCGGAATGTTGCCGGGCGCGAGCGCGAGCAGCAGCCGCACTCCCCATGCGCCGAGGATGAAACCGCAGACACCTCCGGCAAGCGAGAGCACGATGCTCTCAGTGAGAAGCTGGCGCACGACGCGGCCGCGGCTGGCGCCTAACGCGGTGCGTACGGCAATCTCGCGCTGACGGGTGGAAGCGCGCGCTAGCTGTAGGCTGGCGACATTGGCGCAGGCGATCAGCAGTACCAGGCCGACCGCGCCCAGCAGGATCAGCAGCGCCGGACGTACGCTGCTCGTTTCAGCTTGCTGCAGGGGCATCACCGACACACCTTCGTCCTTCTCCATCCAGTTGGGATTGCCGCGGCGGAATTGCTCCCCGACGATCCGCATGTTGGCCTGGGCGGATTGAACAGTGACGCCGGGCTTCAGTCGCGCGGCGACGAGCAGATAGTGGCCTTGGTTAGTGCTGTTGGGATCGGGCTGCAGCGGGATGAAGATATCGGCGGGCGGATCGGATTCGAATGTGGCAGGCAGGATTCCGACTATGGCGGTGGGTTCACCGCCGATATCGGTGGGCCTGCCGACCATGTGCGGATCGGAACCGAAGTGCGTTTTCCAAAGCTGATTGCTGAGGACCGCGACGCGCGGACCATTGGGCGCGTCTTCATCGGCTGTGAAGGTGCGGCCAAGAGCGGGTGTGACGCCGAAGACGCGGAAGAACTCGGCGGAAACGTGGATACCTTTGACCTGCTCGGGGCGGTCGCCGCCGCCGAGGCTTAATCCGGGACCAGCGAAGTCATAAGCCGACAGGGATTCGAAGGCATCGTTCTTGCGCCAGGCGTTGAATTTGGGGATGGAGGCGGAGTTGGCAATTTCGCCTTTGCTGAAAGAGCGGGCGACCTGCATGATGCGGCCGGATTCAGGATAGGGCAGCGGTTGCAGCAGGACCACATTGATGACGGAGAAGATGGCGGTATTCGCGGCGATGCCGAGAGCCAGGGCGGCGACGGCGATGACCGTGAAGCCAGGGCTCTTCGACAGAATGCGAAAGGCCAGGCGTAGGTCGCTGACCAGCTTCTCCATACCCTATACCGTCTGCTTCATCTTCCTCGCGAATTTATGGCGGAATTTTTGTACCTTCGGCGCTACGACATATGAACAATACGGTTGTGTGGGATTGTTGGCGAAGTACTCCTGATGGTAGTCTTCGGCTCGATAGAAGACGGAGGCGGGCGTGACTTCGGTGACGATGGCGTTGGAGAAAGCGCGCTCAGCGGCAAGCTCGCGGATCATCTGTTCAGCGGCGGCTTTTTGGGCGTCGGAGTGATAGAAGATGGCGGAGCGGTATTGGGTACCGGCATCGTTGCCCTGGCGGTCGCGGGTGGTGGGATCGTGAATGGCGAAGAATACTTCGAGGATCTCGCGGAAGGAAGTGACTTCGGGATCGAAGGTGATCTGGACGACTTCGGCGTGGCCGGTGCGGCCGGTGCACACGTCGCGGTAGGTGGGGTTCGGCTGGCGTCCGCCCATATAGCCGGATTCGACGGACAGGACGCCGTCCATTTCGTCATAGACGGCTTCGAGGCACCAGAAGCAGCCGCCGGCGAGGGTAGTGGTTTCGTTGGTTGGCATGATTTCAGGGTAGCATTCAGAGTGCGCGGTTCGAGTGGTCGCGCGCATTGACCGCTCGGACGATGCGAATGCCGCGCGTGTGGAAGTACTAGCAGCTCTCCAATTGTCATCGCCATGGGTTACGTGAGTGGCTCCTAGCCCTGAAGCGGGCTAACCTTGCTAGTCTACCCCATCGGCGGTACTCTTGAGTAATGCGACCCCTTCGGTATTCCGTCAATGTCACATTGGACGGGTGCTGCGATCATCGAGCAATCATCCCGGACGACGAATCGTTTCAAAACGGCATCGAAAACATCAACCGGGCCGATGCGCTCCTCTTTGGCCGGGTGACTTACGAAATGATGGAGGCATACTGGCGGCCGCTGGTGCCTGAATGGACGGAACCCTTCGCCCGGATGATCGACGCGGCAAAGAAGTATGTCGTGTCGAGCACCCTGGACCGGGTCGATTGGAACGCGGAGCTAGTGCGCGGAGATCTAGGGACGGCCGTTCAGCAGCTCAAGCGGGAGCCGGGTAAGGGACGCTCGTGGGAGGAGTAAAGCTCCCGCTCGCGTTGGCGGACCTGGGATTGATCGATGAGTACGAGTTCGTGGTGCACCCCAGGCTAGCGGGCCACGGGCCGACGTTGTTCGCGGGGCTATCGAAGCACGTCGACTTGAAACTCGTGAGCCGGCTGGAGTTCGGCTCGGGGGCAGTGGCGATGCGGTATGAGCCGAGAAGGTAGCCATTGGGCTTCTTCGCCCGAGTCGGCCGCATCATGGAGCAACTCGGGCGAGGCCTTCCAGAGTCTCGACCAACCTGACCATCGCCGGCTTACCATAACCCTGGTACCACTCGCCATCTGAGTTTACTCTGTCTTGGTCAACGATCAACGGACTTCGGGTCGAATCGGCGCTATGATATGCGCCGGAGGCCAATCATGTTTAAGCCTGCTTATCCGGTGCCAACGCAAGTAGCCAGCCGAGGGGAATTACGGTTGGCCCCGACCTCGCTCTATGGTTTGCCGTATCGAACGGGAACAGAATCGGGCGCGAGCCTTACGGAATTACCGCTGGACCGGATGGCGCGCTTTGGTTCACGAATACCGAGGGAACAAGGTAGGGGCCTCACGCTCACCGGCAGCATTACCGAATATCCTATTCCTACGCCGGGCAGTGACTCGCAGCGATCCTAACGGGACCGAACGGCACTTTGTGGTTTGTGGAGGCGCAGGGCAGCGGCAACGGTAAAATCGGGCGCGTGACTACGGCGGTGCATTTACTGAATACACCGTGCCCACGGCGTACAGCCAGCCGAGCGGATTCGGGCTATCCGGCGGGAGGGCCGAGCGTCTAAAGGTGGGGCGATATGGACATCAGCCGGGCAGTTGACTCGATGGCGCGCAACCTGCGGCAGGCGGGCCGGGGCTTGCGGAAAGCGCCTGGATTTACCGCGGCAGTGGTGCTGACGCTGGCGTTGGGGATCGGCGCTAACAGCGCGGTGTTCTCCGCTATCTATGCGGTGTTGCTGCGACCGCTGCCGTTTCCGGACGGCGATCAATTGGTCAAACTGGCGCAGTTCGATCCCAAGCAACCGCAACAGCGGTTTGTGGCGCCGGTGCGGCTGGAGGATTGGAACCGCCTGAACAGCACGTTCCAGGCGATCACCGGCTATTACACCGAGGACGATTCGGAGACTTCCGGCGAGCTTCCTGAGAAAGTGCGGCAGGCTTTCGTGGCAGGGCGCTTTCTCGAGGTGTGGGGGATCGCGCCCGTACTGGGGCGGGACTTCAAGCCGGCGGAAGAACGCTTCGGCGGCCCGGATGTGGTGCTGATCAGCGAGCGTTTCTGGCGGCGGCGTTTCGGCGGAGACCCGCACGTGCTGGGCAAGGTGCTGCGGATCGGACGGGCGGGGGCCGCGATCGTGGGAGTGATGCCGGCGTCCTTCGCGTTTCCGGATCGCGAGGTGGACCTCTGGTCGCCGATTGCCGCCGATGCGCCATACGCGCAGGATCGGGCGGAGACGTGGTTCATTGTGGTGGGGCGGATGAAGGCGCGCGTCACGCTCGCGGAGGCGCGCGCCAACATGGCAGCGGTGCAAGCTAACCTGGGCCACCAGTTTCCGAAGACCGACGCGAAGCTGACCGTGCTGCTCGAGCCTTTGAAGGAGGCCACCATAGGCGGCGTGCGGCGGTCGCTATGGATTGTGTTTGGGGCGGTGACCCTGCTGTTGCTGATCGCGTGCACAAATATCGCGGCGCTGCTGTTGTCGCGAGCGGCGGGGCGGCAGCACGAGATCGGAGTACGGTTTTCTTTGGGCGCGTCGCGGGCCGCTGTGGTGGGGCAGTTGCTCTCGGAGGTGCTGCTCCTGTCGTTGGCCGGCGCAGGTCTGGGGCTGATTGGGGCAAGCGCGGCGGCGAAGGTGTTTCGCTCGTTGGCGCGCGATCTGCCGCGGGTGGACGAAATCGGGCTGGATTGGCGGATTGTGCTGTACGCGCTGTGCTGCGCGCTGGTGGTGACGTTGCTGTGCGGCATCGTGCCGGCCATACGCGCCAGCCGGCGGGACCTGGCGATTTCGCTAGCGCATGCCGGGCGCGCGCAGGTATCGGGCCGGCGGCCAATGCAACTCACGCTGGTCGGGCTGCAAATCGCGCTAGCCGTGACGCTGCTGGCGGGCGCGGGCTTGCTGGTGCGAAGTTTCCAAGCGCTAGCGCGGGTGTCGCCGGGCTTCGATCCGGAGCACATGCTCACCTTCCACGTGAGCATGAGTTGGGCGGAAACGAACGACTACAAGCCCTCCAATCAGAGGATGGAGCGTTTGTTAGAGGGATTGCGCGCGGTGCCGGGAGTGGAATCGGCGGCCGCCACGGGTTGGTTGCCGGGCGTGCCCACGCAATACGAAGTCGAATTGATGAGCAGCGAAGGCCGCGCGGACGCGGAACCGAAGATACGCGCGGAGGGCAGGTTCGTGACGCCGGAATATTTTGCGGCACTGCGCATTCCGTTATTGGCCGGCGACGTTTGCCGCGACGATCCGAACGTTAGCGCGATGATGGTGAATCGCAGCTTTGCGAATGCCTATTTGGGCGGCGCGGCGGCCATTGGGCGGCACCTGATACAACCCGCCAATTCATTCCTGCCGCCGGCGGTGATTCGCGGCATAGTGGGCGATGCACGGGAAAGCGGGCTAGACCGGGCGGCGGCGCCCACGGTGTACTGGTGCCTGGGCACCGCGCAGCCTGGATCGTTCTTTCTGGTGCGCACGCACCGCGAGCCGCTGGCGATGGCGCAAACGATTCGACGGAAGGTGCATGAAATCGAGCCGCGCCGCTCGGTGTATGAGCTTACGCCGCTCACCGCGCACATCTCGGACGCTTACGCGGAGAACCGGCTGCGCACCGTTCTGCTGGGATTCTTTGCGGTGACCGCGATTGCTCTGGCGTCGGTGGGGCTGTATGGCACGCTGAGCTATCTGGTGAACCTGCGGCAGCGCGAAGTGGGGCTGCGGCTGGCGCTGGGTGCGATGCGCGGTCAGATTGTGCGGCAGTTTGTGGCGCTGGCGCTGAGGGTAAGTTTGGCGGGAATCGCGGCGGGGCTGGCGCTGGCCGCAGTATCGACACGCCTGCTGACGGGCATGCTTTACGGTGTTTCTCCGTGGGACGCGGCGACCATGACGGGCGTGGTCGCGTTGGTGCTTGGGGTGTCGGTGGCAGCGGCATTCTTGCCGGCGAAGCGGGCGGCGAGGCTGGAGCCGATCGAGGTGCTGCGGCAGGAGTAAAACTAGAGATTACCGGACTGAAGCTAACACTGACAAAGTGTGGGCATGCAAGGCTACGACGCCACACTGAAGCTGCTGCTCAAGAGTTCGCCCGCACCCTCGAAAATCTCTCTACGATGCACCCAAAACAGGCTCTTCCAGCAAGGGCTTAGCGTCGATTCCTGCGCGACGGAATTCTTGCAGCAAACGGCGTAGTTTCCGGGTCAAAGTCCGCG
>Ga0073928_10005481_pt1 | contig 17764 bp, 20 predicted proteins | sample PaiPotPPA55metaG_FD_76969 | JGI IMG/M metagenome (GOLD analysis project Ga0073928, IMG submission 76969) | Iron sulfur acid spring bacterial and archeal communities from Banff, Canada, to study Microbial Dark Matter (Phase II) - Paint Pots PPA... ... | reverse complement strand
GGCGTGCTGGCGGCGGGCGCGCTGCCGATCGAATTCCCGACCATTTCGCTGGGCGAGGTCTATCTCAACCCGACCAGCCTGATGTTCCGCAACCTCATGGCGGTCGACACCGAAGAGATGATCCGCGCCCAGCCGATGGATGCGGTCGTGCTGGTCGGCGGCTGCGACAAGACCGTGCCGGCGCAGCTGATGGGCGCAGCCTCCGCCAATGTGCCGGCGATACAGCTCGTCACCGGGCCGATGATGACGGGACCGCATCGCGGCGAGCGCCTCGGCGCCTGCACCGATTGCCGGCGTTTCTGGGCGCGCTTCCGCGCCGGCGAGATCAGTCGCCAGGAGATCGACGAGGTCGAGGGCCGGCTCGCCACCACCGCCGGCACCTGCGCCGTCATGGGCACGGCGAGCACCATGGCGTCGATCGCCGAGGCGCTCGGCATGATGCTGCCCGGCACGGCGGCGATCCCCGCCGTCCACGCCGATCGGCTGCGCGCCGCCGAGGCGAGCGGCGCCGCCGCGGTCAAGCTGGCGCAGGCGAAGCTCACGCCGGACCGCATCATCACGCAGAAATCGGTCGAGAACGCGTTGCGCGTGCTGCTGGCGATCGGCGGCTCGACCAACGCCATCCTGCATCTGACGGCGATCGCCGGCCGCGTCGGCGTCGACATTCCGCTGCAGACGCTCAACGAGGTCAGCGACGCGACGCCGGTGCTGGTCGATCTGAAGCCGACCGGGCCGCATTACATGGAGGATCTGTTCGCCGCCGGCGGCATCGGCGCAGTGCTGCGCGAGCTAAAGCCGATGCTCCATCTCGACGCGCTCACCGTCACCGGCGAGACGCTGGGCCAGCGCCTCGCCGAGAGCGAGGGCGACTATGTCGACCGCAAGGTGGTGCGGTCGCTCGACGCGCCGCTGCAGCCGCAAGGCGGGCTCGTCGCGCTGTTCGGCTCGCTGGCGCCGCGCGGCGCCATCCTCAAGCGCTCCGCCGCCGACGCCAAGCTGTTCGAGCGCGAGGGCCGCGCCGTCGTGTTCTCCTCGCTCGAGGATTTGGCGCGGCGCATCGACGATCCCGCGCTCGACGTGACGCCCGAGGATTTCCTGGTGCTGCAGAACGCCGGACCGACCAGCGCCTCGGCCATGCCGGAAGCGGGCTACCTGCCGATCCCGGGCAAGCTCGCGCGCGCCGGCGTCAAGGACATGGTACGCATCTCCGACGCGCGCATGAGCGGCACCGCCTACGGCACGGTGGTGCTGCATGTGACGCCGGACGCGGCGAGCGGCGGCCCGCTCGCGAAAGCGCGCAGCGGCGACCGCATCCGTATGAGCATAAAGGAGCGCCGGCTCGATCTGCTGGTCGACCCGGCCGAGCTGGCACGGCGCGAGGCGCCCGTCGCTGCCGCGCCGCCGCGCGGCTATGCGCGGCTCTATCGCGAGCAGATCCTGCAGGCCGATCACGGCTGCGACTTCGATTTCCTGCGCCAGGCGCCGCTCAAGGGATGACTCGAAGAGCGCGAATGAACCGCAACAAGGGAGGACAATCATGAAGACCTACAACCCCGGCACCGTCTTCGCGCCGACCGGGCCGTTCAGCCATGGCGTCGAAGCGCAAGCCAATGCGCGCTGGCTGCATATTTCCGGACAGATCGGCGTCGCGCCCGACGGCAAGGTGCCGGCCGAGTTCGAGGCGCAGGCGGAGCAGTGCTGGCGCAACGTCAAGGCGGTGCTCGCCGCCGCCGGCATGGGCGTCGAGCACCTGGTCAAGTGCACGCATTTCCTCACCCGCGCCGAGGATGTCGCGACCTATGGCAAGGTGCGCGCGCGCCAGCTCGGCGAGGCGCGCCCCGCCTCGACGCTCCTCGTCATCAGCGCGCTGGCGCGGCCCGGGCTGCTCGTCGAGGTCGAGGCCCTCGCGGCCAAGGCGTGAGCGGCGCGGTGGCCTCCTACGATCTCGTCCTGCGCGGCGGAAGCGTGCTCGACGGCACCGGCGCGGCCGCCGTCGGCGCGGATGTCGCCATCGCCGGCGACCGCATCGCCGCCATCGACCGCGTGCCGCGCGGCAGCGCGCGGCAGGAGATCGACGTCGCCGGGCTCACCGTCGCGCCCGGCTTCATCGATGTGCACACCCATGACGACCGCGCGCTGCTGGCGACGCCCGCCATGGACGCCAAGGTCAGTCAGGGCGTGACCACGGTGATATCAGGCAATTGCGGCATCAGCCTAGCGCCGCTGGTGCCGCGCGGCGCGCTGCCGCCGCCGCTCGACCTCATCGGCGACGAGGAGAGCTACCGCTATGCTCGCTTCGGCGACTATCTCGACGCGCTCGACGCGGCCCCGCCGGCGACCAACGCCGCCTGCCTCGTCGGGCATTCGACTCTGCGCGTCGGCGCCGTGGACGCGCTCGAACGTGCCGCTGATGAGAGCGAGATCGCGGCGATGCGGCGCGCGCTGGGCGAGGCGCTCGCCGCCGGCGCCATCGGCCTCTCGAGCGGGCTCTGGTACGCGCCGGCCAACGCCGCTCCGCGATCGGAGCTGGTGGCGCTCGCCAAGGAGCTCGGCGCCGCCGGCGCGATCTACACCACGCATATGCGCGACGAGGCCGACCACGTGCTCGACAGCCTCGACGAGACTTTCGCCGTCGGCCGCGAGGCGTCGGTGCCGGTGGTGATCTCGCACCACAAGGTGCTCGGCCGGCAAAATTTCGGCCGTACCCTTGAGACGCTGCCGAAGATCGCCGCGGCGATCGCGGCGCAGCCGCTCGGCCTCGACGCCTATCCCTACATCGCCTCCTCGACCGTGCTGCGGCCGCAGAACGTGCCGCTCGCGCTCAAGGTGCTCATCACCTGGTCGAAGAGCCGGCCCGAGGCCGCCGGGCGCGAGCTCGCGGCGATCGCGCGAGAGTGGGACGTGAGCGAGGTGGAGGCCTGCGCGCGGCTGCAGCCGGCCGGCGCCATCTATTTCATGATGAACGAGGCGGACGTGCGCCGCGTGCTCGCCTTCGAGCACACCATGATCGGCTCGGACGGGCTGCCGCATGACGTCCATCCGCATCCGCGCCTGTGGGGCACCTTCGCCCGCGTGCTCGGCCATTACTGCCGCGAGGAGCGGCTCTTCCCGCTCGCGGAGGCGGTGCGCAAGATGACCGGCCTGCCCGCCGCGCGCTTCGGCCTCGCCGGCCGCGGCCGCCTCGCGCCGGGCGCCTACGCCGATGTCACCGTGTTCGATGCCGACGCGATCATCGATCGCGCCACCTTCGCCGCGCCGACCACGCCGGCCGCCGGCATCCATCTCGTCCTGGTCAACGGCGAGGCCGTGTGGCGAGACGGGGCCGCCACCGGCGCGCGGCCGGGCCGCGCGCTGCGGCGGCAACACATGCAAGCCGAGCAGCGCGCGAACCAAGCCGCGAGCTAAGCCGATCCTACGCGAGAAACTCCACAAGCTGCGGGTTGACGATTTCCGGATGCGTCCAGATGACGGCGTGCGGGCCATCCTTCACCGTGACCAGGCGCGCGCCCTTGACGAGCTTGGCGGTCCGCATGCCCGCGCTGGGTAGCGGAACGATGCGGTCGGCATCGCCGTGAATGACCAGCGCAGGCACCGCGACGCGCGCCAAATCCTGGCGGAAATCGGTCCCCCATGTCGGCACGCAGGCGAGTGTGGCGGTGGCCGAGGCTTGCGCGGCCACGTTCCAGCTGCTCTGCACCGCCTGCGTGCTGATGCGCTTGCCCCCGAGAGCATCGACATTATAAAAATCAGCAAAGAAACTCGAGAGAAAGGCGAAGCGGTCGGCGACGATGGCCTTCTCGATGCCCTGGAAGACGCTGCCGTCGACCCCTTCCGGGTTGTCGGGCGTCTTCAGCAGGAAGGGCGGGACGGCCGAGATGAACACCGCCTTGCTCACCCGCTCCGAGCCGTATTTCCCGAGGTAGCGCGCCACTTCGCCGCCGCCCATCGAGAAACCGACCAGCGCGAAATCGCGCAGCGCGAGCTTCGTGACCAGCTTGCGCAAATCTTCGGCAAAAGTGTCGTAGTCGTAGCCGGTGGTCGGCTGGCTCGACTTGCCGAAGCCGCGGCGGTCGTAGGCAATGACACGGTGGCCGGCCGCCAGCAGAACCGCGACCTGCTTCTCCCAGGAAGCCCCGCTCAGCGGATAGCCATGAATGAGCACGACCGGCTTGCCGGCACCGTGGTCCTCGTAATAGAGATCGATGGGCGTGGAGTTTTCCTCTCCCACGATGATGCTGCTCTGGCTCATGCTGACCTCCCATTGCCCGCATACGTGCGGTCACGCCGCAGGGGCGGCGCCGCCGAGAGAACTCGGCGAGATGCCGGAGGTTCCCGGCCGCGCCGATCACGACTGTCTGCGCGCGTGGCGTTCGCGCCGCGCGACTTGTGCAGCTGTTGCGGACCGGCATTGATTGGCGGCGCGTGGCACGGCATCTATATGCAGGGGCGGCGGTGGGCGCGCGATCGGCCGCGTAAAAGCCGCCGGTATCCACGATGAGGAGAGCAGCGGGATGACAGCTTGGGCCCATGCCGGCCCGTCGGTCGCGGCGGCGTTTCTGGCGTCGCTGGTGGAATTCGTCGAGGCGCTGACCGTCGTGCTCGCCGTCGCCGCGGTGCGCGGCTGGCGCCCGGCGCTGACGGGCACCGGTCTCGGCCTCGGCGCACTGGCGCTGCTCGTGATCGTGCTCGGCCCCGCGCTGGCGCGCATCCCGCTCCACCTGGTGCAGCTCGCGGTCGGCGTGCTGCTGCTGCTGTTCGGGCTGCGCTGGCTGCGCAAGGCGATCCTGCGCGCCGCCGGGATCATTCCATTGCACGACGAGGATGCCGCCTTCGCCGCGGAGACGGCGACGCTGCGGCGCGGCGTCGATGCGGTCGGCATCGCCACCGCGTTCAAGATCGTCATGCTCGAGGGCATCGAGGTTGTCTTCATCGTCGTCGCCATCGGCGCGGCGGGCGGGCTTCTGGTGCCGGCGGGCCTGGGCGCGGCGGCGGCGCTGCTCGTGGTCGTCGCCCTCGGCGCGGCGCTGCATCGGCCGCTCGCGCGCATCCCGGAGAACGCGCTGAAATTCGCTGTCGGCGTGCTGCTCGCGGCCTTCGGCACATTCTGGACCGGCGAAGGCATCGGCATTGCTTGGCCGGGCGAGGATTGGGCCGTTGTCGGCCTCATCGCCGGTTTCGCGCTCTTTGCGCTGGCTACGGTGCCGCTCTGCCGCGCGCGTCACGCCGCGCCGGCCGAGCAGGGAGACTGACATGCGCGCCATCGTCGCCGCCCTGCGCGAGCTGCTCTCGCTCTTCGTCGATGACGCCAGCCTGGTGCTCGCGGTGCTCCTCTGGATCGTCGCCGTCGCACTCGTCTTCTCCCTGCGCCTCATCCCGGCGGGATTGACCGCGATCGCGTTCCCTCTCGGGCTGGCCGTCGTGCTGGCGGAGAACGCGCTGCGCGGCGCGCGGCATAGGCGCGACCGGTCCTAGGCTCAGCGCCGGAGCACGAAGCTCTCCCAGGCGCGTCGCTGCTCCCAGGCTTCACGCTCGAGCTCGGGCGTCGTTTCCTCGCGCTGCGGATAGCCGAGGCAGAAATATCCCAGGAAGACCCACTCGGGCGGGACTTCGAGGATGCGCGCGACCTCGGCGGGATCGAGGATCGACACCCAACCAAGCCCCAGGCCCTCGGCGCGGGCCACGAGCCATATCGTGTGGATCGCCATCACCGTTGAATATTCGGCCATCTCCGGCATGGTGCGGCGGCCGAGACCATGACCTTGCGTCGTGCCGCGATCGGTGAAGGCGGCGAGGTGCACCGGGGCCTCGTCGAGGCCGGCCAGCTTGAGCGCGGCGTAGCGCTGGGCGCGCTCACCCGCGTAAGTGGCGAGTGCCGCCTCGTTGCAGCGACGAAAATTTTCGCGCACGGCCGCGCGCCGTGCTGCATCTTCCACGACGACAAAGCGCCAGGGCTGGCTCAACCCCACCGACGGGGCGAGCGAGGCGAGCTGCAGCAGGCGCTCGATCGTGCCCGCCGGCGGTGCATCGCGACGGAAACGGCGCACGTCGCGCCGCCACACGATGAGGTCGCGCAGCGCGTCGCGGAAGGCCGGATCGAAATCCGTCATCTCTTCCCGCGGGCGTCGACCGGCCAGATGTCGACGAGCGCGTCGCCGCTGACCACGTGATAGAAATCGTGCAGGTTGACGGTCGGATCGCAATGCGGCGTCACGCATTCGATCATCGCGCCGAGCGGCGGGCGCGGCGCGCCCGGCGGCAGGATCAGCTTGCCGTGCTCGTCGCCGAAGAACTCGTAGCGGCTGCCCGGCGCGCCGCGCGCCACGTCCGGCACGGGACCATCGGTGGCGAAGCATTTGAGGCCCCCATCGGTGGTGGCATAGCCTTGCGCATTGACGCTTACCACCGCGGTGGCGACGAAGAGCGCCGTCTCGAAGGGCGGCGCGTTGCGCCCATCCTTGAGCGCGCGCAAATAGTCGACATCCATGAACACATAGGAGCCGACCTGCAGCTCGGTGAAGACACGCGCCTCGGGATCGAGGTCGAAGGTGCCGGTGCCGGCGCCGCTGACGATCGGCACGTCGATCCCGGCATCGCGCAGCCGAGCGACGATGCCGCGCAGGCGGTCGAGCTGCGCCAGCGCCCGGCTGCGGCGCTCGTCGCGCATGGAAATGTGCTGCAGATTGCCGGAATAGGATTGGATGCCGCGGAGGATGGTCCCGTCCGTCGCGACCGCTTCGCGCGCCAGCGCCGCCACCGCCGCCTCGTCGGCGCAACCGGTGCGGCCGTGCCCGGCGGAGAAATCGACGAGCACGTCGAGCGGCTTACCGGCCTGGCGCGCGGCGCGCGCCAGCGCCGCGAGGTTGTCGGGATGATCGACGACGACGCTCAATCCTTCATGCGGCCGGGCGTGCAGCATCATGAGGCGCGCGATCTTGGGCTCCGTCACCTGCGGCGAGGTGATGTGCACGCCGGGGATGCCGGCGGTGACCATCACCTCCGCCTCGCCGAGCGTCGCGCAGCAGATGCCGAGTGCGCCCGCCTCGACCTGCAGCTGCGCGATGCGCGCGGATTTATGCGTCTTGGCGTGCGGCCGGAGCGCCACACCAGCGGTATGCGCATGCGCCGCCATCGCCGCGATGTTGCGCTCGAGCGCGTCGCGATCGACGAGCAGCGCCGGCGTGTCGAGCGCCGCGCGGCTGCCGGGTTTGCCGATGAAGCGGGCGTTGGGGCCGAGGGTAAGCATGTCGTCCATGATTATCGCTCGCGATTGGCGCTGCAATAGCAGCCATGCGTCTTTCGACGGGGCACTTCGCGCCCGCTCAGGGAAGAGGAGAATTTCTTCGCGGCATCGAGGCATGACGCCGTTCTCGGTCTCCTCATCCTTGTAAGTTGGAATCGGCTGCACCGAGTAGGATTGTCGAGGCGGTGGCAATGGGGCGCCGGCTCATCCTAGGACCAGGAAGGCCGTCGCTCCAGCATGCGCCGACCCATCGCCGCCGGTTTCGAAGGACGCACAATGCCGGTGCAGCGATCTACAGCCCGACATAGGCCTTGCGCACGCGGTCGTCGGCGAGGAGGTCGAGACCGCTTCCGCTCATGACGATGCGGCCGGTCTCCAGCACGTAGCCGCGATGCGCGAGCGACAGCGATTGCGCCACGTTCTGTTCGACGAGCACAATGGTGAGGCCGTCGCGCTGGTTGAGCGCGCGGATGACGCGGAAGACGTCGGCGACGACGACCGGCGCGAGGCCGAGCGATGGCTCGTCGAGCATGACGAGGCGCGGCTGCCCCATGAGGCAGCGTGCGATGGCGAGCATCTGCTGCTCGCCGCCCGACAGCGTGCCGGCAAGCTGCCGCCGCCGCTCGAAGAGGCGCGGGAAGAGCGTGAACATGCGCGACATTGCCGCCGCCGCGCCGGCGCGGGCGCGCGGCACCACAGCGCCCATTTCGAGATTCTCGAGCACGCTCATGTTGGGGAAGACCTGGCGGCCTTCCGCGACCTGGCCGAGGCCGAGATTGCAGATCGTATGCGGCGGCGATCCCGCGATGTCGCGATCCTCGAAGCGGATCGCGCCGCGCGCAGGCTGCTCCATGCCGAAGATGGCGCGGATCAGCGAGCTCTTGCCGGCGCCGTTGGCGCCGACGATGGCGACGATCTCGCCCGCGGCGACGTCGAGCGACACGCCGTCGAGCGCCTGGGCGTCGCCGTAGAAGAGGTCGAGATCGCGGACTGTCAGCATCGGGCTCAGCCGCTCCCCGCCGCCGCCGTCGCGGCGCTGCCGAGATAGCATTCGAGTACGCGCGGGTCGCGCGATACCTGCTCGGGGGTGCCCTCGCAGATCTTCTGCCCGTGATGCAGCACGACGATGTGGTGCGACAGCGCCATCACGGCGCGCATGACATGCTCGGTGAGCAGGATGGCGAGACCCATCTCGCGCGACAGATCCGCGAAGGTCCGCACCATGGCGTCGATCTCGGTCGGGCGCAGGCCCGACATCACCTCGTCGAGCAGCAGTATCTTCGGCCGCGTCGCCAGGGCGCGCGCCGTCTCGAGCTTCTTGCGATCGGGAAGCGTGAGGCTCTTGGCGACGGTGCCGGCCTTGTCGGCGAGGCCGAGGCGGTCGAGGATCGCCAGCGCGGCGTGCCGCGCGGCGGTGCGGTCGGCGGTCGCCTTGAAGGCGCCGACCATCACGTTCTCGAGCACGGTCAAGGCGCCGAACGGCTTCACCACCTGAAAGGTACGGCCGATGCCCGCGCGGCAGGCCTGATCGGCGCGCAGCCCGGTGATGTCGGTGCCGTCGAGGACGACGCGGCCGATGTCCGGCGCGAAGACGCCGGCGATGAGGTTGAAGGTGGTGGTCTTGCCGGCGCCATTCGGGCCGATGAGCGCGACGATGCCACCCTTGGGCACGGCGAAGCTCACGCCATCGACCGCCTGCAGCCCGCGGAAGCGCTTGGCGAGCCCGCATACCTCGAGCAGCGGGGGCGCGCTCATCGCCGCACCGCGCCGAGGCCGAGCCGCGCGCGCAGCCACGGCCACAGCCCCGCCGGCTGCAGCGCGACGATCAGGAGCAGCGCCGCGCCGTAGCACCATTGCTTCAGCCCGTTCACGGTGAAGCCGCTGCTCAGCGAGGTCATCGCCTCGCCCAGGGTGGTCAGCACGACGGCCCCGAGGATCGGGCCGAACAGCGTGCCGAGCCCGCCGATGATCGGCGCGGTGATGATCTCGATCGAGCGGCCGACGGCGAAAACGGTGTCGGGATAGAGGTTGTTCTCGTAAAAGGCGAGGAAGGCGCCGCCCACCGAAGTCATCGCCGCCGACAGCGCCATCGCCGCGACCTTGTAGCGGAAGACATCGATGCCGAGCGCCTGCGCCGCCTCCTCGTCTTCGCGGATCGCCTGCCAGTAATAGCCGATGCGCCGGCGCAGCAGATCATGACAGAGGGCGAGCGCGCCCAGCGTCAGCCCCAGCAGCAGGTAGTAGAACATCACCGGCGAGCCGCGCAGCAGCAGCACATCGGTGCGCGCTAGGCTGGACACCGGCAGGAACAGCCCGCTCGCCGCGCCGACCCAGTTGAAATGGTCGAACAGGATGCGCGTGAACTCGGCAAAGGCGATGGTGAGGAGCGCGAAATAGACGCCGCCGACGCGGAAGCGGAAGGAGAGCGCGGCGATGATGCCGCCGACCAGTGCGGCGATAACGACGCCGGCGAGCATGCCGATCCACGGCGGCACGCCGTAATGGGTGAAGAGTGCGGCGCTGATGTAAGCGCCGAGCCCAACATAGAGCGCGTGGCCGAGCGAGAGCTGCCCGGCAAAGCCGGTGACGATATTCCACGCCTGACCGAAATACGCCGCGAACAGCACCACGACGAGGACCGAGACGATGTAGCCGTTGACGAAGAACGGCAGCGCCAACATGGCCGCGACGAACAAGGCGAGCGCCGCCGCGGCACGGCGCTGCACGATCGGAAAGCGGCGCGACCTCATGCGCGCCCCAGCAATCCCTGCGGCCGCACCAGCAGCACCAGGATCAGCAGGGCGAAGCTGAAGGCGCTCTTGAGCGAGGGATCGACGGCGAAGCCGGAGAGCGCCTCGGTTACGCCGACGAGCGCCCCGCCCAGCAGCGCGCCGGGCATGCTGCCGAGCCCGCCGAGGATGACGATGATGAAGGCCAGGAGCGTGTAATCGGTAGCGATGTAGGGCTGCACGTCGATGAGCAGCAGCATCAGGCACCCCGCCGCACCGACGCAGGCAGCGCCGAGGCCGAAGGTCACGGCGTAGAGCCGCTTGATATCGAGGCCGACGACCTGCGCGCCGACCTGATTGTCGGCGCAGGCGCGGATCGCCTTGCCCGTGCGCGTCAGCCGGAAGAAGCCCCACAGGGCGACGACGCCCAGCACCGCGCCGACCGCCGCGAGCACGCGCACCTTGTCGAGCAGCAGCGGGCCGAGCTGAAAGGAATCGTAGGCGTAATCGAGCGGCACGCTGCGCGCGTCGGGGCCGAAGCCCATCAACAGGCTCGCCGTGATGATGGTGGCGATCGCCAGCAGCAGCAGGAACTGCTCGTGCTCGGGCCGGGCGATGTAGCGGTTGATGAGCCCGCGCTGCAGCGCATAGCCGAGCAGAAAGAGCCCGGCGGTCACCAGCGGCAGCGCGGCGACGGGATCGAGCCCGGTGTTCACCGCGATCAGGTAGGCGGCATACATGCCGACGACCATCATCTCGCCATGGGCGAAATTGACGATGCGGATGACGCCGAAGATCACCGACAGGCCGAGCGCCATCAGCCCGTAGACCGCGCCGGTCAGCAGCCCCGCAATGATGATGTTGAGGTAGAGCATCCCATGCCCGGAGCGGGCGACGATCGGCCGCGCTAGCCGCGCCGCGACCAGCCCGGCACGGGAAAGACCGGCTTCAGCTCGGCGTTCTCCGCCGGCAGCACCACGGTGGGCTTGCCATTGCGGTTCTGCACGCCGGCCGAGGGCAGATTGACGTTCTGACCCTTCTCGTTGAAGGCGATGGCGCCGCCGAGCATGACCCGGTCCTTGATGTTGGTCGCCTTCAGCGCCTCGACCAGCGCCTCGGCCTTGGTGGAGCCGGCGCGCTTGTGGGCGTCGGCGCAGATCAGGATGCCCTCGAAGGTGAAGCCCGCGTCGATGTCGCAGATCTCGTCGGGATAGGCCTTCTTGAACGCCGCCTCGAAGGTCTGCGCAAATTGCTGCCGCGGATCGAGCCAGGGCACGTTGGTGATGGCGTATTCGGCGTATTTGCCGAGCACCTTGAGGAATTGCGTCTGATACATGCCGGGACTGCCCGGGCTGATGACGCCCATCGGCTCGTATCTCTGCTTCACCATCTCGCGCGTCATCAAGATGGCGTCGTTGAGCCGCGTCACAACCATATGGATGTCGGCCTTGGCCGCCTTGGCCTTGGCGACTTCGATCGATAGATCCTTCGCCTGCGGGTCGTAGGCGATCGTCTCGACGATCTCGAACGGCAGGTTGAGCTTGGGCATCAGCGCGTTGATGCCCTTGAGCATCGACTGGCCGAAGGTGTCGTTGACGTGCATCAGCACCGCCGTCTTCGGCGTCGCGCCGGTCGCCTTGAACAGATCGTTGAAGCGCGACAGGCCGTTGGTGCCGAGCATGATGCTCGTCGGGAAATTGCGGAAGACGAATTTGTAGCCCTGCTCGGTGATCGCCGGATCGGAGCCGATATTGATAACGAACGGCACGCCGTTCTGCTCGGCCACCTGGGCGATCGCGAAGGTCTGGCCGGAGTCGAAGGCGCCGACCAGGATGTTGGCGCCCTCGCGGATGAGCTTCTCGGCCTGGGTGCGCGCCACTTCCGGCTTCGATTCGGTGTCGGCGTCGATGATCTCGAAGGCGTAACCCATGTCCGGCAGCAGCTTCTTCGCGACCTCGACCGAGCGCTGGCAGCCCTGGCCGATCAGCGCCTCGTAGCCTGAACGCGGCAAGAGGCTGCCGATCTTGATCGGGGTCGCCGCCTGCACCGCTCGGATGGGACCAGGGGCCACGACGATGGCGCCGGTCGCGGCGACGCCGAGTCCGAACTGGCGACGATTGAGACGGTGCTTCATCGCATTCCTCCCCCGTGGCTCGCGGCGCTCTTGGCCGGCAAGCCGACGGCACTCGCTCGTCGGCGTGCCGATGGCCCCGCGTTTGCATGTCACCATAACCTACCGCCCAGGCGGATCAAGCCGCGCTGACGGTTGCCTTCGCGCTGCGGCGCTTTAGACTGCCCCTCGCCTGCCAGGGACCCGCTCGATGAGCCGCCAAGATCTGTTCCCGCCGATCGAGCCCTATGCCACCGGCATGCTCAAGCTCGACGCCCTGCACACCATCTACTGGGAGCAATCCGGCAACCCGCACGGCACGCCGGTGGCGTTTCTCCATGGCGGTCCTGGGGCCGGCGCGACACCGACCCATCGCCGCTTCTTCGACCCGCAATACTACCGCATCGTCATCTTCGACCAGCGCGGCGCCGGCCGCTCGACGCCGCTGGGCGCGGTCATCGACAACACGACGCGGCATCTCGTCGCCGACATGGAAGCGCTGCGCCGCCATCTTGGCATCGAGCGTTGGGTCGTATTCGGCGGCTCGTGGGGCTCGACGCTGGCCTTGGCCTATGCCGAGACGCACCCGACGCGCTGCATTGGCATGGTGCTGCGCGGCATCTTTCTCTGCCGGCAGTCCGAGGTCGACTGGTTCCTCTACGGCATCCGCAGTATATTCCCGGAAGCGTGGCGCTCCTTCGCCGGCTTCGTGCCGGAGACCGAGCGCGGCGACCTGCTCAACGCCTATTACCGCCGCCTGACCGATCCCGAACCGGCCGTGCACATGCCGGCAGCGCGTGCCTGGAGCACCTATGAGGGCGCGTGCTCGACCTTGCTGCCGAGCCCGGACACGGTAGCGGCCTTCGGCGAGGACCGCATGGCGCTCGGTCTGGCGCGCATCGAGGCGCACTACTTCCGCTACAACGTTATGGCGCCCGAGGACGACCTCATCGGCCAGATCCAGCGCATCCGCCACCTCCCCGCCATCATCGTGCAGGGGCGCTACGACATGGTGTGCCCGATCGTCAGCGCCGACGAGCTCGCGCGCGCCTGGCCCGAGGCCGAATATCTGGTGGTGCCCGATGCCGGCCATTCGGCGATGGAGCCGGGCATCCGCGCCCGCCTTGTCGGCGCCACCGAGAGGCTGCGCCGCATCCTGTGAGCCGGTGCGAAGCGGAACCGCAAAGATTGCACCCGGACGCGCGCGGGAGATGAGGTCGCGGACCGGCAGCGTTGCGGCGGTAGCACTCGCGCTGGCCCTGGTTGCGGCGCCGCGCGCCGCGCGCGCGGACGGGCCGGATCTCCTGGCGCTCGGCCTCGGCGCCTACGACGTGCAAACTGCCAAACATGGCGATACCGAGCCCCAGCTCCGCATCGAGTACCGCTTCGCCCCTTGCTTCCTGTGGATCTTCAAGCCGCTGGTTGGCGCCCTTGCCGCCGCCGACGGGACGTTCTTCGGCTATGCCGGCGCACGCCTCGAGTTGACGCTGGCCGACCATGTCGTGCTCATAGGGGACGCTGCGGCGGGATATTGGCGGCGCCGCAAGGGCGTCGATCTCGGCGACGCCCTCGAATTCAAGACCGGCGCCGAGCTCGCCTATCGCTTCGACGATGAGTCGCGACTCGGCATCGCCTTCGACCACATCTCGAATGCCGGCATCGCCAAGCTCAATCCCGGCGTCGAATCGCTACTTCTCGTCTATTCCCTCCCACTTGGCAGCGCGAGATAGCGCCCGCCATCCGCCGCCATCCAAGCGGCGTTAACCATGATTCGTCGGCCCCGCCGCCGGCTGGCAGGTCCCGCGCTGCCTTTCGGCGGTTGGCAGGCGTTAACCAGCGCTCAACCGAAGGCTGCTATTTGTCGTGTATTGCGGCCGCCGGCAAAGCGGGATTCGGGCGCCGCTCATCGCTTTGACCTGGAGTATGCGCCTTGCGGAATCTCGAGAAACAGGTGTTGGTGGTCGACGACTACAACACGATGCGACGAATCCTGCGCAACCTCCTGTCGCAGATCGGCTTCACCAATGTCGACGAGGCCGAGGACGGGTCAAGCGCGCTGCGCAAGCTGCGCAAGACGGCCTTCGGGCTCGTCATCTCCGATTGGAACATGGCGCCGATGTCGGGCCTCGACTTCCTCAAGGAAGTGCGCTCCGACAGCAAGCTCAAGGGCACGCCCTTCATCATGATCACCGCCGAGAGCAAGACGGAGAACGTCGTCGCGGCGAAGGCCGCCGGCGTCAGCAATTACATCGTGAAGCCGTTCAACGCCGACACGCTGAAGCGCAAGATCGAATCGGTGCTCGGCGCGCTAGCCTAGTTGCTTCCGGCGGCCGCAGGGAGCGTCGTCCGCACCCGCTCGCCGCGACCCTGCCAGCCTCCCCACCTCCCGCCAGAAAGCCTCGCGACCGGCATCGGGCTGCTCGCGCGCGACCAGCGTCATGCGCGCGACATCGAAGCTGTCGATCGATTGCGGTGGCGCGTTCTGGCGCAGCATCCGCGCGGTGCGGGCGGCGGTAGCGCAGACGACGGAGTCTCTCATCGCCGCGGTGATGCACCCCGCTCGCGGTCGACATGGCGCGCGGCAATCCGCTCGGCGCGCCGGTTGACGAGGTCCGAGGCGATCATATCGGCGACCAGGAACAGGCTCATGAGGCCGGCGCCCCAGGCGACGATCAGCAGCAATGCATCCATTACGCGTCCCCGCTTGTCTTGATTGGCCAGGAGACTGAATGAAGGTGCTACGAAACACGCATAAATGTGCGTTCCGCCCATTGGAGCGCCGTTTGGTTAACCGGAGGTAAACGCGGGCGGAAAAAACGTCTGCCCGCAGCGGCGAGCGATGGAATCTTCCGGCCGCGATCGGCGTGCCAGCGCTCGCGCAGGGACGGCGTCCTGCCCGCGCAACGCCGCCGATGAGCCACGCGTCAAGCGGAGCCCGCGAATGGCAGCGCCGCCAACAAACCGTCAGCGTCGCGCTCCACGACGGCGAGGCGCGGGCCCAGCACGGCGAGGCTTGCGACATGGCCGGGCCCGGGGTTCAGGTCGAACAGATGCGCTTCCGCCTCGAGCGGCGGCGCCGCGGCCCAGGCGACGAGCGCGGGCGGCGCGGGCGGCGGCGTGACGGTGATCGTGGAGAGGGCGACCGCGAGCCCATCACCGGTCGCCTTGAGCAGCGCCTCCTTGCGTGTCCAGTAGCGCAGCAGCGCGAGCGCGCTCGCCGCCGCCGGCAGGGCGGCCAGCGCGCGCCGCTCCGTGGCGGAGAGGATTTCTGGGATCAAGGCGGCAACGTCGCGGCGCGGGTTCAGCTGCTCGACATCGACACCCACGGCCGCGTCGCGCGTCACGGCCAGAACCACGCGCTCGCCCGAATGGGACAGCGAGAACTCGATGCCGCCGGTGAGCAAGCGCGGCTTGCCATGGTCGGTGCCACCGCAGTGCCGACACACCGCCGAGAAGCCGAGCTCAGCCGCGGAAGTGCCGAGATGGCCGGCCAGCACGAGGCGTGCGAGGGCGTGGGCGGCAAGGTAGCGCGCACGATCCTCGTCGCGGCGGAATCGCGACCAGCGGGCGTGTTCGCCCGCGTCGAGCAGCGCCAGCAGCTCGCTGCGCCCAGCGGCGGGGCTCGCCCACCAAACCTGGCATTCGCCCGCTCGCAAGGAAGGAACCGTCACTGAGCCCGCGGCCATCCCCGACATAGCGCCGAAGGGAAGCGCCATCCGATCGGAATATGCAAGCGCCGTCCGGAACGAAACGAGCGTACGGGATTGCGAAGGATTTCGCTTGACCGTGTTGCGCTCGCGTTCAAGCCTGACGAGCAACGAGGCAAGCGGAAAGGCTGAGACCATGCCGAGGCGATGCCTGGTCGTGCTACCGGCGGCGCTGCTCGCGCCGGCGCCCGGTGCGTTCGTCGCGGGTCGCGCCCCAACCTGTGCCGGCGGTCGCTGCGCCAGCCCGACACGCTGAGCGGCACGGAATGGCGCGCATCCGCGTGGGCATCGGCGGCTGGGTGTTTCCGCCCTGGCGCGGGGTGTTCTACCCGCCCGGCCTGGCGCAGGCGCGCGAGCTCGAGCATGCCAGCCGCCGCGTCACCGCGATCGAGATCAATGGCACCTTCTACGGCGCGCAGAAGCCCGAGAGCTTTCGCCGCTGGCACGACGCGACGCCCGAGGATTTCGCGTTCTCGGTCAAGGCGCCGCGCTTTGCCACGCATCGCCGCGACCTCGCCGACGCCGGCGCCTCGGTCGACCGCTTCCTCGGCGGCGGCGTTCTCGAGCTGCGCGACAAGCTGGGACCCATCCTCTGGCAATTCCCGCCGACCACGCGCTTCGACGAGAGCGGTTTCGCCGCGTTCCTCGCGCTCTTGCCGCAGGCCATCGACTGCCGCGCGCTCCGCCATGTGGTCGAGGTGCGGCACCCGAGCTTCACCGATGCCCGCTTCATCGACCTGCTGCGGCGCCATCGCGTCGCCGCCGCTCTGGTCGATTCCGACAGGCATCCGATGCTCGCCGACGTGACCGCCGATTTCGTCTATGCGCGGCTGCGCCGCACGGTGGCGAGCGAGCCCGCCGGCTATCCGCCCGCCGCGCTCGATGCCTGGGCCGAGCGGTTTCGCCTGTGGTCGGCGGGAAGCGAGCCCGGCGATCTGCCGCACCGCCACCCCGAGTCGGCGAGCGTCGCCGCGCGCGACTGCTTCGTCTATTTCATCAGCGGCGCCAAGGAGCGCGCCCCGGCAGCCGCCGAGGCGCTGCTGCGGCGCCTCTCATCCTGATCGCCGCTGCCTGATCGCCGCTGCCTGATCGCCGCTGCCTGATCGCCGCTGCGCTCAGTTGCCGCCTTCGCGCAGGCCCCGCACGACCGTGGCCAAGACTTCGCCGAACTGGCGCTGACGCGGGCTCCTCTGTTGCAGCCGGTCGCGCCAATCGAGCATCACCGCGACGGCGACGCTGACCTTGGCCCAAATCAGCAGCGACAGATAATCGCCCGCCGCGAGCTGCCGGCGGGCATGATCCGTGGCCAGCGCCAAGGCCGCGGGCCCGTGCTGCGCCACGAGTTGCCCGGCGATGGCCCGGACTTTCCGATCGTTCTCCATAGCGTATTAACAAGGACGGCAGCCGGTTAGCTCCGTTTTGGCGCGGATCCGGCGGCTACTCGCCCGTCCGGCGGCGGGAGAGCGAGGGCGGATCGCGCTCGCTGGGGCGCCGCCCGCTGATGATGCGCGGGCTCGGCGCGGCCGCGGCGACCCGGTCGAGGGCGTGGGCGCAGAAATCGGGGTTGAGGTCGATGCCGACGAAGCGCCGGCCGAGGCGGCGCGCGGCGACGCAGGTCGTGCCCGAGCCGGCGAAAGGGTCGAGCACGATGTCGCCGGGCCAGCCGAGCGCCGGCGCGGCGCGGAAGCTGTACATGGCGATGAGCCGGTTGGGCAGCGCCTCCGGGAACGGGGCGGGGTGGCCGTCGAGGCGGGGAACGTTCTCGGGGTAAAGCCACCAGACCTGCTGCGTCAGGTCCATCCACTCGTCCTGCGACAGCCGCGACGCCGCCTTGACGGCGGCCGGCAGCACGCGCGGCGTCCCCGGCTTGACGAAGACGGCGATGAACTCGATGTAGTTGCGCTCGTAGAGGTTCGGCGGGAACGGGTAGGAGCCGAACATCTTCTCGGTCGTCTGCTTCTCCCAGATATAGAGGCTG
>Ga0073928_10005480_pt1 | contig 17765 bp, 15 predicted proteins | sample PaiPotPPA55metaG_FD_76969 | JGI IMG/M metagenome (GOLD analysis project Ga0073928, IMG submission 76969) | Iron sulfur acid spring bacterial and archeal communities from Banff, Canada, to study Microbial Dark Matter (Phase II) - Paint Pots PPA... ... | reverse complement strand
TCTCGATGGGCGTGGCGGTCGGCAGCGGGGCCTCCCGGCGCCAGATGGGCAGGTTCATATTCGGCGTGGGCGTCGGAGTCGCGGGCACCACCACCGTAGGCGTTGGTTTGAATTTCGGCCGCGGAAGGGGCGTGGGCGGAGGTATCGGTGGAACGCGCGGATCTGGGAAAGCGGGATCGGGCGCCGCGCTCATCACGTCGGTGCGCTTCCAGTTCGGGCCGTAGGGCGACGTATTTTTCTCCACGGGCGCGGGCGTAACGGTAATCGGCGCAATGCTGTCCAGTCGCTTTTCGGTCACTTGCCCGATGACTTTGTCACCTTCGTGCGCCCCAAAGGGTATGGCAGTGATCAGCACGGCGATGCCGAGCAGCAGCACGATCGTAATGAAGCGTTTACCAGGGTCGAGCACGGGAGATTACCAGTACGCTTAGGTGGGTGCGAGCGCCTGCGGAGCAACGTCCCGGGCTGCCGCCCTCGCTTGGCGATCGGCCGGTCTGCCGACCATATGAAGTTCGTGAACCTCGCCCGGTGCCAAGTTCGTTTTTTCGGTCAGGCCCCTAAACTCGATCGAAACATTGCGCGCTTGATCGTTGAGATTGCAAAGGAAAACGCGCACCGCGCCCTCGTCGTCTTCGAACGCGATCGCGCCGACTTCGACGGGCGATGTCGTAACTTCGTCGCTCACGTCAGTGCCGGCGTACATGCATACGAACGGCTCTTCCGCGGAGAGCTCGCGCATATTTCCAAAGATGCTATTGCGCTCGAAGTCGATCACGTAGGTGCACAGTTTACCGCCCCAGCGGACGCGAGCCGCCGCTACCCATTTCCAGCCGCGTGGGCGCAGCGGGACCAGGTGCGGACGTCCGCTCGTGCGATAGCCGTCGAGGCCTCCGATCGTTTCCGCAACTGCCCAAAGGTATTTCGCGCTCGTCCATGGCGAGAGATACATGCCGCGATTCGTCAGCGAACCCCCGTCGAACCACTCCCCGAATTCACCCGGGACCGTATTGCGTACGGCTCCGGCCTCCATCGTATCGTAAACGGCTTCCATCCAGTGCACCGCTTGATCCGTAAATCCGTTGCGCGCAAGGCACATGACGAACCAAAGCGTCAGATCGGGCCAAACGCCGCCGAGCAAGCCGAAACCGTGCGAGGGAAAATACCAGGAGTCCGCGGTTGAAATCGTTCGTAAGCCGACGGGAGTAATGAAGTCGGCTTCCGACAGCCGCGCGAGAATCTTGGCGCGCTGTTCGGCGTCTGCAACGTTGAAGAGCACCGGAAACACTTCGTCTGCCGTGAAGTTGTCCTGATAATTCTGCTCCTGATCGTAGTTGAGCACGAACGCGCCCGTGTCTTCGTTGAACATGTACTGCATCATCGCCTGACGCAGCACCTGCGCCTCGTTGGAGTACGTCTGCCAGCGGTCGTGATCGCCGACCACCGCCGAAAGCATCGCGGCCGCTTCCAGCGCAAACACGCCTTCCGCATTGATCTCGGTAACGGCGCCGTCGAGGGTGTAGTACGGGATGATGTTGCGCCACGAACTGATGCCGAACATGTCGACGCCGCTGGCGCGACAGAACAGCAGACCGTTCTTGTCGCGCTGCGTGAGCATATAGTCCGCGATTTTGCAGATGAGCGGGAACCATTGCCGCACCCACTGATCGTCCAAGGTCGCGTTGTAGTGATGGAGCATCGCGATCAGATGCAGCGGCGTATCGTCGTTGATATTCAGATCGTAGGAAGTCTTGAAGCCGCTCACGCCGCGTACGTACTCGATCATCTCGCCGCTCTCGTCCACGAACTTATTGAAGACTTCTATGGCGTCGCGGCTGAACTGCGGCAAGAAGTAATCGAAGCCGTGTACGAACCACGACGTGTCGCGCGAAACGAGTATGTCCGAGGGCGGCGAGTTCGTGGCGCCCCAGCCGTTGGGGTACTGCTTGACGATGCGCAGCATGTTCGCCTTCGCCCACACCACGCCGCGGCTAATAGCCGGGACGGGGCACATGAAACGCGCGTCCGTCAATTTCGAGGCGTAGTACCGCTGCGTTTCATGGAGCGCTTTCGGATCGGCGAGCAGCTGCTCCAGAACCGGACGCGATTTCTCGCGCCCGTCCTTGTGGTACACCACCGCCAGACGTATCGCTTCGCGCGCACCGGGCGCTACGGTTATGCGGTACTCGAGCGCACCAAAGATGCGGCGGCTCACACATTCTGCGAGCTGCGGCGTGACCTCATCGAGGTGGTCCTCTGCGCGAAGCGATCCGGCGCGCATGTGGTGCAGCATGATCTGCTCGCGCAGGCCCACGATCCCGGCGACCGGAGAGCGCGATCCGCCCCACCAGCGCTCGGCACCGGTCTGCTGATTCTTCGAACAGATAAAGTCACCGTCGACGAACGCACGAACCTCGTGCTCCGGTTCACCGTAGAAGCGCTGCCCAACCAGGAGCGCCCAAGGGAAAAGAGCGACTTCAACGGGGGCGCCGCCCGGATTGTAAAGGGTAACGTCGACGACAAAACTCACCGAGCAATCGTGTCTCGGGCCGTGGGGCACGAAGAAGGCTTCGGTGATGTGCAGGCGATCGAGCAGCGTGAATTCCGAAATCTGCGCGTACGGCAGAAACGTGATCTCCCGGGTGATCTGATACGGGAATACAGTCTGTTTGAGGTCGCGCAGCCGGTATGCTATCTGATGCGTACCGAAGATGATCTGATCGGTGTCCGCATCCCACAATCCACGGATGCCGCCTTTGGCAGTCGATTGCGCGAACGACTTGTAGTTTCCGAGCAAAAGTCCGTAAGGCGTCTGCGCCTCAGGCAGGACGTACGCGCAATATTCGTTGTGCTGTGCGTCATAGCTTGGTCGCATGCGCCTGGACTACGACGGCTCGAAGGGATGTCCCGCCGCGCGGCGCAAGGTCCGCTCCTGATGAAAGCAAGCGAGACGCTGCGCGCTCCGGCAAAACTGAACCTCACGCTCGAGGTTCTTTCGCGGCGCGCCGACGGTCTGCACGGACTGCGCAGCGTCATGGTGCCGGTCGATCTCTGCGACGAGCTGCGAATCGAACCCGCGAACGAGTTTCGCTTCAGTTGCGATGCGCCCGATCTCGCAAACGATAATTTGGTGGAGCGTTCGATGCGCGCCGCGGGTCTTGACGATGTAAACGTGCAGGTTACATTGCACAAACGCATTCCGACGGGTGCGGGCATGGGCGGCGGCTCGAGCGACGCTGCGGCCGTTCTGCTCGGCGCGCAGCACGGCGTCTTTGGCGAATCCGCCGTCGAAGATTACGTAACTGCCGCACGCTCGCTCGGTTCCGACGTGCCGTTTTTTCTGGTGCAAACGGCTGCATTGGTAGAGGGAACGGGCGAGCGCGTTACCGCGCTCGGTGCAGTGCCCCCTTGGCACGCGGTAGTCATTAAACCGCCCGTTTCGGTATCGACCTCTTCGGCGTACGAGCGGATCGATGCGGCGCCTCGTGAATCGCGGGCGCGCAGTTCTTCGGTCAGCTTGCAACTCGCGGAAGCGTTTCAACGCGGAGAATTTGAACGAGTCGTCGGTTTGCTGCACAACGATTTTCACGACGTCATCGTCCCGGCAACGCCGCAGATCGCGCGCGCACTCGATTTACTGCGCACTGCCGGCGCCTCGCACGCACTGATGACCGGCTCCGGCTCTTGCGTTTTTGCGCTCACCGAAACGCTGCAGCAGCGCGACACGCTTGCATCTCGGGTCCTGTTGCCCGATGGCTACGCCCTTTATTCTTGTTCGTTCTGGAACGGGCAGGCGTGGCGCAACGCGGCATAATCGGCACGACGGCGGTCGTCCTCGCGGGCGGGCCCCCGGACAAACTTTCGGCGACGATGCCGGGCGCGCCGAACAAGGCCTTCGTCGCAATCGGCGGAGTCGCAATGGTCGAACGCACGCTCCGCGCGCTGCGCAGTGCAGCGTCCATCTCACGCATCATCGTTGTCGCGCCGCAACTCGTGCGCGGACACCCCGCACTCGCGCTTGCCGATGAGTTCAGGCCCGACGGCGCGCGCATCCGTGACAGTCTGCGCAGCGGCCTGGCCGGTTTGCCGCGCGATGCGGGCGTCCTCGTGAGCACATCCGATCTTCCCGTACTCACCGCCGAATCGATCGACGACTACGTCATGCGCGCGCACGAGAAGGACGCCGACCTCACCTACGGCTGCATCGAAAAGCACGTGCATCTCGCGAAATATCCGAGCGTTCCGCACACCTGGGCGCCCCTGCGAGACGGCACGTATTGCGGCACGGGCTTTGTCACGATGCGCCCGCGCGTGTGGAATTCTCTCGAACGCTTCATCGAACAGCTCGGCCACGCGAGAAAGAATCCGCTCTATCTGGCTCGCCTGTTCGGCTGGGATATTCTGTTTCGGTTCGCGACACGTCGCCTGAGCATTGCCGACGCCGAAGAGCGCGCCTCTCGCGTAATTGGCGCACGCGTTCGCGCAGTTATCTCACCGTATCCGGAGATTGGGGTTAACGTGGATAGGGTCAGCGACATTGCGCTCGCGGAGACACTTGTCCAAGAACGGGATTAGGGATTAATCCGATTCAATCACCTAATGCGATCGCAAATGCGAGCCTTAACCGGGGCCCGACCAGCGTTTGAATAGGGTGTGCTCGATGCCGAATTGATCGAGCGCTTTGCCGACGGTGTGGTTTACGACGTCGTCGACGCTTTGCGGTTTGGCGTACATCGCGGGCATCGGCGGCAAGATGACGGCGTTCATCTCGGCAAGTCGCGTGAGTGTGCGAAGGTGGCCCAGATGCAGCGGCGTTTCACGGACGACCAGGACCAGCTTGCGGCCTTCCTTTAGGCACACGTCGGCCGCGCGGACGAGTAAGTTGGAGTTCATGGAATATGCGATCGCCGACGCGCTCTTGATGGAGCATGGGATAACGAGCATCCCGTCCGTGACGAACGAACCACTCGAGATCGATGCCGCCAGGTCGTCGTCGTGGTGGACCGCGTGCGCGAGGATCTCAAAATCGCGCACGCTCTTGTCGGTCTCCAGTTCAATCGTGCGGCTTGCCTGACGGCTTAAAACCAAGTGCGCCTCGACCGTTGTGTGGTGCAAAGCCTCCAGGGCGCGGTAGCCGTAAATGCTCCCGCTCGCACCACTGATGCCGATGACGATCCGCCGCATGGTTGCGGCGTTACACGCGGGCGGCAGGGTAGCCTCTGTCGATTTCCCAATGAGCCAGCGTGCAGTCTGCGGAGCAATCTGCTTTTCTCGCGGCCGCGATGGCTTGGAGCCGGTCGCGCGCCGAACGTCACGCCGCGCGAATGTTGCGCTCCCCGCTTTCGGGTGTGCCGCACGAGGTCGGCTCCGCTTACGTAGCACTCTCCGAGCGCGAAGGATCGCTGCTCGATTTGCTCGCACGCGAGCGGCTCGCCTCAGGAAGCGACGCCCGCGAAACGCTTCTCGCGTTTACGGCTTCGCTGCGCGAACTGGCAGAGCTGCCGGCGGATTCGGCCGATGCGCATCGCGAGACCCTCATCAAACACCGCTTCGCCCTTGGCGTGTCGTTCGGAGATGAAGCGCCCGTGCACGAATTGGGCAATGGCGAATTTACGCTGCTCGATCCGGTCGTGCCTGAGCCCGCAATCGGGGTTCGCACCAACAACCCGCGCTTTAGCGCCTCGCAGCTCAACACGTACGTCGAGTGTCCGCGCAAATGGTTCTACCGGTATCTCTGCGCAGCTGTCGAAGACAAGGGCTCCTCGGCTTCGTACTACGGCACTGCGTTTCACGCGGCGCTCGAAGAGCTGCACGGCGAATATCCGCAGCCCGGCCGCGTCGATCCGAAAGAGATGGATCGCAAACTCCAGGGGTACATCAACGCGGCGTTCGATAGGCATCGCAACAACTTCGACACGCCGGTCGAGCACGAGCTGCAAGTGCGCCGAGCGCGGCGAACCGCGCACAAATACGTCGACTGGCTGGTCGCGGAAGCACGCAGCGCGCCGTTTACGGTTGTCGGCTGCGAACTCTCGGCCGAGCTGCAGCTCGACGGTTTTGATTTTATCGGTTATATCGATCGCTTGGATCGTAACGACGTAACGGGCACCGTGGCCGTCATCGATTATAAGACCGGCTCGATTGCGACCACTGCAGCGGAGTATCGCGATAAGGTCCGTCAATTCAAGGATTTTCAATTGCCGTTCTACTATTGGGCGCGCACCGCGCAGGGCGATCGGGTTTCGCGCCTCGCGCTCGTGCCGCTCAAGGATGCGCTGCTCGACGTTCGGCCTATCTCGCTCGAGGTCGTGCCCGTGCCGCGCGAGGCGGTCCGCTCGCAAAGCCCGCTCGGCGTCATTCCCATTGCCGAGCTCGAGCGCGCGCGGGATCGCATGATCGAGATTTGTCGCGAGCTGACCTCCGGTGAAGCAACGGCATTCCCGGTAACCGCCGACCCCTCGGTATGCACCTACTGCACCTACGCTTTAGCGTGCGTCAACCGTCCCTATCCGGTTGAGGATCGCTTCGCGCGGTGAGCACGTTCATTCTCGGCCCGGCCGGCTGCGGCAAAACCGCCGAATTGGTTCGCCGTGCTTGCGCCGCAGCGGATGAAACGCCGGTGCTCGTTACGTCATCCTCGCCCGCCTCACTTGGCGTATTGCGCGGACGCATCGATCACCCGAACGTGAAGGTGCGTGAGCTGCGCGACCTCGCATTCGACATCCTCGCGGGTGCCGAACTCATTGACGACGTGCGCGCGGCAAAACTGTTTGAAGAAGCGGCGCAGCCGCTGCTCAGTTTGTCTTGGACCGAGTTCATCGAAGCCGAACTCGATCCGGAGGTCCCCGGGCTGCGCGCGCCCGAGCGCTTCTTGGATGCGGCGTTCCGGCTGTTCTGCAAGCTGCGAGACGCCCGCATCTCGCCCGAGCAATTTTTGGAAAGCGCGCTGCGCGGCGCCGCGCAGTTTTACGCAAAACCGCCGAACTTGGCGCATCCCGATCTCCTTTACTACACCAAGGACAGCCACCGGGATTCGCTCGACGCAGACGCCGCCGAATTGCAGCGTCAGTACCGGCGTGAGGTCGATCTGGCGAAGATTCTTGCAAAACTCTATCGGACGTATTTGGATTACCCCGTCCGCAAGGGCTGCCTAACCTCGCGTGACGCAGTTGCCGAAGCGGCGCGCAGAACCGAACAGGAACCGGCGCTGGGCGCCGCGCTGCGATCTCAGTACCCGAGTATCTTTATCGATGATGCGCAAGAACTCACGCTAGGCGAACTGCAGTTTTTGCAGGCAGCTTATGGCGAAACGCTGGACGGCGCGACGCTTGCAGGCGATCCGGATTCCGCGACGTCGGCGTTTAGCGGTGCGCGGCCCGACCGCGTTTTTGCGCTTGGTGGCGAACGGGTGGCACTTGCCGGGCAACTTCGCAGCCCGTTTGCGCTGGATGTCGCCGCTCGGCATTTGCTCGGTACGCCGGGTGCCTCGCCGGTGAGCACGGATCCGCAGATCGGGCTGACGCTATTTCGCGCTTCAACGCAGCGCGCGGAAGCGCAATTTGTCGCCGAGCACGTCATCGAACTGTTGAACGACGGGGCAGCTCACGATGACATCGCCCTCGTCTTCCGATCGGTCGCAACAGTACGGCCGTATCGCGACGCATTGCTCGCGCGCGGTGTACGAGTACAGACGGTAGGCGATTTGAACCTCTTTACCGAGCCCGAAGCGCTGGACGCGCTCGCAATTCTTTGGGGTCTGCACGATCCGTACAGGCACGAATATCTTTTGCGCGTACTATCGGGCGGTGCGCTCGCACTTTCCGATGCGACGCTCTACACGTTATGCAACGATCCCCCGGACTCCCAAACGGTGCTTTTCACTGAAACGGACGCGTCCCCGGCCGAGAACCGTTCTGGGCGCTGGGATCCCAAGCGAGATCTGCGCTTGGCGTGGAACGTACTGCGCGGCGATCGAGACCGGGATCTTTCCGGGCAGGCGCGTGAGCGCATTTCGTGGTTCCGGCAAAGGCGAGCAAGTTGGCTGGACGCCATGCGGCGATTGCAGCTGCCGCAGTTGGTGCGCACGGTTTGGAGCGAAGGTCTCGCTCGGACCGGACCGGCCGGCAGCGCGCAGGCGGCGTATCAGCAGCAAACGCTGGCGCGTCTGTACGATCGCGTGATGCGCTTTGCAACGCGCTATCCGGATGGCTCGCTCGGCGAGTTCCTCGACCACGTGCAGGCGCGGATGGAAAGCGAATTTGAATCGAACGAGACGGGCGAGATCGACGGTGCGGTTCGATTGCTCACGGTGGACATGGCGCGCGGCCGCGAGTTCGAACACATCGTGTTGCCGAACGTTCGCGCAGGTGCGTTCCCCCGCTGGTACGTGCCTGATGCGTTTCTGTACAGTCCCAGTCTGGGCATGATCGCAAAGGAGAACGTCGGCGACGCCCACGCTGCTCGCACGGCGAAGTTCACCTATTACATGTTTCGCACGAAAGCGCGCGAAGCGTACAACTTACAGGAGCGCCGCGCGTTCGTGTATGCGCTGCGGCGCGCCCGAAAAAGCGCGCTCGTTACCGCGAGCGAACGCGCAACGCGCGGAGTGAGCGCACCGGAGTTTCTTGCCGAACTGCAGGCAGGGCGTTTGCCCGGCGCAGTGGATATGTCGGACCGTTGGCGTCCGGCACGAAGCATGTACGGTCGATGAATCTGCGGCTGGAAGAACTGCCGCCGCAAACCTACGCCGATCAGATTCTTCCTCTTACGCACTCACTTTGGGCGCAAGGCCGATCGCTCGACGCTTATGTCGCGCAGACGCTAGACCTAGCGCAAACAACGTACGGCCGTCACCATTATCACATGTTTGCGCTCACCGGCAATGGATCTGCGGCGCTCGCCTCGTTCAAGCGATACGAGCGGGACGCTCGAGCCGGAAACCAGCGTTTGCGCGCGATCGGCATCGGCGCAGTGTTTACGCCGGAAGAACACCGGGGACGCGGCTACGCCAGCGCGATGCTCGGCTTGGCGCTCGATCGGGCGCGCGGCGAAGGGTTCGACTTTGCATATCTCTTCTCCGACATTCACCCGCAATTCTACAGGCAGCTGGGTTTCGTCGAGCTTTCGTCGCGCTCGATCTCTCTTCGCGCCGACAGCCTTCGTGACGAACGGCTTGAAGCGCAGCCACTCTCCGAACGCGATTGGAGGGGCTTGCGCACATGTTTCGACGCTTGCGATGCACAGCGCAGCTTTGGGCTTAAGCGCTCGCCGCTCGTATGGGACTGGATTCGAACGCGGATGCGCCATCGCGGGCAACATCCGCATGAGCAACCGGTGCAACTGGTCGTGCGCCGCAGCAAAGGCGTAGCGGCATACGTCATTGCCCAGCGTGAACCCGCGCACGACGCATGCGTCGTCGATGAGTTGGCATTTGCAGATCACGACGCCGCGGGCTTGATGGCGCCGCTCTTACGCAGCGCCGCCGGCGACTTGCGCCGAATCGTAGCGTGGCTTCCGCCGGCTCCCGTTCGATCACTGTTGCCTCGCGGCGCCGTGCGACGGCGCACCGGCGCGATATGGATGGCTGCACCGCTCACGCCCGGCGGATCGCGCTTTCTCGACCTGGCAAAGGCTTCGGGTTCCGCGGACGGCATTTGGTCGTTCGATCATATTTAGCGCGCGAATAAGCTCTGCTGTTTAGGTTCGCCCTCGACCAGCGACGCGACGCGCGTTCCGAGCAGACGAACCGGCGTGTTGTGCACTTCTGCGCGGCGCAGGCAGTGCGCGGCAGCGATGAAGATCCGCCGCGCATCCGAAGTCGGCTCCGACAGGTTCGTTTGACGCACGACGATCTTGAAATCCGCGCGTTTGATCTTGATGCCGATCGTACATGCGCAAAGGCCCTCTCGTTCGAGTTTCTGCGAAAGTTCTATCGCCTGCTCCTTAAGAAGGTCGCGCAGCCGCCGTTCGTCGCGCACGTCGTATTCGAACGTCTCCTCGGTCGAAATCGATTTGGTTTCACGATCGGGCTCTACCGGGCGGCAGTCGATACCGCGTGAGAGCTCGCGCAGTTCCAGGCCCCACGAACCGAATATTGCCTTAGCGCGCTCGTCGGTTAGTGCGGCGACGTCGCCGATCGTCTCAATGCCGCGCTCGAGCAGGCGCGCTTGGGTCTTCGGACCGACGCCCCACAACCGCCCCACCGGCATCGGCGCCAAAAACGCCGCTTCTTCACCCGGCCGCAGTGCCTGCAGTCCGTTGGGCTTGCACGAATCCGACAGAATCTTTGCCACCATCTTGCCGCTCGCAACGCCGCCGCTTACGGTGAGCCCCACGGTTTCGTAAATTTCGCGGCGAATCGTGCGCGCGAGTTCCATCGCCGCTTCGAGCGAAACATCGCCGAGGTCGATAAATGCTTCGTCCATCGAAAGGCCTTGCACCGGATGCCCGCGCTTCTCGAAGATTGCAAAGATCGCCCGGGAAGTCTCGCGGTATTTTTGCATGTTGGGCGGCACGACGACGAGCTGCGGACATGCCGCCAGCGCCTTGTACAGCGGCACCGCCGATTTTACGCCGAACGGGCGCGCTTCATACGATGCAGTTAAAACCACCGCACGCCGGCTCGACCCCGCAACGGCGACGGGCTTGCCGCGCAGTTCGGGATTATCGCGAATCTCTACATTCGCGTAAAACGCGTCGACGTCAAAGTGGGCGATCATCTCGAGAAAGGGTCGTGCCGCGGACTAGGGACATGGGGGCCACTGTGGGACCGCTTTTTCTTAGAAAACAAGGTTTTGAAATCGACATCCTGTCGAGCTCGAAAAAGTCGGAGCGTCCCACAGTGGCCCCCATGTCCCTAGTCCACGGCATGACCAGCTCCCTTAAATATTGCGCGGATCGTTTCCATGTTGCGCAGATCGTCGGCTTCCTCCCCCGGCGTTTCGAGAATCGCGGTTTTCGTGCGCAGTTCCGGACGTGCCGCCAGCGCGCGAAACCCTTCGAAGCCGATGTTGCCTTCGCCGATGTGAAAATGCCGGTCGCGATTGCCGCCGAGCGGCACTTCGGTATCGTTGAAGTGAAACATGTGAACGCGATCCAGGCCGATCTGCTCTGCGGCTTGATAGAGAAAATCGTCGACGCCGCGCTGCGAATTGATTTCATACCCCGCGGCCCAGGCATGCGCGGTATCAAGACACACGCCGAGCTGCGGATGGTCGAGCGCTTTGATGAATTTGCCAAGTTCCTCGAGGGTTCCGCCGCAGAGCGACCCTGCGCCGGCGGAATTTTCCATCACTAAATACGTGCCGGGAGCGACGTCCTCCAACGCTTGTTCGAGCAAACGGCACGCGGATACAAAGCCTTCATTGCGATCGCGCTTGCCGTACGAGCCCAGGTGCGTATTAACGTACTTGATGCCGCCGGCGGCGGCAGCGGCGATATCATTTTTCAGTAAGCCGAGCGAGCCGGCCGCGATCTTCGGATCGTCGCTCGCGAGATTGATAAGGTAGGGCGTATGAATGACGCACGGCTCGATGCCCGCCGCTTCACGAGCCAATTTGAACGACTCGAGCGCGGGCCGATTGACGGGGGCCGTCCGATAGCTGCGTGGATTGCTCGAAAAGATCTGAACGGCCGTGCATTTGACTCGCTTGGCATATTCAAGCGCCGCGACGTAGCCGGCACCGACGCGAACGTGCACGCCCAGCCGCATTAGCCGGGAGGTTCCGGCTCGATAACTTGCGGAACGTTCGCCGTGATGTTCGCGGTCAGCAGATCGAGTTCGAGCGGCTGCCCTTGCTCGAGTTCCATCGGCGGAAGATCGTCGAGCGAACGCAAACCGAACGATTCCAAGAACTCCGCCGTCGTTTTATAGAGCATCGGCCGGCCTACGACGTCCTTGCGTCCGGCTTCCGCGATCAAATTTCGATCGAGCAGCGTGGAAACGACGCTGTCGGACGCAACGCCGCGGATGGCCTCGATCTCGCTCTTGGTTACCGGCTGCATATAGGCAACGATGGCTAGCGTTTCGAGCGCCGGCGTGGAGAGATTGTTCCTGGGCGGCAGCAGGTATGCCTCGACAACTTCGCGTGCAGCCGGCGCGCTTGCGAACCGGTAGCCGCCCGCAATCTCCCGCAACACGATGCCGCGATCCGCGTACTCCGCCTCGATGCGCTGCAGCGCCATAGCGACTTCGGCTTCGCTCGCATGCGTAAGTTTCGCAATCTGTTTAATCGTGAGCGATTCGCTCGCGACGAAGAGCAAAGCTTCGATCGGCCGTCGCAGCAGTTCTACGGCGGCTTCGAGCGCTTCGGTCTCGTCCTGAGCAATGAGGTCTTCGGTCGTATTCACTTGATGGTTCTTTAGGAAGCTGGGGCTATTGGGAAAACGCGGATGTCGTCGAACAGCTCCGGCTGTTCGTAATCCACGCGGTGACGGCGAATGAGTTCCAGGATGGCTAAAAACGTGACGATAATCGATTCGCGCGCCATGCCCATTTCTTTGCAGAGTACGGAGAACAGTGCCTCCCCATCTTCGCGGACCTTGCGCATGATGTAATCCATCGTCGCCATGAGTGAGAGCCGCTCGCGGGCGATTGTCCTCTTTTCGGGCCGCGCACTGCGCAGCATGGCAATGAATGCGCGTGTGAGCTTTTCCGGCTCTACGCGGTACCGCTGGCGCAGCTCGCTGAACGGATCGCCGCTGTCGCGATAGTAATACGAGGAGGCCTCGAGCTGGCGCGAGCGCAGCTCCTCGCCGACCTCGCGATATTTCGAGTAGGCGATAAGCCGCTGGCGCAGCCGCTCCTCGACCTGCTCGGGCGTCTCGCCTTCCTCGTCCTGAAATTCGCTGGGAATCGGAGGCAGCAGCGCTTTCGACTTTAGAAACACAAGCGTCGCGGCAATGACCAGATACTCCGCGGCAACCTCGACGTCGAGCGATTCCATCATCGAAATGTAGGCGAGATACTGCTCGGCAACGATCGCCAGCGGCACGGTAGCAATATCGAGTTGCCGCTCTTTGACCAAGCTCAGAAGCAGATCGAGCGGTCCGTCAAAGACTGCGACGCTTACGCGGAGTTTACTAGGATCGTCTTCGGCGCTCAAGACGTTCTCTGCTCTGCCGTCCTTGCGACGATCGGTACGTCGCCGAATGCGGTGGGGTTGGCCAGCAGGTAGTCCAGCCCAAGATCGATGAGCCGCTTCTCGTTCACGTACTTGAGCGCTTTCTTGGCCGCCGCCACATCGAACCAGCGCGCCTCGTCCACTTCATGGTCGTGATTGGCCGTGTCGCCTGAGAGGTATCGCATCAGATAAAATGTGACGGACTTCTTATGCTTCGCGCGATTCAAGTAGAACCAGTACGAAATGTCGCTGAGCTTGGTAATGATCTCGCCCCAGCAGCCGGTTTCCTCGCGCACTTCGCGCAGAGCCGCCTGCTCGTGCGACTCCTTTGCCTCGACATGTCCTTTGGGCAAAGTCCAAACGCGCGGCGCGCCGCGTCCAATGAGCAACGCATCGTACGTCGACTCGCGCCGGCGCAGGACGAGTCCACCAGCGGACACCTCGTATTTGATTCGCATCTCAAAAGCCCTTAAGGACTGGAAAGGCGCCCCCAGCGGGTCGCCTCCTGATTACCTCAATTATAGCGGACGGGTCCAAGAAGGGTAGGCGCTAGGGCCCCTGTACCGCCGGGACGGATGGCGCGCCTGCGACCGACTGGACGCAGGAAAGCAAGCGGCGGTCGGTCGCGCGAGGATCCCGAAATATAAAGGTCATCTGCGGCCCGCCGCCAGGGCAGCCTGGGTCACTCGCCAGCACCGAACCGGTTGTGACGGCACCGCTCATCCCGCTCGCGTGCCCCGCGCTATTAAAGAAAATGCTGAACGGCGGACTGCCCAAAGACGCCTCCGAGATATCGCCGCTCACTGAGACGGCGGGCATCGGCGCCGCCTTCAACGCCCCGGCGGAATTCGGCCGGCCCGCATAAACCCGAGCGCTAAAGCCCGGCAGCACGGCACCTTGCGCGTCGCGTCTGGGTTCGAAAACAATCGTGGCGCCATTCCCGCTGGTCGCAGCCAAGGACCGCGCGTAGGCTATCTGCGCATCGAACTCGTCCACTGCCGAACGCATTGCGAACGGGAAAGCTCCCTGCGAGATCGCGGCAGCAAGCGCCGTCATCGTGATAACGATGGCCACGGTGACGAGCAACTCGATTAGCGTGAAGCCGCGCTGCACATGGAGCTTAGTGCCCCGTTCCCGTGCCTGCGGCCTAAGCGGGATACCAGCGCAGGTCGGGTTGACGCGCGGCGCGCGTCTCGTCCAAACGTCCGACCACCGTGTTTTGCGGTGCCGCCAGGATCGATTCCGGATCGCTCTTGGCGGTATCTACGATCTCACGCAGCGCCGCGATGAACGTATCGAGCGTCTCTTTCGATTCCGTTTCCGTCGGTTCGATCATCAAACACTCGGGCACGATCAGCGGGAAATACATCGTCGGAGCCATGAAGCCGCGGTCGAGCAGTGCTTTCGCGATGTCGAGCGCGCGCACGCCCGTCTCTTTTTTCAGGTCCTGCGCTGAAGCTACGAATTCGTGGCGGCAGATCTCGTCGTACGGCGTCTCCAGAAATTCACCTACCTTTACGCGAATGTAGTTCGCGTTGAGCACGGCCAGCTGCGAGACCTTCGTCAAGCCCTCGGCTCCGTTTGCGTAGATGTACGCAAGCGCCCGAACCGCGTGCGCGAAATTGCACCAGAACGAACGCATCGGCCCGATCGATTTGGGCAGGTCGAAATCGAGATGGAACTCCATCTGGTCGCTTGGGGACGCACCGGCATCGGCGTCGGGTTTCTTGCGCGCGCGCACATACGGCGTCGGCAAGAACTCGACGAGATGCGCTGCAACGCCGACCGGACCGTGTCCGGCACCGCCGCCTCCGTGCGGAATCGTGAACGTCTTGTGCGTATTCAGGTGCATCAGGTCGAAGCCCATGTCGCCTGGACGCGCGTTGCCCATGAGCGCATTGGCATTGGCTCCGTCGTAGTACATCAGGCCGCCGACGTCGTGCACTGCCTTCGTGATTTCTTGGATGTGATCTTCAAAAAGGCCAAGCGTGTTCGGATTCGTCATCATGCACACCGCGGTATCATCGCCGAGAACCTTTTTCAGTTCTTCGACGCTTACCCGGCCGCGCTCGTCGCTCTTGAGCGAGATAACTTTGAAACCGCACATCGATGCGGACGCCGGATTGGTTCCATGCGCCGTGTCGGGTACGATCACTTTGTCGCGATGCATCTGCCCGCGATCTTTGAAATACGCCTTGGCGATGAGCAGCGCAGCCAGTTCGGCATGAGCTCCCGCCGACGGATTAAGCGAAAACGCCGCCATGCCGAACAGCGAGCAGAACGTGCGCTCGAGCTCGTACATCACTTGCAGCGCGCCTTGCGCGAGTTCGTCCGGAGCGTACGGATGCAGGTCGCGCATTCCGGGTAGACTCGCCACCGCGTCGTTGACCCGAGGATTGTACTTCATCGTGCACGATCCGAGTGGATAAAAGCCGACGTCTATGCCGAACGTGCGCTGCGAGAGGCGGGTGAAATGGCGAACGACGTCCAGCTCCGTGTTGTCGGGCAGCGGCAAATCGGCGCGCAGCGCGTCTTTGGGCAAGAAATCCGTCAGCGGACCGCCTTCGTCGATGTATCGGTTTGCGCGCCCATCCTGGCCGAGTTCGAAGATCAGCGGCGAGGCGGTGTGATCAGACGCTAATCTTGTCATCCTGAGCCTTATCGAAGGACTGGACATTTACGATCCCTTCAAGAGCGGAGCAGAGCGTTTCAATATCGGCGGACGACGTAAGTTCCGTTGCAGCCATGAGGATGCAGTCCGAATACTCGGGATAATAGCGCCCGAGATCGATCCCGCCCAGCACGCCGCGCTGCTGCAGTTTGGCGAGCACTTCGCGAGCGGGCCGATGCACGTTTACGACGATCTCGTTGAAGAAGGGCGCATCGAACTGCAGCGTGCAGCCTTCGAGCGAGCTGACGCGCGTCGCTAGTTCCCGCGAGCGCGCCAGGTTCGCCGAGCAGACGTCGCGCAGACCGGTCTTGCCCATCAGCGCGAGGTAAATCGTTGCGATGAGCGCGCAGTGCGCTTGGTTCGTGCAGATGTTCGAGGTTGCGCGCTCGCGACGGATGTGCTGCTCGCGCGCCTGCAGCGTAAGGACAAACGCTTCGTTGCCGTGCACGTCCAGCGTCTTGCCGACCAGACGTCCCGGAATGCGCCGCATGTGATCCTTGCTCGAAGCGATGAAGCCTGCGTACGGACCTCCGTACGCGAGTGCGACGCCGAAGCTCTGCGCTTCGCCGGCCGCGATGTCGGCGCCCCAAGACGCCGGCGTTTGTAAGGCGGCAAGCGAGATCGCTTCGGCAACCACGCCGATGAGCACGGTCCCGCTCTGTTTGATTGCGGCTTGCGCGGCGTTGCCGGGCGTGTCGACGTTCCCAAAGAAGTTCGGCGACTGGATCGCAACGCACGCATACTGTTTGCTTGCCAAGCGCGCGGCAAGATCGGAAAGATCCGTAGTGCCGTCTTTCGCCACAGGCAGCTCGTCTATTTCGACCTCGAGGCCGTCGCAGTACGTTTTGAGCACTGCGCGGTAGTTCGGGTGAATCGCTCGCGAGACGAGCACCTTCTTGCGCCCGTTGGCGTTAAGCGCCATGATTGCCGCTTCGGCGAGCGCCGTTGCGCCGTCGTATACCGAGGCGTTTGCGATGTCGAGCCCGGTGAGCAGACAGATGTAGGTCTGCCACTCGTAAATCGCTTGCAGGTAGCCTTGCGAGACCTCGGCTTGATACGGGGTGTACGCGGTGAGGAATTCACCGCGCATCGCGAGCGCTGCAATTGCCGGGGGGGCATAATGCCGGTACGCTCCCGCGCCGAGAAAGGAAATGCACGACGCGCCGGTATTCTTCTTCGCAAAATGCTCGAATCGTTTGACGATCCCGAATTCCGGGAGCGCCGGAACCACGTCGAGTTTCTCGCGTAGTCTTACGGCGTCGGGAACCTCGACGAGTTTCTCGAGCGACGGCACGCCAATCGCTGCAAGCATTTGCGCGATGTCGCGCTCAGTGTGCGGCGTGTACATTTTAAAAGGCGCTCCGGCCTAGCCTGCGCGTCCCCGAGCGAACAGGATGTGAGCCTGCCGTCCCGCACACGATGTGCAATAGGAACGGCCACTGCGTGGGGCCCCCCAGCTTCACCGCGCGTAAGGATGATCTCAAGTCAAAGACTTTCCGTGGGCGCCGCATTATTCTGCGGTCAGTTTGCCGTAATCGTCGGCCGACAGCAAGCCGGAGGTCTGTGCGCCGTCGTCGAGTCTGAGCTTGAACATCCAGCCGCCCTCAAACGGCTCGCGATTGACAAGCGCCGGATCGTTGTCGAGTTCTGGATTGACTTCGACCACCTCGCCGCCCACCGGCGAAAAGAGATCCGAGACAGCTTTCACCGATTCGACCACGCCGACGTTGCCGAACCGCGGAATCTGCGCGCCGACTTTGGGAAGTTCGACGTAGACGATGTCGCCAAGTGCGTTTTGCGCATAGTCGGTAATGCCGATGGTTGCGGTATCGCCGTCCATCTTTACCCACTCGTGCTCTCTGCTGTACAGCAGATTTTCCGGCTGCGCCACCTCATTGACCACTTTTGTGGAAAGGTATTTGTACGCCTGTTGCTCCGTACGCGGTCCACCGGGTGTGAATGAGGCCAGTGGTCCC
>Ga0073928_10005479_pt1 | contig 17768 bp, 21 predicted proteins | sample PaiPotPPA55metaG_FD_76969 | JGI IMG/M metagenome (GOLD analysis project Ga0073928, IMG submission 76969) | Iron sulfur acid spring bacterial and archeal communities from Banff, Canada, to study Microbial Dark Matter (Phase II) - Paint Pots PPA... ... | reverse complement strand
TGTGCGGTTCTTCGCCGCTGCCCGCCTCCTCCGGCCAGACCAAGCGGCATCGCCTTAATCGTGGAGGTGATCGCCAGGCAAACGCAGCCCTTTATCGGATCGTGATGACCAGGCTGCGATGGCATGACCAGACCAAGGCCTACATGCGACGTCGATTGAACGAGGGCAAGTCAAAAACCGAGGTCATCCGTTGCCTGAAGCGCTATGTCGCCCACGAGATCTACCAGGTCCTGACCGCGGCTCGCGAACGGCCTTGACATCCATAGGAGGATCCTTAAGAAAATACGGGGCACCCGGCTCCGAGTCGTGCCGCTTTAGCTCCCGTGCTCCTGAATCCAACACTTACTCATCCAGGCGGCATCCTCTGGCGCCATCTGGCATCGCCGCCCACCCCGTATGTCCACGGACCGCCGAACACCAAGCTGTGCAGGCGCTCACCCCCCTCGCCGAGGCCATTTTCCGGGCCGTCGTTCGGACCAGTGATGTACCCGTCAACCGAGACCGTGATTCCCACCAACACCTTCGTCATCAGATCTCACCTCAGCGCATGCGATAAGTCAGGTGGGTCACTCGCAGGCCTTCGCTGACGTCAGGGTCCTCGAGCAGGATCGGCGCGTCCTTCAAGTTGGCAAACCACGGGATGCCGCTACCGAGGAGCACCGGCGCCAGGTTGACGCGGAGGACGTCGAGCACGCCGAGGTTGATGCACTGCTGCGTGATGGTTGGTGTGGCGATCGCGACGATGCGGTCGCCCGCGATCTCTGTGGCCAATGCAACAGCCTTCTCGACGCTATCGACGAAGTGGAACGGAATTCCCTCGCGTGGCCAGCCTTTAGGCACGCTGTGGCTGACCACGATCACCGGGCAGCCAACCGGGTGGTGACCTCCCCAACCCTGTGTGTGATCGAAGAGCCGGCGGCCGCAGATGAGGGCTCCGATCGTCTGCGGAGCTTCGCGCAACTCCGCAGCGCTCTTCTCGTCTGTCTTGAAGGTGAATTCCTCGCTGGCCGACGGTGTCTCGACTGGACCGGTCCGGTACCAATCGAAGAGCCGCCCGACGTCATCGTTCGGCAGCGCGATGAATCCGTCGAGGGACATCGTCATATCAGCCACCAGGGTCGCCACCTTGTTTCCAGCTCCTACGGTGATTGGCGTTTCGAGTGTGCCTGTCTTCATGCGAGTAGTCGCTCCAGCTTGTCGAGCTGCTCAGACCAACCCTGTTCGGCTCCCGCCATGGCCTCTGCCGGAGGCATGGGCTCGAAGTAGGACTGGCGGATGATGAGCGCGGTGCCGCCATCACGAACCTCGAGGCTCACCTCGATGAGCGTCGCGAACAGCTCGCCCTGCTCATCGTTGATCGCCCGGCCGCTCATGACAAGGCGGTTGGGCCGCTCGATCTCGTAGTACTCGCCACCCAGGTAGTGTGCGAACTGGGACTCCGAAGGGATGGAGCCCGGCCACTTCATCGCGATCCTGTAGGTGCCCCCAACGCGGAGGTCCACCTCTGCCGCAGGACAGGTGAAGCCTTCGGGCCACCACCATCTCACGAGCTGTTCGGGGTCGGTGAAGGCGTCGAAAATGCGCTCCGGCGAGGCTTTGATCGTGCGCTCGATGACCAGTTGCTTCACCGGAGCTGCGGATCGGACGTCCAGGGCGTGACCGAGATTAGGCATCTTGCTTGTCCTCCTTTACGGGTGATTGGGATTCGAAGTGAGCCTCGAGACGGTCGAGGCGATCCGACCATTCGGCATGCGCGCGGCGCAGCCAGTCGTCCACGGGGACCAAACCCTCAAGCTCAAGGCGGGCCGGCCGGCGCTGGCCGTCACGGCCTCGACCGATCAGCCCGGCCCGCTCGAGCACCTTCAGATGCTTGGTGATCGCAGGTTGCGTGAGCGACGAATCTCGCGCGAGCTCGACAACGCCGGCTTCGCCAGCGGCTAGCCGCTCGAGAATGGCCCTGCGGGTGGGGTCGGCCAGGGCGGCGAAGGCGCGGTTCAAACGGTTAGCATCCATTACCACTAGGTTATATAACCCTGCGGTAAATTGCAAGTTGGGATCGGAGTGACGCATGAAGGCCGGCAGGTAGCGTGGCTGACCGCCGATGGTCCCGGTTCAAATCCCGAAGGGTCATCGGCCGCAGCCGGTGAACGCCACTCAACATGTTGCGGGTGCTACGGCTCGCCAACCCCAGGTGTAGGTGTTCGAATAGAACTGGCGTGGTCGGCCTCTCTGGACGTTATTAGAACTCGGCTACTCGAAGTAGCCGGTTGGCCGGGCGCGCTCAACGACGCCACGACGGGCGTTGTCCTCCCGGTCTATAGGCCTGCGGACTGAGGGAAGTCGACCGCGGTCATGCCATCGGGATGCCCCCGCGGCCACTCGACCAACTCGATCCGATAGCCGTCGGGGTCGCTGAGCCATGAGGTTTGAGCCCCGTCCGGTCCGCCAGGAAGCTCGATTGGACCAGGCCTCCATCCCTCTTGCATTAACGCCCTCTGCGGTGGCCGTGAGGTTGTCGATCTGGACGGCAAGGTGGCTGAAGCCGGTGCCGATGTCCACCGGGCCGTCGGCCGGCCGATGCACGAGTTCGAGGGCGACGAAATCGTCGCTGGGGAGCTTGAGCATGGTCAGGCCGGCGCCGCCGCCGAGGTCAACCTGACCTACCTGGCCGTACCCCAGAGCCGTGTAGAAAACCAGGGAGGCGTCCAGGTCTGTGACGCGGAACGCCGGGTGCAGAGTCCTCATCCGATGACAGTAATGCGGCCACGAGGTTTATTAGGACTCGGCTACTGGAAGTAGCCGGATGACCGATCCTTCGCTACGCCCAGATGTGGCCTTGAGCCTCAGACACATCTTGCATTGCTTCTCTCCTCTTGGACAACCCAACTGCAAGTCGGCCAGCATGGCCCTCGGCCGGCACATAGCTGCCAGGCATATCGAGTCACGGTCGGCCAAGGATAGCCGCGACGAAGCGACGCGGCTTCACCGGTGCGAGGCGGCCTCTGCCCCGACAGCTCGCGCACCAAGCTTCTCGATGTCAAAGCACTCCGCCCATGGCCGCCCGTCCCGGACGAGCCGAGCAATCAGCTCTTTTGTGATTGGAGAATTTGACTCGACCCAAGCATCGCCTCGCCTGGCCGCCGCCAAGTCATCGAGGTTGATTCCGAGGCGTTCATCGGGCGTGCTAACGACGCCCCGAGAACTGAGAGCGAGCTCCGTGATTGCGGGTCGAAACTTGAAGTACTCGTGGACCAGCCGAACGATGAGAGGATCGGACAGAAGCCTGGCCGCGGTTCCTGGCTGGCAGATACGCTCGGTCGGCTGGCTGTCCGCTACCCTGAGGTGCCGGTGGTCTTTGCCGGCTCGCGTAAATTCGCCAAGGAGTGGGCCTATCGCTTCTTGGGCGCAGCAGTGGCTGATCGCACCGAGTCTTCCTAGGTAACTGTTTGCTGATGAGCTCCGTTCGAGGCGCGATGTGATTTTTGAACCGGACACCTTGGAATCGTGTGGCAAATATGGCGTGAGGAGCAGGCCAAGGGCCGCAAGGTCAGTGAGGTGGTTCCTTATCGGGTTAATGCCGGCTGGTTGACAATCGCCATCCTCCTTCTGTGGGTCGGCTGGTTTGGTTTCAACCCGGGCAGCGTGCTCGCATTCAACGACGAGGCGATCGTCGTCGTGGAGACGACCTTTATCGCCGCGGCGGCGGCGATGGTTTCCACGCCGATAGCCGCTTACGTCCTGACGAAAGAGCTTTTCAATCCACTCTATGTCGTGAACGGCATCTTGATGGGCCTGATCGTGATCACCCCGTTGGCCGGCTTTGTTAGCCCAGGTAGTGCGTTGATCCTCGGGCTACTGTGCGGACCGCTCTTTTGCTACGCAGAACGTTTGGTTGGGCGCGCGAAGTGGATGTCGGATCCCATCGGCCTATTTCCAGGGCACCTCGTCGGTGGCGTCTTCGGCGTCCTGATGATCGCTTTTTCCGCTCAGAACCAGTTCGCCACCGGTTCTGGATTCCCGATGCTGCCAAACGGAGTGCTCTTCGGCAGTGGCGGAGCTGCCATCAAGCAGCTCGGGATCGAGGCTATGGGCATCGGAGTCGCCGGCGCGACTGTATTCGTCCTCTCAAATCTGACTGTGCGAGTATTGGCCGCCCTGATGAAGGGAATCACAACGAACTACCTCGACGCCGAGGCGGACGGGACGCTGGCAGGTGCGCCCGAGACCCTCGGATGAGCGAACAAAGATCGGCTCAACCGAGACAATCCAATGAGAGGGAGCAGTCGCTAAACCCCAAATCAGTACTGCCTGCTAGCGCCGAGACTTCTCGCTGATATTCGGCCGGCACGATGGCTCAGTTGCGCGTAAGCCCGAAGCGGGAAGTCTGCGTCGAGCAAGCGTCGGAATGCCGTGCGCTGCGGGCTGCCGGAGTGCAGTTCCGAGGCAACTCAGGCGAAGGTTTCTTGCCAAGGCTCGAGCTCGGTTTCAAAATTGCCGCACGCCAACCCGGGCCAGGCTGGCGGCCATGTTCGCGGTAGCTCTGGCGATCGCCGCCTGCGGGGCCCCGGACAGCGGTTCGGGATCCTCCGATGTTCCGCAGGGCTCAGGGTCGTACGGCACGGTCAAGTGGCCGGACGGCAAGCCAGTACCGGGTGGGCACCTCGACTTCTACCCCCAAGGCCTCATTGACCCTTACTCCGGCATCACGATCATCGGGCCCGCGGGTCAGTACTTCAAAGGGCAGACCGACGCACACGGCGTGTACGACGCCTCGACTGTGTGCAATGGGGTGAAGTGCCCTGCTCTGTATACGTTTCTCGCCGTGCCGTGGCAGGGAGGCCTCAACAACACCTGCGAGTTTCCGCTCCTCCCGCAGGGCCAATCAAATGTCAAACAGGCAACGCCGCAGGTGACAAGCATCACTCCTCCCGCAAGGCTCGATTACGTCGTCGTCAACGGGTACTGCAGCGACATCTACTCCGCATCATTGGGCGTCTACACCGACACCAATGCGAACGACAGCTACCACGTCCTTCCCCTCAATGACGGTTCTCCACCTCCGACGTGGCAGCAGGTGGAGCAGCTGATGAGTCAAGGCCCGAACGCGTCCGCGGTGGGTGACCCGTGTGTGATCGGCCGGTGGGTGCAGCCGTCCGGCACCCTCAGCGCCAACATGGCCGACGGCAACAAGATCCAGCTCACCGGGGGCCAGGGGGCGGTCCTGACCATCAGCTCCAGCGGCACCGCGACCCTGGATTACGCTCCCTCACACCCCTTCGTCGGCACCGACAATGGGCAATCGGTCGAGCTCTACTTCGCCGGAAACGCCACCTCCAAGGTGCGCGCCACTCCGCCCAGGGCATTCTCCGAAACGCTGGTTTTGCAGGACGTGACCTATCAGTTCGTCATCAACGGCAATCCTCAACAGCCCCAGACGGCCCCCTGGTCCGCGGCGACCAGCTATTCCTGCAGCCATACGGCCTTCACCGAGACCTCCGCGGGTGGGTCGCAGACGTTCGTGAAGGGGTAGCCGAAGAGGCTACGCCGGCGACAAGTATTGTGTCAGCCCATGTGCGCTTGCTGGAGGGCTGACTCGACCGATTGCGCGTAGGACTGGCTCGTGTAGGTGGCCCCGCTGATGATGTCGATGTTTGCGCTTTGGGACTGCAACACCTCTGATCGGAGCATCGGGCCCGCAACCTGACTGATGTACGCCGACCGCTCTCGATCGCTTGGGAGCTGCAACGCCTGGACGTCGGTGATCTTGCCGTTGGTGATCACCACTCGAACCACCACGTCTCCAAATCGGTTGGGATAGTCCGATCCGGTGAAGGTGCCACTTACTCCCGCTGAAGCAGAAGGTGACGGGGACGTCGGGGGAGTCGCGCCGGGCGCGCTCGAGGGAGGGGCGGGTGGCGGGCTTGGCGAAATCTGAGGTAGCGCGGCGACGGCGCCGAGCGAGTGCGGTGTGACCCGGTACGTTGCGATCCAGGCCAGGCCGGCAATCGTGATTCCGGTCGCGATCCACGCCCTGTTCACTAGAAGCGAAAGACCTCCGTACGAATTCTCTCGGCTGGCACCCCAACGGTCTGCAGCGATGACGACACCATGGCCATCATTCTGGATGGCCCGCACATGTAAACCACGCGGTCGGCTATGTCTGGGACCAACCGGCGCATCGTCGAGGGCGAAAACCATGACTCCCGGCTCGATTGCCGGCTGGCGCTCTGCGTCACGAGGTAGTCGACGCGGATCCCATAGCGCGCGGTCAGCGCATCCATTTCCTTCTTGAAGACAAGATCGCCCTCGCCGTGAGCGCGATAGAGCACCCTGACATCGAAGCCGTCCGCGGCCATCTCTTCCGCCAGGGGTCGGACCGGCGTGATGCCGATGCCGCCGGCGATGAGAAGGACCTTGGAATTGGCCGGTCGTTCGGTGAACTTGCCAAACGGCCCGTCGACCAGCACGGGTGTACCCGGCTTCAACGCATGGACGCCTCCCGTGAAATCTCCGCTGTTCTTGACGGTGATTCGCAGGCGTCGTCCGTCTGGTACGGCGGAGATGGAGAAGGGATGGGCTTGCCACCAGCGCTTGGCGTCGAGAAACCGCCAGATTGCAAACTGTCCCGCTTCGATCTCGAACCGCCCCAAGTCGCGTCCCGCGATGTAGATCGAGAACACGCCGCGACCCTCTTTCTCAATGGCTTGCACGCGAAAGCGGTGCCGGGAATAGAGCGCCAGCGGCCCCCCAACTCGATACAGAATCAGGGGTCCGATGGTCATCACGTACAGGGCGTACCAGTACGCAACAAACGTGGGATTGCCTGCAAAGTCAACACCGGTGGCGAGCTGATGGCTGAAGGCGAGCGCAATCGCCACATAGGAGTAGAGGTGGATGAAGTACCAGGTCTCATAGGCCAGGTGACGCCTGGCGATGGTGACGGACATCACCACCACCGCTATGAAGAGCCCGAGCGCAACAATGGCGCCGAGCAGGCCTTCGTAGCTCGAGATGAAATCAGCCAGCTGGCCGGCTACATCCTTACCATCGCCCAGCTGGTAGCCCAGGGTCTGAAATATGCCGTGGCCGACCAGCAAGCCGAGCACCAGGTAGCCGTTCCACCGGTGTAGTACGGCCATTCGCTCGAAGCCGAAGCAGCGCTCCAACCAGGGCAGTCGCGCCATCAGCAGCAGCTGCCAAAGGGCCAGATATGTGCCGAGGAGCCCAGTCACCCGGCCTACTCCGTTGAAAAAGTCGGCCGCGCTGTGGGTGATCTCGAAACCTGAGCTAAACCACCAGAACCCGAGGATTATCAGAGCGTTGCCGACCAGCACAGCGTAGGCGAAGCCAGGCGTCAGCCAGACCGGGCGCGGTGCAAATTCGCGACGAAGGACACCGTGCTCGCGTCGGGCGGCTACCTGGGTCAATTGAATTCAAATGTATAAGAGGTTGCTTAGAGATCGCTGGGAATCCCCACGATCGACGCTGCGGGGCGATGACGCCCTTTTACGCGAGACCGTTGTGCGTTTCGGTCGAGGGGAGCCTTTCTCGCAACGCTTCGAAGCCGGGTGTGGACCATGCACGCAGTTGCTTGTCGATGGCGAAGGCCTCGTAGCCGGGCGAATTCTGTATGAAATCCAGGCCCGCCATTCCCATCGCACACGCGGCAGTCGCGAAGACGTCGGCTTGCAGGATATCTGGCCCGACGACTGTGAAGCTGACAAGGGCTTCCGCTGGTTCGCCGCTGTGCGGGTTGATGATGTGCCGGCCCTTCTCGTAGGTGCCCGACGTGGCAACGGCGCCCCCCCTCGTAAGGACCACGCACGCAACTCTGTCGCGATCAACTGGATGCCTTATGCCTACCCTCCAGGGTTGATCCAGGCTGCTGCTCCCGCGAGTCTGTACATCCCCGCCCGCATCGACATAGAAATCTCTAAACCCCCATCGATCGAGAATCGAGGACGCTCGGTCGATCGCCCATCCCTTGACAAGACCTGATGGGTCGAATCGGCCTCCGATCCAGGCCGAGAAAAAGCCGTCTGTCGCCCGCTCGTATTGCCGGCACAGGTCGGTGACCTGGTGCACAAGGCCGCAAGCTTGCTCGAGCGAGAGCTCACCACGATTGATCCGGCTGACTTCGCTCGTTTCAATGAAGGGACTGAAGATCGCGTCGAGGAGCTCGAAATCCGCGAATACCTCATCCAGAGCTCGGGGGGTCACGACCTCGCCAACAACATTGGCAGTGACAGGCATGCCCATCACCTCCTGCACTCGCCTCATGCGACCAGCATATGAGGCCCCCCGCTAGCCAATTTCAAATACACGCCGGGCCGGGAGTAGCATTTGTCCCCCAGGCAACCTGTGAGGTAACAGGCTGTGGCACCCCCATTGAGCACCGGGAGCCTCCCGACTCGGCTCGAGCTCCCGGCCCGCACGGGTTCCTTTGTCGGCCGCAGCCAGGAGCTCGAGCTGGCACTGAACTTGCTCAAGGAGCCGGCGACCCGGCTGCTCACCTTCACTGGAGCGAGCGGCGTGGGCAAGACCAGGCTTGCCATCGAAGTCGCGGGCGCCCTCGGCGAAACGTTCGAGGATGGCGGGCGCTTCGTGCCGCTCAGCCAGGTCGCGGAGCCGGCGCAGGTCTTGCCCGCGATCGCCCGCAGCCTCGGTTTTGTCGAGTCCGTCCACGCCGACCTCGAGCTGCGACTCATAGATGAGCTGCGAAGCCGCCACTTCCTGCTCGTCCTCGACAACTTCGAGCACGTCCTTGCCGCCGCGCCAGTCGTGACGGCGCTCGTGGCGGGATGTCCCGACTTGAAGATCCTGGTCACGAGCCAGGCCGCAATGCATCTGGTTGGCGAAATGGAGCTGCCGGTCGGTCCGTTGCCAGTGCCCGGCAGCGGAACGATCGATCTTCACGACTTGGGCGCTTCGCCAGCCGTCCGGCTTTTCGTGGATCGCGCGCGGGCGGTCTCGCCGGACTTCCGGCTGGACGCCGCCAATGCCGAGGCCACGGCGGAGATCTGCCGGCGCCTGGATGGGCTGCCTCTTGCGATTGAGCTCGCGGCACCGAGGATCAAAGTGTTGAGTCCGCAGCACATGCTCGAGCGCCTCAAGCGGCCTCTCGAATTGCTCGCCGGCGGACCCAGCGATGCACCGCTCCGTCATCAGGCGTTTCGCAACACACTGGAATGGAGCTACGGGCTTCTTGACGAAGAGACACGCGATGGTCTCCTGCAGCTGAGCGTTTTCCCCGGGTCGTTTACCTCGGGCGATGCCGAGCGCTTGTTGTCGCCGGCACCGGTGCATGGCGTCCTCGACCTTCTAGGAGGCCTTGTCGAGCGTGGCCTTCTTCGCCGGGTGGAGGCCGAGTCGGGCGGGACTCGGCTCGCAACGCCGGCGCTGATCCGCCAGCTTTTGCGCGAGCGGTTCATGAGCGCCGAGAACCTGCTTACTCTGGATGGACGCCTCGCCGATCTCGAGCTCGCGCTCGTCGACGAAGCGCAGCGCGGCGCCCGCCGCAGGAGCGATGAGGACTGGCTGCGCCGCATGGAAGGGGAGCATGACAATCTGGCCGCGGCGCTCACCTACCTGATCGCGGCGCGCAGGACGAAAGACGCCATCCGTCTGGCAGCCTGGTCGTGGCGTTTCTGGTTCCTGCGCGGTCATGTCGATGAGGGTCGAAGCTGGCTAAAGAAGGTGCTCGAGACAGGCGGCCCTCAGGTGAGCGCGGATGCCGCCGAGGCGATGCTGGGGGCGGGCTTCTCGGCTCACTACCAGGCCGACTACCCAGCGGCCGACTCCTATTTTCAGTCTGCCCTGCGGGCCGCCAAAAAGCTGCGCGACGTGCTGCGCACCGCGGTGGCGCTCAATGGCCTTGGCGGGCTGGCACGAGTCGAAGGCGACTATCCGAAAGCCGAGCAGTTGTACGAGAAGGCGCTGGATCTCTGCACGGCTCAGGGCGACAAGCATGGGATCGCGACGTTGCTGGAGCGCCTGGGGCTGGTGCGCTGGCTGCTCGGAGATGCCGAAGCGGCAGAAAAATCGCTCACCACGGCCCTGGCGCTCGCCCGCGAGGTGGATGATCGCCGAGGCATCGTGCAATCGCTCCAGGGCCTCGGGTGGGTGGGTTTCGTGAACGGTCGGATGACCGCGGCGGAGAAGCTGCTCGGGGAAGCGTTGGATCGATCACAAAGCCTTGGCGACCGGTGGAACACCGCACGCGCGCTGCATTCTCTCGGCCTGGTCGCCTACCGAAAGGGACAGCCTGGCCAGGCGCGCGATCGTGAGCGTGATGCTCTACGGGCAGCCAACCAGGTTGGAGACAAGTCGCTCATGCGGAGCTGCCTCGAAAGCCTAGCCGTCATGACTTCCGAGCGCGGCAACCATGTCAACGCGGCGGAGCTGCTCGGATCGTCGGCCGCCCTCGCCGAGTCCGCGCCAAAGTTGCGCAGCGCGATCCTCGACTGCCGACGCTCGATGCTGACTACGACAGCATCGTCCGAACGGTCAAAGCCAGGCTGTCCGAGCGCGAGTTCGAGGCCGCCTGGTCGAGGGGTCGGGCGCTAACGCCGCTACAGGTCCTCGATCTGGATGGGGGCTGGGTCGAGGCTGTCACCGGTGAACCCGCCGGGCTCAGCAAGAGGGAGATCACGGTGCTTCGCCTGGTTACGCATGGCATGACGAACAGTGAGGTCGCCAGGCAGCTCTTCCTGAGCCACCGCACTGTCGACGCCCACCTCCGCACCATATATCGCAAGATCGGCGTCAGCTCGCGAGCCGCCGCCACGCGGTTTGCGATCGAACAAGACATCACCTGATCCCAACCGCGCGGCCAGCCGCAGAGCGCGAAATTGCAGAACGCGGGCGTGGCTCGGCGTGATCCCGAGCTCGGCGGCGGCCTCGCGAACCGAGTAGCCGCGCAAGAACCTCAGCTCGAGAATCCGCCTCGCTCGTTCCGGCAGGCGGTTCAAGATCGCGACTGCCTCAGTCGCCCTGGAGGTCCCGTCAAACTCACGCTCGATTACGCCGATCTCATCTGAGTACTCGGCCGCGGGGGGCGCTCCGTAGTGCCTCCGCCAGAAGTCCGCCATCACCGTGCGGGCGGCGGCCCAAACATAAGCCCGCACCTGCGGTCTTGGCGCCGGAAGGCGCAGCGGCTTGAGCGTCGCCACGAACGCGTCCGCCGTCAGCTCCTCGGCGTCGGTGGGGTTGCCGATGCGGGCGAGGATGTGCCGGTAGACGCCCTTGACGTTGTCGCGATAGACGTCCTCCCATGCGTAATACGAGTCGTTGTTCCAGATCGCCTGCGGCCCAGCGCTTGCCGGCTGAAAGTGGGAAAGAGTTCCGGTGCTCATGGGCCAGGAGTGTCGTTCCCGGGCCGGTCGGGGCGCATCGGCGTTACTGCCTAATCACGCCCCCCTGGCGATCTTTAGGCGTATTAGCCGAGAGCCACCGGGTTCCCATCTCGGTCCGCCGGTAACGGAGGCCGTAGTTGTTTTCGTCAAGCAACCGCTTCCAGGTGAGATCGGTCACCAGCACCCAAAAGCATCCGATCAAAGGAACATCATGATCACCACCGTCGGCACCCTCGTCGTCATCGCCCTCGCGCTCCTACTCCTTCCGCGCTCCGTCCGGATCGTCCAGCAGGGCCTTGTCGGGGTCGTCAAAAGATTCGGCCAGTTTCAGTCCATCCGGCCATCGGGCATGACGTTCCTCATTCCATTCGTAGACAACATGACCACTATCGACGTACGCGAGACGCCACGCACCGGCGACCGCCAGGAAGTCATCACCAAGGACAACGTCTCAGTCGCGGTGAACGCGACGATATTCAGTCAGGTCGTCGAACCCAGGCTCGCTCTGTTCTCCGTGAGCAACTATCTTGTGGCGATCGACAACCAGGCGCGGACGACCCTGCGGGCGGTGTTCGGGTCGATGACCCTGGACGACGCTCTGAGCCAGCGCGAGCGGATCAACGCGCAGTTGCAGGCGCAGATGGAGGTGGTGACGGATAAATGGGGCGTGCGGATCCACAGGATCGAGATCGTGGACATCGCTCCGCCCGAGCAGATCCTGCGCGCCATGGCCCTGCAAAAGACGGCAGATCAGGAGAAGCGAGCAGCGATCCTGCTCTCCGAGGGCCAGCAGCAATCGGCGATCAACGTCGCGGAGGGCGCCAAGCAAGCCGCGATCAAGAATGCCGAGGGCGAGCGCCAAGCGCAGATTCTTCGAGCCGAAGGTCAGAAGCAAGCCACCATCCTGGAAGCCGAAGGGCGCTCGCGCGCGATCGACGCCGTGTACTCGGCCATCCACGAGGGCCATCCGAATCCCGAGCTGCTTGCTGTGCTGCAGCTGGACACGCTGTCCCGGTTTGCCACCAGCCCGAACGCAAAGATCGTGGTCCCGTACGAATCTGTCGGACTGTTGGGGGCGGCACAGGCGCTGCGCTCGGTTCTCGATGCGGTCCCCGACGCGAGTCACACGCCGGCACTCGAGGCCATCGGTGCCTAGCCCAACGTCAAGGAGCGGTGACGCGACCGCTCGAAGACTCGATAAGGTCGTGGTGCTCGACCTCGACGGCCATGAGGTCCGACTGCGCAGCGTCTACGGCAACGGACCCGTGGTTCTTGTCTGGCTCCGCCATTACGGCTGACTGTTCTGCAAAGAGCAGGCGGCGCAGTTGCGCGGCGTCAAGAGGGAGATCGAGTCGGCGGGGGCGCGCCTCGTTTTCATCGGGAATGGAGCTACCGCCTTCGCTCGTGAATTCAGGGATACCTTCGTCCCCGACTGCGAGGTCCTGACCGACCCGTCCGCGGCCTCATACGCTCTGTTCGGGGCTCGAAGGGGAATCTGGGTCACGCTGTCTCCGATGTCGTGGCCGGCAGGCTTGCGCGCGTTGCGCCGCGGATTCATGCAGTCGAGCAGCCGGGGGCACGCTTATCAGCTGGGTGGGGTCGCAATCGTGGATTCCGGCGGCCTCGTCAGGTGGAGCTACATGAGCCGGTTCGCCGGAGACCATCCTGCGCCGTCGGAGATCCTCGCCAGGCTAAAGGGCAGCTGAGATCACGATCCGGCGATCGACTTCATTGCGGCTTCGAGCCGCCGAACTGACTCGCCCAGCTCATCGTGGTGTGCGGCGCCGCCAAAGCTGAGCCGGAGGTGACTCGAGGTCGGCTCGGTCGCGAAGAACGACCTGCCGGCGCCCACAACAACGCCGTGCTTGCGCCCCGCCTCGGCGACAGCCAGCTCATCGGCGCCCTCAGGAAGGGTTACCCACATGTGCATCCCTCCCCGCGGCAGCTGCGGCACCGCCAGGTCAGGAGCGTATCGCTCGAGTGCCTCGACCAACACACGGCGGCGTTCACGCAGCGCCCGGCCGACTTCGACAATGTGCCGCGACCAACCCGGCGATGTGACCAGCTCAAACGCGGTTTCCTGCGTCAGACGGCCGACGAAGAGGTCGTCGACCATCCGGATGGCCCGCAGGCGGTCCGCGACGGGGCCGCGAGCGACGAGCGCTCCGATCCGCAGGCTCGGTGCGGCCGGCTTCGTCAACGATGTGATGTAGATGACGCGACCCTGGCCGTCCATGGAAATCAGCGAGGGAGGGTTCATCCCTTCGTAGCCCAACCACCTGGCCCAATCGTCTTCGATGACAAATGCTCCACCCCTGCCGGCGACGGCCAGAACCTCGCGCCGGCGATCGGTGGACATGACCGTTCCCGTGGGATTGTGGTGAGTGGGCTGCAGATAGATGGCTCTCGAGCCCGTCAACTCCAACGCATCGCTCAGGAGATCTGCGCGCATCCCCTCGGCATCCATCGGCACCGGGACAATCCGGATTCCGGCGGCGCGGGCGATGGCAAGCGCGCCGGGATAGGTGGGCGCTTCGACAATGAGCGTGGCCCCGGGTGGAACCAACGCGCGAATGGTGGCCGAGATCGCCGACTGCCCTCCGTTGCAGATGATCACATCCCCCGCGCCGAACCCGGCGCCATGGTGGCCGGCGAACCACGCCCTGAGCCCCAAGAGGCCCCGCGGATCGGGCGCTTCCCACGTTTCCGATCGGCTCAGCGCGCGGTGGGCGGCGATCGATAGGGCGCGGATGGGCATAAGCGAGGGGTGCAGGTAGCCGCCTGCCAGGGACAGCGCCCCCCTTGGGCTGACGTCGAGATAGGTCTGCAAGGCGCCGGAATCGATTGCGCGGTCGCCCAGAGCGACGGTCTGCCACATGGTGTCGAGGCTGCTCGTTGCCGCCGCCGGGAGTCGGTCGGCCACGAAGGTTCCTGATCCCGGCCGCGTACCGAGCACTCCTTCAGCGCTGAGGGTTGCCAGCGCACGAGACACCGTCACCGGGCTGACGTGATAGTCGCCCACGATCTGACGCGTTGACGGGAAGCGTGCCCCGGACGCCATCGACTGCGCTCGCGAGCGCAGCTGAACCGTAAGTGTCTGGATGCTGCTATCACCCATCGTCAAAATGACAATATCACTTGCATCCCATTTCGATCGTGATAGGATGCGATATGGGTAGCGACAGTATCGGTATCCGGCGCACGGCGATACCGGTACCTGGTTTGGCTCTAGCCGCGGTGGCCGTCGTGATGTTTTCAGGTACGGTGCCGGCCACGCGGATTGCGGTGGCGACGATCGACCCCGTCGTGGTGGGCGTTGGTCGGTCGGTGATCGGGGCGCTGATCGCGATCGGTTACCTCGTCGCCATCCGGGCGCCATGGCCGAGCCGCCGCCAGATGCCCAGCATCGCGATCGTCGCTGTGGGTGCCGGCGTTGGGTTCGGATGGTTCAGTGCGGAGGCGCTGCGCACGGTCAGCGCGACCCATGGGTCCATCGTGATCGGCCTGCTGCCCATGCTGACCGCGGTTTTCGGAGTCCTCCGCACCGGCGCGAGGCCAAGGCCGCTCTTCTGGGCCGCGACCGCTGCCGGAACGGCTGTGGTCGTGTGGTACGCGGTGTCTGGGGTTCGGGCGGAACCACTGGGTGCCGGCGACGCTTACCTTCTGGCGGCCCTCGTCTGCGCGGCCGCGGCCTATGCGGAAGGGGGCCGGCTTGCCATGACGATGCCGGGGGGCCAGGTCATCGCATGGGGGTTGGTGGCCGCCCTTCCCGTCGCGGTGCCACTCACGGCCGCGGCTCTACTGAGCTCGCCGTTCGCGCCGAGCGCGGCGTCGCTGGCCGCCCTTGGCTACATGGCCGTCTTTTCGGTCTTTGTGGGCATGGTCCTTTGGTACCGCGGCATGGGACTGGCAGGTGTGGCGCGAGCGAGCTCGACCCAACTGGCGCAACCGATACTCTCGGTGTTCTGGTCCTGGCTGCTTGTTGGAGAGCCCCTGCGGCCGCAGACGATCGTGGCCGCAATCCTGGTCTTGCTGTGTGTCGCAACCGCGCAGCGTGCCAGGATTGCCGGACCCCAACCGATGCGATCAGACGATGCGGACGAGGGTTAGTCGAGGATTTCGTGCCAGCGAAGCGGCCGAACAGCTTGCTGCTTTTGTTATGGCCCGCGCGCGATCCTGAACTGCCAGGCGGAAGGCATCCCGTCGCAAGATCGGACCCTTCCTCTTGGCGCCATCTCTTCGCCAAAGGAGTCACCGATGAAATGCGAAATCTGCGGCCAGGACGTCAAGAGCTCAGAAGACCTGCAAGACCACAAAGAGCGAATGCACGCAGCCGCCGCGGCTGTCAAGACGGCTGACAACCTCGAGCAGCCGGACCTACTGGGGGACACGCCCGAAGTGTCAGCCGAGATAGATGTCCCCAAGGCGACGCACTAGCGTCCGAACTAGGATCGCGACGGCGACTGCCGGGCGTAGATCCCGAGGGGCTTATATGACCCTATTTGTTATCCCGCCCACCTGAAGCTTCATCCAGATGACGAAGCTGTGAACCGCCACCAGCCGTCGAGATGGAAGCGAGCCGACGGGGTCACCATCGCTTGGGGCACGCCGATACAGTCTCCGCTAAACGGCTCACGATCGCGGTCGACGGCTGATGATGGCGCTGGCTGCCCTGTGGCCCTCCGGAGTGTCGGACCAAACCACGGAGCAGAAGCCGATCGACATCTGGCAGCTCATGCTGCCCTGGTTCGCCGTGCTGACCGGCGGCCTGAGCGCGGTGGTGGTGGCGGCGGCCCAGGGACGCCCGATGGACGTGTTCGCCACGGTGCTGGCAGGCGCGGTCATCGTCCTTTTGATGGTCAGCCAGGTCATGGCCCATCAAGAGTCGCTCGCGCTGCTGATCAAGAGCCGAGCTCTCTACGGCAACTCTGAACGAGGTCATCGCTCACGCGCCGTTGGGCATGGTTCGGGTCGGGGCCGACCGGACGATCATCGAGGCCAACCCAAGCTTCTGTTCGATGCTGGGAACTTCGGCCGACGCCGCGATGGGAGGTCCGATCGGGCGCTCCTTTCCAGCTGAAGAGATGGCTCTTGCCGACGACGAGCTCAAGAAGCTGGCGAACCATGTCGTCGAATCGATCGAGATCGAACCCAGGCCAATCGGCTGGATGGGTCGACCATCTGGCTGCACTGGACGGCGAGCGCGGTGGAGAACCGCTCGGGCGACCTCGACTACTTCGTCGTCATGTTCAAAGACGTTTCCGAACGCCGGAGCACTGAAGACGCCCTCAAAGCCGCATACGCCGAGCTCGAGGGGTTGGTGGTGCAGCGCACGACAGAGCTCCGTTCCGCCAACGACCGCCTGTCCACAGAGGCGATCTCGGACCCGCTGACAGGCCTCTACAACCGCCGCTACCTGGCGGATTTCGTCGAGCGCGAGCTGAGCCGCACGCGCCGGGGCGGCACCAAGATCGTGTTCGCCATGGTCGACGTCGATCATTTCAAGCGCATCAACGACACGTTCGGGCACGACGCCGGGGACGGTGTGCTGCGGGCGCTGAGCGCCTTCTTCCGCGCACAGATTCGCCAGGAGGATCTGGCGTTTCGGTATGGCGGTGAGGAATTCCTCCTCGTCATGCCCTGCGCCACGTTCGACGGCATCCCCACCCGCATCGAAAAGATCCGACAGCAGCTCGCGCGTCTGACCATCGAGCACCTGCACCGCCCTCTGCCGCAGATCACGATCTCGATCGGAGTCGCGGCCTTCCCCGATCACGGAAATTCAGCGGATGAGGTGATCAGCTGCCCTGATGCCGCGCTCTACCTGGCCAAGGAGGGCGGTCGGGATCGCGTCGTCTACCACAGCGAACGGGTACCGGCAGGGGTTTAACCCCCAACTGCATATAAGAAGGACGAGACCGCGAACCGGTACGGATGTTGCGGGGCGGGCCGATGTCCGCTCCACAAGTCTTCGCTACATGAACACGGAAGGGATCGCGGCGTCCAGCAACGCCGCGACAGCGGAGTGGACCGCCCTCGCCGCGCTGTGGCGATCCGTGTCCATTCGGGCGGCTACAGCGGCGCCGTCGTAAAGCAGGGCAAGCTGTCTGCCAAAGCCCGTGGCGTCTCGCGCGCCGGCCGCCTCGGCAAGCTCGGTGAAGACGGAGCGGAGCCAGGCTCGATACTCATCCGCCACGACGGCGCTCGCGTCGCCGGGCCGCGCCTCCGCGCTCGCGCTGATGAACCTGCATCCACGAAACTCCGGGCCATCCAATAAAGTCTCGACCTCGGCGAACACTGCCAGGAGGCGCTCTCTCGGCGTGTTGTGCGCGGCCAGGACGCCGGCGATGCGTTCCTGCCGTCGCCGGAAGTGCTTCTCGAGGTAGGCGCGGACCAGCTCGTCCTTGCTGCCGA
>Ga0073928_10005478_pt1 | contig 17773 bp, 16 predicted proteins | sample PaiPotPPA55metaG_FD_76969 | JGI IMG/M metagenome (GOLD analysis project Ga0073928, IMG submission 76969) | Iron sulfur acid spring bacterial and archeal communities from Banff, Canada, to study Microbial Dark Matter (Phase II) - Paint Pots PPA... ... | reverse complement strand
GGACGGATCGGGTCGCTGAGATTCACTGCCACTAAGCTGGCCGGGGGCGGGCCGGCCAAGCCCCGGCCGGCGCCTGGACGCGGACGGTCGGCGCAACCGGGCGGCGCGCAGATCATTACCGCCAGCAAAACGGCAGTCAATCTTCGCAGGGCATTAACAGATGCTGCATCATTCATCGGCGAACCGGCTGCATAGTCGGTGGGCAGAAAGCGGGCCGGTGCTATTTCTTTCGCCGCCCGATAGGCGAGGCCTGCGGTGTCCCAGGAGCGGCCGACTGCGATCGCGAAAGATTTCCAGCGGGCAAAAACGCGGATTCCCTGTGTGAAAACGCCGAATTCGGCTGCCGTCGCATCGAAGCCGGGGCCGCCTCGATCATCTTACCGGCCAACTGGCACGGACTTTGAAATGTAATTCTAACGTAGGGCCGGAACATGACAAGTACATAACGAACGCCAGGCAGGTTGCCTGAAGTCTATCAAAGTCCTCGTTTCCTCCTCCGCCAGGCTGCACGGACTCACCCTCCACCGTGCAGCCTTTTTTTGCGCGCCTTGCCCTACGAGCTCGTCGGCCTCGACGGTATAACGCCGCGGATCTGTTCGAGCAGACGCTCTTCATCCTCGCACAAGAATCGGATCCGCATGTCGATGGGCCAGATAGGCAGACGGTCGGGCGATGCCGCAATCGGCTCGACTTTCACCCAGTCCTTTTCCGTGGTCACCAGCAACTCCGCGCCGGAGCGCCGCGCCTCTTCTGTGAGCCGCTCCAAGTCTGCGGCGGTGTAGTCGTGGTGGTCGGCGAACCAGCGGCGGCCGATATAGGCCTGGCCGAATCGCGACAATTGCCGATCGAGCGCCTCCGGATTCGCAAGTCCGCAGAACGCAAAAAATCGGCGGCGCGACAACTCGTCCATCGGCTGCTCCGGGGCGGACGATGCCCGCAGGCCGATCTGGGTATGAATCGCCCGATAGGTCGGCACGCCCGGATGATGCCGGCGGACCTGTCGCTCGATTTCAGACAGCGTCTCGAAAGGAACTTCATCGGCATGCGTAATGACCACAGCGCCCGCCTGCCGCACCCCCCGGAGGGGCTCCCGCAGCAGTCCCCGCGGGAGCATGTGGCCGAACCCGAAGGGCTCGAGTGCGCTGATCAGCACAACGTCCAGATCGCGCGCAGCACGTCGATGCTGAAAGCCGTCATCCAACACAAAGACATCGATCTCCGGATGCTGGGCCAGGAGCGCGTGCCCGGCTGCAACGCGATTGGGACTGGCGCGCAGCCATACTTTGGACGCTGCCGGGTCGTTCAGGAGTCGCTGGAGCATGAGCAGTTCATCGCCCGCGCCGCCGACCGGCGCGCCGTATCCTCGCGACAGGATCGCCACCCGATGCCCATCGTCGCGGAGCCGCTCGGAGAGCCACCGGACCATCGGGGTCTTGCCGGTACCACCCGTCGTGATGTTTCCAATGCTGATGACCGGGCGGGAAAGACGGCGCGCGGCGAACGCGCCCGCATCATAGAGCCGATTCCGCAAAATCGTTGCCGATGCATAGAGCGGTTCGGCGAGGGAGAGGGCAGCGCGAAGTGTGGTCGGGGCGATGCCGGCGGCGGCGCCGCTCATCACCGCCCGGATGTATCGCTGGAATTCAGGCTTCACGGTTTGCCCGAGAGGAGCCATGTGTCGTCCGCCGGTCCGAAGACGATCGGTCGCCGGGGCAGCGCCTTAAGGTCGAGCGACTGTATCAATTCATCGGGGCGAACGCCCGCGCCAACATCAATGCCGCACCATCGCGCCAATAGCGCCGTCAGCCGTTGGGGAGGCACGCCGCGCTGGCGGTAGAAGGAAAGGCGGGTGTCGCCATGCCGCTTCGCCAGCCGCCGCCCGTCGGCGCCTACAACCAACGGCAGATGATAATAATCCGGGAGCTGCTCGCTCAGTCCCAGTGCTCCATAGAGCAGGACCTGGCGCGGCGTCGAGTCGAGCAGGTCGTCCCCGCGGACGACATCGGTGACGCCCATCGCCGCATCATCGACAACAACAGCGAGTTGATATGCAGGCGTGCCGTCAGCTTTGGCGATGACGAAGTCGCCAAGTTCGCGTGCCGCATCGAAGCATTGGAGTCCGGCAAAACGGTCCTCCAATCGGATCGGTCCCTCCGGTACGCGGAACCGCAACGCGGCAGGCCTCCCCGTTGCTCTTCGGACGGCGTCCGGCGTTTCATATTTCCCTCGGCAGGTGCCAGGATATACCGCTGCGCCATCTTCAGCGTGTGGAGCGCTCGCCGCGGCGTCCACCTCTTTCCTGCTACACACGCACGCATACGCGTCGCCCTGCTGAATGAGCCGATCGATCGCATCTCTATAGGTCGGAAGCCGATCGGACTGGTAGATCGGTCCCTGGTCCCAGTCCAGTCCCAACCAACGAAGGTCCTCGATCAGTTCACCGTCTGCTCCGCGCTTGACCCGTGGCCCGTCGAGGTCCTCTATCCGAAGAACCACCTTCCACCCATCGCGGCGGGCGAGCAGCCAGTTGACGAGAAACGTGCGAGCGTTTCCCAGGTGGAGTGCTCCGGTCGGCGAGGGGGCCAGGCGCGTGATGCGCATGAATCTGAGTTTATGATGCCAAGCCGGGCGCAAATCAACCGGAAGGGAATGAAAGCACCTCGATGGCCGTGGCGCAAATTGGTTTTGTAGTTGCGTCCGTGACAGATGCCGCTATATTCTTGCCTCGACTATGGCGAATGGGGGAGAAGGAAGGAAATACCTATGCCTCGTCCGAGCAGCGGCCGCAGTCTGAGCATTGCGGAGTTACACACACTCATCGAATCCCGCCGGTACGATCTGGACCGGCTTCGGAAGCAGAGAACTGACCTCCAGCGGAAGCTGGACGCGGTGGACCGGGACATCAACAAAATTGCCGGCGCGGGCGGCGGGCGGCGCGGAATTGGCAACGGCCGCGTCCGCAATCCCATGAGCCTCCATGCCACCATCGAACACGTCCTGGGCAAGTCCGGCAAGCCGATGCGCGTGGGCGACATTGCCGAAGCAGTGCAGGCGAGCGGCTATCGCAGCAATGCGGCCAACTTCCGCGGCATCGTCAACCAGACCCTCATCAAGGACAAGCGGTTCACGGCGGCAGATCGAGGCGTGTATCAACTTAAGAAGTGAGCCGGGCGGGCTCTTGCCATGCCCGCAGAGCGTCGTCGGCTAACTGTTGAATGGGGCGGTCTCCCGCGATCCACCCCACTTGACGCCAGCGGCGGAACCATTTCATCTGCCGACGCGCCAGTTGCCGCGTTGCGATCTTGATTTGCTCGGCCGCCTCATCCAATGTGAGGCGCCCGCGGAGATGATCGATCAGTTCTCGATAGCCAGTCGCCTCGGTGGCGGTGGGGGAGAGCGACCCGAATCGCTCAAGCAACCGCGCGGTTTCCTCGACCCATCCGCTCGTTAGCATGGAATTCACCCGAGCATTGATGCGCCGATTCAACACGTCGCGATCCCACCGCAATCCGATCCAGGCTGCCTGATGACGCAGGCGCCCGGCGCCCCATTCGTTCTGGAATGATGTGATGGGCTTTCCCGTCAATTCATAGACTTCCAAAGCGCGGACCAATCGCTTGGTGTCGTTCGAGTGGACACGGGCCGCGGCCTGCGGGTCCACCTCGGTGAGGCGCCGCGCTAGTTCCTCGTTCGGCAGCGACCGCAGCCGTTGTCGCAGCGCTGGCTGAGCCGGCGGGCCATCGAAAAGGCCTTCGAACAGCGCCTTGAAATACAGCGGCGTCCCGCCCGTGGTGATGAGCGGGACCTGCCGCTCGCCCGCGTCGCGAATCACTCGCTCGGCAAGCTCGACAAACCGTGCGACCGTGAACACCTCATTGGGTTCCACCAGATCGATTAAATGCTGCCTCACCTCGTGTTGCTCGGCCTTCGTCGCCTTCGCGGTACCGATGTCCATCTCGCGGTAGACCTGCATCGAATCGACGCTCAAGATTTCAGCCCCGACCCGGCGAGCCAGTTCCAGCGCGAGGGCGGACTTACCCGACGCCGTCGGTCCGAGAATCACCACGATGGGACGGGAGACTGCCATGCAGGCACTGGCTGTCAAAATTGCAGCCAATCGCGACGGCGCCGCGGGAAATGCCACGCGCGCAAGTTGCCTTATGCTAGTTACTTGCGATCACCGCCCGCCGCGTCGGCTCTGGCACCTTTTTTGATTCTAGCCAACCGAGTGCTGAACGCACTAACGCAAACACGAAAGGAGTGAGACCATGGCACTGCCGACACGAGTGCATCGCGGCTCATACGCCGATCCCTATGACTCGCTTCAGCGCGAATTCAACACGATGCTGAACCAGTTCCTGGGCCCATCCCAGGGAGATGGCGGTCAGCGTCTGGCGCCCTACGCCGTGGACGTGCGTGAAGACGCCGACCACTTTTACGTCGAGGCCGAGCTTCCGGGGTTCAAGAAGGATGACATTGACCTCACCCTGGAGAACCAGACGTTGACCATTTCCGCCGAGCGCAAGGCAGAGAAGCAACAGAAAGGTGAGAAGGGCGAAATGCTGCTGCACGAGCGGCGCTACGACCGCTTCCTCCGCAGCTTCACCTTGCCGCCGACTGTCGACGAGCAGACCGTCAACGCCAAGCTTCAGGATGGCGTGCTGACCGTCGTGCTGAATAAGCGCGAGGAAACCAAGCCGCGGAAGATCCAGGTTGGTTGATCCCGCGCACGTGCGATTCAACCATGGCCCGGAACCGAGCCTGCCAGGTTCCGGGCCACGGTTTGCGCATTCCGCCGCAGGACAGCCAGCTTGACACGCTTCATGGCGCTGCCGCGGAGCGTGCGGCGGTAATCGTCTTCCGACCAGCTCAGCACCTCGCGTAGGTCCAGCGACCCGGTTGGGAAGTGAGGTTGCAGGGCGGGATCGGTCGCGTCCGGGGTATGGCGATTGTGTGGGCAAACTTCCTGACAGATGTCGCAGCCGTAAAGCCAATCGCCGATTCGTGGTTCTAACTCCGGCGGCATCGTCCCGCGATGTTCGATCGTCAGGTACGAGATGCACCGGCGGGCGTCGAGTTGATACGGCGCCGTAATCGCGCCGGTGGGGCAGGCGTCGAGACACCGGGTGCAGGCGCCGCAGTGATCGGTCGCGGGCCCGTCGGCGGGAAGAGGCACAGTGGTCAGGATCTCCCCGAGGAGCAGCCAGGAGCCAATCTTCGCATTGATGAGGCAACTGTTCTTGCCGAACCAGCCGATGCCGGCGCGCGCGGCCAGCTCCTTTTCCATGACTGGTGCCGTATCGACGCAGGCGCGGGTTCGCGCACCTGGTACGGCATCGCGAATCCAGTCGGCCAGCGCATGAAGGCGGGTCTTGATCAGCTCGTGATAGTCGTCTCCCAACGCGTACCGGGCGACGCGGCCGTGGTGGGGCCGCTCGCTTTTCGGAACCGGTTTTAGCGGGACCTGGTAGTTGATTCCGACGCAGATGACGCTCGCCGCCCCCGGCAGATAGCTCGCGGGATCCACTCGCTCGTCGAAGCGGCCGCCCAGATACGACATCTGCCCGGCTTGTCCTTCGTCGAGCCATTGGCGAAAGTAATCGCCGAAGCGCGAGGGACTGGCAGGGGCAATGCCGACCAGGTCGAACCCCAGCGATCGCGCCTGGTGTTTGAGGTTCGTCGCCAGAGCGCTGTCAAGAAGATCTTGAATGGCACTCATTACGCTTGCGCAGCTCAGCTTCCAGCGACACCGGCGCCAAACCGAGGTTGAGCGCGTTGGTCAAGATCCTTCAATGACATATCGCGATTATATCACGTCAGCGCCGAGCTCCCGATACCACAGACCCCGCAGGGGGGCGCCAGAAGATACCGAGGAAAAACACGAGTTGACGGTCCAGAGATTCACACAGGTTTCCACAGATTTGGTCTCTCAATCTGTGTGAATCTGTGGATCGATCTCTTCCTCCTTTTTCTTGGTGTTCCCCTTGCGTCCCTGCCGGCTTTCTGGTTCGCGTCTTTCAAACCGGCGCGTGCTTCCATCTCCCGTAGCGAAAGCGGACGTAGACGGCGATTCCGCGGATCGTGAGTTCGGCGGCCAGCACGACCCAGATTGCGGCCAATCCCCTGTGCAGCCACCAGCCAACAATCAGCGCGCCCAGGAGGCGGACCAGAATGATGCTGGCGAGGTTGAGGACCATGACAGAGAACGTGTCCCCGGCCCGGCGCAGCGCGCCGGCGAAGATCGCCGACGCGGCAAAGCCGGGCTGCGCGAAAGCCGTGATGAACAGACACCGGGCGGCCAGGTCGGCAATCGCCGGCTTGTCTGACATAAAGCCGGTCATGGCACGGCCGCAGAAGATGAAGAGCAGCCCGCCGATCGTCATTGCCCCTCCACCCAATGCATACGCCAGATAAGCAGCGCGAGCGGCCCGGCGGGGGTCCTTCATTCCCAGCGATTGGCCGACAAGGGTCGCCGCCGCGGTCACGACGGCAAAGCCCACCATATAGCTGAGCGCCTCCACGCGCACGGCGATGATATGGGCCGCGGGCTTGATGCTACTCACGGTACCGCTCAGTCGTTTCGCTGAAGGATCAACGCCTTGGCGTCCTCAGCGGGCAGGTTGAGGGCGCCGCGGGCCTCGGCGGCGGCCGAGCGAATGTCCAGATTCTTTTCGCCCATCACCACCTGCTGGAGGTCGCCGAGCTGATTGGCGCTCAGACGGTTGCCATAGAACTTCGCGCTGGTCGCCAGGCTTCGGTAGAAACTGATGCGAACGTCAGGAGGGGTGGCGGCGTCGTTGGCCCGGTCGGCCAGGGCCGACTGCGACGGTGCGGTATTCAGCAGCGCCACCGCTTCTCCGACGGCCATGGCGATCTGCGGCCGTTTGTCGCCCAAAGCGCCGATCAGCGTCTGCTCGGCCGCCGACAGGTCCAGCACCTGCCCGCGGCTGATGGCCAGCTTGGCAAGAAGGTTGGCGGCGCGCATCGCAAAGTCGGTGGCCACCTTTTCATCCATCGGCAGGCCGCCGGCCTTTTTGCGGGCGGCCTCGATGGCGCCGAGCAAAGGCGGCCCGCCCGTCGCCTGCGTGTAGCTGATCGTCGGGTCGGTGATCGCCAGCCGCGCCCAGGGCGAGGCCAGCGAGTGCACAATGATGAGCTTGGCTGCCCGCTCCAGTCGCGGGTTCTGCGAGGCCAATTCGATGACTCGATCAAGGTCGGGATTGCCGAGATCTTCGGACATGAGGATGACATCGACAGCCGGGAGGCTGGCGGCGTCAGCAATCGCGGCATCCGAGCTCACGCCTCCGCCCACCTGGTATCCCTTCAGATTGGCGGCCAGATCGTTTCGATCATTCTGCGGCGCAACGATCAGCACGCCCGGCATGCCGCTCTGGGAGACGGCCTCGGCAAGCAACGGCACGACCCGGTCCTGTCCCTGAAAGGGCGTCTGCGGCAACGCGGCGGCCAGCGCGAATGCCGCCTCGAACCGCACCTGTCGGTCTGCATATCTCATCGCCTCGACCAGCGGTTGCCCGCGGCCGCCGGTGAATAGATTGCTCTGACCGACGATGTCCTGAAGCGACTTGATCGCCGCCAGCGCCACCGCCGGGCTTTGCGGCGTGTTGTCCTTCAAAGACCGGTCCAGCACGAGATTCAGGTATTTCGCTCCCTCCGACACGTTGTAATAGTGCGGCAGCGGCTCTTCGGCCGTCCGCGTCGGGTCGGTCTGACCCTGCGGTAGGTCGATCGAGCGGCGGATGTTGGAGGCCAGCCATAGCGCCACCGCGTTGTCCGGCTTCGACGGATTGGCCCGCAGCGAATGCTCCGTCTCGCGCATCGACATGATGTCGTTGAAGATCTGCGGCGGGACGCTCTTGGAGCTCAGGTCGTTCCCGGTCCAATACCAGACGAACGCCCGCGGGCTGCGCGGATCGGCCTGGATCGAGGCGGTGCCATAGTAGAACTTCTCCGCCAGATTGTAGAACAGGTTGCCGCCATTGGATTCGGGATTGACGTTGAGCCGCCCGAGGGCGATGGTCGCCGCTTGCCTGACCTCATTACTCACTTGTGCGTTGTGAACGAGCGCTACCAGATACGGCCCGGCGATCGGATAGCCGATGTCGCCCAGCACGCCGCAGATCGACGTCAGCGCCGCGTCTTTCGGGTTCATCTGGGTGGTGGCCAGCAATGGATTGAGCGCCTCGCGGCCGAGGTCCACGAGGGCCTGGCGAACGACGTCATGATATTCGATGTCGGCCGGCTGTTGGCTCACCAGAATGTGGACCATCTGCGGAACGGCCAGCTCCCCGCTGTTGCGGAGATCGCGGATGGCCAGCATGTAGGCCCGCTGGCCCTGATTGAGCCGCTTGATGTTGGCGGCGATGAAGTTCTGGTCCTGCCGGCGGGCGAAGCGGCCTTGGTTGAGCAGGTCGAGCAGCTTGGTCGCCACCGGCTTCATCTGCGGGTCGTCCGCCTGCCAGCGCAGCAGCTCCGCGTCCAAATCGCTCTGGGCCGTGCCCACCGTGGCGCGCTGGGCCGCCACTTGCTCGAAGAGCTTGAGCAGTTCCTCGGGATTGCGCTGGCCCTTGGCGATAATTCGGTTGCCGATGGAGGCCTGAATGTCGTAGCGGGCGACCTCGCCGTAGTGCCAGAAGTCATCGACCAGCGAAGCCAACGACGCGTTGGGGTTGGCTTCCGGGGCCGCGGGTTCGGTGGCGGCCGGCTCGGTGGTCGGGGGCGTGGCGGTCGCGTCGTTCGCGGCCGGCGCGGGGGCCGTGCTATTGTCAGCCGGCGCGGCGCCGGCCCCGGCGTCCGCCGGGGCAGGGGTGTCGGTTTTCGCTTGCCCCTGGGCAAGCGGGGCGTATGCCAGGGGGAGCGACATCGCGCACGCCATGGCAACGCCAAGAAGGATTCGCGGGGGGCGCTTCATGGTGCAAACCTCCAAAGGTGTACGAAGCGCGTGCGGAAGATAAATGGCATCCCCGCCGCTGTCAAGAAAACGCCCGGATGTCAACGGATCGGCCGACGCGCGACGATTTGCAGGTGGGCCGCACGCGCGGCGCTGGAGGGATCCTTTGACAACTCCTGCTCGATCCGCAGCAGCCGCTCTGGGGCGTTGTCCTGCATCAAGAGCGCCTTGTTTTGCCGAACCGGCACGATCGGCTTCCCAGCCAAGGCCAACACCTCGAATCCCGCCTGCTCGAAGAGCTTCCGCAGCGACGCCGGCGTGAACGTGGTCAACTCGAACCGCTCCCGTTGATCCGCGGTAAACCAGTGCGTGCGGCCGCTGTGCACGAACTGCTCCAGCTCATCGAGGCTGCCGCGTTCCACGTAGTGGTCGAGTGCGGCAAGCTTGTTGTCGGCCGTGGCGATGACCACACCGCCCGGCCTGCTGATTCGCCGCATTTCCCGCGCCGCCCGCCGGGATTCAGAGCAGATCGACAGCGGGTCGCCCATCGCCAGTACCAGCGCGAACGCGTCCGAGGGAACGTCCGGCATCTCAACAATGTCGGCCACGATCAACGTCGCCCGCTTGGCCTTGGGTCCCAGTTCGGCCGCCTTCGCGCGGGTCTGCTCGATCATGGCGGCGGCGTGATCGACAAAGGTCATCGCGAAACCGCTCTTGAGCAGCCGGATGCCCCACTTGCCCGTGCCGCAACCCAGATCCGCACAATGGGCGGAGGCGTCGGTCGGGAGGTGCGGCTTGATCAGCCGCCAGGTCAACTCGTCGTGAAAGTGCCAATAAGGGTCGTCGTAGATGGCGTCGTATTGGCGGGCGACGCGGTCGTGATAGCGACGCGAGCGGTCGTGACGGTTTGGCGCGGCAGAAGCCATGGCTGATCCTGACAATTATCTTCCCTGACTGCGGCTTGTTATACTCCCAAGAGCATAGGGAGGCCGATGGGAAAGGCACTGGCAAAAAGGGCGGGTGTCGCGGCCATTGAAACGACGCTCCGCGCCGTCATGCCTGAGTTGGCTCGAACGCTCGAATCCATCCAGATGGAGCTGCGCCAATTCCGCGCAAGTGTCGACCAGCGATTTGACAAGGTCGATGAGCGATTTGAGAAGGTCGACCAGCGATTCGAGAAGGTCGACCAACGATTCGAAAGGATCGAGCAGCGTTTATCGCAGCTCGAGCGGGGCGAGGAGCGTTTGCGTCTTGAGTTTCGCGAAGGATTGAATGACCAATTTGAGCGCCTCCTGGCAGTTCTGAATGAGTTGGGGCAGCGAATTACCCGCGTTGATCAGAAGCTGGAAGACTACACAGAGTTTACGCGCATGCACTCCGCCAAGCTTGATGGTTGGTTAGAGCGGCTGGTGGTAGTGGAACAGGCACAGGGGACCAAACGGCGGCGGGCGAGCTGAAGGCAAACTCCATTCAGCCGCGCTCAGCCGCGAGCTCGGCAAACATCTCCCCGCGTTTCTCGAAATTCACGAACTGGTCATAGCTCGCACACCCGGGGCTGAGGAGCACGACGTCGCCCGGGGCGACGATTTGTCGGGCAACTCGCATGGCGGTGGGGAGGTCGCCACAGTAGTAGACCGAGGCGGCGCCCTGGTGGGGTGAATCGGACATCATCTGTTCGATTGTTTTACCGGTGGCGCCGATGCATAGTACGGCCTTGGCCCGCTCGACCAGGGCGTTGCACATGGCGACGAGCGGCAGCCCCTTGTCGTATCCGCCGACGACCTGGATTACCCGCTTGTGGGGGAAGGAATCGAGGGCCGCGGTGGCCGCCTCGGGGACGGTGGCGATCGAGTCATTGAAGTAGCGGACGCCGTTCTCCTCATGAACGAGCTGGAGCCGGTGCGGCAAGCCGCGGAAGTTCCGAAGCGCCTCCTCGGCGTCGTCCCGTCCGACGCCCATCTGATAAGCCGCCGCGAAGGCTGCCTGGGCGTTGGACTGATTGTGTCGGCCGGGCAGGATCAGCTCCAGCGGGCGCCTGCCCATCAGGCCGAACCACACGATCCGCGCCTGCGTTGCGCCCGCCAGGGCGATCGACCCGGGGTCCTCCTCATTCAGAACGGCAAAGTCGTCGGGCCGCTGATGGCGGACGATGTTCGTCTTGGCGTTTACATACGCCTCGCGGGAGCCGTGCCAGTCCAGGTGGTCGCAGGCGAGCATGGTCACCACCGCCCCGTGCGGCGACCACTGCATCGCGCCCAGGTGCTCCAGCATGAAGCTGGATAGCTCCAGCACGACAAGGTGTGTCTTAATGATTTTGTCCAACTCCAGCAGCAGCGGGTGGCCGATATTTCCGCCCACCCACGTGGTGAATCGGCTTCGGAGGATCTCGCCGAGCATGGCGGTGGTGGTGGACTTCCCCTTGGTGCCGGTGACGCCGAGGATGGCGGCCGGGCAGCGCTCGATGAACAGGCGGATTTCGGTGGTGATGGGGACGCCCGCGGCTCGGGCAGATTGGAGGTATTTATTAGTGGGCGGGATCGCGGGAGAGGCGACGATCAGGTCCGAATTAGTGAAATCTTCCTCGCGATGCTCGCCGAGGCGGAACTCAATCGGCAGGCCTTCGAGCTGCTGGACGGAATCAGCGAGCTTGTCCGCTGAGGCCTGGTCGGTGACGACAACGCTGGCGCCGTTCTGGACGAGCCACCGGGCGGCGGCGATTTGGCCGCCGAAACGGCCCAGTCCAGCCACCGTCACACGTTTGCCGCTCACCTCCTGCACGCCGCCACCCCTATGCCAGCACCCGACTCAGGTCCTGCTTCATGTCCAGCACCGCCTGCTCGACGCATCGCTCCCAGTTGTTTCCAAACTGCTGAGCGTATTTGGGCTCGCGGTGGGCGTAAAGAATACTGCGGCTTGCTGAGACGATCGCGCCCTTGCCCTGGGTAAATGCGGCCCGTGTCATCTCGGCGGTGGCGCCTTGGGCGCCGTAACCCGGAAGCAGAAAAATCGATCGCGGGAGGCGCTGGCGCAAGGACTGCATTGTCTGCGGCTGGGTGGCGCCCACAACGGCGCCGATCGAGCTGAAGCCCTGTGCGCCGATGAGGGCCGGGTCGGATGCCACCGCCGCGAGCTTGTCGGCCAGCATCTCCGACCAGGTCCGGCCATCTGCCAGCTTCACGTCCTGTAACTCGCCGGACCCCGGGTTGCTCGTGCGGACTAACACGAATACCCCCTTGTCGTACTCTTTAGCGGCCTGCACGAACGGTGCGATGGTGTCCAGACCGCACAAGGGATTGACAGTAATCGCATCCGGGACGACCACGTCCTCCTGGTCCTCGAATTGGATATCGGCCAGATGGGCGGCGGCGTAGGCGGCGGCGGTGCTCCCGATGTCCCCGCGCTTCACGTCCCCGATCACCAGCAGGCCCAGGTCCTTCGCCTCCGCGATCAGGCTGTAGTAGGCTTCGATTCCCTCCCACAGGTATTTCTCGAAATAGGCCGACTGGAACTTCACGCATGGCACGAGCGATGCGACGATTCGCAGCACCGCCGTGGTGAAGCCGAAGATCGCGTCGATCGCCGCCTCCGGATCGTCGGCATCGCGCGTCTCGACGTCGCCGGCCACTGCCTCCGGCAGCATCTCGAACATCGGGTCGATGCCGACGCACACGGGGCCGCCCTTGCGGTCAGCGGCCTCGATCAACCGATCGGCGAAGTTCGCGGACATGGGTCAGGTCGAAGATGAAAAAGGACGCGCCGAAATGGCGCGTCCTAATGCGCTGCCGGCCCACTATCGCTTGCGGCGGTCGCGGCGGGCCTTACGCTTCTTGCTGCCAACCTTCCGGCGGCGGCGGGGCTTGGACATTCGACGGCTCCTTTCCTGAGAGCGGTCAACACCCTACCCTCACCCGGCTGGCCAGTCCAGCGCAGAGCCTTGTGGCGGAGCCGCCCTCGGCTGTGTTCTTTTGTGGCACAGCCGCCCTCGGCTGTGTTCCGCCGTCACACGGAAATCAAACGGTTGATTTCGACCTCCGGTCGAACACAGCCGAGGGCGGCTGTGCCACAAAGGCTGGGCTGTGGTGGAATATCCGGTTGGCAATCAGGCCCGCGCTTTGTCCTCGCCGGTGGCCCGGCGGGGACGCTGGAGCTCACTGATCTTGTCGCGCAGGCGGGCGGCCTCTTCGTACCGCTCGTCTTTGATGGCCTTCTCCAACTTGCGCTGCAGCCGCGTCACCGGGTTGACCGGGAGTTTGCGGCGGATGTCCCGCGCGAACCGCTTCAATACCCGTACTTCGTTGGACTGGTCGTAGGCCTCCTCCTGTCCGAAGCGGGCGAAGAATTCCTTGATCTCTGCCAGCCCCTCTTCCACCTTCCCAAGCGCCTCGACGTACTTCTGGTCGGCAAAAAAGATCGACGCCTGCGCCCGAGCGTGCATCATCGTGATATAGGGGCGGTACTGCTCGAGCACGAGGCGGTCCTGCTCGTCCTCGGCGAACTTCCCACACAGGTCCAGCAGCCGCAGATTGCGCGCCGTGTCGCGGACCACGCCGGGGAACTCCTCCAGCACAAACAGGCTCAGGTATCGATGGTAATACTGCACCGCTTCCTCGCGCAACGATGCGCACTGCGACGAGCTAAGGTGGAAGCCCAGCTCGGTGCCGTAGCGGTTCTGATGTTCGGCGAGTTGCCTCTCAAAATACTCCAGCAGCGACTCGCAGCCGTGCGGGCGGACGCCGTCGGGGCGGCCGTTCATCTCCATCTGCAACAGGCCCAGGTCGAGCCGCATCTGAACTTTGGGCGATCCGTCGATGCCGTGAATCTTCCGGACGTTGATAACGCCCGGCTCGTAGGACCAGCCGCGCAACACCGACGCGATGTCCTTGCTGGCGCTGCGGGCTTCGGTCTTTTCGGGACGTGACAGTTCGTCACTCATTGGGAGTCACTCCGTACGGGAATCGGAGTGGGGACCGTGCGTTATCCTCACCACTCCGGTCGCCGCGAGTGGGGACGCTCGCGACTTTCCTATTGTAGCCTCCAAGTCCGCGCGCGGCCAAATTACTTGCGGCTGCGCACCAGCGGAACGCAACACGTGGAGGAGTCGGCGCAATCACCGGCTGGGCTCGCTAAGTCTTGGCCCGGCGGTATCATAACCCGTGCCCCGATGCGCATCTGCCTCTACACCGCCACTGCGCTGCCGAAGCTTGGCGGCCAGGAGGCCGTCGTCGACGCACTTGCCCGGCACTTCGTGCGCCTGGGCCACCAACCGCTGGTCCTGGCTCCCAGACCCCGCCGACCGTTGCGCGTCCGTGATGCCGAACTCCCGTACCCCGTTCGGCGTCACCCACGGTTCTTCTCCACCAGCGACTTTATATCCTGGTATCGCCTGTTTCTTTCATCGGCTCACGCCCGCCACCACTTCGACGTGGTCCATTGCCACGATGTTTATCCGACCGGTTATCTGGCCGCGCTGTGCAAGCCAAAGCTGGGCCTGCCGCTTGTCATCACCAGCCACGGCGGGGACGTGCGGGAGAACAATCCTCGGCTCCAAAAAGGCGCCATCCCCGCGCGGTGCCTCACCGCACTGCGGACAGCCGACGCCTTGATTTCCATCAGCCCTTTCACCGAACAGGGCTTTCGCCGGCTCTGTCCGGAAGCCAGACAGATCGTCACGATCCCAAACGGAATCGACTTGGATGCTTACCGGGTCCGCGCATCCAGACCTTCGAGCCTCGATCCACGGATTCAGCAGGGTCACTACGTCCTATTTCTCGGCCGGCTGACAAAGCGAAAAGGAGTGGACGTGCTGCTCGAGGCCATCGCGAAGGTCCCGGCCAACGGCGCAGTCCAATTGGTCATTGCAGGGTCCGGCGACGAGCAGGCGCAACTGGAGTCACAGACGCGGGAGTCGGGGCTGCAAGAACGAGTGCGGTTCCTCGGCCGGGTGGAGGGGAGCCAGAAAATCTACCTGTTGCAGAACGCGATCTGCACGGTCATGCCCTCGCGGGTGTGGGAGGCGTTTCCGCTGGTGCTGCTCGAGACTTACGCCGCCGGCCGGCCCGTCGTCGGATCGGCGGTGCCAGGGATCGCCGATCTCGTGCGCGAGGGTGAGACCGGCAAGCTCGTCGAGCAGGAGAACCCCGATCTGCTTGCGGCGGCCCTGCGCGAGCTCTTGGCCGATCCCGGGCGCGCCGATCGACTCGGACGCGCCGCTTACCAGGTCGCCGAAGCGTACTCATGGGAGTCGGTCGCCCGCCGGCACGTGGAACTGTACGAACAGCTCTGTCGTGGCACCGCCGTCTCGCCCGCGGGTCCCGGCGTTTGACTTCGCGGTGGTTCTGTCCAATAAACTCGGCGCATGACCCGCGCGATTCCAAATCCGCTGCACCAGCTTCACGAGACGGCAGGCGCGGAGTTTCAGCCGTACGACGCGGTGCAAATCGTCAGCACGTTCGGTGAGCCGGAGGCGGAATACGCGGCAATTCGCAAGTCGGCCGCTATCCTCGATGAGCCGCAGCGCGGCGTGCTGGAAGTCACCGGCGCGGACCGCCTGCCATTGCTCAACAATCTCCTCACCAACCAGATCTGGGACAAGGACGCCAAGACGGGGCTCAAGGCGGGGGAAGGCGTTTATGCCTTTTTCCTGCAGCGCAACGGCAGGATTGCGGCCGACATGAACGTGATCGAGCGCGGCGACCGGACGCTGCTCGAGATGGACGCCCGCCTCGTCGAGCCGGTTCGGTCGGCGTTCGCGAAGTACATCTTCACCGAGCAGGTGAAGCTGACCGACCGCGTCGGGTCGCTGCACGCGATGTCGCTGCAAGGCCCCGGCGCGTTGGAGGTGCTGCGGCAGGCAGCCGGAATCGAACTCCCGCCGCTCGCTCCGCTCGGTTCGACGGTGGTGCGGCTGTTCGATGCGGAGATCGCCATCTGGCGCGACGACCCGGCCGCGGTTCCGGGCTATCATCTGATCTGCGACGTTGCAACCGCCGAGCGGGTCTGGACCGGACTTCTGGCGCAGTTCGGTCAGTCGCAGGAACTGGGGAAACGCTCGCTGCGGCCGGCGGGCTGGGCCGCGTTCAATGCCACCCGGATCGAAGGCGGTCGGCCCATCTTCGGCATCGATTTCGATGCCTCCGTCCTGCCGCACGAAACTGGCCAGCTCTCGCGCGCCGTCAGCTTCACCAAAGGATGTTATCTCGGCCAGGAGATCGTCGCCCGAATGCACGCCCGCGGCCAATTCGCCAGGCAACTGGTCGGGATCAAGATGGCCGACGACGCGCTGCCCATCGCCGGGGCGACCGTCTACGACGACTCCGACAACCAGATTGGTGGCATCACCAGCAGCACCGTCTCGCCGATTCTCTCCAATGGGGCCATCTGCCTGGGATACGTCAAAAAGCCGTTCACTCCCGTCGGCACGATCGTCACCGTCCCGGCCGAGGGGCGGACGCGCAAGGCGAGCGTCGTCGAGTTGCCGTTTTTGAAAACGTAGACCGTCCCTCCGTGGTTCCACTACCCGTTTACCTGCTCGCGTGCCCCTCCCGCTGCTGTGGGTTGGTCCACTTCCGCTCTCTGGCGCCCTGGTATAGCGCCTCCATCACCGCGCACCGATACGCCGCTTCGTCGGCGCTCACCATTGGGACCTCCTTCTTGCCGGTGATGGCGTCGAGGAACCGGTCGAGCGGTTCAGACAAAGCTTGCGGGAGCTGCGTCCAGGGTTGCTTCCCGTCGGCGCCGGGAACGTGCCGGCTCTTGAAGTAAAGCTGCTCGTTCATAATGACGGCGTGGCCCTCGGTGCCGCAGATCTCGAGGCTGACCGGATTGGCGACGTCATCCCATCCGGCCGCGAGTGTGCCGATCGTGCCATTGCTGAAAACCAGAACGCCTTCGCCCAGTTCGTCACAGCCGGGATAGCGGGCCGTCCCCATCGACGTGGTGGCGGTCGTACGGGCGACGGGGTCGTTCATGAGCCAGAGGATCAGGTCAAGCGAGTGAGTGCCGAGGTCGCCATAGGCGCCGACGCCGGCCTGTTTGGGGTCAGCCATCCACTGCCACTCGTGGTCGAACCAGCCTCGCAGCGCCCCCTCGTGACAGTTGGAGCCGCGGATGCGGGTGATCTTGCCGAACGCCCCATTCTCGACGGCCTGTTTCAGGAACAGGAGCTTCGGATCCCCGCGCATGAAGTAGCCGGTCTGAAACAGGACGCCGGCGTTGTCGAGCGCCCCGGCCATCTCATACGCATCCTTCGCCCCCATCCCCAGGGGCTTCTCCGCGTAGACGTTCTTCCTGGCCCTCGCGGCGGCGAGCACGAGCGGCCCGTGCCGGTCGGTTTCGGAGCAGATGATCACCGCCTTGATCTCCGGGTCGGCCCAGATCTTTTCGACGTCGTCTACCACCGGCACGCCCAACTTGGCCGCGTCCTGGCGGGCCAGCTCGGGATTGTTGATGTCCCATACGCATTTCACCCTCACGTCGCCGGCGCGTCGCTTCAGGGTGTCGATGAAGTGTGGCGTGTGAATATGCGCGCAGCCGACCAGGGCCACCTGTGGGGCCTGGCTTTCCTGCGCTTGAATCGGTCGCGGATCGGTCATGAGCCAGAGCATAACCGACGCCGCAAGTGCGACGGACGCGGCCGGGACGCGCATCTTCTGCATGGGTTCTCCTGAAAAAAGGGCATTGGACGCGCCATTGTGCCCGCGACGAGCGCGAGGATCAAATCCGGAAGAACGGACTTGGCCACCCAGGGTCCGTGACACTTTAGGCGGCGTGTTTTTCGGGTAAACTGTCGGGCAGGGGGAATTCGACTTCACGGAGGAAGCCATGCCGGCGCGAACGACCCGTCAACAGGCCCGTCAGAGGATGATC
>Ga0073928_10005477_pt1 | contig 17778 bp, 19 predicted proteins | sample PaiPotPPA55metaG_FD_76969 | JGI IMG/M metagenome (GOLD analysis project Ga0073928, IMG submission 76969) | Iron sulfur acid spring bacterial and archeal communities from Banff, Canada, to study Microbial Dark Matter (Phase II) - Paint Pots PPA... ... | reverse complement strand
ATTACTAAATGCCTGCATAGTGCTAATCTTCTTCATCGCCGGTCTCCTTTTTTGTGCCTCGAGCACGTCGAACATTGGGAGCGTATCGCATCCCGCTGGAGACCGGCCTTCTCATCCCATCTGAAGAGGCGCGGCGACGCTCCCAACGAGAATTCGGTGGCCTCGAACGCGTTAAAGAAGAGGTCCGCGACACCCGCTGGGAAACACATCTCGACAATCTCTTCCGCTATGGCTGCGTGCAACCCACAACTCACTGCACCATCGAACTGCCGACTCCTAGTGCCAGCGTTTCATCGCTGTCTTCTTGCGTGTACAGATCGAGCGTCGTCTGAATTTTTGCGTGACGCAGGATTCCCTGAACGGTTTTTGGTTCGACTTTCACTTTGTTCACCAGCCAGTTGCTTAAGCTGTGACGCAGATTATGAAGTCCAAACCTTTGGCCGTCCTCGATTTGCGCTCCGGCTTTCTTTGCGGCCGGTCGCAGATAGCCAGCAACGAAAATTGATGCAGTGAGAGGAACACAGCCCAGCGCTTTCAAAGACGGGAACACAAAGTCTCCGTCTTTTGCGTGAGGGCTTTGTTCTCGCCATGAGCGCAGATGGGAGGACAGAACCGAGTGCAGCGGTATGCATACCTTTATCCCTGGCAACCTCGAAGAGCAGGACGAACGACGCTCATGATACTATATATTTAAAGCCTAAAAATATAGGCCTTATATGAGAAATTATATATAAAGCCTAAAAATATAGGCTTTATATTAGTATATATGCTTTACTTTAAAGCCCGGAAATCTAGGCCTTATTGTACTAACTAGCAATAAAGCCTATAATTGTAGGCTATGAGCGATCTACAATTTAAGACTCCTCAGGAACTACAAGCCGAGCTGGGTCGGCGCATCCGACAGCTGCGTTTGTCCCGCAACATCGATCAGCGAGCCGCTGCGGAGAAGGCGGGGGTTACGCGAGCGGCATTGCAAAATCTTGAAGCGGGTCGTGGCTCGTCGGTGCAGACGCTGCTTCGCATTTTGAAGGCACTGAACTACCTCGAAGGCATCGAGATACTGGCGCCGCAACCAATCGTCAATCCGCTCGCGCTTCTGAAAACGAAGACTCCCCCGCAGCGAGCGCGTCACCACCGCTTGGCTCGGCCAAGGAAGGCAAATCCTTGAGCATTCAAGTCATCGAAGTTCGCGCTTGGGGAAAGCTGGTCGGAGCTTTAGCGCCGGACCCAAAGCTCGGCTACTATGCATTTGCCTATCATCCGTCATGGCGTCGCCTGGGAATTGAACTCGCTCCCATCATGATGCCCGTGACAGATTCCCAAGAAACATCCATCTTCCCGAGCCTACCAGAGGCCACCTTTCGGCGACTGCCCGCAATGTTTGCGGACGCGCTGCCCGACGATTTCGGCAACGCGTTGATCGATGCTTGGATGGCGGGGCACGGAACCGCGAAATCGGAAGTAACGACGCTTGATCGTTTGGCCTACATGGGAAAACGCGGCATGGGAGCTCTGGAATTCAAGCCGGCATTGGGTTCGCACCGCGAAAGCGCCGCGCCACTCAAGATGAAATCGCTTGTCGAAGAGGCCAGGAAGGCAGTGGAGGGCGATCTCTCCGCGGACGCCCATGCCAAGGCGGCTTTGGCGAACATTATTCGAGTTGGCACATCGGCAGGTGGCGCGCGCGCTAAAGCAGTCGTCGCCTGGAATCCGGCGACAAATCAAATTCGGAGTGGTCAGTTCGATATCGCTCCCGGGTTCGAACCGTGGATTGTTAAGTTTGATGGAATCGGAAAAGATTTCGAGCTTGGAACGGGCGGAGATTACGGCCGTACAGAATATGCGTACTACAAGATGGCGACGCAGGCGGGAATCGTGATGTCTCCGTGCCGGCTGCTGGAAGAGAACGATCGCGCGCACTTCATGACGCGGCGCTTCGACCGGGACGTGGTGCCAGGCCAGACAATCAAACACCACGTGCAGACACTCTGCGCGATGAATCACCTAGATTACAAGCAGCGAGGCACGCACGCCTATTCCCAGCTATTCATGACCGTGGCGCGGCTGGGGCTTGGCGACGATGCAATACGACAGACGTTCCTGCGCATGGCTTTTAATGTCATGTCCAGGAACTACGACGACCACACGAAGAATTTCAGCTTTCTCCTTGAGCAGGGCCAGAGTTGGGAACTGGCCCCCGCGTACGACGTAACGCACGCGCACAATCCAAAAGGCGAATGGACGTACCAGCACTTGATGAGCGTCAACGGGAAGTTCGATGGAATCACGAGGGCGGATTTACTTGCGGAAGCCGATCGATTTGGCGTGCCGCGGAAGCAAGAATTGCTTGGAGATGTTCGTTCGGCCCTCGACAACTGGACAGAGCACGCAAAGGCAGCGGGTTTGAGCCAAGGCAAAACCGACGAACTTGGTCGAGACTTCCTACTCTTATGAAAGACAGTAGCGAGTGGTCCAGAAGTGGTTGGCCCAGCGAACATCATTGCCGAGCCGCTGGCGTCACGGTCATCAACCCGTGGACTGCGGCGCCCGCGGCTGAATAGGCGGTCGTCGGGAGTAGGAAGCTTCTTACGCGTCGCTCCCTGCAATCATCGCAGGCCCATGTCCTCAATCCGAATGCCTGTCTGAATTGCGCTCACTTTCGCACTGATATCAGCTTTCTTGAGGCACACAAGAGTGAACTTCGACAGACAGATCGAGTGATCGCCAAGGCAACCGCGAACGGGTGGGCGCGGCAAATCGAAATGAACGAACGCAAAGGGAATGACCTCGTTAACATCATCGCGTCGTTGGAGCGAGCACATGCGTAAAAATACAGCCGGTCTCAAGCAAAGCGCGCGACTGCGCAGCGAACAAGCAATGGATCGCGCCATGGCGGCGTTGCAGCAGATGGACGCCTCCGATCAGGTTATCAACTTTCGAACCGTCGCCGCCGAAGCAAAGGTTTCAACGGCATGGCTGTATGGGCAACAGGAGTTGCGCGTTCGTATCATGCGTTCACGTAAGACGACGCGGCCCATGGCCCTTCCCGGGTCCGCGTCACAAGATCGCGATCGTCTGTCCAGACAGAATATCGTGGCGCCGCTGCGGCTTCGTATTAAGGCACTTGAGGAGAAAAATCGGGAACTGACCACGCTTCTGGAGCTTGCATACGGGAGGCTTGCCGTGCCGCGTGAGAAGAACGCCTCTGCAGGGAGCTCATTTTGAACGATTCGCTCGAATGATCCGTAGACTTCTCGTCGCCAGCCGAGTCTGCAATCTCAGTGGTTGAGGAGTAGGCAAAAACTTCCAACTTCCGGGTCATCCTCCCGCAGTCGGAGGCAAGCTCCAAACCGCGTCTGCGAGATCATGGTTGGGGCAGATCCAGCAGCACCACATCCGACCGCTCCTGCACTCGTTCGAGCACGACTTCACCGCCGTCCGGCGAAATGTCGAAGTCCCAGATGTGGAAGTCCGGAGCGAGATGAGTCAATTGCCGCTCGGTTCCCGTCTCCAAGTCGAGCTGCCAAAGATACTTATGTTGAATCTCTCCTCGCAAAAACACGAGTGCACGTCCTCCATTCAAGAAGGTCAAGTGCCGAGCTCCGCGAGTCAGTGTCAGGGCCGGCAGGGGATGCGCTGCGGACTCGGCCGTGGCAGCTCTCACCGAAAACGTCGTGCCGATGTCAGGACCTGAGTACACAGCGAAACGACCGTCGGGCGTCCACGCGGGATCAACCGAGTACTCCCGTACGAATGGCGCGGGCGAGCCACCATTCACAGGCACACGGAAGAGGTGTGGCACGCCGTGATCTTCGACCGCCGAGGTGATCGATTGGCCGTCCGGCTCCCATGCCGGAGCGCCTTGCAGGTTCAGCGAATCGGCCACAATCCGTACGTTTGTGCCGTCAGCCTGCATCACGCACAGATGCGCCTTCCCATGTTGCCGCACCGAGAAGGCGATATTCCGTCCATCAGGGGAAACCGCCGGGCCGCCAAATACTTGCGCGCCCACGCCACTCCACAACTCCATGTTAGTTCCATTGACGAGCTTCCAGATACTCTCACTTGTCCCGGTTGCGGAAACATACAAAAGATAATTTGCGCCCAGTCGTGGAGAAAATCCCGTACTGGTCGTCAGCGGAATTTGAGTCGCTGCCGGCGTCTCGCGGTTCGAATCAGCGATCCGCATGTGCCACAATGTTCTTTTCGGACTCGCAACCGTGACAGCCAGACGGCGGCCGTCAGCGCTCGCCGCCAGCGACGTGTACCGATCAACTCCAGAAGTCAGCCGATGCGCAATGCGGCGCTCTACATCCATGCTGTAAAGCCATGGACCTGAACCGTCGGGATCGCTGGCTAAATACATCAGCGTCCGCTTATCCAATAGCACCGGATGGGTCACGCGCCCATTGTGCGACGTGATCCGTTCGGGAGTTCCGCCATTTGGACGAATGCGCCAGACGTCCAATTTATCTGGGAGCGAACCCTGAACGAAGTAGATGAATGCCGCATCCGGCGCCCACAATGGAAAGTGACTGTGCAGCCCGGCAGGCGCCCTAAAAATGGGCTCGTCTTCCGGTCGGCGCTCACCGTTTGACACGAACAGCGGATCTCCGGGTCCAGGTGTGTGGTACGTGAGTTGGGAGCCGTCGTGCGACCAATCGAACTCGGCCACCCCTTCAAGGTAGGGCTTCGGCTCTCCACCCAGCGTTGGTACTGCCCAGATGCCGATGTCGGCGCTGCTTGACTCGTTCTTCCTGCGAACCCAAAACGTAACCAGGGACCCATCGGGCGAAAACCCCAATGTGCGGACCGACGGATTGACCAGTTCCGGCGCGCCGCCACGCGTCAAGTTGTGGAACTGTCCTGACCCGACCTGCGTCAGCCACACATCCATTTGTCCATCTCGGTCCGATAGAAACGCCACGAAATGGCCATCGCGGGACACCGTAGCTGCCTGCGCAACTGCATCCACGTCCGTGATCGTCTGAAATCGCGCGTCGGCGATCGGGTTCCGCCAGAAGTATTCCTTCTCCCGAAGCCAGAGGCCTGTACCAATCACTAACGCGGCCGCCACCAGTGCCAACGGAAAGACGCCTGTCCACCAGGTTCGAGGGGTAGATGCCACAGTCTTCGGCGGTATGAGTTCAACGAGCGGGGCCACATCGCTCTCATTGTCCAACACTGTTCGCCCATTATCCGCGGCTCGAATGTTCCGGCCGCGCGCCCACCCATCCAACTCCACGCGAGAAGCGTAAACCGAGCCCATCTTGTCGTGCACATGCCTGTGAACGGGCATCCCCTCTCGCTTCTCCCAGCGCTGCACCGTGGTCACGTCGCGGTCGAGGTACGCCGCGATTTCCTTCCACGAATCGAGCCGGTCTTCGGAGGGTCTTGTGGATGGCTGTGTGCCTGGGACGGGTTCGCCCATCGCGCCCTCCTGTCGCGCTCTGTTGATTTGCTCCGCAGTTGTCGCGAATCCGGGAGCCCGGATTGTAACCCCCGAGCCGTATCCAGGCTACCGCAAATCACGGCATTCAACGGTAAATACAGGAACGGCTGGGAATCCGCCCCTTGCCCTTTGACGGCGCCTGCCAAGGTGTCTGATCGTGTCCCCGCGTCACCATTCGACGACGCGAAATGGACCAAATGAAAAAGGGAAAAACGGAGGGTTTGAGTATGGGCAGAAAAATGATTTGGGTAGTTTTGTTCAGTGCCGCGATGGTGGTCGTGGCCATCTTCTACACCGGAAGGGTCTCGGCCACACCGCAAAATTCCGCATTCAAGGCCATGACCATCGCCACCGGCACCTTCGGAGAAATTGATGTCTTTAACGAGTCTTCGAAGGACTCGCTTCCTGCCGGATTCCCTGGTGACGTCTGGCTATCATTGCAGAAGACGAAGGGGCCGTCAGATCTGTATGTGCAGAGCAATGTCTGGCAGCCTGTCAACGCGACGACACGGGTGATAGCCAGCACGGGCTGGCATACCCACCCCGGCCACAGCCTAATCATTGTCACGTCTGGAACCATAACGGAGTATGAGGCCGACTGCACACCCCATGTATACGCATTTGTCCAGGGGCAACCCGCCCCCACGCTCGTCGATCCCGGTCGCGGCCACGAGCACATCATCCGCAACGAAGGATCGGTTCCGGCATCAACCATCGCTGTCCAGCTCGTTCCGTACGATCCGCTCAAGGCGGATCGCCGGATTGACGCTCCGGCCCCGGCGAACTGCTCCAACATTCTGTAAAGAGCAGGGGCAGATCGACGGCGGTGGGATTGATCCCATTCTGGACAATAACGACAAAGACCGGAGTTTCGCGTCGGGCATGGTGGAGAACCTGGCTGCGGAAGCTAGCTATGCTTCCTGATGAGCACACCCGCTTTGCATCAGGATTCTTAGCACAGGGCTCCACTGCATTGTGAGTAGCTTGTCGGCTAAGCGGAAAGTGAGGTTCCAGCGAGCGCAGACTCGGCAGGTCGTTCACATGTATAACGACCTGCGGAACCGCTAGCAGTGCAGAAAATTATTGCGAACTGTAGATAATTTCGACCATTTGATAGTGGGCGTGGGTGGACTTGAACCACCGAATGGCGGTACGCATGTGATCATCGGCGTTGGAATATTACTCGTCGGAGACCGTATCCGCTTCTAAATCCGCCCTGCGAAGGATCGACGCGTATTCTGGTGGAATTTCTACGTTTGATGAACTCTCGATTTAAGAGACTGCTTGGAGCAGGTACGCCGCCGCGGCGCCGTTGTTCGCGTGGCCAGACTTCTTATGCTTCTTGCCCCACTTCGCCATTAGCGTCAGAACCGGTATGAGAGTCCGCCCGTAAGGGGTAAGCGCGTATTCCACTCGCTCCCATCTTTGCCCTAAGACCTTCCTGGTAATGATTTGATCCTTCTCCAGTTCGCGCAATTGGTCGGTAAGCACTTTTCGCGTAGCTTCCGGAACATGGCGTCGTAATTGGCCGAATCGCAATGTCCCTGCCTTCAAGGCATTTACGACTATTGGTTTCCATTTGCCCTCGATTACATCGATGGTTGCTCTGACGGGGCACTCTGAAAGGCGCATATCAAACTCCCGTTACAAAATTGTGCCTACTGGACTCGCCAACCCGCTCGTGCAAAAAAAGAGTCTGCTTGAAAATGAGGATAGCGCATCTCGGTCGAGATTGTCCGAGCGAGATTTGCGCTCGAAAGAAGCGATCGCGGCAATCCACTTCGTCGTGCTCGATTTCCGAAACGTCTGGAGCTGGAAACTATGATTGTTGAATATACGCGGTACAAGATTGATTCGGCGCGGCGCGAAGCTTTTGAGGCGGCCTACACGAGAGCCGGCGTTTCGCTCGAAGCGTCTGACCATTGTTTGGCTTACGAACTCTCCCGGTGCACGGAAGATCCAAATCACTACATTCTTCGAATCGAGTGGGATTCCGAAGAAGGACACTTGAAGGGGTTTCGATCCAGTTCGGAATTCAGGGCCTTCTTCGCAGTTGTACAGCCTTTTGTAAGAGACATCGAAGAGATGCGTCATTACCAAGTGCTATCGGCAAGCAGCCAAGGCAAGCAAAAGGCGTAAGGAGCAGTGATCGATATCCGGGGCCCATTCATGAAGTTTCGAGGTGCTGTTACACACGGACGGTTTTTCCATCGGCGCGTCGTGCAAATGCTGCTGTGCGGCCTGTTCTTCACCTGTGGCACAGCCGTCGGACAGAATAGCCCGCCCGGGGATCCGTGCTCGTACCGCCTTCCACATTATGAGGAAGATTGGAGTTGTGTACATAACGGATTACGCAGTGCGGACGCCAGCGATGCCATCAAGGATGTTGCAGTTGGGGAAGGGCGAGACTCGAATGTTTCTTTCGGTGGAGAAATCCGGGAGGCATACGAGCGATTTCGCAATCCGAATTTTGGACTGCAACCGCAGGACCCGAATGGCTATCTACTGCAGCGCTATCTCGTCCATGCCGACTTTCACGTAAAGGAGTCGATGCGCGCATACGTAGAGTTACTGAGCGCCTTTGAAAACTGGCGTGTAGGTGGGCCGCGGCCAACCGTTGACGAAGACAAGCTCGACGTTCATCAGGCTTTTCTCGATTTGTATTTTGGCCAAGAACAGAACGAGCAGAGCATGGTTCGGTTTGGGCGGCAAGAGATGGCTCTTGGATCAGGCCGGCTGGTCGCTTTGCGAGAGGGGACCAGCGTTCCATTCAGCTTCGACGGCATCCGCGCCGAGTTTCACCTTGGCAGTTGGGGACTCAATATCTTCGTCACAAAACCAGTTCAAAACAGAGTCGGATTTTTCGACGATCCGCCACAGGCCGGAGCCTGGTTCTGGGGAGTTTATTCAAGCCGCGCGCTTCAGATTGACGGGCACGCGTCCAACCTCGACTTGTACTACCTCGGACTCGCTCGCAATCCTGGGGTGTTCAACCAAGGGAGCGCACAGGAAACTCGGCACACGCTCGGAGCGCGGGTGTGGAATTTCAAAGGGGTATGGAATTACGACGCCGAAGGCATATTCCAATTCGGCGCGTTCGGCAGGGGAGATATTCGGGCTTTCCGCGCCGCTTCGGATATGTCGTACGGATTTGCTTCAGTGCGGTGGCAACCACGCTTGGGATTTGCGGCGGACGTGGCAAGCGGTGATCGCGATCCGTCCCATCCAAGTCTGCAAACGTTCAACGCCCTTTTTCAGAGCGGCACCTATTCAGGGAAGGCGCAAATTCTGGGGCCTGCGAATACCATTCGAATCGAGCCCTCCCTCAAGGCGTCGCCAAGCGCTGCCGTTTCGATTTCAGCAGGTTGGGGCTTTTACTGGCGCGAAAGCATTCGCGACGGGCTCTACGGCATTGCCGGCAATCTTCTGGTGCCTGGAAATACATCGCGGGCGCGCTACGAAGGTAGCCGCCCGATCCTGCAGGCAGATTGGCAAGTAAATCGACATCTTTCCGCTCACGTCAATTACATCTACGTCTTTAACGGTCCATTTGGACAGCAGGCCATTCATGGCGCATCGAGCATGAGCTATGTGTCGCCGTGGCTCACCTGCGAGTTCTGACTGGGCAAGCGAGTGAGTCCCGAAATGAAAGCATGGTTGTTTGGAGAAACTACATGGCGCGAATTTTGATTTCAGTGAATGGTCAAAGCAAAACGGCCGACGTCGATCCGAAAACCCCCTTGCTCTGGGTTCTTCGCGACACTCTTGGCCTAACAGGGACGAAGTATGGCTGTGGCATCGGGCAGTGTGGCGCCTGCACAGTCATTTTGGAAGGCGATGCGGTGCGCTCCTGCCAGACGCCGGTGTCACGCGTAGGGGGCAAACGCGTGACGACGATTGAAGGTTTGTCCAAAGACAGAAGCCATCCGGTCCAGCGAGCGTGGATAGAAGAACAAGTCCCGCAGTGCGGGTATTGTCAGTCCGGACAAATCATGGCCGCCGTAGTGCTCCTCAAGGCGATTCCAAAACCGACGAATGAAGAGATCAACGATGCAATGTCCGGAAATCTTTGTCGTTGCGGGACGTACCACCGAATTCGGCGCGCGGTTCGTCGTGCTGCGGAGATCGCCGCAGTCGAAGGCAGGTAATCATGCGAGGAAAAATCATCGACCACTGGTTCTTGATACCCGCAGGAGGGATTATCGCATTCTTCTTTTTGCCGTTTTCCTTTCACTCAAAGTGGCCGTCCCATCCGGTAAGCCCGGCGCAGGAACCGGAGAGCAGGAACTCTGAGTCGGTCCGCGCGTTTGCAGCAGTGGCTTCCGTGCTCACGAGTCCGCGCTGTGCGAATTGTCACATTCCGGGCGATTCGCCGCTGCAGGGTGACGAAAGCACACCACACAACATGAATGTCAAGCGCGGCCCCGATGGCCGCGGCACGCCCGCGATGCGCTGCGCGAACTGTCACCAAAGTGAGAATTCCCTGACCGCACACGCGCCTCCGGGCGCACCTAATTGGCGACTACCGCCACCTTCTACCCCTATGGCTTGGCAGGGATTGAGCACGGGAGAACTCTGTCGTGTGCTGAAAGATCCCGCAAGAAACGGCGGGCGGAGCCTGCCGCAACTTATCGATCATCTTGAAACCGAGCGGCTTGTGCTATGGGCCTGGAACCCCGGCCCCGGCAGGACCCTGCCGCCACTGTCGCATGACCAGTTTGTCGAAAGAGTGAAGCAATGGATTGCGGCTGGCGCGACATGCGCCGAGTGAACGCCTCGGATACACGACCCAGGAGGGAGTTCGATATGCCTAGGGAGGGAGCCGCGGGAGAGTGTGATGTGAGCAACGAAATGCGTAGGTCTGTGAATATCGAGGAAGATGCGCGCAAAGTCGAAGTCTCGAGACGCGACTTTCTGACAACCACTGCTAAGACCGGCGCGGCCTTAATCGTGGGTTGCTTTCTCGATGGACGCATCGGCTCGAGCGACGCTTGCGCGACCGATCCGAAGGAATCCTCATTAAACGCGTGGGTTCGAATCGCATCCGATGACAGCGTCACGATTATCGTATCCCAAGCTGAAATGGGGCAAGGGATCATGACGACCCTGCCCGCCGTCCTTGCCGAAGAACTCGGAGCGGATTGGGAGCGCGTACGACTTGAGATGTCGCCGACCAGTGAGGCCTACCGGAATCCCCGGCTGCATTGGCAATTCACCGGCAACAGCGAGAGCACGATGTCATTTTTCGACTTAATGAGGCAGGTGGGAGCGAGCGCGAGGGAGATGCTGATTTCTGCCGCGGCCGACCGCTGGCATGTGGCCCCAGCATCGTGCACCGTCGATCGAGGCGTGGTGCAGCACAAACGATCGGGACGCCATGTCTCCTTCGGACAGCTAGCGGAAGCGGCGAGCAAGAAAGCTCCTCCACAAAATCCGCCTCTCAAGCCTCAGTCAGAATGGCGACTCTTAGGCAAACCGCAACAGAAGGTGGACATACCTTCTAAGGTAGACGGCTCGGCTGTTTTCGGTATCGACTTCACTTTACCCGGGATGGTGTATGCCGCTGTAAAGAACTGCCCTGTCTTCGGGGGCAAACTCATATCGTTTGATCGATCTTCCATAGCTGAGTTCCCCGGTGTCATCGATGTCGTAGCCGTGCCCGGAGGCGTTGCCGTCGTGGCTTCCACCTACTGGCAGGCAAAGGTCGCAGTCGATTCACTACAGGTCAGGTGGGACATGGGGACCGAAGCAGATCTGAATACCGCGAACATCGTCGAGCAGTATGGGCAGGCGATGGCTGGCGAGGATTGGGTGCTAGTGCGCGAAGTAGGTAATCCTGACGTCATCCAACATTCCTACCCGAACGTCCGGCTCGCGGGCACGTCCGAGAAGACCTCAGCTGCTTCGGATCCACTGGGAAAGCCGTTCAAAACGCTGCACTCTGCCGAATTTTCGTCGCAGTTTTTGGCACACGCCCCGATGGAACCGATGAATGCGACCGCCCAGATCACGGACGAAGGCTGTGACGTGTGGGCACCCACGCAAGGGCAGGAGTTGGCCCAACTTGTCGTCGCGCAAACACTCAACGTTCCGAAGGAGAAAGTGAAGATTAACCGTACCCTGCTGGGCGGCGGATTCGGCCGGCGCCTCGTTGCCGATTTCGTTCTCCAGGTTGTCGTCGTTGCGAAAGCCGTCAGGAAGCCGGTGAAACTGATCTGGTCACGCGAAGAGGACATGCAACACGACCTGTATCGGCCAGGAGTTCTCCATCGCATTACTGTGGGACTCGACGACCGAGACCAGGTCGCCGCAGCGTCGCACCAGTTGGTTTCTCCCTCCATTCTCCATTACGTCTATCCCCAGGAGGTAAAGGACGACTATGACCCGAGTTGCTTGGAAGGACTGCACGGCACTCGCTATCGCATCCCAAACGTCCGTGTTGATTTTCATCTTCTGAAGATTGGAGTTCCCGCTTCCACTTCCGTCCTGCGCACAACAGGTTATGGTCCAAACATTTTTGCCACCGAGAGTTTCGTTGACGAGTTGGCTCAGATTGCGACGAAAGATCCGTATGAGTTCCGTAGAGCTTTGCTCGAAAGCGACGCTCGCGGCCTGGCAGTCCTCGATCTGGCTGCTGAAAAATCGGGTTGGAAGAACGCACCCAATCACGGAACTTTTCGCGGGATGGCTTTCACAGAGGCCTTCAACACCATCATTTGCCAGGTCGTTGAGCTTTCTGTAAACGGAAACGCGGTCCAGGTGCGCCGTGTGGTCAGTGCAGTCGATTGCGGCACGGTGCTGAATCCGAACATCGCAGCGAACAATATCGAGGGCGGCGTGGCCTGGGGCTTGTCCGCCGCATTCAAATCAGAAATCACTTTCGATAGAGGAAGGGTCGTCCAATCGAATTGGCACGACTTTCACGTGTTGCGGCTCTCCGAGATGCCCGATGTCGAGGTTCATTTCGTGGACAGTGGTGCACGCCCGCTGGGAGGAACAGGAGAGGTAGGTCCAGTGACCGTGATTCCCGCCGTGGCCAACGCGCTGTTCGCCGCAACTGGAAGGCGGTTCCGTTCGCTGCCGCTGAGCCGGCACGGACTCGTGTTGTCAGAGGCATGAGGCAAAAGAAGGAGGTAATCATGGTTCCTTGCAGAGGAAATCCGACTCAGAGGGAGAGGGACCGATGACGCGTTGGATCTTACATGCCCCTTTGTTGTTGTACGGGTGCGGCGTGATCTGTGCCGGATCAAGCGCACAACAACCGAATCGCAAGCCGTCGGTCGAGGGTGGACCAGCGATCCTTCTCGTTCAAGAAATTCGCGACGGTCTATATTGGGTGAGCGACGGAGCATACAACACGATGTTTCTGGTAACTTCCGAAGGAGTGATTGCCATCGATGCACCGCCGACATTGGGACCGAACTACCTTAAAGCGATCGCCGAAGTTACATCACAACCGATCACTTACCTCGTCTATAGCCACGAACATACAGATCATATTGGCGCCGCGTATCTCTTTCCCAAGGGCGTGAGAATCGTCGCGCAGAAAGAGACGGCGAAGATTCTGGGGCTAAGGAGAGATCCGCGCAGACCCGTGCCGACAATCACGTTCACCGATACCTACACGCTGAAACTCGGCGGACAGACTCTTGTGTTGGACTACCCGGGGATCAACCACGAACGGGGAAACATCTTCATCTATGCTCCGAAACAAAAGACGCTGATGCTGGTGGATGTTGTCTATCCGGGGTATATGCCCTACAAGAACCTGGGAATCGCAGAAGATATTCGTGGGTATACGGAAGTGCAAAAAGGAGCGCTTGCGTACGATTTCTCGACGTTCGTAGGAGGCCATGTAACTCGACTCGGCGACCGCTCCGACGTCGAGCTTTCCATAGAATTCACCTCCGATCTCTACAAAACGGCCGCGTCAGCGCTGAATTTACTCAGTCTGCCGGACTTTGCCAAAACGAATGCAGGCAGTGCAAAGGACAAGTGGGACCTGCATAACGAATACGAAAAAGCGGTCGTCGATCTTTGTTACAACGAACTGCTTCCTCGCTGGCAATACCGACTGGCCGATTCCCCAACGTACTTGCGGGACAACTGTTGGGCCATGATTGAGAGCATCATCGTGACGCTGCCGCCAGGGAATTCGTTAAATGTCAGACCCAAATGAGCAAGCAGTGTTTGGCTCGATTCGGACGGCTAGCGCGGTGTGCGACGGACTTGTAATTCCATCATTCGATAGGAGAAACATGCGCAGGATCATCAACTCTACATACATCACACTAGACGGCGCGGTCGAAGATCCACGCCTGTGGCCTTCGCAAGGTGACGCCGGAGCAGCAGCTAGCTTCGATATCCAAAACGAGCTGCTCCAGAGCTGTGATGCCCTCATCATGGGCCGTCGCACATACAACGCCTTTGCATCGGTGTGGCCAACCCGCTCAGGCGATGCCCGCTCCGATCGAATCAATACCATGAAGAAGTATGCCGTCTCGTCAACGCTGCAAAATCCGGCTTGGAGCAACACAGAAGTCATCGGTCGCGACGTCGTTGTAGAAGTCACAAAGCTCAAACAGCAGTCGGGTAAGGACATCGTTCAATCCGGCCTCGGGCAGGTGCCTTTTACGCTGATGGAACACGGGCTCATGGGAGATCCGCTTGTGGGTGCATCCCCTCCTCTTGGGAAGCAAAGGGCCCCAGATTCCCCACTTTCGCGGCTGCAAGCCGACTCAACTGGACCTTGTTAGCACCAAAACCTTGCCGAATGGTATTGCGATCCTGAGCTACCAGCTCGGCCATGATGTGTAGAGCGTGTTTCACAAACATTTGCGCAGCGTGATCCATAAGCAAGCGAGAGGGGAAGGCGCCGTAGACCTATCAATGGATGAGAAATCGGGGGCAGGTCACACCAACGAATGAAGGCCGCGACCCGCCGGCGATCTCGCATATTTTCTGAGAGGCTAACTGGAATGCTTGCCGAGGCCGTTGGACGACCGAAATCAGATGCCAAGGGCTCGCTTCACTGCCCGGTTATGTCAATCGACGAGGAGAAATGAACGGATGTGAAGGCTAAAATTGCAAATGCAGGTATCCATCGACGGCATGGTCGCGGTGCAAAGAGGTCATGCGCATTTCAAGGGGAATTGGGATGAAGAGCTGGAAGATTCTCGTCGACTTTGAACTTCAAGCTTTGATTTCCAGTGGCAAATCCACGGTGCCCTCGCGCGTCAACTCAGCCGCATACGCCAATAGCGCATCAATATCCGGGTCCGTCAGTGTTTCGTAGTTCCGCAATATCTCTTCGCGCGGTACACCTGCCGCAACGTTGTCCACTATGACGGATACCAAGACACGCGTTCGGCGGACACACGCTCGGCCGTGGCAGATGGCCGGGTTTACACTGATTCGCTCACGCCAGTTTTGCATAGGTTCATTCTAGTCACGATCGTGACAGCGCCGTGAGGCCAGTTTTGCCGACCAGTTCCGTTCGAGCGCGCGCTCGATCCCGATCATGGTCGCTAGTCGGCCGGATGTGGTCATCCATCTTTCCCGGAAATGTCCTTTTCGTCTATTGATATCATCTCACAATATGTGATATCGTTTCAAGGTACTTTGAGGAGTCGTGCATGCCAGCAATTGTTGTGCGCAACATTTCCGTAGAGACTCACCGAGCCCTGCGCGTGCGGGCGAGGCAGCACGGACGGAGCACTGAAGCCGAAATTCGCGCGATTCTTGATGGGGTCGTACGGCCGCGTCTAAAGCTCGGGTCTGCGCTCGCTGCGCTCGTGAAACCGTTCGGCGGCCTCGAGCTAGAAATTAAAAGAGACAAGAAGCCAGCGAAGCCGGCGAACCTGGCGTGATCCTGCTCGATACGAACGTGGTCTCCGAGCCGATGCGGTCGAACCCCGACCGAAGCGTGCTTACATGGCTCGACGCGCAATCGGTGGAGAGCCTCTACCTCGCGACCGTGAGCCTGTCCGAGCTGCTGCTCGGTATCGCAAGTCTCCCGGCCGGCAAACGCCGCGGCGCACTTGCCGGTGCCCTCGACGAACAGATCATCTCGCTGTTCGCCGAGCGGATCGTGCCCTTCGATCTCGCTGGGGCAGAAGCCTACGCGGAGATGGTTACACGCGCTCGCCGGCATGGTCATTCGATCGCTGTTGCGGACGCCCAGATTGCGGCCATTGCCGCATCCCGTCGTTTCATCGTAGCTACACGCGACGAAGCTCCTTTCCGAGCCGCTGGCGTCACGGTCATCAACCCGTGGACTGCGGCGCCCGCGGCTGAATAAGCGGTCGTCGGGAGTAGGAAGCTTCTTACGTAAGACCGCCATCGGTGCATCTTGCGATGCACTTTCCGGTTGCGGGGAGCGACGTGGACGGTCCATCGGGACGCAATTGAACCGTAGACCAGTTTCGCCACAAATGAAGAAATGTTAGCGTGAACAGTTTCTCACCCTGGCTTGGGTTGTTGATTCAGAATGCCAACCTTTTGTAGGTATTTGTATCGGTATACATCGCGTTCGTCTTGCCGTCGCTTTGCCTCGTCCGGCGCGAGTTCATCCTGAAAGGCGGATTCAATTTGTTGCCAGAGTTGTGGATCAGAACCGGGATGAATCCATCGAAAGGTGTCGGCCGTCTCGGGCTCCGTCTCAAGCTTCATCGCTTGCGACGAGGCTGAGAACACGAGCGAAATCATTCCGCATTGGTCATCTTCGGCCGGCGACCAGCCAAAGAAATAGCCAAAGGAGACGAGTGGGATGATCACTATTTCGCTTTCAACTTCGACCTGGCTACGAAACAAAAATCAACGATGTGGAAATGGAAATTTAAGAAGTGGCCAAATTCGGCCCCTCCCCCGTCCCTGATGTGACTTTCACTTACCGAAGCAATTTGTCGTTGACATGTGAATGACATGAAAGTATGCTTGCGACATGTCAAAGATGATTCAGCTTCGTAATGTACCCGATGCCCTGCACCGCGGCCTGAAAGCTCGCGCTGCGATGTCCGGTATGTCGCTTTCGGACTATCTGTTAGCTGAGATCAAGGAAATCGCGGAGAGGCCGACGCTCGCAGAATTGCGGGAGCGACTGCACAAACGTAAGCCGGTTTCAGCGCAGATCGATACCGCTCGTCTGGTGCGAGAAGAGCGCGAGGCGCGGTGATCGTCCTGGATGCGTCTGCTGCCGTTGACTGGCTTCTTCAGACATCTGCGGGGCAGAGCATCGAGAGGCGTATTTATTCGCGTAACGAAACCCTGCACGCGCCTCACCTCCTAGATCTTGAGGCCACGCAGGTACTGAGGCGTCTTTCACTGCAACGAGTGGTCTCTGCGCATCGTGCTGATGAGGCGGTCCGTGATCTGCTCGATCTTCGTGTTACTCGGTATCCTCATCTCGTGCTCCTGCCCCGCATTTGGCAACTCCGTCACAATTTTTCTGCCTATGATGCCGCCTACGTCGTGCTTGCCGAGAAGCTCGGAGCTACATTAGTTACGAGAGATGTCCGACTCGCTTCTGTTACGGGCCATGTGGCACTCGTCGAGCTCTTTTGATCCGACGGAGCTGTGGTAGGCAAAAATTCCACCCTAGTCTGATCTGAAGGAGCAGGCGAATGCACCGCCGATCACGCATCTTGTCAATCCAGTTTATATCTCTGCAGAGGCAAGTGCGCGGGGTGAGTGGAAACCGGGCGGCGCCAAAAGGCCGGGCTTCGATGCCTACGCTACTTCCAAACAGGCCAGCCTTGCTGCGGCGATGGCATTTGCTCGTAAGAATCCACGACTGCACTTCAACGCGATCGAGCCGGGTTTGAATCTAACCACCGGTCTCGGAGGGGCCGATGCCGGCGCCTTCGTGCGCTTTCTACAGAAATTCGTCATGCCGCTCCTCGTACCGCTGCTCATGCCTTTCATCAAGATCTTGAGCACCCCGACGCGAGCCGCGCGCTTCATTACCAAAATCCTAATCGATGCACCCGGCCAGACCGGTGTCTACTATGATGAAGGCGGCCGTCCGATGCAAGGCTCCACACTTGTGCGTGACCCGAAGTTCCAGGATCACGTCGTGGCCGAGACACGCGCCTTGCTGGCCGCTATTCCTGTCTGAAATCAAGGCCTGCTCCCGGCCTTGCCATCACCTGTTCATCGCTGACGACAAGCGCGTTTTTCAGGACCGATCAATTCAGCTCGACCTCGATACGAGCTTTGGCCTGTTCTCACCAACTGAGACTCTACTTCCGATTTTGTCCTTCATTCGGGAGTGGTAAGTGGTGACGGTGGAATGGTGCAAAATCGACAGCGTCCTTTGCCAAAGACAT
>Ga0073928_10005475_pt1 | contig 17785 bp, 20 predicted proteins | sample PaiPotPPA55metaG_FD_76969 | JGI IMG/M metagenome (GOLD analysis project Ga0073928, IMG submission 76969) | Iron sulfur acid spring bacterial and archeal communities from Banff, Canada, to study Microbial Dark Matter (Phase II) - Paint Pots PPA... ... | reverse complement strand
TCATACCCATTGCACTGCGCTCTACCGAGCGAAAACTGGATGAACTCCTTCTGAGTCGACGTTCATTGCTCTGAATTACGATAAAACTGACTACTCACAGTGCTTTGTTCAACAACCTGCTAGACTAGAGTCGTGAGCGAATGCCTGAGTTCCTGAGGGTCGTCAGACCCTACGAACCACGCGGTTTCGTCCCACAACTCGCGCAGACTCGGGATATTGCCTACGACCAGCGCGCATCCTGATAGTGCTGCCTCCAGAATCGAAAGGCCGAAGGGCTCATAACGGGCCGGCAGCGCATAGATTGAGGCTCGTGCCTTCCACCTCGAAATCCCGGCGGCAGAGAGGTGACCGAGTCTCCTGACTGAAGCAGCTTGCGGCTCCCTCCATCCTCACCGGCGGCGTAGACTGGCCAAGGCAACTGTTCCGCGATCGATTCAAGGGCGTTGAGGTTCTTCGCTTCGTCCCATAATCGCCCAGCCGTGAGGATAAACTCCTCTTTGCTGTTGGGGTCTAACGTTACTGGCTGGAGGCCATTTCAGATGACGAGGCCGTCTCCTTGCCAGTCGTAAAGGCGGCGCTGCTCGGCCAACATCGTGCCGGTGGGAGCAATCACAATGTCGGCTGAGCGTAGTCCTTCGGCGACCCGCGCCGCATAAGTCACCCAATGATTCGGCAACGGCCCCCAACGAACAGCATCCCACCATGACAAGACACAGGAATGTGCTATCACCAGCTTCGATGCATGTCAGGGGAGCGCTGAGTGGCTATAACCGTTGAGATGAATCAGCGCCGGCCGCCATCTTGCTTCGAGTTGCAATAGCCAATCGCCAGCCCGATTGACATCGGTCCAGGGATTCTCCATCCACTCAAGTCTGAAATCACTTTCCGCCAAGTACAGATTGGAAAGTGTTTGCGCCTGACTCTTCTGGTTTGCGGAGGGGAGCCGCCCCATCGTCGCCAGAATAACCTCGGCCCCAAATGGCGCAACCGCCCTGGTCAAACTAATCGAGTAGTTCCAGACACCGCCAACTGTATCCGCCGTCATCAGGACTCGGATAGGATGTTTTCTGACAAGCTCTCGACGGTCCTCTGCCGGCGAGATAGACGACCCTTAGCTGGCGGAGGGCAATCTCATCCGGCAAATGCTCTACCAGGTGCAAGAACGCCGACAGGCTGCGATCGTCCTCCGAGCCCGGCGAACCCATTATGAGGTGATACCGCTCCCGCCCCTGGCGCGGTTTAAAGCCGCGATGAGTCAACGATGGGGTTCTACGACGAGTCCGAGCTACATGCTCGCTTTGCAGAAGCGCCATCAAGCTGCCCCAGTTCACTAAATAGTTGCCGCATTACCTGGAAGGCTCAACTTCGTTGAAAGGCAAAAAGTCGTGGGCCTTATGAACGACGCGATAGCCTTCCACTCGAGCATGCAACGGAACTGGATGCCCAGCATAATTATAAATATTCTTTGCTCTCCGCCGACTTACAGATTCATTGCATTGCCGGGTCGGTCTTCGACGTGATTGGAATCTACGGCGGCTACATGGTCGGCGTCGGCCTGATGGGTGCCTCGTCGGGTGCTTACTTCAACGGTATCGCCGCCAACATGACCGGCCACGACATCACGACCGGCATCTACAAAGCCCTGGTCTTCGGCGTGCTCGTAGTGTGGGTCTGTTGCTACAAGGGATATAACGCCGAACGGATGGCGACCGGAGTCAGCCGCGCCACCACAGAAGCCGTCGTCCTGTCCGGCGTCCTGATTCTTGCTTTCGACTATTTTCTTACGTCTGTCCTAGGCTAAGCTGTTCGGCGAACGACTGCGTGCTTTCGTCTTCATCTATTCGGCGCAAGCGTCGAAGTGCGCGCTTCCGTTCGATTGCAGAGAACTTGTGTAACTCGAGATCATTCGCCGACGTTTCACGGACATCTGGAAAGATTACGATGGCATCTGGAAACTTGCAGTTCGTCAAGCGACAATCACTTCCGCGAGATCGAGGTCAAGCCGACTTTCGGTTACTGGAGCATCGTCACCGGTGTAAAGCCATGAAGACCGAACGCCATTCGAGCCGCCCGGAAAACGCCCTTCAGTCACAGACCTTCCATTGGAGAACTAGACTTTGCTGAGCCGGTCATTAGTAAGCAGATGGCTCAACCGTAGTAACCGGATTGGAGGAAGAAAATGAGCAGCACGACGAGCGTTGCAGCCTCTACATCGTCCGCTGGGCCCTCCTTGGTCGACAGGGCCAAGGAGCTGGGACCCGCACTTCGCGACCGATGCGCGGAGACCAACGACCTGCGCCGGCTGCCAGAACGCGACTTGGAACGACTTGATCCGGACCGGTATCGTGCGCGCTCTCCAGCCGGCGCGTTGGGGCGGCGGCGAAGTGGATTACAAGGAATTCTACAGTGCCATCAGCGAAGTCGCCCGTGTGGAGGGTTGTGCCGGCTGGGTCGCGGGCGTCGTTGGCGTACACCCCTGGCAGATCGCGCTCTATTCTAAAGAGGCACAGGAGGAAGTGTGGGGCGAAGACCGCAATACCATGAACTCCTCGTCCTATACACCGACCGGTAAGGTGGAGCCGGTCCCGGGCGGGTTCCGCCTGAACGGGCGCTGGTCCTTCTCCGGTGGCTGCGACCATTACCGATGGGTCAATCTCGGCGGGATCGCGGGTATGATCGACACGGAGGGCCGGCAATTGCCGGACTTCCGCTCCTTTCTGTTGCCACGCAAGGATTATCAAATAGACGACAATTGGCACGTTGCCGGTCTGGCTGGCTCGGGCAGCAAGGATATCGTTGTGGACGGTGCGTTCGTGCCCGGATATAGAAGCCAGTCTCATTGGGACTACGTCTTCGGCCGGCCGCTCCCCGGCTGGGATTATAATCCCGGGCCACTCTACCGCTTGCCGTTCGGTCCGGTTTTCTTCCGCGCCCTAACTGCCTCCGTTGTTGGTGCAACCCGAGGATTCCTTGATGCCTGGCTCGAATTGAGCCGTACTCGGTTCAGCTTTGGTTCAAAGATCAGCGAGGATCCTTTTGCGCAGAAGCTCGCGGCTGAGGCCTCCTATATGCTTAAAACCGTGACCCGGCAGGATCTCGCCGACTGCGACGAAATGATGAACATTTCGTGTGCGGGTGAAGTGTTTACACTCGAGCAACGGGCTGAGTTGCGGTACAGCTCGGTGCGATCGGCACAGCTCGCATCGCGCACGGTCGAGCGTCTCTTCGAGGCTAGCGGCGGCCACGCAATCTTTCTTGATCATCCCCTCCAGCGCCGTTACCAGGATATCAAAGCGATGATGGGACATGTCGCACTAAATCCGAATCCACGGGCGAAAATCTACGGCTCGGCTCGTTTGGGTGGCCCCCCCGATCCTCGATTATCTCCTGTGAAACTCGAGGCTCGTCGTCGGGTGCGCACTAGACTCGTCCGCAGCTGGCAGAGCTTGAGCGTTGAACTGAGATAAGGACGCGGCGTTTGTACTCGACGCCACGCAGACCGTTCTCGCCGCCTTTGGCCGACGCCGCCAGGTGAAAGACTATATCGATGCGGCCGCTCAACAGCGCTCCGGTCTCTGACATCACCCTTTACAAACTCCGCATCAGCGGCAAGGTGTGAGGGCAGAATGATAGGACCATGCACTTGCCGATCGAGCTCATCGAGAATTCGGACGAAGTGGCCTTCAGCCAATAAATGGTCGCCAGATGTGAACCGATGAAACCGGCGCCTCCAACGATCAAGACACGTTTGCTTTTCATCTTCGGGTCCTGAAAAGAGCAAGTAGCTACCTGGACTAAGCTCCACGAAACCGAGTGTCACCGGAAGCGGGCTAGACTTTTCTGTGCAACGGACCTTCGATGTACAATCGGCGAATGCGGAAGATACTGCCGTTGCGTTCTTTAAAATCGATTGGCTTTCGCCTATCCATTGACTTTCCCTGTTACCTAAGGTGTTAGTCAGTCAACCAGATTGAACACGCCCAGATTGAACACGCCTAGGCGGATGCGGTCCCCATTCATGTCTTCCAGCTCACCCACGGTTGCTAAGCCAAACCCAATCTGGAAGCTCTGGAAGCCCGCGGACGCGGTAGTCAATGTCCTGAAAACGAGAACCTCTGTCCCTATCGGGGGCAGTTTTTCACTGATAACGATTGGCCTGAAGATAAGCTGATCAAAGAATGTGCCGGTTTTCTCAAAACAGTCTTGTCGGCGATATCAGCAATGTATGACAGTATAAATGCTTGACTAAAATTCTAAAGGACGTACCCGAACAACGACGATACATCGCGGTCCTGGCTTCCAATGTTACAAAACGCTGTAAAAAATTTAGTTCCACTTGTGAGCACAGGCGTCGAAGCGCAATGCGCAAAGCCCGAAAACTGCGAGGCCTCCGCATTCTCTTTTCCTGCGTCGTGTTTGGAGAGCGAGCTCTGCTCGCTGTTCCTCAGATATCGTCCAGCGGGAAGACCGGGCGGCGAATCTCTTTGAACGGCAGGCGTCGCAAATCCTGACTGGCGAGACCTGGCGCGTCGACGTCGATGAACGTGCGGGCGACCGTTGCCATCCCGGCCCGATGCTGCAGTTCAGCCTTGCAAACGAGGATCTTGCGCTCCGCAGGTTCGATCCCGAGGCTGCGGAAATGGTTGGGCTCAAAGACCAGGCATGGACGCGAAGTAAGAATCACCTCGATGCCGCCGCAGTCGATCACAACGGTAGGTCCGCGATGGTAAGTGCCGAAATTGAATTTCGTCGACGCAGTATAGATGCCGTTATGGATAACGCGCACGCGCCCGCTGATCGACACCGGCTCACCATGAAAACGGTCGACCTTGCCGCCCACGGTCAGCGCAACCTGCTTGCCGACCCCGGCCGCTATCGCCTGTTGTACCGCGGCAGGGTCTGCGATGTTGCCGACAACCGCATCATGAGCTCTTTGTCTGACCAGCTCGGCCAAAATCGCGCTTCCGTCACCGGGCGTGCCCGCGCCACCACTATCGGCTAAATCGCCGAGAACCACCGGATTCTCATCGGTCGCGATAGCCTCACGAACGGCGTCAGCCACAGAGACCATATCGGTGAGAAACTCCCGGCGCCGTGCCCAGCATGCTTCCTTGATCTCATCGGCAATCTCGCGTCCCAGGCTCGCCTCCCGATTGGTGGTGGCCACCACACTAGGCCCAGTCTCCAGCCGATCAGAAACGAAGAAGCCCCCGAGCAGAGAGATATCCAGCACGTGAGCGTTAGCGGCAGCGCGATTGCGCGCGAGCCGCATCAGGTGGTCCATCGGCCAGCCTGGTGCGACGTAAAGCTTTTGTAGGGGCGCCACCAGCTCCGGTTGTGCCCATGCCATGGCCGGCTGCAGTGAGCCATCGAGGATGCCCGCCATGAACCGGGCGGCCTGCTGTCCCACGGCTGCGAAATCGTAATGCGGATTGGTCTTGACGCCGATCAGCATAGTCGCCTGGCTTGCCATCAATTGACTAACGTTGGCGTGACCATCCAGTGAGGCGATCACGGGAACCCGATCTCCAACCACGCCGCGAAGCGCTCGCAACAGATCGCCGTCGCAGTCAGCGATGCTCTCGGAAGCCGCGGTCCCGTGGAGTTGCAGAAACACGCCATCGACCGGCTGGGCTTTGCGCAGGCTGTTGATGATGGTTTCCTTGGCCCACTGATGACCTTCGTCGGTATTCTTGCCTGCCAGTCCGGGGAAGAAGTAATGGAGCGGGGCGACCTTCCAACCCTGTTCCTGCGCCCCGCGCAGAAATCCCGCGATGGCACTATCACCGCGACCCATTTTGTTTATCAAGTCGTCACCGGAAAGAATCGAACGTTGAAATTGTTCCAAGCCGGTAGTTTGGGTAGCGAAGCTGTTAGCCACAACCAGGTAACCGCCGACTGCGATGCGCATGATGGATTCCTCTCCACTTTGAGTATTAGCTTTCAGAACGTCACGTCGTTTCCTTGATGTCCGTAGGCGAGCGGGGCACCCTTGCGCTGTGCCAGGATATAGGCTTCCAGAGCAAGCAACCGCGGGTCGTTCGCGTCGAGCGTTTTCCCCTTGACAGAATTCTTGAACACCAACTGATCATGTCTCGTGGCGGAGCCGCGCGCGTAAAAGTTTCTCGGGGAAGACCACCTGGCTTGTACGACTGCGGTTCAGCCGCCGGGCCGGGTTTGGGGCGGGCATCGTCGCCCTCGCTGCCTTAGCCGCACGGATCCAGATGCCGACAACAACAAAATTTACGGCTGCAAACAACCTGGACGGCATGGGCCCTCCTGGACGCGCATACAGCAAAAGGCGACGCCCGCTAAATGCAGTTCCAGGGTTGATAACAGTTGTTTGCTGCCCGTGCAACAAAGCGTAACCTCTCTCCGGTTTTCCTGATTCCGAACAGAGCTGCTGCTCGTGCTGAAGTCGGTCCGCTCAGCTACCTTATCCCCGTCGCAGGCAAGTGTGGACCCGACAATAGGAAGATCACGGTTCGAAGAAACCGCGAAAAACATTAGCTTCTGGCCGAATTCGGGGGGAATTCCGCTCGCTTGCCAACGTGAACGTGAGAAGATGAAATTGAATGACTTCTAACGGTGAAGTCGCCCTGGCTATTCTGGGTGCCCTTGGTGTAATTGTCCTGCTTTCGCTGATGGGCGCGTATTTAATCATTGGAATGGCATGGGAGAGAAGTCCGCTTCGAAGCAGCGGAACAGGCGGCCATGAACGTATCTCTGGCTGGAAACTGATAGGCCGAGCACTGGCGCTGCGATGCCCCAAGTGTGGACTTGGTCCAATTTTCGATTCGCGTTTTCGCATGAAGGTAACCTGTCCGGCATGTGGAGTTGTTTTCTGGAAAAGTGAGGGCGAATGGCTCGGTCCAGGGGTGGTCGATTTCTCAATTGCTACTGCCACTGGGCTCGTTGCTTGGGCCCTTCTGGTTCTTCTAGGGGCCTCCGCCATTGCTCAACTGGCATGCGCGAGTATTTCCGCGGTAATAATCGCAGTTGCCTTATCGCGATGGTCGCGAAGTTTCTGGACGCTCCTGCTATACATTTCCGGCGATCTGAGTGAAATGCGCGAGACGCGGGAGAATAGGCCGCGCTAAGTACGTATTCCACCTCCGCCTCAAGAGGAGCAGCAGATGAAATTCGGGTTCATGTTGGATTTCCGCAATCCACTTCCGTGGCGCAGGCCGTTCCCCCAACTGTACAACGCCCTGCTCGAACAGACTGTCCGCGCCGAGGAACTCGGATACGACAACGTCTGGTTAACCGAACATCACTTTACCGATGATGGCTATAATCCCTCGCTATTGCCGACGGCCGCCGCTATAGCCACCCGCACCCGGCGGATAAGAATCGGAACATTCGTGCTGCTGCTCCCGTTTCAGCATCCCGTGCGCATCGCCGAGGACGCGACATGTGTCGACATATGGTCGAATGGCCGTTTCGATTTGGGCGTCGGGCAGGGTTACTCCTACAAGGAATTTAATGCCCTGTGCATGAAGCGCGAGGAGCGTTCAGCGCGGTTTGCTGAGGGCGTCGAACTGATTAGAAAACTTTGGACCGTCGAACAGGTGACTTACCAGGGCAAATTCACCCAGGTGCGCGACATGACGTTACAGCCCCGCCCTGTACAGCAGCCGTGCATCCCGCTTTGGATTGGCGCGCGGACGGAAAAGGCCACTCGCCGCGTCGCGAGGCTGGGCTGTAATCTGCTCGCGACGATCGGGCCTGATCCGGCACCCTGGTATTTGGATGAATTGCGCAACGCTGGGCGAAATCCGGAGGAGTTCGCGATTGCACAATTGCGTATGGTTTATCTGTCCGAAACCGAGGATCAGGCGTGGGAGGATACTCAGGATCACATTTTCGCGATGATGGAATTTTACGGCCGGATTCTGGCCGAGGCTAATGACGCGCCGGGTGATACCGCAGTGTTCCCGTTCAAATCACCAAGCGAACTGCACCAGTCTTCGTTTGCCGAAGCGGCGATGATCGGGACGCCAGCCCAAGTGTTTCGAAAGCTCGAGCTGTTCCGCAAAAATTTCCGCTGCACGCATCTGATCATGGCAACTCAACTCCCCGGCCTCGATCCGAAGAAGGCGACAAGGTCATTGGAGCTGTTCGCGCGAGAGGTGATGCCCTCATTTCGTACGTCCTAACTAAATCACGAAAGACAGGGCGCCGGCGGCTACCAGCGCGCTTGCCCATATCGCGTCGAGATTGATCCAGGCGCTGCGCAAAATTTGAAGGCCGACCCATTCGTAAACGGCAAAAGCGATCGTTCCCATCACCAGCAGCATCGCGCTGGTGTGGAGCAGCACGATTGCGGCGGTCTGCGCGACGCCGAGCGTCGCGTGGATAGGTGTCGCCATAGTCATTGCTTGATGAGTATGCGCCGAGATTGAGGCGGAGTGCAGGTCAACCAGGATCGGAAAAAGCATCAGGCCGGCGCCGTGCGCCGTCGCCATCAGAAAGGACCAGGTTGCCAGCTCAGCAGAGTTTACCCGCATCGCGACCCATCGTGGATGCGCTCGCGGACGCCACAAGCGAAATAACCCAAATGCGATGAGTGTCGCCGCACCGACTGGCCGCAACCATCCGAACGCCGGTTTCATTGCCGCTGCAATCAAACCCACGATCAAAGCCACTGAGAGCAAATGGCCAATTGCGATTGGAAACAGCGCCGCAATTACTTTAGCGCGGCGCCGCTCTTGTAATCCCAGTGCTACCGCGAACAGCCATCCCATTGATGGATCGACACCGTGGTAAGCGCCGAGCATCGCGACGGCCACCCACGGCCACAATCCATTCATGGATAGCAATACGAGTCCGATGAAGAGTCGCCGCCTTCGAGCCGCACCTGATGGGCGCGCTCACCTGCAAAGGGTACGAAGAACTGCGGATCGATATCGAGCCCACCATTTGGATTAGCATTGACTATAGTGACCCAGCCGCGGATGCCTTCAGGAAAGAATTGCGCATCCCAAGCGCCATACAGGGAATTGCTCAAGTAAATGCGGCGGCCGTCACGGCTCAACTCGAGCATTTGAGAGCCGCCGTTTAATCCGCCGACTTTGGGATGCGGCGCATGCGAGACAATGCCGCCAAGCCGAACCTTGCCTCTCAGCTTCGGCCGGAACGGATCGCTCACGTCCCATTGCTGAAGATCGCCGGTTCCGAAGCATGCTACGTAGAGAAAGCGGTCGTCGAGACTCAGATTTATATCCGTGACCAGCGGCGGCACCGCCTTGAACGGTTTCAACGCCGGCGGCAGTTGTTCAGGGTCGGCAGGCTCGGCAGGGATATCGATGATTTTTTGCGTCCCCCAGTTGCCGTTGTTGCGATGCCACAGCCAGATTGACGCTGAAAGATCCTTATTTGAAATAACCACGCCGACAAAGCCATAAGCACGAGTTGGGTCATGTGCAGGTCGCAGTTCCAACGCCATTTGATATTCCGGGCCAAGGTCGAGCGATTGAAGGTGGCGGCGCTTGCGCAAATCCCAAAGATGGAGCATATGGCCGTATTTACCGCCCAGCAGCAGGTCAGGCTGCACTCCATGCTCGATCATATTCGGCGTACCCCATTCGCTGGTTACCGCGATGTCGTAGCCAAGGTGCCACCAGAAATCGTAGGCGAGATATTGCGGACCGCGATCGACTTCCCAGCGGCCGAGCACGTCGAAGCTTTCATGGTCGAGGAGGAAGAGCCCTCCGGGACCTTCGCCCCCTGGCGCTCCCAGGGCGCTGACGTAGATGGCATCGGGGCCGCAGTGGATCGTATGCGGACGGCTGTACCCAGTGCGTGCGGCAAGTTCTTCCGGTTCGATTATCTTGACGATTTGTGGGCTCCGCGGCTCCGGTTTAGTGTCAATGACATGGATACGCGACGAGCGTAGACCGGGCACTATCAGGTAGCGGCGCTCAACGTGTGGGTGAGGAGCGTAGGGACACAACGTCGCGCTGCATGCGTTCCAGCCGAAATGATGCAATTCGTCGCCAGCATACGGCATGTCGACGCGGCCAACGACTTGACTGTAGCTGGGCGACTTCGGATCCGCATCGAGCACGCAAATTGCATCGTGGCGGCCGTCTGAGGCATCGGGATTGAAGACAGCGACATAGGCAAGGCGCTCGCGCGGGGCTTGCATCGCCATCCGCGGCGACGGATAAAAAGTTTGATCCGTTTTCCAAAGAGCCATAGAACGATCCTGCCGAAGTGGATTGGCCGTTACGATAACTTGAGCAACACTGCCTTTCAACAACAGTTTCAGTGACGCTTCCACCTCGACAGGATGCGTTCCGCGTCCGTGCAGAGGGTTTTCAGCGACTAAGCTGACGGTCCGTTGCCAATTAATTATGCGGGACGATTAATCTCACCCCGCCAAGCGCCGGTTTCACTTCCACGCCGTTCGATGAATTCCTTGAAGCGCTCCAAGTCCCGCTGTACGTGCCTGGAAAACATACCTACGATGTCGCCCAGCTTCTCGACAGCGCCGTGCGGCTCGTATTCCATCTGCAACATGATCCTACTCTGGTGATCGTCGATGCGATGGAAGGTGACAACCCCGGCATGTCGTTCGCCGCTTCTGGTACACCAAGCGATACGTGTGTCTGGAATCTGCTCGGTAATCTCAGTGACAAACTCCTTGTCGACGCCGCCAATGTTGGTATGCCAGCGCATTTGCTTAGCATCGAGTTGCTGAACTGAAACTACGCCCTCCATGAATTTCGGAAACTCCTCGAACTGGGTCCATTGGTTGTATGCAGTTCTGACGGGGACGTTTACGGTAGTCGATTTCTCAACCAAAGACATAATTACAACTCCTTTGCCAATGATCGGTGGAATAAACCCGGAAATACACCTTGACCACCAATCTGCTGTTAGATGCCCGAAATTTCGGGGACCTTGTGATGTGCAAAATTCGGGCTATCCTGTGGCCACCCCGCTGGCCCCGACGATTCCTACAGTTCTTTTCACGGTTGCGAGCGCAACATTTCCACTGGCTCTGAATGCCTTGCAAAACGCGACCCAAATGCTCTAGGGATTTCCTTTGACGATTAAGTTGGCCGGAGTTGCTTAAGTCCGCGCGAGGTCGTGTCATGGATACTTATGTAGATTCGGATTCACACCTGCTTGAACCCAACGAGATTACAGAATACGTGGCCGCCAAGTATCGGGAACTCGTTCCGCAGGTGGTCGAATCCAATGGCATCGCTTGTATAAAAATTGAAGGCCGCGTCTTCGACGAACTGCCCATTGCGGCCGCCGGGATACCCAACGGCCTTAGCGATCTCGACAAAACGCTCCGTACAAAATGGGATGACGTGCCAGCCGGCGCCAAAGATCCTCATGCGCGGTTACAGGTGCTCGACACTGAGGGACTCGCCGCCAGCGTGCTCTATCCGACGATAGGATTGCTTTATGCCGGAATTAGAGATCCTGAATTGGCCGCAGCTACGTGCAACGCGTATAACCGATGGGTTGCGGATTTCTGCAAGGTCGCGCCCACACGGCTGTATGGGGTTGGAACGGTGCCACTGCAGGACGTTGGACTAGCAACTGCTGAACTCAAAAATATCGCACAGATGGGATTATGCGGAGCCACGATCCGCCCCACTCCATATAGTCGGCGGCGACTTAACAATCCCGCTTACGAGCGCTTCTGGAGTGCCGCCGAGGATATGAACCTTCCTATCTCGGTCCATGGCAGTTTCGCGATAGATACGATTTCCAGTGTCGCTTGCGACCGCTATCCGAATAATGATCTGTTCTTCAGCCATATCATTTGTCATCCGCTCGAGCAGGAGCTGGCCTCAATGGATATCGTGTGCGGCGGAGTGCTAGCGCGTCATCCGAAGCTGCGGGTCTCCTTCCTCGAAGCGGGCTCGGGATGGATTCTCTACTGGCTCGACCGGCTCGACAGCCATTACGAGAAAATGGGCAAGCTGGTGCCATGGATGAAGGAGCAACCCTCTTACTATTTCGGGCGGCAATGCTGGATCGCCTACGACGCCGACGAGACCACCTTGCAGTACGTGGTCGACCATGGCCTCGGCCGGAATATTCTGTGGGGCGCCGACTATCCTCATTTCGACTGTCTCTATCCAGGCGCTCTGAATGAATTGCGTGAAAAGCTGAAACATTTCCCCGGCGAGGTTGGCGACCAGCTGTTGCTCGCCAATCCCGCTCAATTCTATAACGTCGATTTCTCGGCCTAAGCGATGCTTCTGAGCGGTTCCATGAAGCTGTAAAGGCTTTGCGAGGTTGACAAAGCCTAATGATTCATCATGTTTCTAGTCGATATTATGCTTCTAACAAGCATGCGCCGCACGACCAGCATCGGGCGGCGCTGGAGGACCTGCTATGGAGTCGTTGCGAGATGTGGCGGCGTTGGTGGGGCGAATTCTGTTGGCGCTGATTTTCGTGCTGTCCGGTTTGAACAAGGTGATGAACATCAGCGGCACGGCGGGTTTCATGATGCACGCAGGAATTTCCTCGCACCTTGTTTATCCCGCGCTGTATCTCAGCATCGCGGTTGAGCTGGGTTGCGGATTGCTCGTGATGGCCGGTCTACAGGCGCGTTTAGCCGCACTAGTTATCTTTCTCTGGCTTATTCCGGTGACCCTGATTTTTCACGTCGCGGGCTATTACCAAGCCCTCCAGCAACATCAGGCAACAGCCGCCCAGATTCAGCAAATTATGTACTTGAAAAACATCTCGATGATGGGCGGTCTCTTGTTGCTGGCAGGAAGGGGGCCTGGACTTCTAAGCGTCGATGGGCGCACTAGGACTGCTGGAATAAGTGCGGCCCGGCGTGCTGCTTAAATTGTAGAGGCTCTCCAGCCGCCTTCCTGGTATCCACAAATACCTGAGTATCCACAAATACCTGAGGAAGAGAGGAACGGCTTGAGAGCCTCCCCTACAAGGCTATGCAGATTGACTCAAAGCCGATTTGACCAGGTCCTGTAATTCGCCGGTCTCATAAAGCTCGCGTACGATATCGCAGCCGCCCACGAATTTCCTGTCAATATATACCTGAGGAATGGTCGGCCAATTGCTGTAGAGCTTTATCTCCTCGCGTAACTCAGGATCGCTCAGCACGTCCACCGTTCCATAGGGTGCAGCGAGTTGCTCGAAGATCTGGACGGTGGCCGCGGAAAATCCGCACATCGGGAAATTGCGGTTACCCTTCATGAAAATGCAGATCCGGTTGCTCCTAATCGCTGATTGGATGCGCTCGGTCACCTCGGACATTGTCATTACCTCCTATTCGAATACTGCACAGGGGTCAGTGTTGTAAGCGACAGCGCATGAATCCGCGCTCTCATGGCGTCTCCTAGCGTCGCATAAACGGTCTGATGGCGTTCGACGAGCCCTTTACCTTCAAACGAATCATTCACGACGATGGCCTCAAAATGGTCACCCCCACCTGTAGTGTCACGCACCTCAACGTACGCTCCAGGTAAGCCGAGCTCGATTAATCGCTTAATCTCTTGGGGATCCATTGTCCGGCGATTTTAGCGCGCTGTCCGCAATCAAATCCAGCCACCGGGCAGCATTCGAGGTTGCTGGTCGAGATTGACGCTTCGACTAAACGGAATTTTGGCACCGTGGGGTAACTAGTAGAGAGGCCACATACGCCAGCGTAACATTAGACGCACTTGTGGCTGCATTTAGCAAGACTAATGGTTTGCGCTTGCGAGTTAGATCGGAAAGACTTATTTAAGTCCTTAGGAAGGTTTCGAATCCACCCATAGAAGCACGGTGCCTGACCAAGGCGCAGGCCCGCAAGAGCGCGGTTGAGTTTCAATGACTCCGCATCAAACGGAGGATCCGATGCAACAATCAAAGGGACGAATTATCGCGGACGGCGTGATGGCCGGGTTGCTGGGCGGGGCCATAATCGCGCTGTGGTTCTTGATCTTCGATGCGGCCAATGGCCATCCGCTGCAGACGCCTGCCTTGCTGGCGGCCGCCCTACTCCATGGTTTGCGCACTCCGGTGGTACTCAACGGCACTGCATGGACGCTCGTCGCGGAATACACGCTCGCCCATTTTGCCGTCTTTGCCGTGCTCGGCGCCATCGGCGCGCTCCTGATCGCCGGTGCGGAGCGCCATCCCGAACTTTTCGGCACGCTGTTGATTTTCACCATCGCCTTCGAAGTGTTCTTTATCGCGCTGATAATGCTGGCTGGACCGGCAGCCGCGGCTGCAATGCCATGGTGGAAAATAATCGCCGGGAACCTGATGGCGACCGCCGGCATGCTCGGCTTTTTCCTTTGGCGGCAGCCGGTGCTGGCGCAAAATATGATGGGTCAATGGACCGGCGTAGTGCGCGAAGGGGTCGTGTCAGGCCTTATCGGCGGGGTCATTATCGCCGTTTGGTTCCTGATTTACGACCTTGCCCGCGGCCATCCGTTCCATACGCCGGCGCTGCTGGGTGCAATCGTTTTCAACGCCATGCACCAGCCCGGAAGCGTCGCCGTCACTACGGCCATGGTTCTTGGCTATACCGTCCTGCACTTTTTCGCCTTCATCATGTTTGGGATCGCGTCGTCAATCCTGATGGTTGCCTCGGAGCGCGAGCCGGTAGTGGCGCTGGGCGAACTGGTTCTGTTCGTCTGGTTCGAACTGTGCTTCGTCGCATTCGTTACGTTCCTGGACAATACCGCGATCGAAGAGATCGGCTGGTGGAACATAATTGGTGGTAATATCGTCGCACTCACGGCGATTATTGCTTACTTCGAGCACCGCCATCCGCGGATTGTCAGCCGGATTATCGACCGCTGGGAAGGTCTGCGCGACGAAGCTGCGACTCCGCGCAGCGAAGCCCGCTGAGGTCGCGGATAGAGCGGAGTGGCGTGCAGGCGTTCGACTGCCGACACCGCAAGCCGATCATGTCCTTGCCGAACCGAATGATTCGAACCACACTAGGCTATTCGGTGGAGGCCACCGTTCGATGAACATCAAACGGGCCGAGCGGATCATCGATGAAGTCGAGGCTGCAAGCTGGATCGCTGACGGAATGACGGTGGCCATCGGGCAGCCAACGCCGATGGCACTTGTACGCCAGATGATCCGCCGCCGCGTGAAGAACCTGACGATAGTCGATGCTGGCTTTTCACTTGATCTGCTGGTTGCGGCAGGATGCGCCCGCAAGGTGATGAGCTATTATGCCGGAGGCGGGTTCGGAAATCCCGTCATGCCGGCCTTCCGCCGCGCGGCCGAGCGTGGAGAGATCGAAGTATGGGAATGTGAAGAGGGAATTCTATGCGCTGGATTCCAGGCGGCTGCGCAGATGCTGCCGTTCCTGCCGTGGCGTGGCGGCGTCGGCACTTCGCTGCCTGAGGTGAATCCTGAACTTAAGGTTTTTAAGGATCCAATCAATGGCGAGACTCTCCTCGCAGTCCCCGCCATCAAACCTGATGTGACAATCCTGCATGCAGCAACCGCCGACTCCTATGGCAACGTGCAGCATCACGGTGGGCCGGGATGGATAGATCTTTTTATGCATCGGGCGGCCGATCGGACGATCGTTCAAGTCGAACGGATCATCTCGAACGAACAGGTGCGTGCCGATCCATGGAAGACAACAATTCCAGCGGCCGACGCGATAGTACGCGCGCCCTTCGGCGCTCATCCCTTCTACTCGCGGGGCTTTCATTCACAGGACAACGAGCATCTGCGTGAGTACAGTTCCGCCTCCTCGGATTTCGCCGCGGGCAAACGCGACGCCATGGCAGCGTATCTCGATCGCTACTGCCGCCGTCCGGTAACGCATGCAGATTATCTTGAGGAGATCGGTATAAAGCGGCTTCTGTCGTTGCATGAATATTGAAAAATAGCGCCTTGGGATTTGCTATTCCCGTGGTGGCCGACGAACGAAAAATCCCCGCCTTTGAAAAATCAATAAAGCCGGCATTCTTCGCGGGCGGTCGCCAGGCAGAAGAGAATGGCATCAATTTCGGCCACAAGGATGGGAAATTTTAACGGAATTTCAAATCATGCCGAATGATTACTCAATTCCCGAACTGATGGCGATCTATCTTGCACGCGACCTGCGCGATGGCGAGGTACTGCGCGTGGGCGTCGCCACACCGGTGGCTGAGGCGGCCGTGCGCCTGGCTCATCTTACTCACGGTCCCAATATGGAACTCGTGTTCCTTGGCGTGCGGATGAACGTCGCACATCTCGAGACAATTCCGATGCCGGCGTTTGGATGGGACAGCCGCGTGGCGCGATGGGCGGAATCATTTAGTGATACAGGTCATCGCTTCGACCGCATCAAGGATTGGTCGAACAATGTGTTTTTCATCGGCGGCATTCAGATCGATGCGTATGGCAATACTAATTTGATTGGTGTCGGTCCGGACTACCGGCGGCTCAAATTTCGTGGACCCGGTTCGGTCGGCACGCCAACCTTAAGCACACATGTGGGCCGCTATTACATCGTTCTCAATAATCATAGTCCACGCCTGTTCGTCGACCAATGCGACTACATCAGCGCCTACGGATGGGGCGGCGGCGGCGCTGATGCCCGCAGCCGAATGGGTATTCCCGGCGGCGGCCCGAAATACTGTATTACACCATTATGTATCATGGACTTTGCCGAAGATTCAAAACGGATGCAGCTCAAATCAGTGCACCCCGGCATCGGCGTTGAGGCAGTGAAACAAGCGACCGGCTTCGAACTGGTTATTCCCGATTCCATCGCCAATACTGAACCGCCGACCGCCGAGGAATTACACATTTTGAGGACGCGTGTGGACCTGGACGGTCGCCTGCGCCGCTGAGAATCGGCACCGATGCCTCGTTTGCCTCTCGCTGCCCAGGTGCGAGAGCGGTTCTCATCCTTGAGTTGCCGCAGCCGCATCAGCTCCAATACCTCCGGGCCGTCATAGTTGCTGTGGCAGTTGGAAAACGTCGCGTTCCTGGGATCGATGCTGCTGTGTTAGGTAAGTCGGTCCCCGAAGGATGGCGTTGTGCGCATTGGGATGATCTAGCCCGCGCTGAAAGCCTTGCCAGCGCAATAGAGTGCACGACGTTTTTACTGCCGCCGCTTGGCACATAGAATGCGTTTCAACCTACATCGAGAACCCAAGCGGTCGCTGGAGATCCTGAATCACAGAGGACCAAGAGAATTGCAGAGCAAAGCGCAGCGCGCTGACCGCGATGGTTGCCGTTATATCTGGCGCTCAGCGCTCACTCGAATGTGAAGGAGATTTGACTAATGATGATCCGGCGTATCCTTGCACTGTTAGCGATTGGCAGCGCTGTGGCACTAATCGCGGCATGTCAGAAGCCGGTGCTGACTCATAAGCTGGTTGTGACCGGTAACCAGCACTCCGTCCCCCTCTATGCTGACGAGCACACCTATTTAGACGTGTCGCACGAGAGGCAACAAGGGGGCGTGGAGGGCATGGCTGGCGAGGTTCGCAACAAATTCAGCGCCCGCGAGCTCGACGATCAAACACCTGTTAAGGTCGTGTCCAGCGATGAGAATGGCGCGGTAGTCGAGGTTATAGAAGGTCCGATGAAAGGCCAATCCGGCTTCGTCGCCAAACAGAACCTGGACTGAGCAGGTCAAGGATAACAGGCTCAACCGATTCCTCCCGACAAATCTACCGGACTGGGGTTGAGGTCGTTACGCCGTGCATTCACCGTGGGTGCCCAATCACGCTTGGTGTGACTGTTCAAATCCATTATCAGCAACGAGCGCAAAGTATATCCACGAGGAAAAAGGAACCACACAGATAGCAGTTGGCACACACTTCATTCGTAT
>Ga0073928_10005474_pt1 | contig 17786 bp, 8 predicted proteins | sample PaiPotPPA55metaG_FD_76969 | JGI IMG/M metagenome (GOLD analysis project Ga0073928, IMG submission 76969) | Iron sulfur acid spring bacterial and archeal communities from Banff, Canada, to study Microbial Dark Matter (Phase II) - Paint Pots PPA... ... | reverse complement strand
GGTGGGTACCCGGCACGACGGCCTCCTCGAAACCTACGACCCCCCGCCGGTGGGCATCCGGCATGTAACAGGAATGTGGCACAGCGGTCACAGTCTGGCAAGACTCTGTCTTCGTCCGGCCGACCGAAATTTCGCCGTCCGGATTTCGCCGGCCCCGGACCGGGATCGGCCGCGCTACCTGCGCTGCAGCGGATCGGCCGGCGCGGCCGCGCGAGCCGCCGCGGTGGCCGCCACGCCGGCGCCGATCCGGACCGGCAGCGGCACCGTCGCGGCCCGGCGCGCGGCCGGGGCATGGCTCAAGGCACCCACGGGGTCGCGGCGCAACAGGAGCAACGCGCGGTCGTCGCCGTGATCCGAGGCGACCGCGCGCACCAGCCGTTCCCCGGCCGACGGCGAGAGCACCCACTCCTGCTCAAGGATTCGTGCGGTGGCTTCGAGCAGCCGGTCCGTGCCGCGCTCCAGGCTCTGCCCGGGGCGCTCGATCAACCCGTCCGTGAACAGCAGCAGCGCGTCACCGAGCTCCAGTTCGCCTTCCGAGGGCAGGTACTTCTCGCCGGGCAGCAGGCCGAGCGCGGAGCCGCCGGGCTCCAGCAGCTCCCAGCGCCGTTCGCGCTCGTGCCAGCGCGCCGCCGGGTGGTGGCCGGCGTTGTAGACCTCGAATCTGCCCGTCTGCGGATCCAGGCTCGCGTGGATCGCGGTGGCGAAGTTCTCCTCCCAACCGCGCAGGAAGACGTGGTCGTTGGCCGCCTCGAGGAAGGAGTCCGGCGGGACCGCGTCGAGCAGCGCGGACAGCGCGCCGGAGAGCTGCAGCGCCCGCCCGGCCGCGCGGCTGCCCTTGCCGGAGACGTCCACCAGGGCCACATGTAACCCCGGGTACTCGGGCGCACCCGCGATCAGGAAGTCGCCGGAGAAGCGCGTGCCGCCGGCCGGGACGAGCGCGTGCGTGGCGCTCCAGCCGGACATGCCGCTGCCCGGCGCCGAGGTCGGTGCCAGCCGGTTGCTCAGTTCGAGCAGCAGCATCTCGGCCCGGTGCCCGCGCAGGCCGAGCCGCAGGCGCACACGTGAGGTGAACATCACAGTGGCCGCCAGCAGCACCACGATGACCGCCGTGCCCGCCGTCACCCCGACCGGATGCCGCAGCACGCTGTCCGCGACCAGCGCGCACAGCACCGCCGCGAACAGCATCAGTTGGCGGCGCCGGCTCAGCAGCACCCCGCCGATCAGCACCGGGAAGATCAGCGACGAGGGCGGGTCCCAGTTCGGCACCGTGACAGAGCCCCAGGTCAGCAGCGCGACGACGACCACGAGCGCAGCCACCATCGGGCGACCGGCGTCCGCGTCGCCGTCCATCAGCCGGTCGGTGTACCGGCCGAGACGGCTCGCGGTCCACCGGTTGGCCAGGCGTGGGCGGACTCTCGGCATCTGTGGCATCACGCTAAGTATATGAAGCGACGATCGACATGAGCGATCATCCGGTCCGTCCCGGCGGGAAACTCCCCCGACCGGCGCAGACCGCCGCTTCGACCCACCGCCACCGGCTCCGGCGCTCGTTTCGACCGCCTCAGACCGCCGCTGCCGCCGGCTCCGGCGCCAGGGCCTGCGCGTTCTCCTTCGCCGTCGCCGCGAAGTCCGGGAAGCCGCACTCCTCGGCGAACGCAGCGAACGCGGTGTGGCGCTCGGCGGCGCCCGCCGCGTCACCCGTGCCGCGCTGCACGGTGGCGAGCCAGCCGATCGCGCCCGCCAGGTCCTCGAGCAGGGACCGGCGCCGCGGATCCTCCTGAGCTGTCGCCCGCACCAGCTCGACCAGGGTGTCCGCACCCTCGACGGCCGAGCGGAAGGCCGCCGACAACAGCCGTTCGAGCACGTCGTCCGGCGCGGGCTCCGGGTCGAGCAGCAGCCGGACCTTCGTCGTCTTCACCCGCGCCTGCCGGGCGAGCTTGATCGGGTCCGGATTGGGCGGTTCCTCCGGCTTCGGGGACTCGCCGCGTGCGATCGCCCGCTCCCGCTCGCCCGCGCGGCGTTCGGCGGCCTCGCCGAGCTCCTTCTCGATGACCGCGCCGATCAGCGCGGCGGCCTCGTCGGCCAGCCCCAGCGCTGCGGCCCGGTCCTCCGGCGCGGTCATCTCGGCGGCGTGCAGGAGCGCCGAGCAGTGCGGGTCGAGCTTGCCGGCCTCGCGCGAGATCCGGATCGCCTCGTCGAAGTCGATCATGGCCTGCTTCTCGTCGCCGAGGTGCTGGAAGGCCACGCCGGCATCGTGCCGGATCCATCCGATCATGACCCGGTTCCAGTCCGGCAGCTGTGCCGTGAGCTCGTCAAGCAGCGCCCGCGCCTCATCCCCGCGGTCCAGTCGGCGCAGGCAGACGATCCGCCCGGCCGTCGCGCGACGCAGCGCGTCGCGCTCGGGACGCTTGCCCCAGGCGTCCGCCAGACTGCGGACGGCGCTCAGGTAGACATCGAGCGCCGACTCGTACCGCTCGGCCCGCCGAAGCACGTCGCCTATCAGAACCCTGGCAGTCGCGGCATCCTCCTCGTCATCCCCGGCCAGCAGGGACGCGGCCTCGCGTGCGGCGGCCAGCAGTTCGTCGTCCCGCGACGCGTCGGCGTCGAGCCCGGCGGCGATCGCCTGAGCCTGCAGCAGCCGCGTCTTGCCGACGTTCTTCAGATTCAGCCCCGCGTTCAGCCGCGCTGCCTCGACCGCCGCCCGCTCCGCGTCCTCGAAGAGCTCGGCGTCGAGCAGGTTCTGTCCCCGCGACAGTTCCCGCTCGGCTTGCTGCGGGAACATCAGCGCGTCACGGTAGCCGTCCCGTGCCCTCGCGTACCAGTAGTCGACCTTCGCCGTTGTCTCCCGGACGAACTCCGGCAGCACGCCGTAGCGGCCGTAGAGCCGGCTCATCTGCTGGCGGTAGAAGCCCCACGCGTCCACGAGGTTGGCCCAGGGGCCGTGTGCCGACCGCTTGTCCAGGTACAGGCGGCTGGCCACCGAGAACTTCTCGTTGGTCTCCGTGTTGTCCATGAGCTGATTCGGGTCGGCGCCGAACGTCATGATCTCGATGATCGAGTTCAGCCGGAAGTCCTCGACCAGGATCCCCAGCAGTTCGCCGTCCGACATCAGGCCCGCGTCGTGGCGCGCACGAGCCGTGGCGACCACGATGTCGCGCTCGGATATCGCGACCTCCCGCTGCTGCGACAGGAAGGCGGCGAGCGCGGCGAGTACCCGGTTGTAGAGCGCTTCGTTCGGCCGGCCGGCGTGCTCGAACAACTCGGCCGCCATGAGCTGCATCGCCCGCCCGGAGGCGAAGTCCCCGTCCCGGACCAGCACGTCGGAGCGGTACTCGGCGATCCGAGCCTGGTCGACCGGGGAACGAGGCGTGCCCAGTGCGGCGACCCGTGCCCAGGCGCCCTCGGAGTGCGGGTGCTCGATGAAGTCCAACACCCGGGCCTCGGCCAGCAGGGCGTCCTGCGCCGACCAGCCCTTCGGCAGGTCTTCGAGGTCCGGCGAAGCCGCCCACGGCGCGGGCACCGGCGGGAACCTGGTGTCCCAGAACTTGTCGGTCTCTATCTCGGGCGGCAGCTCGAGCTTGTCGAGGACCGTGTCGCGGAAGCTGGCCAGCCGGTCGGTGTAGCGCTTGCGCTCCGCCTCATCGGGCTGCGACTCGGCGTGCGCGGTCAGGACGGCGTCGAGCCGTTCGCGCAGCCGGTCCGCGGTGATCTCGCTCCGGTCGGCGAGCGTGATCGGCAACGCCCCGTGGCCACGCAGCGTGAGCAGGTGCAGGAATTGCAGGACCCTGCCCTGGAACCAGGCCACATCGTCGTCCAGCGGCGCGTCGAGCAACTCGATGTGGTCGTGCACGATCCGCATGAATCCGGCCACGTCGCGTGCCCGATTCGCGTAGCTCATGTGCAGGTCGAGATTGCGCCACTCGTTCGGCACCCGGCGAATCAGCGGGTAGCCGAAGCGGTGGCCGTAGCGCGCCTCCCCGCCGTCACCTTCCAGCGCGGAGAGGTACATCAGCTCGGCCAGTGCCTGCGGTTGGTGGTTGTTGGGGCACCGCTGGTCCGGCATTTGCACGATCGAGCGCCACAGCTCGATCGCCCGGTCCCTGTCCCGGCCCGGTCCCTGGTACCACTGCGCGCCGACCATCGGCCCCATCGCGTCGCAGTGCGCCCCGTTGTCGCCGGGCGCCGCGATCAGCAGCTCCACCTGCTCGGTCGCCAGGTCGTTCTCGTCGCGACGGCGGTGGAACCAGTAGCGGGTGCGGTGCGGGATGCGCATGCTGTACCCGTACTCGCGGTAGAACGCGTCCATCGCGTCCATCCGGGCCAGCACCTGCTCCGCAGGCACATCAGGGTTCCGCGACAGCGCTTCGATCGACGGCCCGAAGGTCGTGCGCAGGTTGTAGCGCACGTACTCGTCGACCTCGTCCCGGTGCGCGAGGAACAGCGCCCAGGCCCGATCGAAGTACTCGATCATCCGCGGCTCGTCGCCGGTCTCCATGTAATCATCGGAGATCCAGACCAGCAGCTTGCAGCGAAACGAAAAGTCGTCCGCGGCCTCGGCTTCGGCCGACAGCGCCAGGTGACCGTCGATCCGTTCGGGGACGTAGGGCAGTTCATTGAGTTCCGCGAAGCGCGCCTTGAGCCGCTCTATATGATCCTGCTGCATATAATTCTGCTGGGTGGTCATGACCGCCGACCTCACTCCGCCCCGTCGCGCGCGACGAACTCGCCGACCTGCTCGGTCAGCCCCTTGACAAGGTCGGCGAACCCGTCGGTGCCCGCCGCCTCAAGCTCCTCGATCAGCCCGCGCAGCCGCTGCACGGCCGCCCGGGCGCTCCCGTGCTGCTCGACCTCGAGCCGCCCGAGCAGCAAGGCGGCGTCGGCGATCCGCTGGTAGAGCCCGCCGAGCTCCGGCTCCTCCTGGTCCTGGCGATCGCGCCGGGCCTCGAGCCCGCGCTGCAACCCGGCGAACGCGGCGGACGCGTCCTGCAGGGCCGCCGGGGCATCGGACCCGCTGGTCAGCTCCGCGCGCTGCAGGTGCGTCTCAGCCAGCTCAAGCCGCAGCTCGCCACGGGCCGGCTCGGCCGCCTCGCCGAGCCGGTGCACCAGCGCGGTGCCCGCCTCGTCCATCAGCTGAGCCGCGCGCGCCGGATCCGTCCGGCGGCCGAGCCAGGCCGCCGAACGCAGGCAGCGCACCCGCATCTGCAGCCTGCCGGGGACGCCCTCGGCCAGCCTCGCGGCCTGCAGGAACGCCTCGAACGCCGGCTCCGCGAGGTCGTTGTCGCGCAGCGCGTACGCCGTGCTGACAGCGATCTCGAACTGGACCCCGTCATCGGTCCACGGCGCGATCCTGGCCCGCACCCGGTCGAGTACGGCGACGCCGTCGTCCGGCCGGTCCATCGCCAGCAGCGTGCGGGCGTATTGCACGCTGTGCCGTGCCAGCCTCGGGCCGTACTCGTGTGGATCCCAGAGCTCGTCGTCCTCGAGCTCGGCGAATGAGCGCTCGTACAAGCCCACCGCCGCGCGCCGACGTCCGGTGAACGTCAGCGCGTCGGCCGCCTGGAGCCGGGCCAGCGCGGCCTCGGATGCGCGCTCGTCCGCCGCGTAGATCTCGGCTGCCTCCAAGGCCGGCAGGATCGCCTCGCCCTCGCGCCCGTCCAGGTCCCACAGTGTGGTCGCCAGGGTGAGTGCCGAGGAGCCGCGCAGCCGCGCGTCCACGCAGTCCATCACCGCAGCTCGGGCCAAGCGGACGGCCTCGTCGAGCTCGCCCTCGGCCCCGACCAGCCGAGCGAGGTTCATCTCGGCCCGTGCCGCGTACCAGGGCGCCCCGGCCGCCACTGAACGCTCGATCACCTGCCGCAGCGCCGCGCCGACCTCGTCGAGCTCCCCGGCCTGGTACAGCGTGTCGGTCAGCGCGTAGAGGTCCTCCATGCCCGGGACCTCGAGGTGCGACGCGGCGGGCTCGGCATAGCGCGGCAGGGGAGCGGACGGCTCACGCAGCGTGCTGCGCGTGTCGAGCTCGTACGGAATGAGCGAGGGTTGACGAAGCCGCCGGATGCGCAGCCGCGCGGCGTAGTGCGGCTCGCGCCCGGCCTCCTGCTCGCTGCGCACAATCCGGGCCGCGAGCGAGTCGAGCTCGGCGTCCACAAAGCCGCGCAGCACCCCGACCGTCAGCTCTTCGCCCGCCGGCATGTGCGCGCCCGGCGACGGAGGCATCGGCACCGGCAGCTCCGTATGCCCGAGCGCCACCAGCCGCGCCAGCAGCACACTCGCGCCGGTAAGGAACTCGGCCTGAGCGGCCAGGCCGGGAGCGGGCTCGGTCAGCCAGTCAGCATGCTCGGCCAGAAGTTCGAGGCCGCGGTGCTCATTGCCGGTCAGCGCGCAGAACTCCAGATGCTCGCCGATGGCCGCGCGGAACTTCGGCTTGCGCCGCGCGATCCGGTAGCCGTGCCGATGCAGGTGGATCGCCCGGTCGAGCTCGTCCCGGCGCAGCAGCACCATCAGCGCGGCGCCGAGCACGCCATGCGGCTGGTGCGCGCAGACCAGGTCGCCGTCCAGCACCGGAGCCCACAGGTCGAGGGCCAGCTCGTCCCGGCGCAGCGCGGCGGCCTCGGCGCCCTCCGCGTGCCTGGCACACGCCGCGCAGTCGAGATCCCGGCCCAATTCGGCGCCGAGCCAGCTTTCGAACACAGGCCTCGTCCCTCCCCGACGCCGTCGGTTCCCCACGGCAGCATTCCGGCGCGCCACAACCTACCGTACGGGCGTCGCCGTCATCTCCGTCGTCAGCACCGCCGCCACCGGCGGCGCTCGGCAACTGGACAGGCGGCCCCGAGCGTCTAATAGAGTCGTAAAGTGCGGTAGCCAGAGACGCCGTCGAGGCGGCCTCCGGTGGGCGGTGCCGCGGTGGCGGCAGCAGCAGGCGAGACGGACGAGGCGGTAAGGGTACATGGCGGACGCACCGGTCGACGGGCACGAAACCGAGACCGAGACGGAGCAGCCGACGGCCCCGGCTGCGGCGGCCGAGACGCCTCCAGAGCGCATCCCGGTATCCGAGGTTCCCGAGGTGGAACCGGAGGAATCCGAGGAATCCGAGGAATCCGAAGCGGATGGGGACGCGGACGCGGACGGCCCCGAAGAGCCCGCCGCCGAGACGGCCGGCGAGACCGTGGACGCGGCCGCCGAGACGACCGTCCTGCCGAGTCCGAAGAACGCCGCGTTCGACGTGTTCGCGGCCGCGAAGCCCGCGGCCGCCGCGGTCGCCGAGCCCGCACCCGCCAAGCCCGCGCCTGTCCCGGTCGCCGAGCCGGACGAGGTCGCCGCGGACGATGAGTCCGACGAGGACGACGACGAAGCCGCTGGGGACGAAGCGCAGAGCGTCGGGTCCGACGAGTCCGCCGACGCCGATCACGACGAGCCCGGCCACGACGCCGCCGCCGACCACGAAGAGGCCGCCGCCGAAGCCGACGAGGCTTCGGACACCGACGATGACGACGACGATGATGACGACGGCACCGACGTCATCGGGCTGGCGCTGCTCGCCCCCGAGGCCGACGAGACGACGCTGATACCGAAGGTCATCGAGCGGCCGAGCGAGTCCACCAGCGTGATGCCGCCGGTGCCCTCGCCGCAGCCCGACATCGCGCAGCGCCCCTACACCGCGGCGCCCGCCGGCTACGGCCGTCCGGCGCGCCCGGGCTGGACCTCTCCGCCTGAGCCGGGCTCCGGCGCCGACGCGCAGCCCACCGAGGTGCACCCCGCGGTCGCCGGTGCCGACGCGCAGCCGACCCGGGTCCAGCCGGCCGTGCCCGCTTCGGTCGCCTCGGCCGCCGCACCGGGGAAGGGCGGGACCTCGCGCGGCTACCGGCCGCCGGAGTTCCACACCGTCGACCCGAGCCGTCGGACGCTGCCCCCGCCGCAGAACTTCAAGCTGGACCGGCGCGAGGCGGACGCCCAGGCCGACGCCGGGGAGAAGCCGAGGCACCTCGGTCGGCGCGCGTTGCTCGTCGGCGGGGGAGTGGCGGTGGCCACGGCCGCCGGGCTCACCGCCGCCGGCGTGATCAAGCTGCCCGGCACGACGGCGGCCAAGGCGCCCACCGTCGGCTTCGCCCCGGCCACCAACAGCGGCGCCTCCGCGGCCACGCAGACCGGTGGCGCGTTCCTCACCGCCTGGCAGAGCGGCGACCTCGAGGCGGCCGCCAACATCACCGACCACCCGGAAGCGGCCCTCGCGGCGCTCCAGGCGTACAAGTCGAACCTCGGCGTGGTCGGCATGGTGGTGAACCCGAACGCGGCCAACAGCGTCGGCTGGATGACCTACTCGGTCACCACCCAGGCCGGCTCGCCGATGGGGCAGTGGGAGTCCTCCAGCGGCTTCGCCACGTACTCCAAGCAGGTCGACGGCTTCACCCGCTGGTTCGTCGAGTGGAGCCCGGCGATCCTCTACACCTCGCTCAAGGCCGGCTACCAGCTGAAGATCAAGAAGACGCCGTCCTCGATCAAGGGCCTGGTGGACCGGAACGGCGCCGCGATCGACCCGGCCGCGCACCCGAGCCTCGCCGGGATCATCACGACCCTGACGAAGGCGGCCATGGAGAGCGGCGGTACCGACGGCCAGGACATCATCATGGTGGACGACAAGGGCAACCAGCTGGCGTCCGTCGCGGTGCTGACCCCGCCGATCGACAACGGTACCGTGGCCACCACGCTGGACATGACCGTGCAGTCGGCCGCGGAGGCCGCGGTGACCTTCAAGCCGAACAGCTCGATCGTGGCGATCAAGCCCTCCAGCGGCCACATCCTGGCGATCGCGAACAACACGACCAGCCAGTACTACGACAACGCGCTGCTCGCCGCCGTCGCCCCGGGATCCACCTTCAAGATCATCACCTCGACGGCGCTGCTGGTCAATAAGATCGTCACCCTCAGCTCCACCGCGCCGTGCCCGACCACGCTCGACGTGGACAACACCATCCTGCACAACTCGGAGGGTGAGGGCAGTATGACCTACACCTACGACCAGGACTTCGCCCAGTCCTGCAACAACGCCTTCTCCAACTTCTGGAACGCCCCGGGCATGACCAAGGACCTGCTCTCGAACACCGCGAAGACCTACTTCGGGCTCAACCAGGCCTGGGACATCGGCCTCGGCCAGACCAAGCAGTACGCGAACATCCCCTCCGGCCTGGTCGCAGCCAACCTCGCCGAGTCCCTGGTCGGTCAGTGGCAGGTGGTCGCCTGTCCGCTGGCCATGTGCTCGGTCGCGGCGACCGTGGCCAACGGCAGCTTCAAGCAGCCGGTGCTGCTGCCCAAGCAGGCGCAGATCGCCGCCACCGCGCTGCCCTCCTCGGTCCAGTTAGATCTCAAGACCATGATGTCGGACGTGATTTCGTCGGGTACCGCGGCGAAGGTGGGCTTCCCGAACAACGGCCACTTCTACGGCAAGACCGGCACCGCCGAGGTCGGCAGCGGGGCGAGCCAGTACAACAACAGCTGGTTCGTCGTGTTCGACGACCAGCACGACATCGCGGTCTGCGCCCTCGGTATCGACGGCAGCTACGGCGCCACCACCGCCGCGCCCGAGTGCCTGACGGTGTTCAAGAAGCTCGGCTACGCCTGACGTTCAGACGGCCTGTCGGCCGCCGCCTTCGGCACGACGAACTCAGCACGAAGGCCCGCGCAGCCACTCGGCTGCGCGGGCCGTTGCGTCGTTCAGGCAGGTGCGGTCAGACGGGCGTCGCTCAGGCCGCCGCGAACACCTGCCGGGCCGTACCGAGACCGTCGATCTCCAGCTCGACCACGTCGCCGGGTCGCAGGTACGGGTTGTCCGGCAGGCCAAGCGCCACGCCGGCGGGCGTGCCGGTGTTCACCACGTCGCCCGGCTCGAGCACCATGTGCTGGCTGAGGTACCAGAGCACGTGTCCGATGTCGAAGATGAGGTTCGAGGTGTTCCCGTCCTGCCGGGACACGCCGTTGACGCTCAGCCGCAGCCCCAGCTTGCCCGGGTCGCCTGCCTCGTCCGGCGTCACCAGCCACGGTCCGAGCGGGTTGAAGGTCTCGCAGCTCTTGCCCAGGTCCCACTGCGCCGAGCGCTCGAGCTGGAACTCGCGCTCCGACACATCGTTGCTCACGGCGTATCCGGCCACGTGCTCAAGCGCCGCCTCGGGGCTCTCCAGGTAGCGCGCCTCCCGGCCGATGACCACCGCGAGCTCCACCTCCCAGTCGGTGCGGGTCGAACCGCGCGGGATCAGCACCGTGTCATTCGGCCCGACGACCGTGTAAGGGGCCTTCATGAACACCACCGGACGCGGCGGGATCGCGGCACCGGTCTCCTCGGCGTGGTCCCGGTAGTTCAGGCCGATGCACACGACCTTGCCCGGCCGCGCCACCGGCGGACCGATCCGCAGCCCGGAGGCGTCCAGTTCGGGCAGCGAACCGGCGGCCAGCGCAGCGCGCACCCGCTGCACGCCGTCGCCCGCCAGGAACTTCCCGTCGATGTCCGCCGTCAGTCCCGAGATGTCCAGGATCCGGCCGTCGTCCGTACGCACCGCGGGCGTCTCCAGGCCCGGCGCTCCCACTCGCAGCAGTTTCATGCCGCGAGCCTAGGGCCAGGGCGTCGTGCCATGCAAGAAATCATCCGATGTTTTCCGGCTCCCGTTCGAGCAACAGCATGCCGTCGTCCGCGTCGTAGTCGAACAGCTCCGCGTACCGGCCCCAGTCGATCGCCGTGTCGAGCTGACGGCGCGCCTCCTCCTCGGAGAAGCCGCGGCGCAGCAGGTCGATGAAGAAGCCTTCGCGGAGGTCACCGTCGGCGCTCGCACGCAGCGCCTGCACGATCGCCCGCACCAGCGGCGCCCGCTTGGCCGCGAGCCGCGCGAAGACCTGCTTGCTGGCGAGGATGTCCGCCTCGACGTATTCGCGGCCCGCGTCGGTCAGCTCGATCCGCGGCCCCCTGACCTTGGCCAGGCGCAGCAGCGTGACGGCGTCCACCAGCGGTAGCAGGTCGTCGACCTCGAAGTTGAGGTCGTCGGCGATCTCCGCGAGGCCGTCCTCGCCGCCGCGCGCCGAAAGGATCTCGAGCAGACCCGCCATCCCGCCGACCGAGACCGCGGGCAGCGGCACCTCGATGGGCGACTTCGGCGCCTTGCGCGGCTTGCCGTTCTGCTCCGGGGCCGACGGCGCGGCGTCGTGCGCTTCTTCCAGCGCCCGCTCCTCGTGCTCCTCCTCGGCCTCCTCCCGGCCGGTCAGGATGCCGTAGACCTGGTCCACCAGCGCCTCGAACTCGGGGGTGCGCCGGTCGCGCGGCCGCGGCTGGGTGACCGTCAGCTCTGCCTTGATCCGGCCCGGGTTCGAGGAGAGCACCATGATCCGGTCGGCCAGCAGTACGGCCTCCTCGATGTTGTGCGTGACGATCAGCAGCGACTGCGTGGCGGCGGGGGTGTCCTGCGAGTCCCACAGCCGGACGATCTCGTTGCGCAGGTTCTCCGCCGTCAGCACGTCGAGCGCCGAGAAGGGCTCGTCCATCAGCAGCGCGTCCGGTTCGAGCACCAGGGCCCTGGCGAAGCCGACGCGCTGGCGCATGCCGCCGGACAACTCCTTCGGGTACGCCGCCTCGAAGCCGTCGAGCCCGATGACGTCGATCGCCTGCAATGCCTGCTCGCGCCGCTCCTTCTCCGGCACGCCGCGCGCCTGCAGGCCGAGCTCCACGTTCTGCTGGACCGTCAGCCAGGGCAGCAGCGCGAAACTCTGGAAGACCATCGCGACGCCTGGGTTCGCCCCGTTGAGCTGCGTGCCCTTGTACGCCACCCGCCCGGAGGACGGCTCGATCAGCCCGGCGATGCAGCGCAGCAGGGTGGACTTGCCGGAGCCCGACTTGCCGAGCAGCGCCACGATCTCGCCGGGGTAGAGCTGGAAGTCGATGCCGTCGAGCACCGGCAGTTGGCCGCCGTCCGGGGTGGGGAAGGTCTTGGTGACCGCTTCCACCGTGATGATCGGGGTACGGCCGGGCGTATCTGCCATGTTCGAGGCCTCCTTCGTCGCCGTCACTGCGAGAACCGCCGTTCCGCCAGGTGGTACAGCCTTCGCCAGAAGAACCGGTTGACCAGCACGACGAACACCGACATGACGACCACGCCGACCACGACCCGGGCCGTGTCGCCGGCGTTCGAGGCCTCGGTGATGTACGAGCCGAGGCCCCGCGCGGTGTACTGCCTACGGTTGTAGGTCACGATCTCGGCCACGATCGAGGCGTTCCACGCGCCGCCCGCCGCCGTGATCGCGCCGGTGACGTAGGCCGGGAAGATCGCCGGCAGGATCAGCACCTTCCATCGAAGCCAGCCGCGCACCCGCATCACCTGCATCGACTCGCGCAGGTCGTTGGGGATGGTGGAGGCGCCGGCGATCACGTTGAACAGGATGTACCACTGCGCGCCCATCGCCATCAGCACGATGCCGCCGTAGTCCAGCCCGATCCCGAGCGCGATGAACAGCGCCATCAGGAAGGGGTAGAGGAAGTTCGCCGGGAACGACGCGACGACCTGCACTATCGGCTGCGCGAGCCGGGAGACGCGCGGGTTCATCCCGATCCACACGGCCACCGGCACCCAGATCAGCGTGCTGACGATCAGCACGACGATCACCCGGGCGAAGGTGAGCGCGCCGTCCGCGAAGGCCGTGCCGAACTGCCCGAAGCCGACCGAGCGGTGGATGTAGGACAGCGCCTCCCACACCCCGTAGACCACGGCGAGCACGACCAGCGTGGTGAAGACCACGTCCCCGGTGCGCTGGCGCAGCACCGGCTTGCGCAGCGGGTGCTCGGCCAGGCCGAAGGGGCGGGTGGCATTGTCCATGACGCGGCCGATCGGCTGCATCGGCCGGGCCGCCCACTCGTTTATCTGCGAGCGCCGGATCATGTCGAGCACCAGGCTGCGCGGCCGGTCGACGGTCGCCGAGTCCTCCACCCGGAAGCGCTCGGCCCAGGCCACCAGCGGCCGCCAGAACAGGAAGTTGACGCCGACCACCATGATGACCATCGCGAAGATGGCCCAGCAGATCGCGCCCAGATCGTCCTGCTCGGAGGCGGCCGCCACGTAGCTGCCGATGCCCGGCAGCACGTAGGAGTTCTTGCCGATGGTGATCGCCTCGGAGGCGGTCAGGAAGAACCAGGCCCCGCCGAAGGACATCATCCCGTTCCAGATCATCGGGATCATGCCGCTCGGCACGTCGAGCTTCCAGAACCGCTCCCACTTCGTCAGCCGCATCACCCGCGCCGCCTCGTCCAACTCGCGCGGCTGGCTGACCAGCGAGGCGTGGAAGGCGAAGGTGATGTTCCAGGCCATCGCGGTGAAGATGGCGAAGACCGAGGCGCACTCCAGACCGAGGTCGGAGCCGGGGAACAGGGCCACCAGCGTGCTGGCGATCACCGTGAGGAAGCCGAGCACCGGCACCGACTGCAGGATGTCCAGGATCGGCAGCATGATCTTCTCGGCCCGCGGCAGCCGCGCGGCGGCGGTGGCGTAGACGAAGGTGAATATGACCGAGAGGAAGAGCCCGATGAACATCCGCAGCAGCGAGCGGACGGCGTAGTAGGGGATCTCGGCCGGGTTGGTGGAGATGGAGCTCTGCGTGGTCTGCGCATGCAGCGGACTGTTGAGTGACGGGATCAGCTCCAGCAGGCCGAACAGCAGGGCGAAGAATGCGAGCAGGACGATCACGTCCGCCGGCCGCACCGCCCTCATCCGCCAGGCGCCGCTGGTGGGGAACAAACGTGGCGCGGCCAATTCCGACCCTCCTTTCGCCTCCACCGGATCTTCAGCGTGCTCACGAGAGGTATACCGGCAGCGTCGGCGGATGGTCCAATCTCCGCACCGTTGAATTATGTATATCGAGTGAACGTTCCGTTGTGCCCAGGGCAAGGAGGCGCCGAAGGTGAACGGATAGGCTGCTCGAGTGCAGAGCATGGACGACGGACAGCTGATCCGGATCGAGGACCCCGCGGACCCCCGCCTGGCCGACTACGTGGGCCTGACGGACATGGAGCTGCGCAAGCGCAGCGAGCCGGAGCAGGGGCTGTTCATCGCCGAGGGCGACAAGGTCATCCAGCGGGCGGTCGCGGCCGGGTACCCGATGCGTTCGATGCTGATGTCGGACAAGTGGCTGCCGCTGATGACCCCGGTGCTCGAAGCGACCGGCGCGGTGGCGTACGTGGGCGAGCCGGCGCTGCTTGAGGAGATCACCGGTTTCCACGTGCACCGCGGTGCCCTGGCCGCGATGAACCGAATCGCCCTGCCGGAGCCGGCGGCTGTGCTGGAGGGTGCCCGGCGCATCGTCGTGCTCGAAGGCGTGAACAACCACACGAACGTCGGCGCGATCTTCCGCGGTGCGGCCGCACTGGGCATGGACGCCGTGCTGCTCGCCCCCGACTGCGCCGACCCGCTCTACCGCCGCTCGGTACGCGTGTCGATGGGCACGGTCTTCTCGATCCCATGGACCAAGCTCGAGCCCTGGCCGCAGTCCCTCAGCCTGCTCGCCGAGCACGACTACCGCCGCATCGCACTCACCCCCGCGCCCGACGCCGTCGACCTACGCGAGCTGAGCCTGGCCAAGGACGAGAAGGCCGCGCTGTTCCTCGGTTCGGAGGGCGACGGCCTGAGCGCCCGCGCGTTCGCAGCCTGCGACCTCAGGGTTCGCATTCCGATGGCCGCCGGCGTCGACTCCCTGAATGTCGCCGCGGCTGCAGCTGTGGCCTGCTACGCGATGGCCGTCTGAGCCTGCCTGCGGCGCGAACTGCCGCAGCGCATCGCGGCCCGTCCTGCCGTTTCGCGGCAGCGTCTTCAGCTGTGTGCGGAGGTCAAAGTCGGCTTGGTCGCCCAGTCATGCGCTCCGGAAAGTGAGGGCGCTCTACGCTCGCGCGATCGAAGGCATCCTTGATCCGATCGATGTCGTGGGCCGGAGCGGAAAGGAATCCTTGATAGAGGGAGTACTCCTCATCCGCATGCCCCGCCAGGAAGATGAACGCGCCGAAGATGAGGGCGTACTGCACAAGCACGTCGAAGAACGCGGCAGGCATCGCGGGGCCTGTCCACGCGGCGAGTAACAGGTCTCGGGCTACGCGTGACGGTAGCAAGCGCAGGTCGTGATGGAGAAGCTTGAGAGCTGCCTCGCGCAGCGGCAGTTCAGTGGTCGGCTCGAGCAGGGCTGTGTACCAGTCGTATCGCTGCTGGTCTGTGAGGTCCGTCGGGGCGGCAGCTGCCAAATCGAGCAGCAGGCGGACTGCAGGCTCCGGAGCATCGTCTGTGAATCCGTAGCCTGCGTGTACGTCGCTCACTCCGCGCCGCCATAAGGGGAGGCGGGATTCCAGCTGCTCGGGCTCGACGAAGAAAGTCGCTTCGCGCAGAATTCGACCGGATAGGGAATCCGCGCTGGTCGTGAACTCGCCTAGGCTCAGTCGGCCCAACCCGACCACCGTGCCGTCCTCGACCATGGCAAAGTTCCCGCCTCCGATACATTCGGAGAGTTTTACCTGCGAGCCCGTCTCCCGGCTGATCCAGATTTGCTGCCCTATATCAGTCAACCCACTTCCATCTGATTCATAGGATAAGGACTGAGCGGCGAATCGAGCCCGCATGATGCCTATCATCGAGAGGCAGTCGCCCAGTTGGCTGCGCCACAGGGCGACAAGTGAAGCCCAGTTACGGAACGCGGCGCCTCGTCCTAGCAGCTCTCGCGTGGTTACCAGCTCCTTGTGCGCGCACACCGTCATGGCCACGAGGTTGGCCGAGAACGCGGCGCAGCGTGCCGTTGTCGGCTTGCTCACAGGATGATAGAGGCTGTGTTGCCAGTGCGGGTGGGTGTCAAGGGCGTCGCGCAGCAGTTCGATGAGCAGGCGACGGCAAGAGAGGCGTCGGGTTTCTTCCTGCATGTCGAGCAGACCCTGGTAGAACTCGACGATAGATGCGCGGTCGCTGAGAAGCTCGAATGATGTCGCCGCATGTATGAACCCTGGGTTGAGTGGGCTGGGATTCGCACGCTGCGCTTGATAGTCGCGTTCAGCGGCCAGATCCAACACGGCGTGCACCACCAGGCGGGCCACCAGGAACTCTCCGAAGGTGGCGTGCAGGAACTCGAAGGCGCGTTCTGCCGGACCGGTGTCGCGTTGTGCCGACGGCTCGTGGATGAAGAAGAAGCGGCCCACTACTGTCTGCGCTGCCGTCAAGGGGCGGTTTACACTCACGCCGCCGGGCGTGCCGCTTTGAGCGGGCCCGGAGGGGATGAGCTCGGCCAGGTCGGCATCGAGTTCGGCTTCGGTGACGATCTGGGCGCCGCGATTGAACATCGCGAGCGCGGCCACTCCCAACTGGCGCAACTCCCGCTCTACGCCTCGATCCACTTCGTACTCGGGCAAGCTGGGAGCGAGTTTGAGTACCTCGCGCCTGGCGAAGTCGGTCATCAGCCGCTCGTACAGTTCGGCGCGGTCGAAGGCCGAATTCGTTCGTTGCAGGGCATTGGTGCCGGAATCGTAAATGGCGAGCATCAGCAGGAGGAGCGGTTCGCGAGCGAGTTCGCGGTGCGCGAGGGCAGCCGCCGCCGGAAGCGGCCTGAGACCGCGTGTCGCGAGCTTCGCTCTGTTCGCGTCGGCCCATACGCTCAGCCAGCGTTCCACCCGCTGTTCGTCGAACGGCTCGAGCCTGATCGCCACGCTGTCTCGGGGGAAGCGGGCTCGATCGGCGACTATGGTCCGCGTAGTGACGATGACGGCGACCGGCCGGCCAAGGTCTGCCTGCCGCTCCTGAAAGGCGCGGGCGCGTTCGAGGTAGTCCGCCTGGTTGACGCCGGTCGCCTGGATCAGTTCATCGAAGCCGTCCAGCATGACGACAGGGAGCGCATCCCCTGCCTGATCCACCAGGTCCGGCCAGTCCAAATGGCGGTCGGTGGCCTGGAACAACGCCTCTTGGATCTGGTCCTGGATGGCGGCATCGGCACTGACCGAGCGCAGTTCGACCCGTATCGGCAGAAAGTCCGTCGGTGGCAGGCCCGCCGCGAGCAGTCGCGTGAGCAAGGACTTGCCCGAGCCGGGCTGGCCGAGTACGACCAGTGGCGCGCGCGTCGCCACCGGGTTGCTCAGATGGCCGATCAGGAATGTCTGGATATCCGCAAGGACGGGCTTCCGCTCCCACCACTCTTCAACGGCCAGTTGCGTCTGCGCGGTATGGGCGTCTCCGGCTATTCGGCACGCCGGATTGACGTACGCACTACCGAGGCTGGGTATCACGAGGTCGTCGGGTGCTCGACGCGAGTCGAGGATCGGCCTGCTCAGGATGCCGTTGTAGTGGCACGCCAGTTCATCGCGAAGCTTGTTGGAAGTGGCGCTTCCCGTCGTTTCCAGCACATCGCGCACGCCCGCGAGCCCTGTGCTCAGCGACTCTATCCGGGTGCATAGATCCGCGCCGATACTCGACACCGTACTGCGGGTCGCTTGGCTGTCGATCATCAATGCCCACGTGGCGAACTCGGGTACGTCCGTCGCCAGTCGGCGGAAGGTCTCGGTGTAGATCTCGATGGCTCGGTCAGCCAGAGCGCTGATGTTCGCCTGTCCGAGGTCAATGGGCTCTGTGTACTCGAACGCGGCCAGGCCCTGGCAGAACTGGCTCAGTTTGTGTGCCAGAGTGCCATATAGCGAGCGCAGTGTATCGAGAACTGCTTCGAAGGGCAGTCCGGGCGACGGCATCGGAAGCTCGGAATTCGCCAGGCCGCCCACTAATGATTGGAATGACGATACGGCCTGTGAATCGCTC
>Ga0073928_10005473_pt1 | contig 17788 bp, 10 predicted proteins | sample PaiPotPPA55metaG_FD_76969 | JGI IMG/M metagenome (GOLD analysis project Ga0073928, IMG submission 76969) | Iron sulfur acid spring bacterial and archeal communities from Banff, Canada, to study Microbial Dark Matter (Phase II) - Paint Pots PPA... ... | reverse complement strand
GACTCGTTGCGTAATCTCTGCCGCAGGCCGCTTCGCCACGCGCAACCCGTATGCCACGTTTTCCTCGACCGCAAGGTGAGGAAACAAAGCATACGATTGAAATACGGTATTCACGCGCCGCCGGTAAGGAGGCTCGAGATCCAGTCTCTCCGGTCCCATCCAGACCTGGCCCGAGCTCGCGGTCTCGAACCCCGCGATAATTCGCAGCAGCGTCGTCTTCCCCGAGCCACTCTCCCCCAGGATGGTCAGAAATTCCCCCTCCGCAATTTCCAGCGACACATTCCGCAGCACGACGTTGCCGCCGAAGTTCTTAGCGACACTCCGAATGCTCAGTAGCGCCGTCTTCGCTGAAGATTCGGTGCTCGCGTTTAGGGAGATAGCGGGGATAATCGGGGATGCCATGCGGAATAAGTTCGAAGCTGCGCAATCCGAAATTGTCTGCCTGGGTTACTGTGCCGCCTTCACGTCGTTCCAAATCTCGGTATACTTTGCGCGCCGGGACACGTTCTGCCAGAAATAAAGTCGCTTCTGGTAACGATCCACATCGTCCAGATGCAGTGTCTTTACCTCATCCGGCGTCATCAGCTGCGCCGCCTTTGGATTTGCCGGAACGTACTGTGTCTTGTCTGCCACTAACTTCTGAGTCTTGGCTTCGATCATGTACGCCAGAAATTTCTGCGCCAGTTCCTTATTCTCGCTTCCAGCCGTGATCATCAGGTGATCGATCCAGCCCGTGGTGTTTTCTCTGGGAATCGTTTCGCCCACAGGAAAGTTCGTTTTTTTTAGATCCGCGGTGTTAAGCGGCCACCCCATCGCGATCACAACTTCATGACTCTCAAACAGATTCGTCAGTTCTCCGCCGGTCGACCACATTTTGCGGATGTTCGGCTTCAACTCCAGCAACTTTTTCTTGACCGCCTCCAGTTGCTCGTCGCTTAAATTGTAAAGCTGCGATGGATCGGGTTTGTCATAGCCCAAAACCTGCGCCGCCATGTAGACCGTCGACAGATCGTCCCACACCGAAACTTTCCCCTTATATTTTGGATCCCACATTACATTCCATGTATCCGGCGGCTGAGCGAAAACCGTCGTGTCATAAATGATGGGATCCGGGCCCCACATGAACGGCACTCCAAAGACTTGACCGTTCGCTCGTACCAGGGGAAGGGAAGTGAGTTGCGTAGAAAGCTGGCCGTAGCTCGGAATCTTCGCAAGGTCGAGCGGCGCCGCCAACCCTGAGGTTGCGATCGACGTTGCCACATCGCTCGACGGCGAAATCACATCGTAATTTCCCGCGCTGCCGCCGCGCAGTTTGGCCACCAGTTCATCGCTCGATCCCATATATGACGCTGAAACCTTGCAATGATTTTGTTCCTCGAAGGTCTGAATGAACGAAGGATCGGCATAACCTTCCCACACCAGGAGGTTGAGCGTGGGCTTGTTCTTGGAACAAGATCCCACGCATCCTATCAATGCCAGTAACGGCAACAATCCGACTAAGCGGTGCCAGTTCATGTCTACTCCCAAACTTCGGCGGTCCCTCACTAATCTGCTCCTATTAATCCGTCCCTATCAACCCGCCCTATCAAAACGTCGGCGGAGTGTTGATCCATAGAACCCAAGTCTCTCGGCGGCCCGGGTTCTTCCAGCGATGCGGCGTCGCACTTTCAAAATAGAAGCTGTCGCCAGGTTTCAAACGATATTCCTCCCCCTCCACCCCAATCTGCAGATCTCCGCGCAATACATAAATGAACTCTTCGCCTTCGTGGTGGTAGGAATCTCCGCTGCCCGCTTCCGGGGCGATGCGAAATAAATGCGGCTCCATCACCGTATTGCCCCAGGCCAACAGTTCCATGCGCACACCCGCACCGGCTTGCAGCACCTTGCGTTCCGCCGGACGCACCCGGCGACTGCTCGCTCCGCTAGCTTCAAAAAAATCCAGAATGTTTGTCTTGTAAAACCGCGCCAGTTTGCGCAGCGTTCCCACCGATCCGCTCATCTGAGAACGTTCCAGCGCGCTCAGGAACCCTACCGAGATGCCCACGGACTGCGCGACTTGTGCCAGTGAAAGCCGCCGGCGCGCCCGCAACTGCCGCAGATGCCTGCCAATCGCGCTCGCGTTCCCGTCGGCCGCCGGACGGACTTTACCTTCGCGCTTCAGCAACTGGACAATCGCCGCCGCGTTTAACCCGCGCACTTTGCGCAGAAACCGCGCCCGCTTCAGCAGCTTCACATCTTCCGGGGCATAAAGCCGGTACTTGTTTTCCGTGCGCCGCGGACGCGCCAGCCCCAGGCTCTCCCACGAGCGGATCACCGAGGGCGAAACCCCAACCTTGCGGGCCACGTCGCCAATCTTCAAGTAGGGTTCAGCCATGCTGATTTTCATTCGACAAGTTGGATTGAAAAGTCGGATTAGAAATTTCTATGGGAAGGACGCGTTTTTTTCTCCTTGACAGTCTCCGTGCTCCTTCTCTAACCTTGCGGAATTATAGCAAGGTTGTGTCGGGATACAAGCTGTCGCTTTCAAACTAAAAATCAGCCTCTCGAAGATGTTCGGAGACCCCCATGTCCTCGCTGCGACCCCGCTCGTCGAAGCTATGCGGGTATAGCGTGCAACTGAAAATTGTTTGCCTGACCCTTGTAGTCTGTGTCTCGCTCTCAACGCTCCTCTTGGCTCAAGGTACTGGCGGCAGAATTCTCGGGCGCATCGCCGATCCCACGGGCGCGGTCTTGTCCGGAGTCAAAGTCACGGCCACGAACGAAGCTACCGGCGTCTCTCAGAACGCAATCAGCAATGACAGTGGCGACTTTGTGTTCCCCGATCTAGCCGTTGGAACCTACACTCTCAGTTTCGACTTGAAGGGATTCAAGAACAGCGTTCGCCACAGCATCGCACTGGACGTCAATCAGGTCATCACTTTGAACATGACCATGCAGGTGGGTCAGAACCAGGAGGTCGTCGATGTCACCGCCGAAGCTCCCCTGGTCGACACCAGCAGCACCCAGCTCGGAGCCGTCGTCAACAACCGCTCGGTGAACGAATTACCGCTCAACGCGCGCGATACTTATCAATTCTTGCAGCTGCAGCCCGGAGTGCAATCGCAACTCGGCTCCAGCGGAGGCACGTTCTATGGCAGCGACAACGCCGGAGCAGTCTCCGTCAATGGCGGCCGTAGTCGCGCTAACAACTTCAGTGTGAACGGGGGGGACGCCAACGACCAGTTCGTGAACTTGCCGACCATCCAGCCCACGCCCGACGCGATCGATGAATTCCGCGTGATCAGCAACACCTTCGACGCGGAGTACGGCCGCAACTCCGGCGCGGTGGTCAACGTCATCACGAAGTCGGGGACCAACCAGTGGCACGGGAATCTTTATGAGTATTTCCGCAATACCGTCTTGAATGCTCAGGGATACTTCAACACCGTCAAGCCGCAGGAAAATCAGAATCAGTTTGGCGGAACTTTCGGCGGCCCTATCCTTAAAGATCGCACCTTTTTCTTTGTCTCTTATGAAGGACGGCGTGTCCGGCAGGGAATTTCCGGGCAGACGGTGGCCGTTCCCACTCCGCAGGAGAGAACAGGCGTTTTCACCGGCGGCCTTAGCGGCTCCATTACCGACCAATTCGCGGCCGACGCTCTAAACGGCCGGCCAGGCTGCGCTTCTGCCATTGCCGCCGAGGGCGGACAGATGCCCGCGGCCGGGTCGAACTGGGGCGACATTTTTCCTACCGACGCGAACGGAAACGCGACCATTCCCACCGCCTGCCAGGATCCCGTCGCGATCGATATGCTTCGCTTCGTTCCGGCTGCAAATAGCGCCGACGGCATCAACTACCAGGCCGTCCCCGTCAAAGCTGACACCCAGAACCAGTTCACACTCCGGTTTGACCACCACATCAACTCCCGGCAGAATTTCAGCTTCTATTACTACTTCACCAACGACACGGATTTCGAGCCTTTCTACAACTTCCAGGCTTCCGGAGCAAATATTCCCGGCTTTGGGGCCAATGTCGGTTCCCGTTATCAGCAGTTCAATCCCAGTCACACCTGGACAATTACAAATTCTCTGATTAACGAATTCCGCTTCACTTACATGCGCGAAGGTCAATTGACCTTCCAGCATCCGCAGAGCACCAATGCGGTGCAGAACTCCTGCGCGTCACCTGCGGCACAGGCGGTCTGCTTCAACGGTACATCCGACTCCAACAGCGGTCCGGCGTCTATTCAAGGCGTGTTTGGTACGAGCCCTCAGTACGGCATCACGACTGGTCTCCCTGCCAATCATACCGGCGTTCCTTTCATCAACGTGTCCGGTGGATTTGCGATTGGGAATGGATGGGAAGGCGAATTGCCGCAAGTCGGGAATTCATTCATGTGGAGCGACAGTCTAACGTGGGTGAAATCCAATCACACCATGAAGTTTGGCGCGGACATCCGCCGTTCCCGCTTCGATCAAACTCTCTACTACAACGTCAGCGGACAGTTCACCTTCGACAGCTCGACCGAAAATTCTGTTCTGTACAATGACAACTATCCCGGCTACCTCCTGGGATTGGATGACAGCTATAGCCAGGGTTCTGCCCAAAGGGAAAATGTACGCAACACCGGCGTTTACCTTTTTGCCCAGGATAGCTGGAAAATCAAACCCTCCCTGACTCTGAACTACGGTCTTCGCTGGGAGCTGGACACCCCGCTGGCCGACGCTCTTCACCATGTTCAAACCTACCGTCCCGGCCAGAACTCAACGGTTTATCCTTGCGTCTTAACACCGGCCGAGCAGTCTAGCCTGGGAGGCACCGACTGCGCATCTGCTGGCGTCCAGCCCGCCGGATTGGTGGTTCCTGGAGACGTCGGGGTTCCCGCTGGTCTCACCCAGACTTATTACAAAGCCTTTGCCCCGCGCATCGGTCTAGCGTACAGCCTCAATTCTAAGACCACTTTCCGTGGCGGATGGGGCCTCTTCTACAACCCCATGGAGCAATTAGTGCTGGAGCAGTTCGGCGCCGAACCTCCGTTTGGCGGCAGCACCTACGTGCCCGCCACGTTTCTCAACACACCTTTTATCTCGCAAACGGGCAACCTCAGTCCCAATCCTTTTAACGGTATTCTGAGCCCCAAGTCCGGAACTCCGCAGGACTGGGCCTCGTTCCGCCCCATGCTGCTCTACGGCGATTTCCAGCCGCACATGCGCACCCAATATTCGGCCCAGTACAACTTCAACATTGAACGGGAACTGGCTCGAAATGTGGTGTTGCAACTCGGCTATGTCGGATCACAGGGCCATCGCCTACTGGCTTCGCACGACATCAATGCGGCGAATCCGCAAACCTGTCTCGACATCATCGCGATCGCAAACAGTGACCCATCAGGAAACAGTGTGTTCTCCTACGGTAATCCAGGAGCAAGCTGTGGACCATTTCTAGAAGACAATCAATTCACCGTTACACTTCCCGCGTCCAATGGCGCGGTGCTGCCCAATGGATTCCATCTACCCACTGGCGGCACGATTCAGGCGGCAGGACAAACACTTAACTTCGTAGGATTGCGTCCTTATTCTTCGCCGAACTGCAATCCCCTGACCGGCGGCCCGGGCAACGGCTGTCCGGCGGACGGCGTTCCTGTCTTCACCAACATCTTTGCCGAAGATACCATCGCCGCCTCTGCGTACAACTCATTTCAGGCGAGCCTGGAAAAGCGCTTCTCGCATGGACTGCAACTGCAAGCGGCCTACACCTTCAGCAAATCTCTGGACTGGGCCTCCAGCTTCGAAGAGACCGTCAATCCCTTCGATTACAAAGCCAGTCGCGCTCTCTCGCTCTTTAACTCGGCGCAGCGTTTTGTTGTTAATTACTACTGGGATTTGCCGGTGCGAAGATACAGCGGATTCAAAGGGAAGGTTCTGGATGACTGGTCCATGTCAGGAATTATCCAGTTTCAGAGCGGCTTTCCTGTTCGCCTCCAGACCCAGGACGACAACGAACTGATCAGCAGCTTGTTCTTCCTGGGTGCGGGCGCACCGCAGTTGAATGGACCTTTGCAGATCGTCGATCCCAAGGTTATCCAGACTTATAACACCTTCAATTACGGACCTGTGGCCGGGCACTATTATCTGAACGCGGACCAATCGAAGTTTACCGATCCCACGCTGGGGACGTTCGCGACCACGCCGCGCTCGGTCTGTTGTGGCCCGGGCCAGAATCAGTGGGATGTCACGTTCTCAAAAAGAATTGCACTTTCAGAGGCGAAATATTTCCAATTCCGGGCTGACATTTTCAACCTGTTCAACAAGACGCAGTTCGATAACCCAGATGGAAATTTCAGCAACTCGACCTTTGGCCAGGTCCTGCAAGCGCGCGACCCCCGCGAAGTGCAGTTTGCTTTGAAATTCTACTTCTAGATGATGCCAAATCTTCGGACGAGAAAAGCGGAGTGATGGAGAAAACAGAACCAACCTAAACTCTGTCATTCCCAGCGAAGCGAGCGAACGCGAGCACAGTGGAGGAACCTCGAGTGCTCCACCGTAACCTTCGCAGCATAAAGAGTAGAGTATTAGTTAACACCCGGGCGGCCTGGCCGCCCTCAATCTAATAGCCTGCGGGCCTGTCTCGGAGACGCCGCTGGCTTGAGCCCAACCGGAGCAATTCGATGTACCCCGATCTGCAGAAGGAATTAAGCGCTTTCGAGCGGCGCACGCCCAAATCCGCCGAAGCTCACAAGAAAAATCTCAAACGCATTCCCCTGGGTGTAGCCAGCAATTATCGCGCCTACGATCCCTGGCCCATCTTTGTAAAAGAAGCCAGCGGCAGCAAGTTCCGCGACCTTGACGGCAACGAATATATCGACCACAACCTGACTTTCGGCGCGCTTATGGCCGGACACTGTCATCCCGCCGTCATGAAGGCCGTCGAAAAACGTCTCTCCACCGGCACCATGTTTGGCATGCCGCATGACATGGAGTGGGAGCTGGCCGAAGAAATCTGCAACCGCTTTCCGGTCGAAATGTGGCGCTTCGGCAACAGCGGCACCGAAGCCACCATGCACGCGATTCGTCTGGCGCGCGCCGCTACTGGACGCGACAAGATCGTAAAGTTTGAAGGCGCCTATCACGGCCTGCATGATAGCGCCCTGGTCAGCGTGAAGCCGCACGCTCCCGACTACGGCGACATCCACGCACCGACCTCTGTCCCGGGCGGGCTCGGCGTGCCGAAATCCGCAGTTGCCAACGTAGTCGTCGCCACGTTCAACGATCTTGCTACCGTCGAACGCCGCTTCAAAGAAAATCCCGGCGAGATTGCCGCGATCATTCTTGAGCCAATTCTCATGAACGTCGGCCTGTGCATGCCGCAACCCGGTTTCCTCAAAAGCTTGCGAGAAATCGCCACAAAAAATGGCGCGCTCTTGATCTTCGACGAGGTCAAAACCGGCGCGAAACTGAGTTGGGGCGGCGCCAGCGAATACTTCAATGTCATGCCCGACATGATCTGTCTGGCGAAGTCGATCGGCGGAGGCCTGCCGCTCGCTGCCTTCGGAGCGCACCGCTCTGTGATGGACCTCATCAGCCAGCACAAAGTGTTCCACGGCGGTACTTACAACACGAATCCGGTTTCCATGGCCGCCGGCCTGGCGACGTTCCGCGAAGTTCTCACCCGTGAGAATTACGCCAAAGTCGACAAACTCGGCAAGAAATTGGCGGACGGATATCGCGCCACCATCGCGAAAGTTGGCCTGCAAGCCTACATCGCGCAAGCCGGAGCCAACGGCGCGTTGATGTTGTATCCAAAAGAAATTCGCAACTACCGCGACTGGGAAGCGATCGACATCGACCTGTGGCGTCACTACTGGTTTGGCATGGTCAACCGCGGCGTGATGGCGCAGCCCTACTGGTGGGATGAGCAGTGGACTATCTCCGTCCAGCACACCGAGGCCGACATCGACAAGCACCTGGCGGCGTTCAACGACATCGCCGCCTCGCTGGCGAAAGCGCAGCAAGAGCGCACCGCCCCGGTCGCGGTAGCGCACTAGTGTCACGTAGGGGCGGACACATTTGTCCGCCTCCGGCACCACTCACGTAGCGAGAGCCGCCTCGGCTGTCCGCCAAGCGAAGCGAGGCGCCCGAGGATAATTGTCCACTACGACCCAATCCGCCCAGCCCTGCCTGATCCGCGCCCTGGGACGCCGCGATCTCGTGCTCCTCTTCGTCGTAGCCGTCTTCAATCTCAACGTAGTCCCGTCCATCGCCGCCAACGGCGGCGTCACCATCTGGCTCTGGATCATCTCCCTGCTTCTTTTCTTCTGGCCGCAAGGCATCGCCGTCATCGAACTCGCCCATCGCTATCCCGGCGAGGGCGGCGTCTATCTCTGGGCCAAAGAAGTGTTCGGCGACTTCCACGGATTCCTCTCCGGCTGGTGCTACTGGACTAATAACATGCTCTACGTGCCGACCGTCATGCTCTACTTCGTCGGCGTGTCGGTCTACGCACTCGGCCCCGGACATCAAAGCCTTCCAGACAACAAGATCTTCGCCGCGTGCGTCTCCCTCGCGCTGCTCGCACTGCTGACCGTTCTCAATATCCTTGGTCTCGGTGTTGGTAAGTGGATCAACAACGTAGGCGCCGTGGGAACCTTCATCGCCGCCGCCGTCCTTGTCGGACTTGGCATCGTCATCTGGTCGCGCTTCGGCGCTGGCATCACCGCAGCCGATTTCAAAATCCCTGCAAACCCACGCTTCGTCCTCAATTCCTTTGGGGTGATCTGCTTCGGACTGGTCGGCTTGGAACTCGCCTCCGTCATGGGCGACGAAATTCAGGACCCTCGCCGCACTCTGCCCGGGGCTGTCGCCTGGGGAGGTCTGCTGTCCGGCAGTCTCTACATCGCCGCCACCCTCACGCTACTCATTGCAGTCGGAAAGAACGTCAACGTCCTGCAAGGTGTAGTGCAAGCAGTGACGGGAATGGCTGCCCGGGTCGGCGTGAATTGGATCAGCGTCCCCTTCGCCCTCATGCTTAGCCTGGCGATTGCGGGCATCGGTTCAGCGTGGATCGGCGGCTGCTCCCGCATCCCGTTCGTTGCTGGACTCGATTCCTACATGCCGTCCTGGCTCGGCAAAGTACATCCGCGGTACGCTACACCCTACGCGGCGCTGATCGTGCAAGGAATCGTCTCCGCAGTTTTGGTGATTCTGAATTTTACCGGTGCGGGAGTGCAGGAGACATTTCAGAAACTGCTCTCCCTGGCGGTCGTGCTGCAACTCGTCCCCTTCGTCTATATGTTCGGCGCCCTGGTGAAATTCTCGGTGACGGAATCGAATCCTCGAGGCCAGTACGGCCGCATCACACTGTTCCTCGCTGGCCTGAGCGGAGCGCTGACCACTATCCTCGGCATCGCTCTCGCATTTTTTCCGGCGCAGCAGATCACGTCGCTCTGGCAGTATGAATTGTGGATGTTCGGCGGCACCCTGTTCTTCATCGGGTTGGCCGCGTTCTTCTTCTTCGTCTACGGCCGCCGCAAAGCTTCAAACCGCGTGCCGTTGCCAATGGCCCGTGTGGAGACGGGCGACTCGCCCGTCGCGACGAGCGAAGCAAGACGCTGAATTTGATTCGTATCGGTTTCGGTTCGTATCAGGGCACGACTTTAGTCGTGCCGTTGAATCGCAATAGGATCGGTCCTTCAGGCCCTGACGGAAGCAGGAGGTTTTTAGCATGCCCGGCGGAGTAAAAACCGAAGTCCGCAACTACCAGATGTTCATCAACGGCGAATGGGTCCCAAGCAAATCCGCGAAAACCTTCCCCGTTTACGATCCCTCCACGGAAGAAGTCATCGCCCAAGTCCCCGACGCCGGACTCGACGACGTCAACCGCGCCGTCGCCGCCGCCAAAGCCGCATTTGAAGAAGGCCCATGGTCAACCACCACCGCACAAGAGCGAGGCCGCGTCCTCTTTCGCCTCGCCGAGAAAGTCCGCACCAATGTGCCCGCACTCGCCGAACTGGAATGCCGCAACACCGGCAAGCCCATCGTCGAAGCCGAATTCGACATCAACGACGTAGCCACCTGCTTCGAATACTACGGCGGCCTCGCCACCAAGGTCGTCGGCTACGTCAATCCCGTACCCGACAACGCCATGAGCCTCACACTCAAAGAACCCGTCGGCGTCGCCGGACAAATTATTCCCTGGAACTATCCTCTTTTAATGGCCGCATGGAAGCTGGCGCCGGCTCTAGCCGCGGGTTGCACTTGCGTACTCAAACCCGCCGAGCAAACGCCAGTCACCGCGCTTGAACTCGCTAAACATTTCGCCGACTGCGGCCTTCCTCCCGGCGTGGTCAACATCGTCACCGGTTTCGGCGAGTCGTGCGGCGCTCCGTTAGTCCAGCACCCCGACGTCAACAAGATTGCCTTCACCGGCAGCGCCGCCGTCGGTAAAATCATCGTGAAACAGGCCGCCGACACCGTGAAGCGCGTCACCCTCGAACTCGGGGGAAAGTCTCCCAACATCTTCTTCGCCGACGCCGATTTCGAAGCCGCCATCGACGGCGCCCTCTTCGGCGTCTTCATCAACCAAGGCGAAGTTTGCTCCGCCGGCAGTCGCATCCTGGTGCAGAAATCGATCTACAAAAACTTCGTCGACGCCATGACCGAGAAAGCCAAGAAAATCAAACTCGGCCCTCCGCTCGATCGTGAAACCAAGATGGGCCCCTTGGTCAGCAAAGAACAATACGATCGCGTGAACTCCTATCTCGAAATCGGCAAGAAAGAAGCCAAACTCGCCTCCGGCGGACGCCCCGAAAAATTCGCCAAAGGCTATTACGTCCAGCCCACCATCTTCTACGATGTGACTAACAGCGCCCGCATCGCCCGCGAAGAAATCTTCGGCCCCGTCGCCGCGGTGATTCCGTTTGAAGACGAAAAGGACGCACTGAAGATCGCCAACGATTCCCCTTATGGCTTGGCAGCCGCCGTTTGGACGCGCGATATCTTCAAAGCCATGCGCGCGGTAAAAGCTCTGCGCGCCGGAATCGTGTGGGTCAACCATATGCAGCCAACCTACGTCGAAGCCCCGTGGGGAGGCTACAAACAGTCCGGCTTCGGCCGCGAACTCGGCCCCTGGGGCATCGAAGAATATCTCGAAACCAAACAGGTCTATATCAATTTGAACGAGCAGCCAATCGGCTGGTACTGATGAATAAATTTCTCAAGTATTGTCATCCTGAGCGAGGATTGCTCGTCGCGCCCAAGGGCGATGAGCAACCGCAGTCGAAGGACCCCTGTACTTTGTGCAGTGCCACCGCCGACTCAGGGAATTCTCACGAGAAACTGAAATGAGCACGATTCGAATCAGCACCGCAATTCCCGGACCCAAATCGCGCGCCCTCTCCGAGCGCCGCGCCAAAGCCGTGCCCCGTGGCCTCTCTCACGGCACGCCGATTTATGTAGCCAAAGCCGAAGACGCGTGGCTCGAAGACGTGGACGGCAATCGCTATCTCGATTTCGCCGGCGGCATCGGCTGCCTCAACGTCGGTCATCGCCAGAAAGCCGTCGTCGAGGCCGCGAAAGCACAACTCGATCGCTTCCTGCACACCTGCGTGCAGGTCACTCCCTACGAAAGCTACATCCGCCTGGCCGAGCGCATGAACGAAGTCACTCCAGGAAAATTCGCGAAAAAGACCATCTTCCTGAACAGCGGCGCCGAAGCCGTCGAAAACGCCGTGAAGATTGCCCGCGCCTATACCAAACGCCCCGGCATCATCGCCTTCGAAGACGCCTTCCACGGCCGCACCATGATGACGCTCGCCCTCACCAGCAAGACGCATCCCTATAAAGCGGGATTCGCTCCCTTTCCGGCCGAGGTATATCGCGTCCCGTTCGCCTATTGCTATCGCTGCTCCTATAACCTGAAGTACCCGTCGTGCGATCTTTACTGCGCGCGCCATCTCGAAGACGCATTCAAGCGCGTCGTAGCGAACGAAGAAGTAGCCGCGGTAATTGCCGAGCCGGTGCTGGGCGAAGGCGGCTTCATCGCGCCGCCACCGGATTATTTTCAAGTGTTGATCGATCTCTGCCACAAGCACGATATCCTCTTCATCGCCGATGAAGTCCAGTCCGGCTTCGGACGAACCGGCGCGCTCTTCGCCAGTGAACGTTACGGCATTGAGCCCGATCTTCTCGTCACCGCAAAATCACTTGGCGGCGGCCTGCCGCTTGCCGCAGTCACCGGCCGCGCCGAAATCATGGATGCGCCAGGTCCCGGCGGACTCGGCGGAACGTTCGCCGGAAATCCGCTCTCCTGTGCCGCGGCTCTCGCGGTGCTGGATTTGTTCGAGGGCGGAAATTTGCTGCAGCGCGCGAACGAACTCGGCGACCGCTTCCAGGCCCGCGCCCGCAAGTGGCAATGCCTTTTTCCAATCATCGGCGACGTGCGCGGTCTCGGTGGCATGCAGGCCATTGAACTCGTGCAGTCGCAGGAAACAAAGATTCCCGCAACAGAAGAAACAAAAAAGATCACACAATATTGCTACGAGCACGGCCTGATCACGATCACAGCCGGAACATATTCCAACGTGATACGAATCCTCGTCCCGCTGGTCGCCACCAACGAGCAAATAGACGAAGGCCTTGCGGTGTTGGAATCCGCATTAGCCGCAGTTTGCACCAAAGATGTAGTCGCACAAATGGTGTAGAAGTTTTGTCATCCTGAGCGAGGATTGATCTTCGCGCAGAGGCGCGAAGATCAACCGCAGTCGAAGGATCCCTGCAACCTATGTATCATTGATGTAGTCGCAGGGAATTCTAACGATGCAGCGCGCTCTTCGTGATAGGCAGAGGTGAACTCATGACTCCCGTAGCCGCACCGCCAACGCTTCGACTGACGAACTACATCAACGGCCAGTGGACCGATTCGCACGCCTCCGAATGGCGAGACGTAGTCAATCCCGCGACCGGCGAAATTCTGGCCAGCGTCCCGCTCGCCGACGCCGCCGAAGTCAACCAGGCTGTCGAAGCCGCAGCGGCGGCCTTTCCCGAATGGCGCCGCACTCCGCCCGAAGACCGCATCCAGCCTCTGTTCAAGCTCAAGATGCTGCTCGAAGAGCATATCGACGACATCGCGCGCATCATCACGACAGAGAATGGCAAGACCTTCACCGAAGCCAAAGCCGAGATGCGCCGCGCCATCGAAAACGTGGAAGTGGCCTGCGGCATCCCAATGATGATGCAGGGTTACAACCTCGAAGACGTTGCCCGCGGAATCGACGAGATGATGATCCGCCAGCCGATCGGCGTCACCGCGGCGATCGTGCCTTTCAACTTCCCCGGCATGATTGCATTCTGGTATTTGCCATACGCGATCGCCACAGGTAACACGTTTATCCTCAAACCCAGCGAGCGCGTTCCGCTGACGATGCGCTACATCTACGAGCTCCTGGAAAAGACTGGCCTGCCCAAGGGCGTTGTCAGCCTGGTTAATGGGAGCAAGGCTGTAGTGGACGCGCTGATCGACCATCCGAAAGTGCGCGCCATCAGCTTCGTTGGATCGACGCCGGTCGCGAAGTACGTTTACTCGCGCGCGGCTGCAAACGGGAAACGCGCGCAATGCCAGGGCGGAGCGAAGAATCACGTCATCGTTCTTCCCGACGCCGACATGCCCATGGCGACGCAGATTATCAGCGACAGCGCTTTTGGCTGCGCGGGGCAACGTTGTCTCGCTGTGTCGGTCGCGGTCACCATCGGCGAAGCGCAGAAAACTTTCCGCGATTCCATTGCCGATGCGGCTTCGAAACTGAAAGTCGGCAATGGTCTCGACACAGATGTGCAGATGGGTCCAGTGATTACCCAACAAAGCAAAGATCGCGTCGAATCGTTAATTGGCCTCGGCGAAAAACAAGGCGCGAAAGTGTTGCTTGACGGGCGCAATTCGAAGATTCCGAAATATGAATCCGGCAACTTCGTGAAGCCCACGATTCTCGACGATGTTCCTGCGTCCAGCGATCTCAACGACACCGAAATTTTCGGGCCGGTTCTCAGTCTCGTGCATGCCGATAACCTCGACGAAGCTTTGGCATTCCTCGAGCGCAGCGCTTACGGTAACCAGGCTTCTCTCTTCACCTCGAGCGGTTCGGCCGCTCGCCGCTTCCGTTACGAAGCGCCGGCGGGAAATATCGGTATCAACATCGGCGTGGCCGCGCCGATGGCCTATTTCCCCTTCAGCGGGTGGAAGAACAGTTTCTTCGGCGATCTTCACGGACAGGGTCGAGACGCCATCGAGTTCTACACCGACAAGAAGGTGGTCGTCGAACGATGGGCCAAAGAGCACAGTCGCAAGTTTTGAACCACGGATCACACGGATCGTCACGGATTTTTAAACTAAATCCGTCAGAATCCGTGAATATGCGTCGCCACGTTTTCAGGGAGAATCCATGACACCTACAGCAACCATGACATCCATGACCGGACAGGAAATTGTTGATCTGACGAAGAAGCACACGCTCTTCGAGTGGTCGGCGCAGTCGAAGGTCGATCCGATTCCTGTCGCTAAGGCCAAGGGGATTTATTTTTGGACGCCTGAGGGCAAGCGCTTCATCGACTTCAACAGCCAGCTGATGTCGGTCAATATCGGCCACGGCGACGAGCGCGTGATCCGCGCGATTAACGAACAGGCCGCGACGCTCTGCTATGCCAATCCCTTCATGGCGACCGAGCCGCGCGCGCGGCTCGGTGCCAAGCTCGCGGAAATTACTCCTGGCGACATCGACACGTTCTTCTTTACCAACGGCGGCGCGGAGGCGAATGAGAACGCGATTAAGATCTCCCGCTTCTTTACCGGACGCCACAAGATCATGGCGCGCTATCGCTCCTATCACGGTGCGACCGCAGGCAGCATCACCCTGACTGGCGATCCGCGGCGTTGGGCGGCTGAACCTGGGATTCCCGGCGTGGTGCGGGTGCTTGATCCTTATCATGGCATCGAGCGCGGATGGGAGTCGGCGGAAACGTCGCTGGCCATGATCGAAGAGACGATGCAGCTCGAAGGGCCGCACACGATTGCCGCTTTCATTCTCGAAACGGTAGTTGGGACCAACGGCATTCTTATTCCTCCTGACGGATATCTCGAAGGCGTGCGCAAGTTGTGCGACAAATATGGAATCCTGATGATCGCCGACGAAGTCATGGCAGGCTTCGGACGCACTGGCGAGTGGTTTGCCGTCGATCACTGGAAAGTCGTTCCTGACTTGATCTGCATGGCAAAGGGATTGACGTCCAGCTATCTGCCACTTGGCGCGGTCGGGATGCGGCATCACATCGCGCAGCATTTTCAGGACAAAGTGTTTTATGGCGGACTGACTTATAACTCGCATCCCATGGGCTGCGCCGCGGCGCTGGCTACGATCCGCGTTTATGAAGAGGACAATCTCATCGAAAACGCGAAGAAGATGGGCGCGATCATGAAAGACCTGGGGCGTGAGATGCAGGCCAAACATCCATCGGTTGGAGCGGTGCGGTCGATCGGGCTGTTTGGGATCGTGGAATTGGTGCGCAGCCGCAAGACGCGTCAGCCGCTGGCTCCATTCAACGGGACTTCTGACGAAATGGCAGCGATTGGGCGCTTCTTCCGCGAGCAGGGACTTTACACCCTGGTGCGCTGGAACACGTTCTATACCAATCCTCCGCTGTGCATCAACGAGCAGCAACTGCGCGAGGCATTTGCCATTATTGACAAAGGGCTTGAGATTACGGACAAAGCGGTGAAGGACTAGAGAACTCTTTCGTGTTTCCGACGCAGTCAAATTCCCCAATGCTCTCGCGAAAGGAGCGAGAAGGATGGGGCAGGCGAAGCCGCTCCACGGAAACCTGCAAGCGTGTCTGTTGTAGACTTGGTGCAAGAACCTTCCAGGAGCTTATGAAAAAAGTTGCCTGCTTCATTCTTCTCGGCACTTTGATTGTTGGCTGTTCGGCCGCGGCTTTTGGCCGAACCCGAAATACGGCGATGGCCGGAAACCGCGCTGCCCAAAAATCGAACAGAAAGCAACAAAAGGCGCAAAAGAAATACGCGAAGGCGCAGCGCAAAGCGGAGCGCAAAATGCTGAAGACGGAACGAAAGAACACGTCGTATCCCACGCGCAAATTCTGATTCCGCGACTGCGCGTGTCGATCACAGTGTCAGGGATGCGCCCGGACTTCATTAGTATCAGTATCAGTTTTGGGTATCCCCCTCCCCCCTCGAATCTTTGGAACCATGGGGTTAGCAAGAAATTCCCCGCAAAATCCGGCGGTCAAAGGGCTTAGAGGTCAAAATCTTGATAACAAAAGACTTGTAACCTCTTTGATCCCCCGCGTGTGGAACGCCTCGCCCTGACCAATCTTCTGCTTACTTTTCTTTGATGGCAAGGTCAGATGTCACAAGTCGAGAGATATTTCTGTGGATTTCCTGCTCTCGCTTGCGCAAGTGAGGCAGCGGGCACCTTTCACCCTTGGCGCCACCAAAAAAAGGGCCGGCAGTGACGCCGGCCCTCTGGACAAGATTTACTGGGTCAGAAGGTTAAGTGGACTCCAAATTCACTCCAGATCGAGCGCGGAATGAATGTTGCGGTGGGAGCAAAGAATCCGATCGGGTGGCCAAAAGTGGCGCTGGAAATGTTGCCCCCGAAATTGCTCCCATAGTTGGCGCGATTGGTGAGGTTGAACGCCTGCGCAATTATTTGCAAGTTCACCCGTTCACCGAGCCGGATGTTCTTGGCCAGCTTGGCGTCGAGTTCGAATACCGCGTCTCCGCGAAGCGGGTCAAATTTCGCAATCGTGCAGTTCGACGTCAGATAGAAACAGTTCTGCGCGCCCACATCGTCTCCAGCATAAGCAAGGAAGTTCCGCGGGTCGCTTTTCGGTACGACAACGGCGTTGCTGGTGCCGCCGCCAGTGTTAAGAGTGTTTGTGGAATTGGTTAGATTGTAGGGACGGGCCGAGCCGAATTGGAGGATGGGCGCGATTTCAAATCCCTTGGGCAAATTGACGAGTCCACTGACCGTGATGTGATGACGCTCGTCGTTGCTGGTTGGACCAAACTCATAGGAGGCAAATGGGTCATAGCCATTGCGGGCGTAGTTGCGGAAGGCAGAGAAACCGCCGTAGTCATAACCCTGAGCCCACGCCAGTGTGTAATTCGCGTTCAGCGAGAAGTGGCGGGTCATACGCTGGCGGAAGCTGAAGTTCACTCCGTCGTAACGGTTGCGATTGATGGATGTATCATTCCGCACGCTAAAGAGCACCGGCTGGCCGGCAGCCGCGAAAGCGGCGCTGAGCGGCCGTACAAGCACGACATTTCCGTAGTTTGTATTGCAACCTGCAGGAGTATTCGTACCTGTGCACGGAACCCCGCTCGTGTCGGGGCCCTGCGACACTTTCTGGTCGATGTTGATGGTTTTGTTTTCATGCAGACCGAGAACGTGCGTGTACTCCACTTCGACGACGGCGTTGCTGTTGAGTGCCAAGGTATAGCCGAGATTGAACTCCTCAGTCACCGGGTTTCGGTAGTTGGGGTCGATGATGCGGCCGACGCTGCCAGTCGCGAGCTGCGTACCGGGAGGAGGCAGCGTGGGCAATGGACTTATGCCGTATTGATATTGTCCAAGTTTAAGGCCAGTTCCAGGCACGGGGTCACCCGGGGCGGACAGGCTCAGAGGCGTTTGGAAGATGGTCGGGTTGGCTTGCTGCTCCATAAACAGGGGAATGTTCTGGAAGGAGTTGCCATAATACAGACCGAAACCGCCGCGCAACACGTGCTTCCCAGCGCCTGTGAGGT
>Ga0073928_10005471_pt1 | contig 17793 bp, 13 predicted proteins | sample PaiPotPPA55metaG_FD_76969 | JGI IMG/M metagenome (GOLD analysis project Ga0073928, IMG submission 76969) | Iron sulfur acid spring bacterial and archeal communities from Banff, Canada, to study Microbial Dark Matter (Phase II) - Paint Pots PPA... ... | reverse complement strand
TGGCGAATAACCCGTGCCCGCTGGGAGACACCACCGAGCGTATTTCGATTCCCAGCAACATCGGCGCGCTAAAGTCGAAGGATCATGCAGAGGGCGCCAGAATTCAAAAGCAGGCGCGTGAAGCGTTCCAAAAATATTTTCACCAGGGATACGTGGCGACGGGCATCGAATCGCACGACGGCGCCACCGACTATATTCTTGAGCCGGCTGCTTCAATCGGGGGGTTGCGTCTGCCAGAATACCGTCCGGAAGAGTTCGAGGACTAAGACGACAACTTAAATGAGGCTCAAGAAAATTACTCTGAGGGAGATTCATCTCCCGTTAATCGCGCCGTTTCAGACAAGCTTCAGTGAAACTTTGCTCCGACGTATTCTTTTAGTCGAAACGGATGTGAATGGCGTTTCCGGCTGGGGCGAATCCACGGCGGGAGAAGACCCATTCTATTCTTACGAGACGGTGGAAACCGCGTGGCACATCATCCGTGATTTTCTGTGGCCGATATTGAAGGAGAAAGAAATTACGAGCGCGGCCGAAGTGTCGGACCTGCTTGCTCGCATTCGCGGGCATAACATGGCAAAGGGAGGGCTCGAAGCCGCGATTTGGGACGCTGAAGCTAAGCAAATGAATGTTCCGCTGGCCAAACTTCTGGGAGGCGTGCGTGAGGAAATCTCTTGCGGCGTTTCGATTGGCATCCAGCCGACAATCAAAGAACTGATGGCGAAAGTTGAAAAAGAGCTGGGGGCTGGATATCAACGCATCAAAATCAAAATTAAGCCAGGTATGGATGTGGAACCTGTGCGCGCTCTTCGCGAACGTTTCCCGCGCATTCGCCTGATGGTGGATGCCAATTCCGCATACCGTCTGGAGGATGCGCCGCTGCTGAAGCAACTCGACGCTCTTTACCTGATCATGATTGAACAGCCGCTGGGCTGGGACGATATTTATTCACACGCGCAATTGCAGCGCCAACTGGAAACACCGATTTGTTTGGACGAGTGTATACACGACGTGGAACATGCGCGCGCGGCAATCGAGATCGGCGCATGCCGCATTGTAAACATCAAACTCGGGCGTGTGGGCGGGCACACGGCGGCGAAACGCATCCACGATATTTGCCAGGCGAAGTCGATTCCGGTGTGGTGCGGAGGTATGCTGGAATCCGGCATCGGACGCGCGCACAATATCGCGATGTCAACGCTGGCGAATTTCACCCTTCCTGGAGACGTCTCCGCGAGCCGGCGATACTGGGCAGAAGAGATTATCGAACCGGAAGTGGAAGTCACTCGACAAGGAACGATCCGTGTTCCAACCTCGCCGGGCATCGGCTACACACCCCGTATGGATCGCATCGAATCGCTTACCCGCCGCATGGAAGTTCTCGAGTAACAATTTGAACTTAACCTCTACTGAAAAGACTGCGTCCATTCACCACAGCACGGTGGATTCTCATTTGCGTTCCCAACGTCCGAGTACGCTCTTTCTGGCCTCCATGGTCGCGCTGATGCTCATGCTCTGGTCGTTCAATTACGTGGCCGGGAAAATCGCGTTGCGGCACATGGATCCTATTTCGCTGGCGTGTTTTCGGATCGAGTTGGCCGCGCTCATCATGTTGGCAATTTATTTTTCGCGGCAGCCGCGCGCAACGCTTCAACTACGAGATGCGTGGCCGTTCGCGTACTTGGGATTGTTTGGCGTGGTGATCAATCAGGGACTGTTCACTGTGGGACTGAACTACACGACCTCGAACCATTCTGCGGTAATCATCGCGATAGGGCCGGTCATCGTCCTGCTGCTTGCCCGGGCAATGAAACTGGAGGCGCTTACTGCGGCGAAAATGGCGGGGATGGCGGTCGCATTTACCGGCGTTTTTTTGCTGGAAGCGGAACAAGGTTCGCCGGTGCACTCGCCATTTCTGATGGGCGATTTGATTACGCTGGGCGGGACGATTGGGTTTTCCATTTATGTGGTGTTGGGGAAAAAAGTGGCGGAGCAGTATGACGCGGTTGGAATGAACACGTTTAATTGCGTTGCGGCTGCGATCATGCTGTTACCACTGGCAGTGAGACAGGGAATTCGTCTTGATTGGCATGCGGTGGGATGGGCGGGTTGGGTCGGGATGATTTATATGGCGGCGGCAAGTTCAGTGGCGGCTTATACCATCTTTTACTGGCTGCTACGCTATATGAGCGCTTCTCGGATTGCAGCGGTGAGCTACCTCCAGCCGATCGTGGTGATTTTGCTCTCGGTAGCCTTTCTGAGCGAACACCCCTCGCGTAATCTGCTTCTGGGGACGGCTCTGGTGCTTCTTGGTGTTTATCTGGCGGAGCGTGGCACGGGCTAGCCGCGCGCCGAATCTTCGAGGGTTGTCCGGTGAATGCATGGCGGCATCGTACCAGTACTTTTTCCTCTCATTACCCTTCGCAACTATGCGTCGGCTAGCTGAATTGTAAAATGCCGCTCAAGACAAAAAAATCACCGAAACTAAATACTGTGCAGCGTGTTGTGTTATTTGTGGCGTAGTCTATTGAGCGCAGAACGCAACGGCGGTGCGGGAAATGCAGGATTTAGAGTGCTCTGCAACCAAGCATACACATCGGGAATCAAATGTGCTATGACGGTAGCGCGCATTCCGAGCAATTGCCCTGTTGTTGCGCTAAGGTTAGCAAGGGGGCCCCAATGAAAATCTCCTCGTTTTTGAAGCTCATGTTGATTCCTATAGCGGCGGTAGCAATTGCCTGCTTCCCAAGCCCGGCCTTTGCACAGCATGGAGGCGGTGGGCATGGTGGTGGCGGAGGTGGGGGCTTTCACGGCGGTGGTGGAGGAGGCGGCCATTTCGGTGGAGGAGGCGGTCACTTTGGCGGCGGAGCATCCCGCCCCAGCTTTGGTGGGGGTGGACGGTCCGCGGGTCCAGGCGCCTTTCGTGGGACTGCTCCTCGCTCGTATGGCTCGTACGGCGCAGGCAGGCCGGGAGCTTACGGCAATCGATCTTACGGTGCCCGATCTTATGGGATGTACGGTGGTAGAGGCGCGGCTCCATCTGGTTCGCGTAACGGCTCTGTGCCGGGGAACCGAACTAATTCAGTGATGAGCGCACGCAATTCCGGCAATGGTGCGATGGCCAACCGCGGGACGACTTCGGGCAGCGCTCGGGGCGCTACGGGCGGTGCGGCGACCGCAACCAATCGTGGCAACTTTTCTTCCGGATCGAACTCTACGATGGGATCAGCAAACAGGTCATCCGGCGCTATGACCGCGTCGAATCGACCGGGTTCTGCAGTATCGACTTCGCATGCTCTTTCGAGTATGGAGGGCTCGCACAGCAGCTTTGGCTCAAGACCCTCAAGTTCTACTGCAAGTCGCATCACTAACAATTCGAGTTTCGCAAGATCCCAGTTCAGTAATCGGGCAATGGGCAACGCAGGTGTGACAAATGCTCGATTCGGGACGAATGCGTCGGTAGTTTCGGGCACACGACTTGGTGGGCCTTTGAACGCGCATATGGGGTCGACGTCGTTTGGCAACCGCGGAACGTTTGGAAGCTCTCGATTTGGGAATACCGGCTTCTCAAATGGACGCGGATTCGACCGTGGATTCGGACGCGGGTTTGACCGAGGATTTGGATTCCGTCGTGGATTCGGGTGCTGGGGTTGCGGTTTTGGTTTTGGCTGGGGCTGGGGACTAGGTTGGGGCTGGAATCCGTGGTGGGGCTGGGGATCACCGTGGTGGGGTTGGAGCCCTGGTTGGGCGTGGGGCTATCCGGCCTACCCGTACTGGGGAATAGGCTATGACTCGCCAGGGTACGACTCCGGCTCTTACAGTTCGGACATGCCGTATGACAACACATCCGGGTACAACGCGAACAATAATGCGGACACCTACCAGACACCGCCGGCAGATCGGGATTATCAGGGCTACGAAAATACCAACCCTGTAACCGGCAATGTGGCGGCTACAACGCCAACCGTGTTGATTTATCTCAACGACGGAACCACGTACGCGGCGACGGATTACTGGCTAGCGGACGGCAAGCTGCACTACTACGTGAACTACGGCGGCGAAAATAGCGTGGACATGAGCCAGGTGGACTTGCAGCGGACGGTGAACGAAAACTCAAAACGCGGCGTGCGGTTTTCGCTAAAGCCGAACCGGGATAGTTCAGATACGGCCCCGTCTTCAAACGAGTACAGACCACGCTACGACAACAAGCATCGCCGCCCAAACGATCCGCCTAACAGCACAACGTCAAACCAGAACGACAACCAGAAAGCTCCGGCGCCGGCTACGAATCCGGCTCCCACGCCTCAGCCGGAACCACGAATGGAGAGTACTTCTCAAACATCGCTCTCTCATTCATAGCTTTAACATTTCGACAAAATGAAAGGGCCTCGCCATCGAAAGATGCGAGGTCCTTTTTTATTACCGCTGGATTATTGTGCTGATCAGAATGCGTATCGATCGAAGGATTCCTCGACAATGCTGACGTGCTTCAAACCAACCAAAGTGCCATACACGTGCCAGAAATCGCCTTCGGGACGTGTGAATTCAACCCCAACTTTATTCTTACTCCAGAGATTTCTGCCAACGAACACCACGCGGCACTCCCGCTCTTCTTCGGTGACAGAATTCACCAGCAAAAGTGTTTGGCCGGCTTTAACTCTTACGCCCAACGACAGCAGGCCTCCGTGCACACTTACAGCTTTAGTCTCGGTGTCATGCCTGAAAGGCCGGTTATCAGCAGTACGCCCATACACTCGAACCGGAATCGCTAGAGGTAAACGCTTGCTGCGTCGGTGCCCCCCAAGGGACGGCGCCATTCGCTTCTCCTTTGCCTAACGTTGGATTGCCCGTTTGGAAAATAATGCCGCGCGTCGCATTCGGCAATAGTACTTTTTCAGGAATGCAGTAACCTGACTAAGGTATCGGCAGTCTTATCGTTCTCGACGAAATCTAGAGGATAGAGGCTGACTTAAGCGAATGGGTCATAATCCCGCGATCTTAATCCTGGCTCTTCAAGCCACGAAGAAGGTATCCCACTGGATTTTTCATCTTGGTGCGCTCGGATTGATCCCACTTGGATTGTTGGACGCGTCGGTGATTCCACTGCCCGGCAGCATGGACGTTCTCACCATTGTGTTGGCCGCCAAGCAGCCGGACTGGTGGATCTACTACGCAATCGTAGCCACGATCGGGTCGGTGTTTGGAAATTTTTTGACCTACCGGCTGGCGCGCAAGGGAGGGAAGGCGACGCTGGAGAAGAGATTGTCGCATAAGAACATGGAGAAAGTGACAGCGACGTTTGCGCGCTGGGGATTTTTCGCGGTCGCAATACCTGCACTCCTGCCGCCGCCTATGCCGATGATTCCTTTTGTGATGGCGGCAGGCGCTACAAAATATTCATTGAAGAAATTTATCGCGGCGCTGACTTTGGGACGAATTGTAAGGTACAGCATATTGGCTCTCCTGGCTGCGCATTACGGCCACCAAATCATTTCCTTCATTCATGTACATGGGCATCCGGCGGTCCTGTCGGTCGTTGGAGTTGTGGCAGCGGTGGTTGTGGTTTTTCTGGTATGGCGTTATGGCAAGAAGAATAAATCGGCGGGTTCTCGCAAGCGTCAGGCGATAAAGAGCAAAGCATAAAGAAATTCCGCTCTGATTTTCCTATCACCGCGGAATATTGGCTGCAGTGCCCGATTTCGCTTACAGCCTCGGCAGGCCAGCAATACAGACATTGCAGTATGTGGCGTGAGAAACAGCCGATTTATAGTTCCATGCCTAGATCGGTCCAGGAATGAGGGCCTCTTTAATTTTTATCGACTGAGAGCCTTGGGAGGAACCTTGAAACCAAGCCATAGTCGGAATCGCCGAAGTTTGTTGAAAAGCTTTGCCGCCATGACGACGATGGGTGCATTTCTGTTTCTTGTTGCGGCACCCGCGGCTCATGCCGACGAAAGGGAGAAGTGCCGCCAGCGGATAGAGAAGGCGGAGGCAAGACTAAATTACGCCATCACCAAGCACGGCGAGACGAGCAAGGAAGCCCGCGAACGTTGGCATGAGCTTCGCGCCGAGCGCGAACACTGCTGGGCTAGCCATCATCAATGGTGGAGTGGCCGGGACCGAAGATGGCACACTGAGCCAGACTGGGACCGCGATGATCGCTGGCCTGAAGAACATGAACACGAGCACTAACAAGATTCTTCAAGTTTAGCTTTAATCGTCTTCGGAGACTCGCCCGCGGGCTCTGGACATGCTAAGTCTGGAGTCCGCATTTTATTCGCTATTTCTCCTCACTGAGTTGCTCGCGTTGACACTGCACAACTCGCGTGTTAGTTTCGCGAGCCATGACGCAACCAAACCGGTCCGCGGCTAACAAAAAACGAATCGCGATTATTCCGGGTGATGGCATCGGCAAAGAAGTGATTCCTGCCGCGGTTCAAGTGCTGAAATCCGCGGCGGGTGCCGGCGGCCGCGAGGTCGCGCTTACGGAATTTGACTGGGGAGCGGATCGTTACCTTCGCGAGGGGACAACGTTACCTTCCGACGCAGTGGAAATGTTCCACCGCGAGTTTGACGCCATTTTGCTTGGCGCCATGGGCGATCCGCGCGTTCCCACAAACGTCCACGCCGCCGATATTCTTTTGGGCTTGCGATTCAAGCTTGATCTCTACGTGAATGCGCGCCCCTGCGTTCTTTTTGACAAGCGTTTTACGCCACTGAAGGATCGATCGGAGAAAGACATTCATTTCATCGTTTTTCGCGAGAATACCGAGGGGCTTTACGTTGGGATGGGCGGAAATTTCAAGAAGGGAACCGCAGACGAAGTGGCGGTGCAGGAGGATCTGAATACGCGCAAGGGAGTGGAACGGATTATCCGCTATGCCTTCGAATGGGCCAAGGCGCACAAACTTAAGCGCGTATGTATGAGCGATAAATCAAACGCGATGACGTTTGCGCACGATCTTTGGCAGCGCGTGTTCAAGCAAGTAAAAGCGGAGTACCCCGAAATCGAAGCCAGTCACCAATACATTGACAATCTGTTGATGCAGATGGTGCGCGACCCATCGCAATTTGATGTGATCGTGACGGGTAATTTGTTTGGAGATATCGCCAGCGACCTGGGGGCCCAACTTGCAGGGGGTCTGGGGCTGGCGCCATCTGGCAACATTCATCCGGAGCAGGTTTCACTGTTTGAGCCAGTTCACGGTTCGGCGCCGGCTATTGCCGGGAAGAACATCGCAAATCCGATGGGCGCGATCTTGGCAGCTGGGATGATGTTCGAGTATTTGGGCTGGAAGCGCGAGTCTGAAATGATCGAAGCTGCAGTGCGCGCCGCCTTGCGGGAAGGGAAGACGCCGGCGGAGCTGGGTGGTTCGATGGGCACGCGCGAGATCGGCGAGTGGCTGGCCAATTCTATTGTGAAAGCGGGAGCGGGTTAAACACTTCAACGCTTACTTCAAGTGCACTCCGGCCACTTCTTTGGATTCAATTCGTATCACCCGGACGTCAACTTTCTCTTCATCTGTCGGCATGTCGACATCTCAATCTCAGTAATTTCCCCGGATACCTAAACTTGAAAGTGAGGCAGTGAAGGTAGAACTTTAATTCTGCTTGATTGCAGGCGGAGCTTGCGTGATGCTGCCCGCGCTCAGATCAGTCTTGAGCGTGATTTTTTGCTTGGGTAGAAGCTTCACGTCCGTATTGAATTCCTGATACCCCGCTAGGGCAATTTTGATGTGATGATCTCCGGCACTGACGAGCATTCCCCGTCCTATTCCGTTGAACTGCTTGACGTACCCGGCAAAATCACCGTCGACAAAAACAGCGGCCCGCTCCGGAGTGACCTTAAGCTTTATTTCCGAGGTTACGGTCGCGAACTGAGCCTTGGGGTCTTTGTTGAGTCTCACCGTGATGATTAGTTTTTTGCCGGGCTCCACAACGTAGGTTTGCGCGCCGTCGAGATAGCCCGTTTGGCGGAAGGAGATTTCGTGCTGGCCGGGGAGCAGCATGACCTTCTTGTCATCACGTAACTCGGAGACATAGCCTACGTACTGGCCGTCGATCCATACGCCGGCGGTCTTTTCAGGCTTTTCGGTGCCGACGAATTGGACCTCGCCTAGAACTTGATTCGGTGTCTGGGGTTTTTGATTCTGCGCGGCGTTGGCCAGGGTAGCACTCGCTAAGGCGAAAACGACCAGCGCAATAAAAACGAGCAGCCTCTCATTAACTTTCATGGCGACTCCTGTGATCAAAACAAATCGCAAGCAGCATTCTAACCAGATTCCTGTTGCGACGGCGCTGTAATTTCTAACAAAACTTATTGGCTGGATGTTTGAGATTCGGGTCCAATTTCAACTGTCTCGCGAGTTGTCGGCGGTACGACCGGTAAAAACCCAGAAAGCACTTGACGTTACATCCTCCGAAATGTAGGTTCTGCCTACTACGAAACTTCGGAGGCCAGCTTGATTGGACGCGGTATCCCGTCTTTCATACTTGTCTTGTTGACGCTTTTACCTGTAGCTCGTGTTTGGACACGCACCCGCTCCGATGCCACGGCGGAATTCAATGTAAAGGAACACTATACGAAGTACGAGTTCCGGATCCCGATGCGTGACGGGAAGCTGCTGTTCACTGCCGTCTACGTGCCTAAGGATTCTTCGCGCAGTTATCCGTTCATGATCAATCGGACGCCGTACAGCGTGGCTCCCTATGGTGTCGATCAATATCGAAAGACGCTCGGACCCTCCGACGAGTTTCAACGCGCCGGCTACATTTTCGTTTTTCAAGACGTGCGTGGCCGAAACATGTCTGAAGGGACTTTTGTGGAGATGCGGCCGCACATCGATAATAAAAAATCGAAAGACGACGTGGACGACAGTAGCGATATGTATGACACGGTCGAGTGGCTGCTGAAAAACGTGCCGAACAACAATGGGAAGGTTGGGATTTGGGGGATTTCCTACCCGGGATTTTATACTTCTGCAAGCGTCATCGATTCACATCCTGCGATTAAAGCCGCTTCGCCGGAAGCGCCCATGACGGATTTGTTTATGGGAGACGATGCGTACCACGGCGGTGCTTTTATGCTAGCCGCTAATTTCGGTTTTTACACCTTCTTCAGGCCGCAAGCGGGCCCGACAGTTCCGCCAAAGAACTTTCGCGGGTTCGATTACGGCACGGCGGACGGGTACGATTTTTTTCTTCGGATGGGTGCGCTATCCGATGCCAAGGCCGCCTACTTCAAGGATCCCAACTGGCTTTGGGATGACCAGGTAGCTCACGATACCTACGATGACTATTGGAAGGCTCGTAATCTTGCGCCGCACATGAAAAACATTCACTGCGCGGTACTCACGGTGGGAGGCTGGTTTGACGCCGAGGATTTGCAAGGGCCGTTCTCGACTCACGCCGCGATTGGCCGCAATAATCCGGACATATTCAATGGACTCGTGGTGGGGCCTTGGGTTCATGGCGGCTGGGCGCGTTATGACGGAAACCACCTAGGAAGCGTAAGTTTTTCTTCAAATACAGGCCAGTATTTTCGCAGCCAAATTTTGTTTCCATTCTTCGAGCAATACTTGAAGGGCGGAGGCGATGCAAAATTGCCTGCTGCCTATGTTTTTGAAACAGGAACGAACACCTGGCGTGAATACTCGAGCTGGCCTCCGGCGCACGTAGAGTCGAAGACTTTGTACTTCCGCGCGAACGGTGAGCTTTCATTCGAGAGGCCAGGCGAAGCGGCGGGCACAGCCGATGAATACATCAGCGACCCGAACAAACCGGTACCGTTTGTGGGTTACCCCTCAACTTCCGTTCCGCAGGAATATATGGTGGCGGATCAGCGGTTCGCTTCGAGCAGGCCCGATGTGCTGGTATATCGGACGGAGCCACTCGAACATGACGTGACCATTGTTGGGCCGCTATCACCGAAGCTGTTTGTATCTACTAGCGGTACGGATTCGGACTGGATCGTGAAACTGATTGACGTCTATCCCGAAGACTATCCGGAGGACGCGCCTTCCAGCACAGTAGCTCTCATGGACGTGCCTGCTCCGAGCGTCAAAATGCCGGGATACGAGCAACTTGTCCGCGGGGAGCCCATGCGCGGGAAATTTCGCAAGAGTTTCGAACGTCCGGAGGCTTTCACCCCGGGGAAGGTGGAAGAAGTCGAGTTTACGATGCCGGACGTGAATCATACGTTCCGTCGTGGCCATCGGATTATGGTGCAGGTGCAAAGTTCCTGGTTCCCGCTGATCGATCGGAACCCGCAAGTTTTTGAAAACATTCCGGACGCGAAGCCCGCTGATTTTCAGAAAGCTACCGAGCGAGTGTATCGCAGTGGCGTGCAGGCTTCTGGAATTGAAATTCACGTATTGCCTTAGCTTGTTGGGAAAGAAGTGCGGGCCTTAATACTTTTGTTCTAATGCCGGCAAGACCACGTATGTATGTTGTCCGAACAATTCTCTGTGGTTGAAGCGATACTTTAGAACCGGGACTGGACGGCCCGCTCTTTTTCACCTGAAATAATTCGCTTACGAATCCATAAATTCTAAACTATTAGTGTAACTGTCGGCGCGGCGACGCAGAAGTCAGTTGTAAATCACACGACGCTCGGCAGGCTTAATCATGCGAGCGAGCAGCATGCCGGTAAGAAATCCCCCGACGTGAGCCCACCATGCAACTCCGCCTAAAGCCGCCGCGCGTGGATCGTTCAACGAGCCTATCCCGCTCATGAATTGCACCAAAAACCACAAACCAATAAATACCAGCGCCGGAATTTGCCAAGTGAACCAGATTATGAACAAGGGGATGAGAGTCAGAATGCGAGAAGAAGGGAAGAAGACGATGTACGCGCCGAGAACGCCGGAAATCGCGCCGCTTGCACCGATGGATGGCAGGTGCGAGCCCCAGGAGAAAATGGCCTGCATCAAGCCGGAGGAAATGCCACAAACAAGATAGAAGGCCAAATATCCGAGCGAGCCGAGCCGCTCTTCCACGTTGGCGCCAAAAATCCACAGGAACCACATGTTCCCGATGATGTGTAGCCAACCTCCGTGCAGAAACATGCAAGTAAAGAGAGGAATCAGAGCGTCGGCTAGGCTGTAGTGCTGACCTGCAAGCGCAAGTTGGATTTTCGCCGGGACTAATCCGTAGATGCGAACGAATGCTTCGGCCTGAGCGGGAGGCAAGGATACCTGGTGAAGAAACACTACGACGTTGACAGCGATCAGAAGCAACGTCACTACCGGGACCGAGCGGCGTGGCGTCATGTCTCGAAGAGGTATCATGTGTTCAGTTCCACCGGTCGATTCGGGATCTAATGCATTACCTTAACAGCTTGATTGTCACAAAGTGCGCTGAACTTCGCTCAGCACTGTAGCCCAGAGTCCGGAGTTTTAAAATGAAAGAAGTGGTCCGGAGGCGCGGTCGTTTAGCAATTGCGCAGGCTGCGTCGCTATGATAAACATTTTTGTTTTACATGCGTGCAGAAGCCACCAGTGAGCGCTTTGCGTCGAACCGAACCGCGCGCCCCGGGGCTGCCATGGCGCGAATACCGATGCCACTACGCGAATCCGAAGCGATCGTTTTGCAAAGCTATCCGTTGGGCGAGGCTGATCGCCTGGTAAGTTTTCTTTCGCGCAGCATTGGGCGCGTGCGCGGAGTCGCGTCGGGCGCGCGTAGAACGAAGAGCCGGTTTGGTTCTACGCTGGAGCGACTATCGCACGTGCGTATTTGGTTTTTCGAAAAGGAAACGCGCGAGTTGGTTCGCATCAGCCAAACGGAGCTGATCGAATCGTTTCTTGACGCTTTCCGGGATTACGCGTCGGGCATCGGGCTGGCGATCATTAGCGAGGTTACCGAAGCGGTGCTTCCGGACCGCGAAGCGTCGGATGCAAACTTTCGCCTTTTGCTGCTGACGGCGCAGGCGGTGAAGCGCACGGGCAAATGGGAAGTGCCACTTGCTTACTTTGCGTTGTGGACGGTTAAGCTGGGAGGCTGGCTTCCGCCGTTAGATGCGTGCTCACGTTGCCGAACGGTGCTGACCGCAAGCGAGCCGGCGTACTTTTCACCAGGCTCTTCAGCGCTGTTATGCGGGAAATGCCGCAAGCCTGGGTTGCGTATGATTCCGGCGCCGGCGCTGGCGGCTGCGCGCAAGATGCTTGCGCAGCGCTTGGACCGGTTGACCGATGCCAGCATTTCCAATGCCGCGGCGCGGGAATTGACCGAAGTTGCGCTCGATGTGATAGAACGACAAATAGATCGCAAGCTGAAATCTCGAGAGCTTCTGGAGCCCACGGCGTGAAGATTCAGGCTGGCAGATTAGCGGAGGACAAAAGTGCGGCAAAATCGAAGATTGAAAGCATGGGTTTGTCTTTTCAGGACCTTCTACTAACACTTGAACATTACTGGACACGTCAGGATTGCATTTTGCAGCAGCCCTACGATGTAGAGGTCGGAGCAGGCACGATGCACCCTGAAACTTTTTTGCGGGTGCTCGGTCCCGAACCGTATCGTGTTGTTTACGCGCAGCCGAGCCGGCGCCCAGCTGATGGGCGGTATGGCGAGAATCCCAATCGGCTTTACAAGCACACGCAGCTTCAAGTGATACTTAAGCCGTCTCCGGCAGACGTACAAGACCTCTATCTTGAAAGCCTGGCTACTGTGGGGATAAATCTCAAAGAACATGACATTCGTTTTGAAGAGGACAATTGGGAATCTCCTACGCTCGGTGCTTGGGGGATGGGTTGGCAGGTTCTTCTGGATGGACTTGAGATCACGCAGTTCACATATTTTCAGCAGAGCGGCGGAATTAATCTTGATCCGGTATCGGTCGAGCTGACATACGGTTTGGATCGCATCGCTGCTTATTTGCAAGGTGTGGACAATGTGTTTGACGTGCGTTGGTCGAGGAATAAGACCTACCGAGAGGTGCGCTTGGCGGAAGAACGGCAGTATTCCTCCTACAGCTTCGATTACGCCGATGCAGTATCCACGCGCAAACAGTTCGAGTTAAATGAAGCGGAAGCTAAGCGAATCCTGGATGCGTGGCCCAAGTCCGAGCGCAAAAATCTCGACAGATTTCCGATCCTAGCGGCTTACGATCTGACGCTGAAGTGTTCGCACCTTTTTAATTTACTTGATGCACGAGGGGCAATCTCGGTGACGGAGCGCGCCGCGATGATCGGTCGCGTGCGTAAATTGGCGGTTCGAGTTGCCGAGCTTTGGCTGCGGCAGCAGTCCGGAAGTGCGCTCGCTCCCGAACAGCCTGGGAGGCGGGCATGAGCTCGCCCCGAAAATTGAAGGCATCAAAACGTCCTGTTGCGAAAACCAGCGGCGACCTGCTTTTTGAAATTGGATGCGAAGAGATTCCTGCGGGAATGATCGCGAAAGCTTCGACCGAGCTTAAAGCGATACTTCAGAAATATTTGGTCTCGCATGGATTGGTGACAGAACAAGCAGCCGGTGGTTCGATTGATACTTTCGGTGCGCCTCGAAGATTAGTAGGCATCGTCAGCAAGATTCGTCTGCGTCAAGAAGATGTTGCACGCGAGGTAACCGGTCCGCCGAAATCGGTTGCCTACGACAATGTCGGCGAGCCGACGCGGGCAGCGATGAGTTTCGCGGAGAAACAGGGAATCCCTGTTTCGAAACTATCCATCGTGAACACGCCTAAAGGCGAATATGTGGCAGCAAAACAAATTGTAATTGGGAAACCTGCAGCGGAGATTCTGGCAACAGTTCTGCCGCAAGCCATTCAAGAGATATCCTGGCCGCGCTCGATGTATTGGACCAGGTCCGACTCGCCTCGATTCATACGACCGATTCGTTGGATCGTGGCCCTGTTAGACGGCAAAGTTATACCGTTTTCATTTGCAGAGATTCAGGCCGGCAACCACACGGAGGGGCATCGCTTTCTCGGGAAGGAGTGTATTCCTCTCACCGGGCCTGATGACTACTATCAAAAGTTAAAGAATAACTTTGTATTGTGCCGACCTGATGTTCGACGAAAAAAGATTGAAGCGGAAGTGCAGTCGCTGACGGTACGGAAGCAATTGCGCGCGCACGCGGATCCGGATCTTCTAAGCCTAGTCACTTACTTGAACGAGTATCCCAGCGTAATCATGGGGGATTTCGATTCATCCTTTTTAGCGCTGCCGGAGGAGATTCTTATAACCGTGATGCGCGGTCATCAGAAGTATTTCGGGCTGGAAACTCGCAATGGAGAACTCGCACCGCATTTTCTGGCTGTAATAAATCTACCAGGCGACAAAAAGGGAATCGTCCGCGTGGGGCACGAGCGAGTGCTGCGCGCGCGTTTCTCGGATGCTCAGTTTTTCTGGGAAACGGACCTAAAGCGCCCGCTCGGAGACTATTTGCCGAAGCTTGCGTCCGTCACCTACGAATCGCGTTTGGGAAGTTACGGAGACAAAGTTGAGAGGATGCGCGTTCTGGCGCGCTGGCTTGCCGAGCAGTGGTTTAGCGGAGGCGTTTCGCAGGCCGATGTGGCGGGATCGGACCGCGCGGCAGAACTTGCAAAATGCGATTTAGTGACAGAAATGGTGCGCGAATTTACCGAACTGCAGGGAATCGTGGGCGGGCTATATGCCCGCGCGCAACAAGAGCCTGAAGAGATCTGGCAAGCCGTTTACGACCATTACAAGCCGCTCGGCATGGACGATGCGTTACCGCGTAACCTGACCGGTTGCGCTGTTTCGCTTGCTGACAAGTTGGATTCGCTAGTGGCCTGTTTTGCGGTAGGTGCGGTTCCCACGGGGTCCAGCGATCCGTTTGCCCTTAGGCGCGCAGCTTTGGGAGTGGCGAAGATTATTCTGGAGAGAAAACTGCCGCTCTCGCTTTCGGCTGCGATTTCTGCGTCGGCGAAAGCTCTGAAAGAACACGCGCCGAAGATCGAGGTGTCAGAAGCGGTGCAGAAACAGGTCCTTGATTTCTTGCTGGACCGGGCTCGCTTTCTGTTGAAAGAGAAGCGGGGATTTGCGTATGACGAAATCAGTGCGGCGTTCGCGGCCAGCGCCGACGACCTGGTAGACGCGGCCGAACGCGTAGTGGCAGTGAAGGCCATTCGCAATACCAAGAATTTCATCCCTCTGGCGGCGTCATTTAAACGCATCCGCAACATTCTTGAAAAATCAGCAGGCGCACTCGACAAAGTACAACTTGAAGTCGACCCTGAGCTTCTCTGGGAGCATGCTGAACGCGAACTCCACGCTGCAGCGCAGAAGATTGGTGCCGAGGCGACACGTCGAAAGAAGGCGGGGAAATATGGAGAGGCGCTTGAGGTAATTTCCGAGCTTCGTCCGTCGGTAGATCAGTTTTTTGACAATGTTCTAGTGATGGTTGAAGACACGCGAGTCCGGAAAAATCGGCTTGCGCTCTTGGGGAGTCTGCTAAAGGAGTTTTCAACAATAGCGGATTTCTCTGAATTGGTTGGCGAAGACTCTAAAGAATCAGTTCAACAAAGACGCGCCGAGAAGTAGCTCAAGATATCGGATGTAAAGTGGAAGTTCAGTTGTTGGCGCGCCGACAAAATTTGCTGGCATTTGTTCACGAGTAACTTGAAGTCACGAGTTTCTAATGGCACGGCTGAATCGTCTTATCGGAACTGCAAATTTGAGGTGAATATGAAATTCGTCTATTTCTTCGGAGCCGGAAAAGCGGATGGCGACGGCGAGATGAAAGAGTTGTTGGGCGGCAAGGGCGCCGGCTTGGCCGAGATGACTCGCATCGGCCTCCCCGTTCCCGCGGGCTTTACCATCACCACCGAAACGTGCGACTACTATTTCAAGCACAATCGCAAGTTCCCAAAAGACCTGCGAGAGGAAGTAGAGAAAAACCTCCAGCGCCTTGAGAAGCTCACACGGAAGAGATTAGGAGACGCGAAAGATCCCCTGCTGGTGAGCGTACGCTCCGGGTCGGCGCGCTCGATGCCAGGGATGATGGAGACAATTTTGAATCTTGGATTGAATGAAGCGTCGGTAGCGGGCCTCGCGCGCGCTACGCAGAATGAGCGCTTCGCCTTCGATGCCTACCGGCGGTTTGTGCAGATGTATTCGAGCGTCGTAATTGGCTTGCCGAAGGACGAATTCGAGGCGCGGCTTCGAGACTTAAAGAAAAGACTTGGCGTGAAAGAAGATACGGAAGTTAGCGCCCGCGGTTGGCGCGAACTAATCGGTGAATACAAAGGATACTTTCAAGAAAAGACGGCGAAGCCTTTCCCTGAAGATCCGCACGAGCAGCTGTGGGGAGCTATCGGCGCCGTGTTTGAGTCTTGGATGGGAGAAAAGGCGCAGACTTACCGGCGCGTCGAAAAGATCACAGGCCTTCTCGGTACGGCGGTGAACGTGGTGCAAATGGTGTACGGAAATACAGGCGACGATTCCGGCACGGGAGTCTGCTTCACGCGTGATCCTTCCACCGGCGAGAAAACGTTCTTCGGGGATTTTCTGTTGAACGCGCAGGGAGAAGACGTGGTAGCAGGGATTCGCACGCCAATGCATTTGAGCGAACTTTCGAAACGAATGCCGAAAGTTTACAAACAACTTGAACGTGTCCGTCAGACACTCGAGAAACATTATCGCGATATGCAGGACCTGGAATTTACGGTCGAGAACGGCACTCTTTACATGTTGCAGACGCGCACCGGAAAGCGCACACCTTCGGCGGCGTTTCGAATCGCTGTGGACATGGTTGACGAAGGGCTCATTAGAATTGAAGAAGCACTTGAAAGAATTAAGGCTGACGACGTGGAGCGCCTTTTCTATCCGGTGATTGATCCGCGTTTGAATCGTACTGAGTTAGCTTCCCGCAAGGTCGTTCAAGGCATTAATGCTGTTCCTGGCGCCGCTGTGGGCAAGGCGGTGTTTACGGCGGAGGACGCTGAGGTTTGGGCGGCGCGTGGCGAAAGGGTTGTGCTCATTAGACACGAGACAAGTCCAGAAGACGTCGGCGGCATGAGCGTGGCGCAAGGCATTTTGACCGCAACGGGAGGCAAAACAAGCCATGCCGCAGTTGTAGCCCGCGGGTGGGGGAAATGCTGCATCGTGGGCGCGGAACAACTCGACATTGATCTGAAGAAAAAGACCATGAGCTCAAACGGCCACACGGTGCGCGAGGGCGAATGGATGACGCTAGATGGGAGCGATGGAATCGTCTATACCGGACAAATCGACCTCGTTCGGCCCGAACCGCCGAAAGCCTTCTATACATTGCTGAAGTGGGCGGACAAGGTGCGCAAACTTGGAGTTCGTACCAACGCTGACACGCCGCAAGACGCTCGCGTGGCTCGCGAAATGGGCGCAGAAGGAATTGGCTTGGTCCGCACGGAACATATGTTCTTCAAGGATTTCGAACATCCGGAGAAAAGCGGCGAACGGCAGCAAGCAATTCAAGAAATGATTTTGGCCGACACGCCCGATGCACGCCGGACAGCGCTGGCTAAATTGCTGCCTTTCCAGCGGCGTGACTTTATCGGCATATTTGAGGCGATGAACGGGCTACCGGTGACGATTCGGTTGATCGACCCGCCGCTTCATGAATTCGTGCCGCACGATCCTGCAAAGCAGGCGGAACTGGGAAGGAAGCTCGGCATATCGCCCGAGGCAGTTGCGCGGCGCGTGGACCAACTACACGAAGCGAACCCAATGCTCGGTCATCGCGGTTGCAGGCTTTGCATTACATACCCCGAGATTTTGGAGATGCAGATTCGTGCGATCATTGAAGCGGCGATCGATTGCCAGAAACGTAAGATAATAGTGATACCTGAGATCATGCATCCCC
>Ga0073928_10005470_pt1 | contig 17796 bp, 19 predicted proteins | sample PaiPotPPA55metaG_FD_76969 | JGI IMG/M metagenome (GOLD analysis project Ga0073928, IMG submission 76969) | Iron sulfur acid spring bacterial and archeal communities from Banff, Canada, to study Microbial Dark Matter (Phase II) - Paint Pots PPA... ... | reverse complement strand
TTTGATGGCCCTTTGCAGATATTGTTATATGATATAATTATCATGGCAAGTAGGCGCGGCCACCTCCGCGAGCGACCAAGTTCAGCCTATAATAATCAAGGGAGCAAGTGTTGCGGACAAAAGTGGCAATCATTGGCGCGGGGCCGGCGGGATTGTTGCTGGGGCAACTGCTTCACGCCTACGGAATCGACAACATTATTCTGGAGCGCAGGGACCGCGGCTATGTGCTGGCGCGGATTCGCGCCGGCGTGCTCGAACAGGGCACGGTCGACCTGCTGGACCAGGTCGGCGTCGCCGCACGGCTGCACCGCGAGGGCCTGATCCACGAGGGCATCGAGCTTGCCTTCGCAGGCAGCCGCCATCGCATCGACCTGAAGGAGCCCACCGGCAAGACCGTCACGATCTATGGACAGACGGAAGTCACCCGCGACCTGATGGAGGCCCGCGACAAGGCTGGACTCGTCACCGTTTACGAGGCCGCCGACGTCCAGCCGCTTGATTTCGACACCGATCGTCCCCGCGTCAGTTACGCCAAGGACGGCACGACCCACAATATCGAATGCGATTTCATCGCTGGCTGCGACGGCTCTCATGGCGTCAGCCGCGCCAGCGTCAATCCGTCGGCGATCCAGACGTTTGAGCGGGTCTATCCGTTCGGCTGGCTCGGGATTTTGTCGGAAACCCCGCCGGTCAGCCCGGAGCTGATCTATTCCAACCATGCGAGGGGATTTGCGCTTTGCACCATGCGCTCGATGCGCCGCAGCCGCTACTACGTGCAATGCAGTCTCGACGATCACATCGATCAATGGCCGGATGACCGGTTCTGGGATGAACTGAAGCTAAGACTGGATCAGGAGGCGGCGGACAAACTCGTCACCGGTCCGTCGATCGAAAAGAGCATCGCGCCCTTGCGCAGTTTCGTCGCCGAGCCGATGCGGTTCGGACGAATGTTTCTGGCCGGCGACGCCGCCCACATCGTGCCGCCGACGGGAGCCAAGGGGTTGAACCTCGCAGCCAGCGACGTGCATTATCTTTCGCAGGGCTTGCGCGAATTTTACGACGAGAAATCCTCCGCCGCGATTGACGGTTACTCGGAAAAGGCGCTGGCGCGGGTCTGGAAGGCGGTTCGTTTTTCGTGGTGGATGACCTCGATGCTGCACCGCTTTCCCGACACCGAGGGTTTTGGCGCGAAAATCCAGTTGGCCGAGTTGAATTACCTCGTCAACTCGAAAGCGGCGGCGGCGGCGCTGTCGGAAAATTACGTCGGCCTGCCGTATTAGGGCGTGAACCGATTAGGTTGAATCGGCCTCGGCGGGTTTTTTTACCTCTTCCCTTGTGGGAGAGGGAGCGCACCTCCGTTGCCGTTGCAGATCAAACTAAGCGCATCACACTTTAGGGCGCGCGTTCCGGACTCACGTCCGACGTCGCGCGCAGCTGCCCTATTCGATCACCTCATCGGCGCGCAACAGCAGCGATGACGGCACGTTCAAGCCCAGCGCCTTGGCGGCGGAGAGATTGAGAACGGTCGAGAACTTCGTCGCCCGCTCGACCGGCAAGTCGGCCGGCTTGGCGCCCCTTAAAATCTTGTCCACATAGGTCGCCGCACGCCGGAACATGTCGGGAAAATCCACGCCATAGGACAGCAGTCCGCCGGCGGCCGCATAATCCAGAAAGCCGCAGGAATACAGACCATGCTTCAAGGCAAGCGCGGCCACCACCCTGGCGTTGGCGAGCAGCATTGCATCGTCGAGCACCACGAGCGCACGAACGCGCCTTGCCGTCATGGCCGCAAAGGCGCCTTCGAAGTCGCCTGGTTCGCGCGCGTCGAATTGATGCAGTTCGAGCTTAAGCGACTTCGCCACCTGGGCAACCTGAGGCAGCACCGGCAGGTTCATCTGGTTGGCAGGGTTGAGCAGCACCCCAACGTCCATCAGGTCCGGCGCCATCTCCTTGAGAAGCTCGAGACGTTTCGCAGCCAACTCCGGCTGGAAAAACGACAGCCCGGTAATATTTCCGCCCGGTCGTGCAAGGCTCGCCACCAGACCCGACCCTACCGAATCACCGACCGTGGCCATCACAATCGGAATTGTCGAAGTGGCCTGCTTGGCCGCCGTGATTCCCGGCGTCCCATGGGCGACGATCACATCAACGTGGAGATTGATCAGTTCCGCCAGCAGCGCCGGAAGTCGTTCATAGTGGCTATCCGCCCAGCGGTACTCAACGACGATATCTTTCCCTTCCTGATAGCCCAAATCGCGCAAGCCGGCGCGAAACGCCTCGGTGCGTTTTGGCAAACTGTCAGCGGACGGCAAACCCAGAAATCCGACCCTGAAGACCTTGGCCGGTACCAGCTGAGCACGCGCCGAAAGCGGCCAGCCAGCCGCCGCACCGCCGAAAATCGTGATGAACTCGCGGCGCCGCATCGGCCCTTCCAAAAACTTGCTTTGTGCAATACCCACAACCTAGCACATCGTACCCGGCCAGCTAGCAAAATGACGCCCAGCAGGCATTGCAGGCATCAAGCCTGACCTCTCGGATGGGCCATTTCGTTCGATTCTGACATATCCGCCGCATGATCCGGTCGGGAAGTACTCGAGCCGAAATCTGTTTTAAACTTTGTAAGCGGTGCATTTGGCGCAACGATCGCGTTGAATGATGCGCGTGTCGCCCGGACGCGAGCTCTTCATATGACCGGCAATCCTGACGTCCCCGAAGGTTTCGAACCTCACTTCCGCAAGAGCCCCCTCACCGATCCCTGGGAGCCGCTCTATTCGAAGAAGACCGACCGGGCGATGATCCTGGGATTGCGGCTCGCCAAGCCGCACACCAATGCGCGCGGGCTCATTCACGGCGGGCTGATCGCAACCCTTGCCGACAACGCGATGGGCTATAGCTGCGCGCACGCGATGGACTGGTCAGCTTCGCTGGTGACCGTCAGCCTCGCGGTCGATTTCATCGGCAGCGCGCAGGTCGGACAATGGCTCGCGGTGGAGAGCGAGGTGATCAAGACCGGCAGGACGATTTGTTTCGCGCAAAGCCTGATCAAGGCCGACGATGCCGTGATAGCGCGGGCGAATGGGACGTTCCGGGTGGTGAAGAAACAGGATTAGCTGTCGTTCCGGGGCGGCGCGCCCAGCGCCGAACCCGGAATCTCCGGATTCCCCGATGTGCAATTGCGCATCTGATATCCACGCGAAGACGCCTGTCCGGGAATGACTTACCCGAAATGCCAGTCGCTGATCTCGACCACGAGATCGATGAAGGTGCGCACCTTCGCCGACAACAGCCGCGATGTCGGATAGACGATGTGGATCGGCAGCGCCGGCGGCTCGAACTTCGCCAGCACGATTTTCAGCCGGCCGTCTTTGATCGCATCCGCCGCCTGATAGGCCAATACCCGCGTCAGCCCGCCACCCTGCGCGGCATATTGGATCGCGGCATCCGCGCTGTTGGTGGTAAAGCGCGGCGTCGGCGCGATCCGCACCTCGCGGCCGTCCTTGACGAAGCGCCAGTCGGGTGGCGCGGTCGCCGCGCCGAACTGGATGGTCTGGTGGGATGCGATGGCCTCGGGCAACCTCGGCTCGCCACGGGCTTTGAGATAGCGGGGAGAGGCGACCACAATGCGCCGCATCTCGCCGACATGGCGCGCCACCAGGCTGGAATCGGCGAGGTGGCCGATCCTGACCGCGAGGTCGACACCATCTTCCACCAGGTTGATCATGCGGTCCGACAGCCGCAGATCGCTGGAAACCTCGGGATAGCGCTTCAAATATTCCGACATGACCGGGCTGACGTGGAGGCGGCCGAATCCGATCGGCGCCGAGACCACCAGCCGCCCGCTCGGCCGCGAGCGTTCGTCCTGCACGGATCCCTCGGCTTCGTCGACGTCGGCGAGGATTGCTCTGGCCCGCTCCAGATAGCGCGCGCCGACATCGGTCAACGCCACCGACCGCGTGGTCCGCTGCAGCAGGCGCGCGCCGAGGCGCTCCTCCAGCGCCGCGATCAGCCGCGTCACGCCCGACGGCGATAGTCCGAGCTTGCGCGCCGCCGGCGCAAACCCCTGGAGGTCCGCGACCGCGACAAAGGCCTGCATGGCGTCGATGCGATCCATGGCATTATTTCATATACTGCAATTATCAAGAGTCAATCTAGCAGATTGTTTAAATTTGGAGGAGGTCCACTTTTAACAGTGAGAGGATGGGTCGCCGCCCAAAGATTTAAGACAACGTCCCGGAGATTTCCGATGTCAGATCTTCACAGCTATTCCAGCGACGTCGCGTTCACCCCGGCGGTGAAGGCCGTTCAGACCCGCAAGGGGTCGCGCGAGGCCTATGCCGATGCCGAGGCGCGCGGCGGCTGGCGCACCGGGATCGACGAGAACCTTGCGGGGTTTCTGGCGCAGGCCAACAGCCTGTATTTCGCGACCGCCTCCGCCGAAGGCCAGCCCTATATCCAGCATCGCGGCGGACCGAAGGGCTTCATCAGGGTGCTGGACGAGAACACGCTGGCGTTCGCCGATTACGGCGGCAACCGGCAATATATCACCCAAGGCAACCTCTCGGAAAACCCGAAAGCGTATATCTTCGTGATGGACTATGCCCATCGCCGCCGGGTCAAGATCTGGGGCAACGCGCGCGTGGTCGATGACGATCCCGCGCTTTTGCAATCGCTGATGCCGCAGGGCTACAAGGCCCGCCCCGAGCAGGTGATCCTGTTCAGGATTGCCGCGTGGGATACCAACTGCCCGCAGCATATTCCGCAGAAATTCGACGCAGCCGATGTGGCAGCAGCCCTGGCCTCACGCGACGCGCGCATCGCCGGACTGGAGGCGGAACTGGCAGCGTTGAGGGCTGCGGTCGCTCCGGCGCGCATTGACGGACGATGATCTTGAATCGAACAGCGCACAGCTTCACCTCTCCCCGCTTGCGGGCAGAGGTGGAAGCGCAAACAGGAATTCACGCGGCTTGTCGCAGCGGCGCCCAGGCGAAGTCCGGATAGTATTGCAGCATCATCCGGTCGACATAGGCGGTGAGATTTCCGAATTGTTCGGTTCGCTCCCGCAGTTGTGAGGTGAAGAACGGCGTCAGGATGCCGGCAAGCGCACCGAATGCGGTGGCGTCTGTGCCGCACGGCGCATCTCCCATCAAAAATGGCTTGTCCCCGAGTTGCACCGACAGCGCAAACAACGAGCGAACCGCAAGGTCGACGTCCTCGTCCGGGGCGTGGCGCCCAAGCCCGCTCAGGAGGTAGTTCTCCGCAACGCGGAATTGCGCGTCCTCGCGCAGTTTTTCGCGCAAATGCTCGGGCGCTCCGTCGAAGAAATGCGTCGGTCCTTTCGCAAAATTCTCCGGATCGACCCAGCGCGCCCCGACCAGCGCCCAATAAAGGTGGTGCTCGATCATTCGCTCGAACGCCCAGGCTTGCGCACGCGCCTGCAAACTGAGGGGCGCATCGAAATCGAAGCCATATTTGCCTTCAATGTGCGCGCGGATGAAGGTGGAATCGGCAATGCTTTCGCCATCGTCGTCGATGAAGGGCAGTTGCCCCTTGGGAGAAGCCGTCGGCCTCGCCTTTTCCTTGGCGTAACGAAGGCCCGCCATCTTCAGCTGGACCTCGGTCTTGGTCACAAAAGGGCTGATTTCCGGCAAGCCGAAGCCGGGGCCAAAGCCATAAAGGGTGATCAATTGAGCGCTCCCGATTTCCTGAGCAGGCGTTTCAGACTAGCCATGCCCTGCTGCCACCGTGGTGTCAGCAGCGGCGACATCGTTGCCCAGAGGTCGAGGCCGTAGAGAATGATCATGGACAAAATCCTCTTGGTTGGAGTGTTGTCCCGTTATACTTGCCACCTGCTGCCAACATGCTGTCAGCATCGGATGGCGACCCGCCATAAAGTGACAGAAGAGACGCCCCCATGAGACGCGCCGACCGTCTGTTCCAGATCATTCAGGTGCTCCGGCGCACCCGAAAACCGCTGACGGCGGACGCCATCGCCGCCGAGCTGGAAACCTCGAAGCGGACGATCTACCGCGACATCGCAACCCTGATGGAACAGCGCGTGCCGATCCGCGGCGAGGCCGGCATGGGCTACATTCTGGAGAAGGGATTCGACCTGCCGCCCCTGATGCTTACCCCCGACGAGATCGAGGCGGCCGTGCTCGGCGCGCAATGGGTCGCCGGCCATGCCGATGCCGTCTTGTCCCGCGCCGCCCAGGATCTGATCGCGAAAATCGCCGACACCGTGCCCGAACGCCTGCGGCCCTTTGTGCTTGAGCCCGCCAGCCGCGCCCGCCCGGGCTGGCGCAAGGAGCTCGACCGCATCGACATGGCGCGGACGCGGACGCAGATTCACGAGGGAAAGAAAATCGCACTGCGCTATCGGGACGAACAGGGCCGCGACAGCGAGCGCACGATCTGGCCGATCGCCATCGGCTATCACGAAGCCGTACGGATTCTGGCCGCATGGTGCGAGCTGCGTCGGGATTTTCGCAGTTTTCGAACCGACCGCGTCGTCGACGCCTCCTATCTCGACGAAAAATATCCCGAACGGCGCGACCTGCTCAGGGCGAAATGGCGAAGAAGCCTGGTTTGGGAGCATCCGAGCGATATCTGATGCGCCTAGAGCATGATCCGATTAGGTTGAATCGGATCATGCTCTCATCTCTTTGTTTGAGCATGATCTTTTCGGAAAACCGGTTCCCACTTTTCCGGGATCATGCTCTAGCCAACGCCAACTGGCCGATCACGCCTTTCCGCGCTAAACCCGGAAGCATGGCAGCAGCCGATCCAGCCATCCATGTCGAGAGCCCCTGCCAGGCGTGCGGGGCCTGCTGTTCGTATTCGCAGAACTGGCCGCGGTTCACGACCGAGGACGATGCCGCGCTCGATCTCATTCCGGAAAATCTCGTCAACCAAAGACAATCCGGGATGCGCTGCGACGGCGACCGCTGCTTGGCGCTGTCAGGCCGGATCGGGGTCAAGACCGCGTGCGTGATTTATGCGGTTCGCCCCGAGGTGTGCCGCACCTGCATGCCCGGCGATGTCGAATGCGGCATGGCGCGGCGACGGCATGGGCTGCCGCCGTTGGTTTAAATCTATCCGTCGGCTCCGCGCGAGCCGGACCCATACCGCGTGATCCATCAAAAAGGCGCCCTGCCGGACGCCTTTGATACAATTGAATTCGGTGGTTACGGGGCCCCCCCGTGCGGGTCGCTTTCGCAGGCACGACGGCTATGGCCGATTATGCCGACACAGCCACGGCGAAATCCTCGTCGAGCTCGTCATCGGCCGGCGCGAACGTGGAAAGCGGCTTGGTGGACAGCGTGATCGGCTTGCGGTTGCCGTAGGACGACGACGGCATCGCACGCGCGGCCGGTTCGCGGGACAGCGCGTAAAGGGTAGAGCCGACGCGTCCGCCCAACTGGATCAGTTCGCGTTCGCTGCAGCTTGTGGCGATCGAGAGCGCCAGCGAATGCAGGTGGCTCCTGCGATAGCAGAACAGCGCCAGCATGGCCCGCACCTCGGACGAAACGCCCGCCACGAGCTGCGGCAGGCCGTTTTCGTTGGCGCGGTACATCTCACCGAGCAATTCATCCCGGACCGGGCAGAAATCGTTCTCGAAGGCTTCGCGGCTTGAAAACATTGCAGTTCTCCCTTTCCGCAAGATGCAGTGCAATCCTCTAACGAAAGGTTAACCACGGCACCCGGTAGTCGTACGGATGGCTTGAAGGCGATGGCCTGATCGGGCAGCGCGGCCGTGATTCGGCCTACAGCGCGCTTGCCTGTGCGAGCCCGGCACCGCCAACTCGGTCTGGTTCTTCCAGCTTCCCGAAGGCGGCCCGATCAGCCGTTCGCCGCCATGAATATCGAAAGACCAAAACCGGTCAGGTGATGCAGCGCCTGGTCCACCCCTATCAGCGTCCAGAACCAGGGATGCTGATGCTCCTGCGTCACGCCAAATCGCGCTGCACAAAATCCCTTGGCGCGGTCGACCGTGAGGTGAATGGCAAAATCGATCAGGGCGACAAACCAGAACCTTGGCGCGATGATCAGGATCAGCGCCATTGCAACCGCAAGGTGCACGAGGCAATGGGCCAGCAGCGGCAGCGCCCATCCGGTCCTCTGGTCCTTGCCGATGGCCATCCAGGACGTCTGCAGGACAAAATCGGCGATGACGTGCTTGACGGTAAGCAGCAGCATCCAACCGATCAGCGCGCCTACCGGAACGGACGCGGACATGGGGGGAAACGACAAACTGACGCCCTCGCTGGACTGGAATGGTACGGAAATGAAGGCGTTCGGCGCAACTTCTTCTTAAAGCCGGGAGACAATCGAACCTGCATTGACCTTTTATGACATCTCCCGGTCGAGAATGCACCTGCGCGCAACTCGAAAAATGCCAAGTGTGGCCCAACGGCGCCATGGCTTCGGCCGAGCTCGGCCGGGCTCGGCCGGGCTCGGCCGGCAAGGTAATCGTCGCACCTTATTTGCAATCCGCTGCCGGGCGGCTATCATCGACACACAGGAAAATTATCGTTCTTTTTTAGATATTTACGGTCTCGTTCAGGCCACCCTCGCCCGCATGGCGGCGAAAAGGCCTCGGGTGCGGGTAAGAGCCATGAGTGCTGAAATCCCAACGCCGGCTCCGGACATGCCGCCCACGCGCTTGTGGCTTCTCACAAGCAACAGCAGGCAAATGTTCCTGTTTGCGGTGCTGACATTGATCCTGACGGTCGCAACGGTTTGGGGTGGCCGCATTTGGCTGAGGAACTCCGAAACGCTGACCTTCGCCGTCGGCGACGCCAACGGGCCCGAGGCCCGCTTTGCCGCCAAACTTGCCGCCATGCTCCAGAACACCTCTTCGCGACTGCACCTCAAAATCCTGCCCAACGCGGACAACGCCAAGGCGCTGGCGCTGTTCGATCGCAAAGGGGCCGACCTTGCGGTGCTGCGCACCGACGCCAAGGTTCCGTCCCGCGCCCGGGCGGTGGCGATACTGGAACATGACGTGTTGCTGCTGATAAGTCCCGGCGCCAAGAAGATCAAATCGCTCGCCGAGCTGAAGAAAAAGAAGATCGCGGTGCTCGCCGACGGCGACAGAAATGCCGCGTTCGTCCGCAGTATCCTCGACATTCCCGACAGCCCCGAAGCCAATTCGCGGGTCCAGATGGCACCGCCGAATTCGACGCTCGAAAAACTGTTATCCTCGGGCGGTAATGGCGCCGTGGTCGCGATCGCGCACGCCTCCGCGATCGTCAAGGACAAGAGCTTCGAGCAATACGCCGGGCGCAGCAAATTCACCTTGAACGCGATCGACGAGTCAACGGCGCTTGCCAGAAGAAATCCGGGTATCTCGGAGGAAACGCTGGCAACCGGCATGCTGTCTTCGGCGCCCGCGATTCCCGATGACGATCTCGATACGATCGGACTGCAATGGCTGTTGGTGGCGCAGTCCCGGATGCCGTCGGCAACGGCGGGAGAACTCGCGCGCACGATCTACGAAAACAAGGCCGAACTCGCGCTCGAGAACGGCTTTGCCTCCAGGATCGAACCGGCGGACGTCGAAAAGACTGCCTTCGTGGTCGCCCATCAGGGCGTCGCCGAATATATCAACGACACCGCCAAATCGTTCCTGGAGCGCTACAGCGACCTCTTGTATCTCGGAGCTGGCGCGCTCAGCATCATCGGCTCGATCTTTGTCGGGATCTACGCCAAGGTGACACGGGTTGCGCCGGAGAAGGCCAGCGAACTGGCTACCGCCATTCTCAACATCGGCGAGAGGATCGCCGGTGCCGGCTCGATGGACGTGCTCGACACTCTGCAAGACGAACTCGAAGCCATCCTTCGAGGCGCGGTGGTCGGGCTGCGCGACGGCACCATCTCCAGCGACGGGCTGGATACGTTCAGGCTGGGATATGAATTCGTGCGCGACGAAATCGGCATGCGGCGCGAGAGCCTGAAGCGGCAGGCCGGCCATGACGACAATGTGGTGATCGTCAAAGCGGCGCAAAGCGCTTGAGCGCGGTCCGGGCGCCGGTTCCCGCGGCTGGGACCGGTCCCATTCGAGGGCTCATTCCGCCCCGATGATAACGCTGTTTTCCGCGCCTCGTTGACGGCCTCCTCGCGCGCGGGCACTTTGTCTGACCCGGTCACGCCAGAGACGGCCGGGTCGGGTCTATTCCAGCGACAGGCAGCCACCTCCCGATGTCCAAGCCGCTTGTTTTCCCTGCCCTTGCGCAATTTGCGGCCGCCACGACCGGCCGCAACATGACCAAACCGGCCTATATCGCCGTCACCTCCGGCGTCGCCATGATGGTTCTGCTCACGGTCGATCCCGCCTACGAGACGGCGCATCACGGGGTCGACGCCGTGCTGTGGGCGTGCCTGGCTTTCTTTATGTTTGAATGGGCGGTCAGGCTTCGCCACGCCTTTGCGGCGGATCACGGATGGGCCTACGCGTTATCCTTCCGGGGGCTGGTGGACGCCGTCGCGGCGATCGCCGTGCCGCTCGCCGTGATGCTTGGCGTGAACCCCAAATCCGCATGGCTGTTTGGCGTGTTCTGGATGCTCAAAGTGGTGCCGGGGATTCCCGGTTTGCGACAGTTACGCCGGGTGCTGGTGCTGGAATCCGGGCCGCTGTTGAGCGTGCTGGTGATCTTCCTGATGGTCCTGTTCCTCGCCTCGGTGGCGGAATATTTTCTGGAACGCGACGCCCAGCCGGCCGGCTTCGGCAGCGTGCCCGCGGCCCTGTGGTGGGCGGTCGCGACCCTGACCACAACCGGATATGGCGATGTGGTGCCGATCACCCCCCTCGGCCGGATGGTCGCGGCGGTCGTCATGATCTGCGGCCTTGGCGTGTTCGGGCTCTGGACCGGCATCCTTGCCACCGGCTTTGCGGCCGAGACCCGCCGCGATAATTTCCTGAAAACCTGGGAGTCGGTGAGCAAGGTGCCGTTCTTTGCTGCGCTGGGACCTGCGGCGATCGCCGACGTCACGGGCATGCTGCGCACGATAGACCTGCCGGCGCGCACCATGATCATCCGCAAGGGCAAGGCCGGCGACTGCATGTATTTCATCGCCGCCGGCGAGGTCGAGGTCGATTTGCCGGGCAAGAAGGTGACGCTCGGAGAGGGCGCATTCTTCGGCGAAATGGCGCTGCTCGGCAGCAATCTGCGCTCGGCCAATATCACCACGACTCGGGTGTCGAAGCTATTGGTGCTCGATCTCGTGGATTTCCGCTTGCTGATGGCGCGACATCCCGATCTCGCCGAGACGATCGATGCCGAAGCCAGGCGGCGCGTGCTGGAAAATAAGTAGCGGAGAGAATCATGTCGGAAGCCGCGGCAAGCATGCCGGTGCTCGAACTTGGCGGCGCGCGCGCCACCATCCGGCTCAATCGGCCGAAACATCTGAACCGGCTGCAGCCCGACGATCTCGACGCCCTCCTGAAACTGTTCGACCGGATCGAGGCCGATCCCGCGATCCGGGTGCTGGTGCTCACCGGCACCGGCCGCGCCTTCAGCGCCGGCTACGACCTCAACTCGGTCGCCGAGCGCGCCGTCAGCGCCGTTGAACAGGCAAGCGCCGGATCGGCGTTTGAAGTCGTCGTCAACCGGCTGGAGGATATCGGCGTTCCCAGCATCTGCCGTCTCAATGGCGGCGTCTATGGCGGCTCGACCGATCTGGCGCTGGCCTGCGACTTCCGCATCGGCGTCGATACTTGCGAAATGTTCATGCCGGCGGCCCGCCTCGGGTTGCATTATTACAAGAGCGGCATCGCGCGCTACGTGTCGCGGCTCGGCGTCGACAATGCCAAGAAACTGTTCCTGACCGCCGAAAAGATCGGCGCGGCGGAGATGCTGCGGATCGGCTATCTCACCGCGATGGTGCCAGCCGAGGCGCTCGACGAAGAGGTCGACAGGCTCGCCTCGGCGCTTGCCGGCAATGCACCGGCAGCGATGCGCGGCATGAAGCGGACCATCAACGAGATCGCGCGCGGCAAGCTCGACGAGGAGGCCGCCGACCGCCGCCATCGCGAAAGCATGCGCGGCGCGGAGATCAAGGAAGGCATCAAGGCGTTTTCGGAGAAACGTCCACCGAAGTTTTGACGGGTGTGGCCGGCGCAAGGATTTGCCCCTCATCCTGATGAGCGCGTTCTTACGGGCGTCTCGAAGGATGAATGCCGAAGGTGCATGTGACCATCCTTTGAGACGCGGCTAAAAGGCCGCTCCTCAGGATGAGGGTGGAGTCTCAACCGCTCGCCCTACTCGTCGACAAATGTCGCGGCATCGGCAATGCCGGCGCGCGAGGTCCGGTAGCTGTTGATCCTGTGATCGGAATCCGGAAAACCAAACGATATGCCGCAGACCACCCGCCGGTCGTCGCCGAGCTTGAAATGGCGCCGGATCAAGCCGGACTGACGCGCCAGCGCCGCCTGCGCGATCGTGCCAAGACCGAGCGCCTGCGCAGCCAGCAGGAAATTGCCGACATAGGCTCCGCAGTCGATTGCGCCATAAATGCCCAGCGCTTCATCGGTGTGAATGATGGCGACGTGCGGCGCGCCGAAGAAATTGTAATTCTCAAGCGCCTGCTTCGCATAAGCCGACTTGTCGCCGCGCGCGATGCCGAGCGTGTTGTAAAGCTGGAAGCCGCTTTCCCGGCGGCGCTCCAGATAGACGCCGCGATATTCCCGCGGAAACGGAAAATCGCCATCTTCCGGCGCGCCGGAACTGACCGTGGCATGGATAGCCTTGCGGAAGCGTTCCTTGGCTTGGCCGCCTGCAATCACGATCTGCCATGGCTGGCTGTTGCACCAGGATGCGGTACGCTGCGCGGCCTTCAAGATCCGCTCAATGGTTGCGCGCGGCACCGGGTCGGGGCGGAACGCGCGGCAGGAATAGCGTTCGCCCAGCAATTCCTCGAGCACGGCGATCCGCTGCTCGGTGCTGTGCCCGCCAGCCGGTGGATTAGCGACAATGTCTGGCATGCTCAGCGTCCCCTGGTCGGAATCTTGTTGAACGGCACATCCTTGTCGACCCGGATGTCGCCGGGCAGGCCGAGCACGCGCTCGGCGATGATGTTGCGCATGATCTCGTCGGTGCCGCCTTCGACACGGGTGCCGGGCGCGCGCAACAGCATCGCCTGGAATTTGCCGGCGGCTTCCGCATCCTCCAGCCCGCTCAGCACACCCGCCGCACCCTGCAAATCCAGCGCGAAAGCCGCAATATCCTGGATCATCGATCCCGCCACCAGCTTGCCGATCGAATTCTCCGGTCCCGGGCGTTCGCCTTTCGAGAGCGCGGAGATCGCCCGCATGCTGGTGTATTTGAGCCCGCTGGCGCGCACCGCCCAGTTGGCGAGTTTGGAGCGAACGTTGCGGTCGTCGATCGCAAGCCCATCCTCCAGCATCAGATTGCTGCAGAACTCGAACAGCTCCGGGAAGCCGGTCGCGACCCCCGCGCCGATCGACATGCGCTCGTTCATCAAGGTGGTCAGCGACACGTTCCAGCCGTCATTGACCGCGCCCAACCGCTGGGCGTCGGGTATTTTCACATCGGTGAAATAGACTTCGTTGAAATCGGACTGCCCGTTGGCCTGCTTGATCGGCTTGATTTCGACGCCCGGGCTCTTCATGTCCAGGAAGAACATCGTCAGCCCCTTGTGCTTGGGCACCGCAGGATCGGTGCGCGTCAAAAGGATGCCATAGTCGGAATAATGTGCGCCTGAGGTCCAGATTTTCTGGCCGTTGACGATCCAGTCGTCGCCGCGTTTCTCCGCGCGGGTGCGCAGGCCGGCGACGTCGGATCCGCCGGCAGGTTCGGAGAACAACTGGCACCAGATGTTTTCGCCTGACGCCAAGGGCGGCAGATAACGCCGTTTCTGATGTTCGCTGGCAAACGCCATCATGGTGGGACCACACATGCCGTGGCCGATGATGAACACGTAGCTGAGCTTGCCGAACGGGCCTTCCTCCTGTTGCCAGATCACGCGCTCGATCGGCGTCGCGCCGCGCCCGCCATATTCCTTCGGCCAATGCAGGCAGGCCCAGCCGGCATCGGCCTTCCGCTTCTGCCAGGCTTTTGCCACTTCGAGGATGTTGGCGTCCTTGAGCTGGGCGCGGCCGAGCGAGGACTTCTTCAGCTCCTCCTCATATTGCCTGGGTGCGTTGGCGGCGATCCAGGCTTTTGCCTCGGTGCGGAACGCGGCTTCCTGCGGGGTGTCATCGAAATTCATTATCGTCGTCCCTTGCTCGTCATTCCGGACGATCCGCATCTTGCGGATCGATCCGGAATCCCGAAGTTCTTTACATCGAGATTCCGGGTTCGCGCTTCGCGCGCCCCGGAATGACCCGTGAAACTATGCCGCATTCCTCTTCCGCATCCGCGCGATCAGCGCATCTTCCCAATAGGAGAGAGAGCCGAGCGCCAGCGCCATCGCGTTGGAGCGGCGGTAATACAGATGGCAATCGAACTCCCAGGTGAATCCCATGCCGCCATGGACCTGGATGTTGTTCTTGGCGCAATGCTGGAAGGCCTGGGTCGCGCTGATGCGCGCGGCGGCTGCCGCCTCCGGCAGTTCCGAGGCGTTGGTCGAGAGCGCCCAGGCGCCGTAATAGCAATTCGAGCGCGCCAGCGTCGCCGAGACGTACATGTCGGCGAGCATGTGCTTCACCGCCTGGAATGAGCCGATCGGCCGGCCGAAGGCGATGCGATCGAGCGCATAGTCGCGGCCCATTTCGAGCGCACGGTCGGCGCCGCCGACCTGCTCGAAGGCGATCAGCACCGCGGCGCGGTCCAGTAGCTGGGAGACAATGCTCCAGCCGTCATTGGCGGGACCGAGCGGCTCCGCCTTGCAATTCCTGAAAGTCAGTTCGGCCTGACCGCGCGACGGATCGATGCTTGTCAATGCCCTGGCTTGCACACCGCCTGCCTTCATGTCGACCAGAAACAGCGAGATATCGCTGTCGCGCCCCGTTGAACCCGTGCGGGCTGCGACAATGACAAGATCGGCGATGGCGCCGTCGGGCACCGGCTTTTTCACGCCGCTGAGATTGCAGCCGGAGGCCGCGAGCTCTATTCCCTGCGGCGACGGATTGCCCTTGCCTTCGAACAGCCCCAGCGTGCCGATCGCTTTCCCCGACGCAATCAAGGGAAGCCATTGCTGCTTCTGCGCCTCGCTTCCGGCGATCAACAGGGCTTCCGCCGCCAAATAGACCGTCGAGGAAAACGGCACCGGCGCCAGCGCGCGGCCCATTTCCTCGGCGATCACGCAGAGTTCGAGATGGCCGGCACCCGCGCCGCCATAGGTTTCCGGGATCGCGACTCCGAGAAAGCCCATGTCGGCGAGACCCTTCCACAATTCGCGGTCATACGTTGCCTTGCCGTCAAGCACGGTGCGCACCGCCGTGGGCGGACATTTCTCGGCAAGAAATTTCCGCGCCTCGTCGCGCAGCTGCTTCTGTTCCTCGGAGAAATCGAAATTCATGGCGCTACTCTTTGGTGTGAGAAAGATTTCGCAGCATGTCGTCCCTGCGAAAGCACGGAAAACGATCGCAAGAACTACCTTGGCGCCATGCGGATCGCGCCGTCGAGCCGGATCGTCTCGCCGTTAAGCATCGCGTTCTCGACGATGTGGACGGCGAGGTTGCCGTATTCGGAAGGCTCGCCGAGCCGCGCCGGATGCGGCACCTGCGCGCCGAGGCTGGTGCGCGCCTCCTCGCTCAATCCCATCAACAGCGGCGTCAGGAACAGGCCGGGCGCGATGGTGTTGACGCGAATCTTGTGCTGGGCGAGATCGCGCGCCGCCGGCAGGGTCAGGCCGACCACGCCACCCTTGGAAGCCGAATAGGCGATCTGGCCGACCTGGCCTTCATAGGCCGCGACGCTGGCGGTGTTGATGATGACGCCGCGCTCCTCTCCAACCGGAGCTTCGGTCAGCAGCCGCTCCGCGAACAGCCGCAGCACGTTGAAAGTACCGATCAGGTTGACGTTGATGATGCGCGCAAACTTGGCCAGCGGATAGACCCCATCCTTGCCGACGATGCGCTGCGATCCGCCGATGCCGGCGCAGTTCACCAGCACCCGCGCGATGCCATGGGCGGCTTCAGCCCCGGCGATGGCGGCCTTGACCTGATCTTCGTCGGTGACATCGGCGACGACGGCAATGCCTTTCACTTCAGTCGCGACCTTCTCGGCATTCTCCTTGCTCTGATCGAGCACCGCGACGTGAGCGCCTTTGTCGGCCATGGCACGCGCGGTCGCGGCACCAAGACCGGAACCGCCGCCGGTGACGAGAACGGCAATGTCTTTCAACTGCATGATAGATCGTCTCCGTTTTATGGGCGAATGGCGAATGGCGAATGGAAGAAACCGAAGCCGGCAGCGACGTTCCAATGACTTTTTCCTTATCCGCCTTCCCCTATTCGCTACTCGCCATTCACTATTCGCTTCCTCTCCTCAACATGCCCCCGCAAATCAGCGCTTCCATGTGCCGGATGTATTGGCGGCAAACTTCATCGGTGACCGGTCCAACGCCGGTGGCGCGCGTCATCGCGTGCCGACCGAAAAACAGATGGTCGCAGGCCCCGATCAGACTGGTGTAGAACAGCACCGGATCGATGTTGCGGAACTCGCCGCATTGGATGCCTTCCGCGAGCAGGCGGCGATGGAAGTCGAGCAAGGGGGCGACAAAGAATTTTGAGACCTCGTCGGCGGCGGCCGCGCTGGTTTCATGCAGCAGATAGTGGATCAGCCGATTCATGTAGGGGAACTGGTGATATGCCCGGATGATGCCGGCGATATGCAGCTTCAGTTTTGCGGTGGGCGTAACCGGCTGCGCCAGCAGATATTCGAGCTGCGCCATTTCGGTCGCGGCATCGCGCGCCAGCAGCCCCAGCAACAAGCCGTCCTTGTTGCCGAAATGATATTTCACCAGCGCGGCATTGACGCCGGATTTCTGCGCGATGTCGCTCAAGGACACCTCGATCGACGAGCGTTCGATCATCAGTTCGCTGGCCGCGACCAGCAGCTTTTCGGCCGTGCTGTTTCTCGCAGGCGGAAGCGGTGCGCCGGTATTCAACTGTGATCCCATGACCTTCCTAAAAGACCTGCCCGCCGAAAACCTGTGCGCAGATAACCCCATGGTGCGGCCTCGCTCAAGAGTTAATTGATTGATTGACTAAATCCCATGGCGACCCTTAAATCCGCCCCATCAATCAACCCCACCGATAGCAATCAGGGAGAACGCACATGGCCGAGGCCTATATCGTCGCCGCCGCGCGCACCGCTGGCGGCCGCAAGGGAGGCCGTCTCGCCGGCTGGCATCCGGCGGATCTAGCGGCCTCCGTGCTGGATGCGCTGGTGGAACGCTCCGGTGCGGCGCCCGACCAGGTCGAGGACGTGATCATGGGCTGCGTCATGCAGGTCGGCGAGCAATCCAACAATATCGCGCGCAACGCCATCATGGCCTCGAAACTGCCGGAGAGCGTGCCGGGCACCTCGATCGACCGTCAATGCGGCTCCTCGCAGCAGGCGTTGCATTTCGCGGCGCAGGCGGTGATGTCAGGAACCATGGATGTCGTGATTGCCGCCGGCGTCGAGGCGATGACGCGGGTGCCGATGGGTCTTGCCTCTTCACTGCCGGCGAAGAACGGCTTTGGTCACTACAAGAGCCCGAACATCGAGAAGCGCTATCCCCACATCCAGTTCAGCCAGTTTACCGGCGCGGAAATGATGGCGGAGAAATACGGCCTCTCCAAAGACGACCTCGACGAATTTGCCTATGGCAGCCACCAGCGCGCGA
>Ga0073928_10005469_pt1 | contig 17797 bp, 10 predicted proteins | sample PaiPotPPA55metaG_FD_76969 | JGI IMG/M metagenome (GOLD analysis project Ga0073928, IMG submission 76969) | Iron sulfur acid spring bacterial and archeal communities from Banff, Canada, to study Microbial Dark Matter (Phase II) - Paint Pots PPA... ... | reverse complement strand
TTCGTCGAGCCAGAACGGCCGCTCGGTCTGGATCAAATCGCAGTCGGAACAGCGAAAATATGCCACGTCGTGGCGGTGCAGGACTTTCTGAGTGCAGACGAATCGAGCGCGCTGCCCGCACAATCGGCAGGTGTCGGAAGCCACAGCGGTTTGAGCGACTCCATCCATGGCGTCAGGCCGCCGACTGGCGGCGGATTCGAAAGGAGGTCTCGAAGGTAAAGTCGTCCGCCTCGACGCACCGTCGAACGTGCTGCGGGTGGCGCAGCGGAAACGCCATCGGCTGGACCGGCAACGCCGCGTCGGGGCTGTTGCAGGCTTTGGTGTGGGTCGCGTCCGGACCGAAGCCGAGATTGCTGACCAGATTGACTTCCGGAAGGAGTGTGAGTGCCTCGTGCTGCCAGGCAGCGAGGGTCAACTGGTAGTCCCACGTGTCTATCTTTCCGGCGTGCGTGTCGTCAAACAGCCGCCGGTAGGCCCGCGCCACGTCGGCATCGCCAAGGGTGGCCTCGAGCCAGCGGGCATCGCGCAGCGCGGGCCAGCGGCTCATCGTCACGTCGTAATGGCGCCAGGCGCGGCGCCAGGTCGCCCAGCCCCAAACGTGGGGGATGCGGGAAAAGTAATAGCTGAACGGCGTCCGCCGCCGGCCACGCTGGAAGTTGTCCCCGCTGATCATCACGATCCGCTCGTCTTCGCCAAAGCGTGCCAGCAGCTCGGCGCAGAACGGGAAGAAGGTGGGGTGCGGCAGGCAGTCGTCCTCGAGGAGGATGGCCTCCTCGACCTGGCTGAAGACCCAGTCGATACCGCTGGACATTCGGACGCGGCAGCCGAGGTTATCGTCACTGAAGTTTCGGCGGACGTCGCAATCCCAGTCGATGCGGCCCACGGCGTGGCGGGCCGCCTCGCATCGCACCCGCTCCACTTCCGTCCGTGGGCCGTCGGCGATCAAAAACAACTGTCGCGGCCGCGCCTCGGCAATCCGCGCGAACACCCGCGCCGTCGGCTCCGGCCGATTGAACAGGAACAGGGCAACGGGCGTATCGAGGGCCATGGCGGGACACCTACGCGGCTCGGCCGAAATAGTTGGCGAAGGGGGGCGCCACAAAACTGGACAGGTCCACCGGCGCCGCGCTGCCGTCGTCCATGATCCTGCTGATGGCGAACCCCATTTCCGCCGCACATCGCAAGACATCGGCCGCGGTATATGGCGTCCCCTTCAGCGGCTCGATTGAAATCTCGAAAATGAGGTTCTTGCACCGTCGCTCGGCGAAGATGCGCCTGGCGCCCAGCAGAACGCTGACCTCCCAGCCCTCGACATCGACCTTCAGCAGATCGATGCTCTCAATACCGTGTCGATGGCAGTAATCGTCCAAGGTGACCGCGGGTACCTGCTCGACTCTCGACGGCTGCACCGTCCGCAGCGTCCCATCGACGAACACTTTCATCGTGTGGGCGTGCATCGAGTTCCAGACCGAATACTCGCCGGCAAACTCGTGGAGTTCGATCTTGCCCGGCGTGTCGGTCACGGCGGCACGGTTTGGGACGATGCGGGCGAGCTTCCCTCGGCCCAATTCGATATTTCGCGTGAGGCCGGCGTATGTCTCCGATGCCGGCTCGAACGTGTGGACGACCCCTCGTTTCCCAACGCGCGCCGCGGCGAAGAGCGTGAACTGACCCAGGTTGGCCCCAACGTCCATGACCGTCATGCCGGGCCGAAGGACCCGATCCCCCAACAGCAAGACACCCTCGTCGTCGTAGAACCGCTGCGTCTTGAGCAGTTCTGAGATATTGTGGCCCGCGCCCAGAACCATCGTAACGCCATATTTGTCGGTATAGGTCTGAGTGTCGGCGTCGGGTTGCGTCGCTGGCATCGAGAAGCTTCCTTTCTATTGTCCGCGCCATTTTCCAGGGCTTGCGATCTCGCTTATGCCGCCCGGGCCTCGGGGACCGCGTTGGAGAGGTCGTCGGCGATGAATCGGAGCAACCGGCGGGTAATGCTGCTATAAGTGAGGCGGTCCAGCACCCGCTGTCGCATCGCCTCGGCGACTTGCCGCCGCTCCTCCGGATTGCCCAGAAAATGACGGACCCGGCTGTGAAGGTCTTCGCGGCTGCGGAAGGCAACAGGATCGAACTGATCGAAGAGCGTGGCCGCGGAGCGGATGAATCCTCCGTCGGCCGTGTCCGCCACGCCGGAGAAAAATCGCTCAGGATCATTGCGCGGGTGTTCCCCGCAGAGTGTCGCCACCTGGTCGAGCCAGGCCGCGACCTTCGGCGTGGCTCGCCGCACCATCTCGGCGCCGCTGCGCACCTGGTTCGCCTGGCACCATTGCCACAGCATTTGCGAGATTCGGTCGTACTCTTCGCCATTGATGTGGCGAAGCAGGAAGAACCCGCCGGCGCCAAGGCCGTCGAAAAGCCGCTGGTGGGCGGCGCCGAAGGGCGTGACTTGGAGGTTAATCTTGCTTGTGGCATAGATGAGCGGGAGCATCCGCTGATTGTCCGCAACGCCCCGGGCAAACCGGCCGAAAGTCGGGTGCGCCTCCCACCCCTTGCCGTACAGGCGTAGATCGATCTCCAGCTCCGCGACCCAGGAGATGGACTGATGGCGGAACAGCGCGTTGTTGATTCGCTGCACGAACACGTCGAGCAACTGCGTCGGGTTCGTCAGCTGCACGCCCATCTCGTCCATCGAGTCATCAATGACCTTTCGAATGTGCACCGGCTCGGTCAGACTGCCGCCGGCGTCGTAGACGGCGCGCAGACGCTCGAAGCAGTCGGCCAGCAGCCGCTTGACGGCGGGGTCCTCGGCCCGGTCGATCTCCTGCCGGATCAGCACGTCGGCCGGCACGGTGCAATGGCTGACGAAGGAGACGTCGCAACCGAACTGTCGCTGCTCGGCGTCGGTGAGGGTGCGGGGCGCGAATCGGCCGTCGTTCACTCCCACCGGCGCCGACATGAAACGGCTCGCCGGGTAGTGCAGCTCCCCGGTGCATTCCAGGCGGCTGTAGCCGAGAACGTAATCGAGCCGGCCCTGCCCGCGGCCGGACGCCGGGGTGAAGATGTTAGGGAGCCGATCCTGCACCCACATCACACATGGGACGTGCTCGGGCAAACCGCCGAACTCCTTGCGGTAATGGTCGATCATCACGATCAGGTCCGGCCGGAATGCCGTACACGCCTCGGCGAACGCCAGGTTCGTGTGGACCTCGTGGTCCGCGGGCTCGATGACGAGCGTCGTTTCGTGGCCGAGCTGCTCGAAAGCCGCCAGCCAATCGCGCATCGAGTATTGAAGGAAGGTCGTGTAGCGGCTGGTGATGCCCAGCACCCGAAGTGAGCCGGCCCTGAGCCTCTTTTCCCATGACTGCGATGGCAGCGGCGGGTAGAGTCCCCTCACCCGGGCCACCAGCTCCGCAAGATGTCGGCCTCTGGCTTCAATGACGGCTTTCAGCAGAACATCGAGGTCTTCTTGCCACAATTGCTGATCGACGCGAACACAGGCGACCGGGGTCGGCAGGCCCGGGCGGCTGATCAGCGCCTCGCGCAATTGCCTCACCGCGTCGGCGCCCGCAAAGATGGGGAACCGCTCATCGGCCAGCAGGTCGCGCCAGTCGAGAACGTGCAGCACGGCCCAGAGCCGCTCGATGTCGCCGGCCAGCAGATAGATTGGAGGGCGGTGCCCCGGCGCGGCGTCCACCTTGCACGGCAGCTTGCAGACCCGATCCCACAGCCACCCATACCCCAGCCCGCCAATCACCACCGCGCCGCCCAGACAGCCTTGAGGAAACAATTTGGTAGCGATCTCGCGCGCCGCCAGCGGCGGGAGAGGGTTCGGGACGACTTCGACGCCTGCCGGCCCCCGGCGGCCCAGGAAAACGTTGTCCCCTTCTGACGCGATCAAGAATGGGAGCGACGGTTTCAGTTCCCGAAGCCGACTGGCAAGCACCGCATCCCGTCGCTCCAGCGCCGCCACGTTCGCGACGAACCGCTGGTCGAACAGCTCCAGCGGGTGCCATTTCAGCGCGGCGGTCATACGGCTCCGGTCGCAAAGGGATCTTCAACGGGCGCACCGCGCCCGCCTCACTTCTAATCGACCGAAACACGCAATTTGATTCAGGAATTATCGGACGCGGATCGCCTCAGGAAGTTGTGCACGACGTAGGCGCCCAGCTCGCGGCCGGCGGTGAGACCCGCCACGTTGTCGAACTGGAAATGGATGCCGCCAACCACCCGGCTGTCGCCCGCTTCGTCGGCCGCCTGGGCGAAGCTGGTGAACGACCGGCTGTAGCCGGGCATGTCGTCTGAACCGTTGGTGAAATGGGTGTCCGCTCCGATGACCGACGCGAGAATGACGCTGGCCGCGCCGCTGAAGGTGCTGTGCCCCGAGGTGTAGCTGGGGAAGTTGGGCGTGTTCCAGAGCGGCGTCCAGTTCGGATCGGAAGCGGTCGCCGGGTTGATCTGGCTGGCGCGTGAATCGCGGATGGCCGTGATCGGCCGCCAGAAGTTGTCGATATACTTGACGCCCCAACAGTTTATCGCGGCGTCGGCCAGGCCAATGTTCAGCAGCGCGAACAAGCGTGCGTTCTGGCGGAGAGCGAGGTGTCGTTGCAATGAGACATGCTCGGCAATCTCGTCCCAGTGGCCCGGTGGGGTCACGCTGTGGCCGGGAACGTCCGCCCAGAAATGCGAGTAGAGGGTCTGGTCCGCGGTGCGCGTGGTGCTGTCGGCCGCTCCGAGTGACTTGGTCTGATTGAAATCGGCGGCGTACTCGGCGCTGTCGAGCGCCGGAGGCGGAGGCGGGAGGAACTGCGAGGCGCTGGTCATCGCCCACGGGGTGACATTTCCCCACTGCGGCGTCAGGGCCGGAAGGAACCCGGGCAGTTTGGCCTCCAAGCCGGCGGCCGGCGTCAGCTCATACACGCCCGGCGGCCCTCCGGCCGGGGCCGCCACGTAGTTGCTGGTCGCGCCCGATCCGTCGTGGCTCCGCCAGGCCAGGACCGCATTGCCGACGGCCTGCCCCCAGGCGATCCCGTCGCTTTTGCGCTTGCCGTCGTGGATTCGGGCGAGGGTGGCCTGATCCTCGCCGTCGAACATGGCCCGCTGATTGGGGTACAAACTATCTAAGACCGTGTCCGCGGCGGCGATGGCCGCGGCAGCGCGAGACGCGTCATGGGCTGGTCGGACGCTCAGTCCTGGGACGGGGTAGGCGTCGTAAATCGGGTGAATGCCATTCACCGCGTCATAGACGGCCACGCCCACCATCGCCTCCACCCGGGACGTCGCCGTGGGCGGCGTGGCGGCGTTCCAGATGGCCCGCAACATCGTCGCGTTCCAATTGATGACGGGGTCGGCGTGAGCGACCTGTTCATCGGTCAGTCCAAGCGTGACGCTGGCTAACGGGCCGGTTGGGATCGGCGGGGAAGATCCCGATAGCAGGCGACGGTCCTCAAGCCGCTCCACGCACAAGCCACGATCCCGCGCCGGACGGCATCCCGATCGGCGCCCGTGCCCCCTCGGGGCACGGGCTATACTGCCCAACATACTGGCGAACGACATGCATTCCTCCCACGCAAATGAGGGTATAGAATAGACCCCTTGGCGCACAACGCGAGTGGGGCGGAGCGAACCAGGTTGCTACTCCGGCCGAAGACGGCTGTTAGTCCTTCTCATCGCGCTTGTCATTCTCATTGTCGCTGTCGTCGTTCTCCTTGTTCTGGGGGTTATTGACCGTCAGCGTTCCTTTGTTGGCGATGTCGCAGACTTCACTGTCGTTAAGGGTCGCGACGCCGCCGGCGGCATTGTAGAGATCGGCGCCGACGGGGGCCGTGTTGTCGCAGACGGTGCTGCCGTCGACGGTCAGCGTGCCGCCTGTTGTCCGGACTGCATTCTCGATGCCGCCGCCGAAGGTCGAGGCGTGGTTGTCGGTGATCGTGCTGTCCTTGATAGTCGTGGTCCCGGCAATGTCGGTGCCAACGCCCCCGCCAGAGTCGGCGGAGTTGTCGGTGAGGGTGGAGTCGGTGATGGTGAGCAGCCCGGTGACGTGGAGGTTTTCGATGCCCCCGCCGGTCCCACCGACGCCGGCGGTCCCTTTGGCGGTGGCGGTGTTGCCGATGAAGGTGCTGTCGTTGACCGTCGTGTTCCCGTCGTTGCACAACCCGCCGCCGTTGACGAACGCACCGGTCCCGGTGCCCGAGACGGAGTTCTCGATGAAGGCGCTGTCGTCGAACGTTGCGGTCCCCAACGTTTCAACGCCGCCGGCAACGGCAGCAGGGTTGGTCCCCGTGACCGTGGCGGAGTTGCGGGTGAAACTGCTGTCGTCTACCGTCAGGGTCGCCGACTGAACGAGAATGCCTTTGAGGAAGAGGGGAAGCGATCCGCTGAAGAGCGCGCCGCCGACGGCGAAGGAGTTGTCTCCGGTTGCCGCGACGGAGTTGCCGGCAAATTCGCTGTCCTTGACCGTCGCCGCCGCGAAGTTCTGAAGGCCGCCGCCGGCGATGACAACGCCGGTCCCGGTGACGGCGATGGAGTTGTCGATGACGCGGCTGTCATCGACCTTCAGCGTCCCGGCTCCCGTACGGATTGCATTCTCGATCCCGCCACCGAAGCTCGAGGCGGTGTTCTTCTCGATCCAGGTATCTCTGATCGTCGCGTTCGCGCCCAGGTCGTTGCCGATGCCGCCGCCGGCGTCGGCGGAGTTGCCACTGATGGTACTGTCGTTGACGGTGAGCAGGCCGGTGTCGTGGAGGTTTTCAATGGCGCCGCCGGCACCCACGGCGCCGCCGGTCGCTTTGTTGGCGGTAGCGGTGTTGCCGGTGAAGGTGCTGTCGTTGACGGTCGTGTTCCCGTCGTTGCACAACCCGCCGCCGCTGGCGCCTTTGGGGCCAGGGCCGTTCCCGGTGGTCGCGGCGGAGTTGTCGGTGAAGGTGCTGTCGTCGATCGTCGCCGTGCCGAACGGGTCAACGGCGCCGCCGGCGGCGGCGGGGTTGGCCCCGGTGGCGGTGACGGAGTTGTGCGTGAAGCTGCTGTCATCGACCGTCAACGTGGCGGGCTGTTCCTCAATGCCTTTGAGGGCGAGGGCGAGCGATCCGCTGAAGATCGCGCCGCCGCCAGCGGTGGCGTTGTCCCCCGTGACGCTGGCGGAGTTGCCGGTGAAGGTGCTGTGATCGACCGTGGCCGCCCCGAAGTTCTCGATCCCATCGCCGTTGACGAACACACCGGTCCCCGTGCCCGAGACGGAGTTGTCGGTGAAACTGCTGTGGTCGACCCGAAGCGTCGAGCCGGTGTCGCTGTCGATCCCGCCGCCGAACGCGCTGGCGCCGGCCCCTGAGATGCTGGCGGCATTGCCGGTGAGGGCGCTATGGTCGACGCTGAGTCTGCCGCCATTGAAAATGCCGCCGCCGGATTGGGCGGAGTTAGTCCACAGGGTGATGTCGCGGAGTTTCAGCGTCCCCAGATTGAGGATGCCGCCGCCGTTGGCCCCCGCCGCAGAGCCTTTGGTGATGGTCAAGCCGCTGATGGCGTCGGTCACCCCGCTGGCGATGTCGAGCACTCGCGAGGCGCCCGCGCCGCTGATCGTCAAGTTGCTGGCGCCCAGTCCTGTGATGGTCAGGTCCTTGTTGATCGCCAGCTCGCCTTTCTTCAAAGTGATCGTGTCGCCCTTGAGCTGATTGGCAAACTTGATTTTGTCCCCAGGACTGGCGCTGGCGATCTCCGCGCGCAGCGTGCCGCTCGAACCATCATCGGCGGCGCTCGTGACCGTCAGCGTGCTCAGCAGGGTCCGATTCTCCAACACTTCAATTTGGGGCCCGAACCCCAACGACAGCAGTCGTTTCCCGCGGCGAGCGCGCCGTGCGGAACCCTTGAATTTCCGTGCGACCGCTTTCCCCCCGACCGGCCAAAGAGAACAGAGACATGGTGCAACTCCTTCCTCACAAGACGTGAAAAGTTAAAGCCTCCGGCGGATTCGTGTCGCGACGACACCCGCCTACTTGATTGTGATATTGCCTGTCACGACCGTACCCGCGAAAGTCGCCGGGCTGCCGAACAGGTCGAATTGGTCGAAGCCGGCCGTGTCCTTGTAGAGCACCGTCAGCGAGAAGAAATCTGCGCCGGCGCCCGGCGTGCCGTTGTCTTTCGCGTACGCCACGAACGGCACCGTCTCGGTGAGCGTGACGGAAGTGCCGTCGGTGAAGCGCAGATTTACCTCGGACACCATCGTGCCCTTGAGGACCGCGCTCTGGGCCGCGGTGTCGATCGCCACGGAGTCGACGCTGGTGCTGAACATAAACATCTGAAAAACGGTTCCATCCGGCATGACCCCATGACCGACCTTGCACTGCACGTGGGTCTTGTTGAACTGGAACTCACTGCGCATGCCGGGCGCGACGAAGTATGTGCCGCCACCGGCGACGACGGCGGCGGCCGCCGGCGCCTCGAGCTGGGCAATGAGCATAAAGCTGCCTGCCACCAGCCCGGCCAAAAAGCCTCTGGATAATCTCATGATGGTCACCGCCCTTCCTTTGTTTTCATCGGGGCGGGAACGAAGAATCCGTTGCGGACCAGGGATGTGTGCCGGTCGTTTCTCGCCGCCGATTAGGCCCCCCAATCGTCGGCAATGTGTAGCGGATACCTTGCGGCTTGTCAAGACAACAATTGAAAAATTTTGGCCCGACTGGACGAGTCGCATGCGGGCTCATCAGCAACAAGCTGTGTGCGCGAGATTGCTCTGGTCGCGAATTGCTCTGGATCAGGGACTGCCGTATTCTCATCGGTCCGCCGGAGACCAGCGGGGTTTCGGGGCGCGTGTGTCGAGATGAAGGAGCGTTTTCGTGGCGCAGATCCGGCCGTTTGCGGGGGTGCGTTATTCCAGGAATCGCGGCGCGGAGGTTTCCCGGCTGATTGCGCCGCCGTACGACGTGCTGGATGAGCAGGACCGCTCCAGACTCCAGGCCAGGGATCCCCACAACGTCGTGTACGTCGACCTGCCGCACGTGCCGCCCAAGTCGGCGGGGCCGGACGAGCTGTACGAGAGGGCGAACATCAATCTCCAGGCGTGGCTGCGCTCGGGCGTGCTGGAGCGCGATCACCGGCCGGCGTTCTACCCGTATTCCCAGAGCTATGAGCACGGCGGCCGCACGTTCCACCGCCGCGGATTTCTCGCGCTCGTGCGGCTGTCGCCCTTCGGCGAAGGGCACGTCGTCCCGCACGAAAAGACGCACGCCGGCGCCATCGAAGACCGCATGAAGCTCATGCTCGCCACCGGCATGCAGCTCTCCCCGATCTTCGGCTTGTTCAGCGACCCGAGAAACGAGATCACGGGCATGCTCTACCGCGACCTGAGCAAGCCCGAGCTGACCGCGACGCTCGACGGCGTGAAGAACGACCTGTGGAGCGTCAATGACGCCGAGGTCGAGAACGCGGTGATTGACTGGATGAAGCACAAGCCCGTCTACATCGCCGACGGGCACCACCGGTACACCACGGCCCTCCAGTACCAGAAGTTGGCCGCCCAGCAGGCCGGCGGGAGTCTGCCGCCGAATCACCCGGCCAATTTCTGCATGTTTGTCCTGGTCGGCATGCAGGACGACGGGCTGCTGATCCTGCCGACCCATCGTCTGCTCGGCGGGCTGAGCGGTTTCGACATCGAGTCGTTCAAGGCGAAGGTGCGCAACGCGTTCGACCTCACCGAGATGGCCGTGCCTCCCGAGCGGATGGGCCAAGTGGTTGAATCGCTGAACGGCGAGCCGCCGCACACGTTCGCCCTGTATGATGGCCGCACCAAGCGGCTGTATCACCTTCGCCTCAAGGACTCCGAAGTGCTCCGTCCTCTGGAGCCCAAGCAGAGCGACGCCTGGCGGCGGCTGGACGTGGCGATTCTCCAGCGCTACCTGCTGGACGAGGTTCTAGCTCCTCACTTTGCCGGCAAGGAACTCGTCAAGGGCTACACCGCCGATCCGGCCACAATCGCCGGCCAGGTGGACGGCTCAACCTATCAAATAGCCCTGATCCTCCGCCCCACCCCCCTGCACGCCCTGGAAGAGCTCGGCAAGCACGGCGAAGTCATGCCGCAAAAAAGCACCTACTTCTTCCCCAAGCTGGCGACGGGGATGGTGATGTATTCGCTTCGCCGTGAGTGAGTGCGACTGCGGAATGACGAATGACGAAACCGGTACCTTTTCGTCATTCGGTCATTCGTGATTTGAGCATTGATTCGTCATTCGAATTTCGTGATTTTAATCGCCCGCCAGGTCACGGCTTGTCGCGCGGTAAGTCCTCTAGGTTTTTCCATCTCTGACTTCCATCGCTCAACGACGACAAGTCGGGCGGATCGGGAGGGTCCAGTTGACGCGATTGACGAATGCGGCGGGTCATCTCGCTGGCCTGACGAACCAGGTATCCGCCGATCATGAACAGCGCCACCGCCGCCAGGCCATATCCGATCGGCCCCGCTCGCAGGCCACCGCGAATGTCCAACACCACCGTTATCGCCAGCTTGACCCCGGCGATGAGACAGACGCCAGCCGCGATGATCACCCACGAACGCGATCGGTAGGCGGCGCGGCGCAAGCCGGAGACCTGCCGGATCCGCACCGCGCTCAATGGTTCCTCGGGACGCTGCGCCGCGGAATAGTCAAGGGTCTGGGCCTCGTGGGCGCCGACCTCTTCGGTGGAGGCGAAGAACTGCTGGCCGCACTGCGGACATTGGAGCAGACACTGGCCGAGCGCGGCGGGGATCACTACCTCGCCGCAGCCAGGGCAGTGATATTGCGGCAGCCCCTGCGGCTCGGCCGAGCCGTCGCTCATGTCAAGCGGTTATAGCTGATCCGCAACAACCGTACAGACCGGTGTCGCGAATTCCCTATTACCCGCGGAGGGCCGGGTGCTAGAATCCCAAAGATTGCAATGAGCGAACCCTATTCACCCCCATTCGGATATCCGCGTTCAGCACCTCCGCGTCCCGGCTCGGGGGCCGTATGGCTCCTCGCGCTGCTCCTTTTGATCGGCGGCGGGTTGGCTGGGTGGTTGATCTCCCGCGCCGTCTGGAACCATGAGGCGGCCACCATCGGCGCCGAGCCCCGCCCGATCGTCCCCAGCGGGTCGCGGATGGAGCTCGAAAAGACGACGATGGAGATTTTCAGGCAGACCAATCCATCCGTCGTGTTTATCAACACCGTCGGTCTCCAGACCAACTGGTACACTGGCGAGACCACCGAAGTGCCTGAAGGGACTGGGTCCGGGTTCATCTGGGACAAGGCCGGTCACATCGTCACCAATTTCCACGTCATCCGCGGCGCCAGCGGCGCGCAGGTGACGCTGTGGGACCACACCTCCTATCGGGCCACGGTAGTCGGGACCGCCCCCAACAACGACCTGGCTGTTTTGAAGATCGACGCGCCCGCGGCCAAGCTGCGGCCGATCCTGGTCGGCACCAGCCATGACCTTCAGGTCGGCCAACAGGTTTTCGCGATCGGCGACCCCTTCGGCCTTGACCAGACCTTGACCACCGGGATCGTCTCGGCCCTGGGGCGGACGATCCCCAGCCCGACGGGCCATCCCATCAACAACGTCATTCAGGTCAACGCCGCGATCAATCCCGGGAACTCCGGCGGCCCGCTGCTGGACAGCAACGGCCGCTTGATAGGCGTCAACTCCGCCATCGTCAGCCCCTCGGGCGCCAGCGCCGGGATTGGCTTTGCCATTCCAGTCGACACCGTCTACCGGATCGTCACGCAGGTCGTGAAGAACGGCCGGGTTGTTCGCCCGCGCCTCGGGGTGCAACTGTCGGATCGACTGAGCCAGATCGTCGGCGCGCGGTGGGGAGTGGCGGGCGTGGTGATCCTGCACGTGGAGCCCAATTCCCCGGCCGCCGCCGCGGGGCTCCGGGAAACGCGTCGGACCGAGGGGGGCATCGTCCCCGGCGACATCATCCAGAAGATCGACGACACCGCGGTCAACACCACCGAAGAACTCTACGCCGCCCTCGAAGACTACAAGCCGGGCGATACCGTCGCGCTTCAAATCTACCGCGATGGCCAGACCGCTCAGGTCAAGGTGAAGCTCGAAGAACCGGAATAATGACGCCGGTCCACCGCCAGCGTTGCTGGTGGATTAGTTCGCATCAGGAGCTGGGATTGTGCTTTCGGCTTCCTTGAACGCCGCCAGGGCGGTGAGCCATTCGAGCAGGTCCCGCGGGTAATGACGCAGCAGAGTGTCCGGATCGGAAGGTTGCAAGACGTCTCTGGCCTGTTGGAACAATCGTAAGGCTTCTTGGTGTCGGTCCAGCCGCTCCAAGGCCATCGCGCGGAAGAGATCCGCGGCAAGTTTGATCGGCCCGCCGGGCGCGGTCTCGCTGGTTCGGGCGAACCACTGCTCCGCCGGCGCAAGGTGTTGCTGGCGGTATTCCGCCAGCCCGTAGGGAAATGCCATGAACCAAAGAAAGGCCGGGGCCGAGGATCCCTTCTTCTCCAACGCCCGGACCATCCTGCCAACCAGAATGGAATCAGATTGGGGGCGCTGGGCCAACAGATACGTCCGCAGGACCGGCAACAACTGCCAATCTAAGCCCTCGGCGTAACGGTGCAGTGCATGGTCGGACGCGCGAAGGTACAGCCCCGGGTCGCCTGCGAGCAGGTGTACCACCGCGGACAAAGTCTCAGGCAAGTACAGGGAGCTGTCGTCCTGCCATAACGCTGCCGCTCGGTCGCAATCTGAGGCGGCGCGATCGAACTGGCCGAGCCACGCGCGCAGGCTCGCGCGTTCGAATAGAAGATTCGCATCGCTCGCGCTTGCCGCCAGCGCGCTTGCTGTAAGCTGGATCTGCTTACGAATCGCATCGCGGATCCTCTTTGGGGAATGTCGCTGAATTCCCCGGTCCGGCTGAATTAACCCAAACGTGCGCAGAACCCCGGCCGACCGCCCGTAGACACCGATCACCGGCTCGCCATCGCAACCCAGTCGTTCCGTTACCCCACGTGCAACCCCGCCAATCCAGTCGCTCCAGTAGCTGTCGGATGGATCCAAAGTCCCGTCGCTGTAGCGCATGAAGATGAGCCGAAAACCCACGACCGTGAAGCGGGCCTGTGCCACGACACCAGCCACGGCATAGCCGCGCTTGGCCTCCAACGTCGCCTTGCGCTCTGCGGGATTGCCGTATACATCGCCAACGACTCTGCGGCCATTTACCTCGAGGATGGGCCTTATTGAGCTCACCCCCCACAGGCCCGCCGACTCAGCCTGTGTAACCTCAAAACCCGTGAGGACGCCGTCACGGCACAGTTGCTTGAAGGGCAACCCCGGCGGCTCGAAGCCCACGGCGGGCGTACATAGCCATGACCTGCCCTCCGTCGCGGCGGCGCTTTCGGGAGTCGCCGACGGTGTGGAGTTCGAAAACGGGGACTCGCGCGTCCAGGTCGGTCCGTAGCACTCATAAAGCTCTTCCCATTCCCGCTCGCTAATGGGCGCCTGCAAATGTGGCCGCGTTTGCTTCAGCCATTCCATTATCTGCGATCGCGTGCCGGCCAGGGCTGCCAGACACAGTTCAAGATATGTACGAGGGGCCTCGTCGCGCGCCAGAGCGCGTCGGTACTCCTCGCGCGCCCTCACCGGATCGTTGTCTCTCAGGTAACAATGAGCCAATTGCAGCGCGGAGATGTCTGCCCCGCCGGCCCGGGCCGCACAAAGCAGCTCAATCGCCCAGCGATCGATGTGATTCAGCGCATACCATCGACCAAATTCCGCCAGCGCCGTGGCGTCGTGAGGGCTCCGCTGGAGTGTGGCCTGCGCCGCCCGCAGCCTTGGCGCAAAATCGCGCCAAAGCGCCGGGCGCGATAGATCGTGCAGCTCGATCTGGTGGGAACCACTGACGACGAACCTGGCGTCAGCGGAAACCGCAACCACAGTTCCGACCGTATAAAACCTATGAAGCTCGCGACCGGTGGCGAGGTCAGAGATGCGGATGGTGGCGTCTGTGGCCACGCTGGCGGCGGACATCCCGTCCGCAAAAAAGGCGATCGCGCGAACTTCGCCGGTGTGAGAGGGCAAACGCAGGCGCTGGTGGCCTTCCGTGTCCGAAAGCTCGCAGACGCCGTCGGCGTAGCCGACGATGAATTGCTTCCCTTTGGGCGAGAACGCCACTGCCGATATCCGAATGCCCGGCCGGCTCATGGTCGCGCTGATTTGGCGACGGGCCTTCAGGCCCCAAACGGTCACGATGCCTTGTGCATCACCGGTGATCGCGCAACTTCCGTCCGGCGCTATTGCGGCGCTGGTCGGGGCAGCCGAGTGCCGGCCGAGTGTGCAGGCTTTTGTGCCTGTCCGAATGTCCCAAAGCCGCACAAATCCGTCGGCCCCGGCAGAGACGGCAGTCACCCAGTCGGCGGTAACGCCGACGCCCGCGACGCCACCACGGTGCGCCGCGATCGTGCGCACCAGCCAGCCATTGACCACATCCCACACCCGCAACGTCCCGTCAGCCGATCCTGACAGAGCCTGTCCGCCGTCAGGAGAGAGCACAATCGCGGTGATCGGCTCGGAGTGGCCCACCAGCCGGCGAAACAGCCTGCCGGTCCCGGCGTCGAACACCCGCACCGCGCCGTCTTGCGAGCCCGTGAGAACCAGCCGCCCGTCACCTGAAATCGCGATCACGTCGATTGGGAAAGGATTTTGACCCACAATCTGCAACAGTGTCCCAGGGCTGATGTCCCACAACCGCATGGCTGCACCCGCGGTAAGCACAAGATTGCCGGTCGGGGCAAAGCGGGCGGCAGCGATGCGGCCGCTCTGGTCGCTCAGGACTTCCCGTGACTCACCGCCACTACTCCAAACCCGCGCCGTCATGTCGTCGGCGCCGGTGAGCACCAGGTCGCCGTCCCCCGAAAGCTCTAGACTGTTTATCGTATTCGTGTGACCGACATCGTTATGGCCCACGAAGTACATCGTCTCCTGGCCATGCAACGCCCGTGGCGGCGCTGCCGTCGCATTATTGATTAGCCCGGTGGCGGGAGTCCGCTCCGTACCGGTCTGCCGGTCCCACCAAACCAGATCACCTCCCCAGCCGGTTAGGACGAAATTGTCGTCCGCGGAAAAGGCGACACACGACACGGGACTTCCGCCAAGTGAGTAGCCGAGTTCCCGCAGGAGCTTGACTTTCTCCAAGTCGTATACCCGGGCGTACGAATCTTTGCTTCCCGCAACAATCAATCGACCGCCGCGGGAAACGGCCAGCGACAGAATCGGCGCGGGGGCCGCTTTGTCCGAAACCGCAACGGACCCGGCATTCCCGATGATGAACATTCGGTCGGGTGCGGAAAACGACTTGATCTGCTCGGCGGTCTTCAGGTTCCAAATCCGCAGGACGCCATCATCTCCCCCTGACGCCGCGCGATTGCCGTCGGGGAGCACCGCCACGGCGCGGACCGGCTTGCCGTGAATCGTAAAAACCTGGCGCTGTTCTCTATCGCTCACGTTCCAGACTTTGGCTTTGCCGTCTTCGCCGCCGGTCACGACGGTTGCGCCGTCCGGAGAAATGGCCAGTGCGTGCACGGGGCCTTGGTGGGCCGGGACAATTAGAATCTCTCGGGCGATAGCCAGGTCCCAGATGATCAGCCGGCCATCCTTGCCGCCGGTGGCGGCAGTCCGCCCGTCGGGGAAGACTTCGGCACATTCGATCTCGCCCACATTGGGATAGAACGAGTTGAGCACCGGAATGGCACGCACGGCATCCCATAAGCCCAGGTCGGCAGCAAGCGTCGGCTGGCCCAGCTCAAGCAGTCGCTGGCGGGCGAGGGTGTAGCGGTCCCGCGCCTCCGGCCATCGGGAGGCCGCTCCCAAGGCATCTCCTTCCGAGATCAGCCGCTCGGCGCCCTCGATCTCGGCCGCCCGCTTGGCGCCCTCCGCTACCAGGCGTGCCAGGTTTGTCTGATGTGCGTAGAGGAGGGTACCGACCAGGCCCAACAGCAGGGCGAGCAGCACCGCGGCACTTGCGAGCACGACAACACGATTCCGGCGGACGAACTTCCGGACGCGATACGTTCGCCCCGCCGGTCTTGCTGTCACGGGCTCGTTTGCCAGATACCGCTGAACGTCCCGCGCCAGCGCGCTGGCCGTCTGATAGCGCCCTGCCCGGTCCTTCTCCAGGCAGCGCATGACGACCCAGTCCAACTCTTTTTCGAGGAGCTGGGACAGCTTGCGTGGGTCGAATCGGCGCTGCGCCGCCAAGGCGATCGTCGTGTCCCCCAACGCGCTGAGCCGGACGCTGGGGCGCGGTGGGTCCACCTCGCAGATGATCCGCTGGATCTCCGAGACGGGCATGGCGGCCAGCGTGTCGGCATCGAACGGCGTCGTTCCCGTGAGCAACTCGTACAGCAGCACGCCAAGCATGTAGATGTCGGAGCGGGTGTCGATATCGGGGCTCCCGGATGCCTGCTCGGGAGACATGTACTGCGGCGTGCCCATCCACCGGCCCTGCTCCGTCGTCAGCGTCTGATCCGTCAAGCGTCCCTGCGTCGCCTTGGCGATGCCGAAGTCGATCACCTTCGGGACCGCAACGCCATCGGCAACGCTCACCAGCACATTGGAGGGCTTGATGTCACGGTGGATGATCCCCTTGGTATGGGCGTGCTGGACCGCCTGGCAGACTTGCACGAACAGCTCCAGGCGCTGCTTGATGGTCAGCTTCTGCTCATCGCAGTAACGGGTGATGCAGACGCCTTCGACCAGCTCCATCACGAAGTAGGGGCGCCCGGCGTCCGTCGCCCCCGTGTCGAAGACCTTGGCGATGTTGGGATGGTCCATCATCGCCAGGGCCTGTCTCTCAGCCTCGAAGCGGGCGATCACCTGCTTCGTGTCCATCCCCAGCTTGATGATCTTGAGCGCTACCCGCCGCTTGATGGGGAACGTCTGCTCGGCCCGGAAGACGCTGCCGAAGCCGCCCTCGCCGATGAGCTCGAGGAGCTTGTATCGGCCGATTCGCGTGCCCGGGCTTTCGCCCGAAGGCCCGCTCAGGGAGGCGGCCGTGGCGGACGGCTGCCCACCGGGAACGATCAAATCCCCATCGATTTTCGCGGCGCCTTGCTCCGGCGGCGGGAGATCTATGCCCATCGCCGTGAGTTCCACTGGGATAGGTTGCGCCCTGTCATCAGAAGCGATCGGCGTCAGGAAGTCCCCCGATTCCTCGTGTCCGCGCAGCAGCGATTCGACCTCCGCCCGGGCGTTTCGGATTCCCGCGGCAAGATCTCTCCAGGAACGCTGGGCGCAATTCGGGCGGCATCTGCAGTGATTGCAGTAAAAGGTCTTGCACTACCTCGTCCGGAAATCGGGCCACGCTCGCCCCGCTGTAGTTACCCCTGTCATTAGGCGCTGAATGTGTGCCAGGCACGTCAGACATTGGAGGAATTTTCCTGTCCCCGCGTCTGGGCGTCCCCGTGTCCCCGCGTCTGCATATCGCCCGTCCAGCGTTGCCACAGCCATACCCGCGCCGAGCTCCAGGTCCGATAAGCCGCGTCTTCGACGTCTTTGACGTCACCGGCAGCGTGAACGTGACCATTGCTGGCCTGACTGTCACCGACGGCATGGCCCCACTTGGCGGCGGCATCTTTGAGAACGTCAGCGGGTCACTCAATGTGAGCAATTGCGCGCTGTCCAATGATCAGGTGGTCGGCGACGGCAGCGGCAACGGCAATGGTGGCGCGATAGAGAGCGCGCATGGAGCTCTGAACGTCGCGAAATGCACCTTCAACAGCAACCAGGCGATGGGCGTCTTCGGCGGCGCCATCGACGTTGCTTCGAACAATACGGCGGTGGCGAC
>Ga0073928_10005466_pt1 | contig 17808 bp, 17 predicted proteins | sample PaiPotPPA55metaG_FD_76969 | JGI IMG/M metagenome (GOLD analysis project Ga0073928, IMG submission 76969) | Iron sulfur acid spring bacterial and archeal communities from Banff, Canada, to study Microbial Dark Matter (Phase II) - Paint Pots PPA... ... | reverse complement strand
TTGTTCCGGGCTGTCACCGTGCCGGGCCAGGAAGCGGTATTCGGCGACAGCCGGAAAAGATGGGGTGACGGCTCACAGATACGGGGAACTTCAGGTGCGGCCCGAGTCCCAGAGTCACCCACAAGCCAACCGCAGGCTCTTCAAAGAACGGCGGATGCGTAAATGAAGGAGGTGACATCTGCAAGCGGACAAAACACTCAGATGGGCGGGAGCGACCCCACTTTGTGCGGCTTTCAGCCGCCCAAAAGGTCGTGGGGTCGCTCCCGCCCGTCACGCTTGCTGCGTGACCGTGTTTTGTCCGCTTGCAGAGATAGGAGCAAACAACTTGTAATTCAAGTCGCACTACACCGCGAAAGAGGAAAGGAGGAAAACAGTTGTCACTACTGAAAGCACCATCCAAACAACCAAAGACTACAACCCTTCAGGTTCGCTTGGAGGAAGAAGTGAGACACAACCTGGACCGATACGCTGAGTTCATCGGCGCAAATGCGTCCTACGTCGTCAGCGAAGCACTCAAGTTGCTTTTCAAGCGAGACGACGAATTCAAACGCTGGCTGGGCGAACATCCGACCAACATCAACCAAGAACAAACCAGAGGAGACGTTCTTACAAAGACCGCGTAACGAACATGAAGCCACGTTCAACCCAATTCGGTGTGCGCGAGAATACAGCGTCCTCAAGACAGCATGCCCCGCGCCCTGCAATGCGCTCGACCCCGAATCAATCCGCAAAGCCGTCAGACATCTCGCGGGAGGAGGCACGGCCCATATCGGCATCATTCTCTCAAACATCCTCCCTTAGCTCTCCGAACAATGCCGCGCACATCGCGGCCACAGAGGGAGAGGAAAGCCACGGAAAGCATCTTCTGACGGTTCATGAAGTAGCTGACTTATTGCAAGTTCCAGTGTCTTGGGTCTACGGACGGACACGCAAACGATCCTTGGAGCGGATACCAAGTTACCGACTTGGAAAGTACTGGCGCTTCCGTCAGGACGAAGTGTTGGCTTGGGTCGAATCCCAACGGCGAGGCTCGCATGCTGCTTGACATGCGGACTACACTCAAAGACGACACAGAACAAGCTGGACGGGCCATCCATGGAGGAACGATGGCTCGAAGAGGTTTCCAGCAAGGATCGCTTTTCCGGCGCGGCACTCGGAGGAAAGTTTGGGTGGCGCGTTGGTGGGAGGACGTAATTCAAGCAGACGGCACGCTCGGCAGACTGAGACGGTCGGAAGTGATCGGGACCGTCGCCGAATTTCCGACGCGCCGCCTTGCGATGCAAGTGTTGTCTCATAGGCTAGGGACAATCAACACCGGCAAGGCACGACCGCAGTCCGTCCGCACATTTGGCAGTTTTGTCAAAGATGATTGGATGCCTGTGGTTTTGCCAACACTCAAGTACGCAACCCAGAAGCACTATCGGTACATGCTCGACGTGCATCTCATTCCGGCTTTCGGACAGCGGCAGCTTCGCGAACTCACGCGGGAAGAGTTGCAAAGCTTTCTAAGTCGAAAGCTCAAGGGTGGTTTGGCGTGGGAAACCGTTCATCACTTCAAGTGCGGTCTGAGCAAGATTCTCGGTGCAGCCGAGGAATGGGGTTATATCGCCGAGAACGCAGCTCAGAAAACGAAACTCCCACGACGGCAGCATGGAACGGAGAGAACTGTCCTCACTCCGGTCCAGGTACGGAACCTTGTTACCGCCTTGAATCACCCGGCACGCTCCGTCACGTTGCTATTGGTGCTCACTGGACTACGCGTTGGAGAGTTGCTTGCGCTTCGCTGGGGAAGTGTCGATTTGAACGCTCGCATGCTTCGTGTTTGCGAAACGGTGTATGACGGGCATTTCGACCAGCCCAAGACGAAACGCAGTGCGCGAACCATTCCGATTGGAACGGAGACGGCAGAAATCTTTGCTGCCATCCGTCCCGCCGTTGTTGATGCAAGAGCCTTGGTATTTGCCACACGCGAGGGATTGCCGCTAGAACGATGGAATCTCTTGCGCAAGCACCTAAAACCCGCAGCGAAGAAACTAGGGCTTTCTGGTGTCACGTGGCATCTTCTGAGACATAGCCACGCGACGATGCTCGATTCCGTGGGTACGCCAATAGGGACGATGCAATCGCTCCTAGGCCATTCCACGGCGGAAATCACGCGCGAGATTTATTTGCACGCGATCCCGGAAGAGCAGCGTCGCGCAGTACAGAGTGTCGAGAGGCTTGTATTTGGACCCAAATGGACCCAAGTTCAGGCCCAGGCGCGACCGGCATCAGCAAGAGTGAATTGAAAAATCAGGAGTTAGTGGTCGGGGCGTCCGGATTTGAACCGGAGACCTCCTGCGCCCAAGGCAGGCGCGCTACCAGGCTGCGCTACGCCCCGACATGAAGTGCCCCGATGAAGCAGAGTGTTATTCTAGCGTAGTTTCGAAGTTCCCTTCCACCTTGCGGCACGAGTACCGTTCCCGGATTCAGTTTCTCTCTCTAACGCATTTTCGTTCGGCACCAGCGCTTAGTTCTTCTTGGCCTATGCCTGCATGATCGGAAATTCGTGTTCATCGTCGCAGGTCTTGAATCTGACTGCAAAATAACCTGATTCAGCTCGTCTTTCTTCTTGCGTTCGTCTTCTTAGGTTTCATCTTCTTGCTTGCTTTTATGTGCTTCAGTGCTTGGCCTTTGTGAATTGCCACATGGTCGGTCTTGTCACTCTTGATGAAGTATTGAGGTTCGTCTTTCGAAGCATGATGCACATAACCTTTCACCAGTACATCAGAAACGATTTTCTTGACGATTACGCCACGGACTCTTCCGGCTTCTGAGTTCCATGCAACGTGGTCGCCGCGCTTAAACGCCTTCGACATCGGACTCGCCTCCATTCAAGATGAATCGCAGGTGAAGAATTAGGGTCGGATCAATCATTATCTATCCTTCTGTTATCCGCCAGAGATTGCTGCCTCCTTGACACGGGTCCCCGGGGGAGCTTTACTCTAAAGTACGGAACGAAATGCGGAGGACTGAGGATGAGCAAGGTTCGGGTTCTGGTCGGTACGCGGAAGGGTGCTTTCGTCCTGACTTCGGATGGAAAGCGTGAGCGATGGGACGTCTCCGGTCCTCACTTTGCCGGATGGGAGATGTATCACCTCAAGGGATCTCCAGCCGATCCGAATCGGTTGTATGCGTCGCAAACGAGCGGCTGGTTCGGGCAGATCATTCAGCGCTCAGATGACGGCGGCAAGACCTGGACGACGCCGGGCGGCGAGCCGGCGCCAGCTCCCGGCAGCATGCCCAAAGCGAGCAACAAGTTCGTATACGACGCCTCCCCCGAAACAGGCAAACCCCTAACGACGCATCAGTGGTACGACGGCACGCAGCACGCTTGGGAGTTCAAGCGCGTTTGGCATCTCGAACCCTCGCTCACCGATCCGGATACCGTTTACGCGGGAATCGAGGACGCGGCCTTGTTCCGTTCAACCGACGGCGGGCAGAGCTGGCAGGAAATCTCCGGACTGCGCGGCCACGGCACGGGACCCAAGTGGCAACCCGGCGCCGGCGGTATGTGCCTCCACACGATTGTGCTTGACCCCAGCAATCCGCGCCGCATGTTCGTCGCCATATCGGCTGCAGGCGCATTCCGAACGGACGACGGCGGCACGACGTGGAAGCCAATCAATCGCGGACTGCGCTCTCAATACATCCCCGATCCCACGGCCGAAGTCGGCCACTGCGTTCACCGCATAGCAATGCACCGCTCGCGTCCGAACACTCTGTTCATGCAGAAACACTGGGACGTCATGCGCAGCGACAACGCCGGCGACTCCTGGCAAGAAGTGAGCGGCAACCTGCCCACTGATTTTGGCTTCGTGATTGACGTTCACGCGCACGAACCCGAGACCATCTACGTCGTCCCGATCAAGAGTGATTCGGAGCACTTCCCTCTCGATGGGAAGCTCCGCGTCTTTCGCAGTCGCACGGGAGGAAATGAGTGGGAGGAACTGGCGAAGGGTCTGCCGCAACGCGACTGCTATGTCAACGTATTGCGTGACGCCATGGCGGTTGATTCGCTCGACTCATGCGGCGTGTATTTCGGCACTACGGGCGGTCAGGTATACGCGTCGGCTGACGCGGGAAACAACTGGGCCCCTATCGTTCGAGATCTTCCGGCTGTGCTCTCTGTCGAGGTCCAGACTCTCTCATGATTCGTGTCGTGCTTCCGGCGCATCTCCGCACGCTGGCGCGTGTCGGCGCCGAGGTAGAGATCACCGTCGAGGGCTCGGTCACGCAGCGATCGATCCTCAATGCACTTGAGGCCAGCTATCCGATGCTGCGGGGAACGATCCGCGACCACGTCACGCAAGAGCGCCGGCCGTTTCTGAGGTTTTTCGCGTGCGCTGAGGATTATTCGCACGAACCGCCGGATACTCCGCTGCCCGGCGCTGTCGCGTCGGGTACGGAACCCTTTCTCATTGTGGGCGCCATCGCTGGGGGCTAGCGGTTACGTTACCGCGGCGCTCCAGGATGACCCGTCAAACTTCGCCGACCGTGCGCTCATTCAACCGCGTCCCCATTTGAAATTGGAATTGCGGATTCCCGCAGCGCCCTGCAAATCGCTCGCCGATTTCCGCGTGTTATTCGCCTCCGCTCCTTTGCGTAGTACCATTGAGTGTGTAAATGACATCGACCAACGGCTTGGCCATCCGCACCGACTCGGTTTCCCGGCACTACCAAATGGGCGGCTCTCTCGTTCGCGCCGTAGACGGCGTCTCCATCGAAATTCGTAAGGCGGAATTTGTCGCGTTGCTTGGCAGTTCCGGTTCCGGAAAATCCACTCTCCTGAACCTGATGGCCGGCCTCGATCGCCCGACGGCCGGTTCCATCTTCGCGCACGATCGGAACCTCGCGGACATGACCGCCGACGAACTCGCTGAACACCGCAGCCACACCATCGGCATCGTCTTTCAGGCTTTCAATCTCCTTCCGCGAATGACTCTCGAAGAAAACGTAGAGCTTCCGCTCCGCCTCGCTGAGGTCGACCGCAGCGAGCGCGCCACTCGTGTTCGCGAAGCCGTCGGGCGCGTTCACCTTGAACCGCGTCTTACTCATCGTCCAGCGGAAATGTCCGGCGGCGAACAGCAGCGCGCGGCGCTTGCGCGGGCGCTTGTGAATCGTCCCACGATTCTTCTCGCCGACGAGCCGACCGGAAATCTCGATAGCGCCACCGGAGACGAAATCATGCTTTTGCTGCGCGAAATCAACGAGTCGCTGGGCATGACCATCGTCATGGTGACGCATGAACGCCCAAGAGCCGAGCGCTTCGCTCATCGCCTGCTTCAGATGAAAGACGGAAAACTGGTCGGCGAAGGAGTCTCGGCGTGAAGATTCGTGACCTCACAGAATTGGCCGCTCGGAATCTTCGCGAGGCTCTGCTTCGAAATTCCTTGACCACTCTGGGCATTGCCGTCGGCGTGGCGTCTCTCGTTGCGATGGTTTCGCTTGGCGTGGGCTTGCAGGAATTGGCGAGCAAGCGCCTCTCGAGCTCCGGTCTGTTCGACGCCGTCTTCGTTAGCCCGAAGATGAACGACCGCGGTTTCGGCCGTCCACCGCGCCAGACCGCGGCGTCCCCGGAAGAAGACCGCTCGCTCAATGAAGACGCGCGCCTGCAGATGACCAAGCTCCCCAACGTCGTCGAGGTGTATCCCGAAATTCGCTTCAGCACAGAAATTCTATACGACGGCCACTCGTACATGACGATGGTGGCCGGCATACCCGACTCGGCGCGTAACGGCGGCGCTTTCGACGGTATGAAGGGTTCGTTTTTCTCGAGTCCCGATGCGGACGAAGCAATCTTGCAAGTCGAGTTCGCGAAACAGCTTTCGGACAAGCCTGACTCGCTCATCGGGAAGGAAATCACGATTCGATACGCGGAGCGGCAAGCACTCCCGCCGGACAATTCGTCAAGGACCGCCGCCAAGCCGCTTGCAACAAACGCCGCTGGCAGCGGGACGAACGATGCCTCGACCGATTCGAGCCTGTCGGCCGGCTTCAATGTAATTCCGCGGCAAGCGAAACTTCGCGTCGTGGGAATCGTCGAAACCGAGCCGGCTGCCGGCTTTGGAGGTTTCGGCCGAGGCCGTGTTCTGATCCCGGAGGGTCCGGCGCAAAAGCTCAGCGCCGCCCAGCAGAACGATCTGCGCGATATTTTGCGCGCCAGCTCGGGCAACAAATCGGGCGGCCATGCGTACGCCAGCCTCACTGTGCGAATGAAAAAGCCTGCCGACGTGAAAGGCGCGGAGGACGCGATCAAGGCGATGGGCTTTTCCGCATTTTCGCTTCTCGACGCAAGCAAGAATTTGCAGCTTGTCTTTAGCGTCTTTGACGCGATTCTCGCACTTTTCGGAAGCCTCGCTCTGATCGTCGCGTCGCTCGGCATCGTTAATACTCTCGTGATGGCAATCCTCGAGCGTCGCCGCGAAATTGGCGTGCTGAAGGCCCTCGGCGCGTCCGACGGCGACGTCCGCAAGCTGTTTTTTGCCGAGGCAGGCGCTATGGGATTGCTCGGCGGAGTCCTCGGCGTTTTCATTGGCTGGCTCATTGGCCGCGGCCTCACCTTGGGAACAAACATTTATTTGCGACGTCAGGACCTGCCTGACATTCAAATCTCGTCTGTGCCCTGGTGGATGGTCGCAACAGCGATCGCGTTCTCCATCGCCGTGAGCCTCGCGGCGGGACTCTACCCTGCCTCTCGCGCGTCGCGGCTGAACCCGGTGGAGGCCCTTCGCTATGAGTAGGTGTTCCCGCCGCACGCTCGTATTCCTCATTTTCATCGCCGCCTTTGTTTTCGTGCCACTTCGCCTCGCGGAAGCGCGCGAACAAGCTCCCGAACCCGAGGGCCGCGCCGAATGCCGTTCCGCCCCCAGCAAGATCCTCGGCCGTCCGGTGCCTTACTGCGCGATTTTGCCCCCGAGCTACGACTCGCAGAAGACGGGACGCTTTCCGATTCTCTATTTCCTTCACGGCCTCGGAGGAAGCTCCCAAACTTTCGTCGACTCGGGCGGGCTCAACGTGATAGAGGATCTGTGGCAGCAAAAGCAGCTCAAGGAATTCTTGATTGTCACGCCCGACGCGGGCCGAAGCTTCTACGTCAATTCGCGCGACGGGAAAGTTCGCTACGAAGATTTCTTCGTTCACGAATTCATTCCCTATATCGAAAGCCACTATCGGATTAGCGCGGACCGGCACGATCGCGGCATCTCTGGCGTCTCGATGGGAGGCTATGGCGCGCTACGATTCGCTTTCCGCTATCCGGATCTGTTCGGCTCGGTCAGCGCCCACAGCGCCGCGCTCGTCGAGAAATCGCCGGTTGCGGGCATGTCCGGCGCGCAAGGGATGGGGATTTCGCGATTCCTTGGGTCGGCCTTCGGCGTGCCGTTCGATCCAGCTTACTGGCAACGCGAAAGCCCTTACACGATTGTGCGCAACAGCCCGCGGCCCTTTCCGATGCCAAAGGGCGGCCTGCAGATTTATTTCGATTGCGGCACCGACGACAGCTACGGATTCAACGCCGGCGCGCAGGCGTTTCACGATCTCCTCGTCTCGCGCAAAATCCCGCATGAATTTCATCTTTATCCCGGCGCCCACGACTGGAGCTACTTCGCAGCTCACCTTCCCGCCTCCCTCGAATTCCACTCCCACTCTTTCAATGCCAGCCGCTGACTGCGAGGATCGCCTAGGTCCGAAAACTCCGTGTGCGAGCCCGCTCTCTTTGTGTCCTCCGTGTTAACGTTTCGTTGTTTTTTGAATCTGAAATCTCCAAGTTCAAATTTGAAATCCTCCTTCGGACCACACCGAGTGAAGTAAAATCCCTGCGCGCGGACCAGAACCGCTGGGAGGGCTTCTCGATGGTGAAACGCAACGCTGTACGTCTGTGCGCAGTCCTGGTTTTCCTGGCTGGCTCGTTGGCTCTTGCACGGCCGCCGCAGGAAGCCGAACGTGTCAAGCCGATTTCGCCGCCCACCACGCCACTGCCGCCCGAGGCAGAGTCGCGCGACGTCACGCGCTTTTCTTTCATCGCGTATGGCGACACGCGAGGTCGCCACGATGGAATCACCGTTCAGTACGACCACTCGATGCTTGTCGAGTCTATGCTCGCGCAGATCAAGAAGCTGCAAGGCACGCCGTACCCCGTTCGATTCGTTCTGCAGTCGGGCGACGCCGTGCAGCGCGGAGTTGAGGCGCGCCAGTGGAACGTCAGTTTCGTGCCAATCATCAATCACCTCACCACCGAAGCCGGCATCCCCTATTTTCTCGCGCCGGGCAATCACGACGTCACCAGCTCCCCCACCGCCGACGCGCCGGAGCGCCAGACGCCGCTGCGAAATTATCTCGACGCCGTCTCGCAGCTTATTCCGCCCGACGGCTCGCCGCGCCGCATGCCGGGCTATCCCACGTACTCGTTCGGCTACGGCAACACGTTTGTGATTGCGTTCGATGCCGACATCGCGGGCGACGAAAAACAATTCCAATGGGTGAAGAGCCAACTTGAGGGCCTCGACCGCAAGCGCTACGTCAACGTAATCGCCTTCTGCCATCAAGCTCCATTTTCTTCGGGCCCGCACGGCGGGCCCACCCTGGAACTGCCCACCACGATTCTGCGCGAACGCTACATGCCTCTCTTCAATGCCCACCATGTCCGCGTTTTGTTTTCCGGCCACGAACACCTTTTCGAACATTGGGTGGAGCACTATGCCGATTCGAGCGGTGCACATCGTATGGATTTGATCGTCTCGGGAGGGGGCGGCGCGCCCATTTACACCTACACGGGCGAGCCCGATCTCACCGAGTATTTGAAGGCCAACGCGGCAAACAAAGTGAGCCTAGAGCATTTGGTGCGGCCCAGCGTCGATCGCGGCGCGAATCCGTATCACTACCTGATCGTTCGGGTGGATGGCGAAAAGCTCGACATGGAAGTCCAGAGCGTCGATTGGGGCGCCGGCTTCGCCCCCTACCGCAGCAACAAAGTAGTCTTGCAGGACCCGTGATTCCGAGACACGGAGCGAGACCGTGATTCCGGAGGCGCGGAGAGATCCATTCAGTTGCTGGTCGAATTGGTTCTCGTCAGAATCGGCCCAGGCAAATCACCGGCTCGCGGCGGCCGCCCATGTTCGAACGACCCCACTTTTCCCCGACGATCACCACCGACTCGGCGGTGTGTTCAAGGTCTGAAAGGGCTTTATCGATGTCCGCCCACAAACGATCTCGCGTCCGGCCAGCGAAGCGTTTTGCGACGTGGACAATCCACTCGAGCGCCGATACTTTTACAATGAGTTCCTCGATTGCTTCGCGCACGCAAATCTTTTCGATCAAAAGCAGATTACTTGCGGCGTCGGTGTACTCATCGACGAAGTTCTTCAATTCGCCCAAACGCGCCTCGACGCTACGCTCAAGCGATTCGCTTTCTTCGGCGTGTGGGAATTCGAGAACCGGGGCCATCATGCCTGGCCGTTGGATGTGAGCCTCGTTCATGGCGGCGCTTCCTTTCCAATGAGGCGACGAAACAATCTGGAACTGGCCGTAACTCACGCTTACCACGCTCACTCTGGAGGGCAATCGAGATGCCAGCGCGGGCCGTTCTTCCTAAGTACCTCCGACACACTCACTTACGTTGCCGTCGTAGGGTCTTGACAGTAGGTTGTTTGGGGTACTAGCTCTGCGAAATTATTACCTGAATGTAGCTGCTTCGGTTTTTTGCCTGGTGTGACGCCGCGACTCAAAGAATCGGCGCGTCCTTGCTTGCATCCAAGTTGGCGGAGAGTTGCAATGAGTCGAGTCACGATTCGGCGGGTTCGGCCCACGCGACAGAGACATCGGAGGAACAGGATGGCAAACGCGATAAAGAGTATCGGAATCATCGGCGCTGGACATATCGGGAGCCAGGTGGCGCGGCTCGCTGTGAAAAGCGGCTACAACGTGGTGATTAGCAATTCACGCGGGCCAGAGACGCTGTCCGCGTTGATCACGGACCTTGGTCCGAAGGCGCGGGCGGCGACGTCCGTGGAAGCGGCAAAGGCTGGAGACCTCGTGGTGGTTTCTGTGCCGCTGAAGAACTACCGGGAAGTACCGGTGGAACCGCTGGCGGGCAAAATCGTGATCGACACAAATAATTACTATCCTCAGCGCGACGGTCACATTCCCGAGCTCGACAACGAGTCGACCACCACGGCGGAACTCTTGCAGGCGCATCTGCCGAAGTCGAAGGTGGTGAAGGGCTTCAACCATATTTATGCCGCCGAGCTGACGACTCACGGGCAGCCGGCGGGGACGAAGAATCGTCGCGCGCTGGTGATCGCAGGCGACGACAAAGATGCCAAGGCCACTGTGACGCATTTGCTCGACCAGTTCGGGTTCGATACGGTGGACGCAGGCCCGCTGAAAGAAGGCTGGCGCATCCAGCGCGACACGCCGGGTTACGGGCCGCGCCGAAATGCAGAAGAACTGCGCCGGGACCTCGCCGCAGCCAAGCGGTATCGGGACATGTGATGGTGACTGCTGATGCCGCGATCCGGAAAGGGAAGGCCGGGACACCCGGCGGTGATATTTTGCTCCTGATGCACTGCTTCGATTAGAGAGGACCTGCGCCCATGCGAAGATCGCTTGCCACGGTAGCGGTATGGATCCCCCTTGTCCTAGTCTTCGTCCTAGCAGGGCATGAATACGGTGCTCAGAAAGTGCATCAACCGAGTTCAAAGCAGCAGGTATCCCTGAAGAAATTCCTGAGAGATTACTTGGGAAAGCCTTATAAACCATTTGAGCAGGAAGAACCTGCGCGCTACTCGCCCGCCTGGGTTGATCTTGCGGATGATGAAGTGCCGGACGTGATTGTCTATCTGACTGGTCGCGGCTGGTGCGGAACCGGCGGCTGTGTCACCCTAATACTGGCGCCAAGCGATGGGTCGTACAAACTCGTCGGCAAGATCACGATTACGAGGCCTCCAATCCGAGTGCTGGTCACAAAATCGCACGACTGGCACGACATTGGCGTGTGGGTACAAGGAGGAGGAATTGAACCCGGCTATGAAGCGAAACTGTCGTTCGATGGCAAAAAGTATCCAAACAATCCCTCGGTTCCCCCAGCGAAGCCGTTGATGGGAGAAATATCGGGGAAAGTGGTCGTCTCAAACGATGACATGCTCCACTCCTTTGCACTCTACCCGTAAACCCGATTAGATGAGGTTGTCGGCGGACTGCCCCACGGTTAGCGCTTTTCCGAACCGTGGGTCCCTAGGAATCGGCCCAGTATTTTTCCCCCGGCGAAAGCAGAGCGAACAAAAAAAATGGCCGGGGGCTTTGGCTGAGGGACCCAAGCCGCCCGGCCGTTTCCTACCCATCTCCGCAGGGTCTGGGTAAGAAATCTGAATTGAGGAATGTCGAAGCGCAGCGCGTGCTTAGACGCAGAGTTCGCCCGCGCGCATAAACTCGTAACGTTCGATCGCTGCCGCGACGCCCACATCGCCCGAATGTTCTGGGCTGCTGCGCAGGACGCGTCCCAGGCAGCGCACGCGGACAGGGCCCGCTTGCGTGAGCTCGTGCGGCAAAGTCATAACGATCTCGACCGGAGCACCGCTCCTAAGTCCTTTCGGGAGGTGGAAATAGAGTCCGCGAGAACTCACTTCGCGCGATTCGGTAAGGGCTTCTCCCACTACAAGTTCGTCCGTCCAACGGACGGTGAGCGGCAAACGCATTAGGAAACGCCGCGAAGCACGTCGCTCTTTTAGAGCCACAGGACACCTGGCCTTTTACATTTAGGGTCTGCAATGCAAACCCTTTACAGCTCTTACACGCAGGGTTTGCAAGTACAAACCCTGAGACCCTGTAATTTCCAGATCAGAGTACGTTTGCGGGCATTTTCGACCAATAGAGCGATAGCCCCATTTATTGACCTTCTTTTTGGTACACAAGTACTAGCGCCAACAGCGGGACAAGGCGAAACCTTGGAACCACAGATGAATACCGATACACGGATGAACGCGAAGGCGGGATCGCCGCAGAGGCGCAGAGACACGAAGAAAAGCGAGGATTTTCACGCTTGAAACGGCTTTGTCGAAATCCTAGGTCGAGCAGTCTCCAAACCGGGCCAGCGCGAGGGAAGAGTCTGTGTGACAACTATGAAGTCGGTCGCTCGGCGGCTAGACCGTGGCGGCTTTGCGGAAGGCGCTTAGGATGTCGGGGAGGGTTAGGAAGCCTTCGAGTTTGCCCAGGTCGCCGCGGTTGACGACCGGAAGGACGGGCCAGTCTCCGGCCCAGCGCAGAACTTCTTCGAGCGATTCGTCAGGAAAAATCATGGGCAGCGGACCTTTGAAGTCGACGTCCGCAGCCGTGTACGGCGTGCCCGCGTCTCTGTCTGCGGCTCCGGCCGCGGAGAGTTTCAGGAGGTGGTTGGGGTCGAGCAGGCGCCATTCGCCGACCTTCACGCGAAGCAGCACCGGACTGTTGCCTTCGGAGGCGAGGCGGCGCGCGATATCGGTGACGGAGTCGGCGGGCTCGACGACGATGGCTGCTTCCTGGCGCATCGCGTCGTCGACGACCAATGCGACTTGCTCCCGGCGCTCTTCGATCGAGGGGAGCACCAGGCCGTCCTGGCGCGAAAGCATGTCGAAGAGCGGAAGCTTCTGATACTGGCGCGAGATGAGGTATGCGACAAACGTGGAAATCATCACGGGCAAAATCGCGGTGTAATTGCCGGAAAGTTCGATGACCATGAACACCGAAGTAATCGGCACACGAAGGAAGCCCGCAAAGAAGGTGCCCATGCCGACGAGCGCGAAAGTGCCGATGGTTCCGGTGAGCGCGGGAAAGAAATGCTGTTCGATGGAACCCACCGCGCCGCCGAGCATCGCTCCGATGAAAAGCGAGGGAGCGAACATTCCGCCGGGAGTGCCACTGAGGAAGGAAAAGCCCGTGGCCAGGATTTTCAGCGCCGCCAAAAGAATCAGAAGCTTCCATGTGAATTGGCCGTGCATGGCTTCGTCGATGACGGCGTAGCCCGCGCCCAGGACTTGGGGAAATTTGATGGCGATCAATCCGATCATGAGCCCCGCCACGGCAGGCAGGAAATATTGCGTCCAGGTGGGAAGAGCCAGAAGGCGGGGTCGCGCATACGCGATCCACTTCAAGAAGGCAAGCGAGGCGATGCCTCCCACGACGCCAAGCACGACGTAGGCGAGAACTTCCCAAGCATGCGCGAGTTGAAACGGCGGAACGCGGAAAAGCGATTCCCTGCCGAGAAAGGAGCGCATGGTGACGACGCTCGAGACGGCTGCGAGGACGATGGCGCCGAGGACGCCCGCGCTCCAGGTACCAATCACCTCTTCGATGACGAACAACACGGCGGAAATGGGAGCGTTGAACGCCGCGGCGAGTCCGGCTGCCGCCCCGACCGGCGCGATGAGGCGAATCTTGCTCTGGGAGAGCTTCAACTTTCTGCCGATGACCGATGCTATCCCAGCTCCCATGTGGAGCGAGGGGTCTTCGGGGCCCAGGGAGTGTCCGCTGCCGATCGAGAGCGCGCAGGTGGCGAATTTTGCGATGACGGTGTTGAACGGAATGTAGCCATTCCGGACATACACGGCGGCCTTGGTCTGGTTCACGCCGCTGCCGCGGGCTTGGGGGAACACGCGCAGGGCAAGCACCGCGACGACGAGGCCCCCGAGCGTCGGGGCGAGCAGCACGCGCAGGATCGAGGGCGCGAGCGAAGAGCCAAGAAACGAGAAGTTAGTAAATTCGATCGCAATGCGGAAGCAAACAACCGCAATGCCCGAAAAAATGCCAATGAGCACGGCGAGCAGGAGAAAGAGACGATCCTCACCGATCGCGTATAGCCAGCGCGCGAAGGACTCGCGTACAGAAGTGACCAGGCTCCGCGGAGTATCGGAGCCCGCAGGGGATGAGGTGGCTGGCGGCTGTCCCGTGGTGGATGGAACGGAGACGATTTCGCTCATTGCTGGGCACCCGCCTGGGACCGAGCGATTAGCAAGAGGGCGCGATCGGCGTTGTCCTGAGATTCTCCGCATTGCCGGGCCGCGGCGTTTTCTGCTTGAAAGACCCATTGCATCGCCGCATCCACCTGAGAAGGATCTCGCGCGAGAGCGCGCTGGTTCCACTTCCCTTTCGCGGCTTCCATGCCGGCATACAATTCCTGCAATTGCGTGACGGGCGGCGAAGCAGCGATCGGCTGGCCTGTTTGCTGTGAGCATTGGGTGAGGCGCGATTCCGCGCGCGCAATCGCGGCCATCGTGCGGCGCGCTCGTTCGTCGCTCGACAGCTCGAGCACGAACGGATTCATGGCCTCGACGTCTCGCGTCAGGATGAGAAGCGAGGCGATATCCGGAGCCGCTCGTCTTTGCGGCGAGAGCTGATCGAAATACGCGAGGGCCCGTGCGTACTGGCCCACCTGAAACGCGGCAATTCCGGCTCCCGCGAGCGCATCTTCGTCATGTTTATGAACGACGAGAATTGCGCGATAGGCATCCAGCGCTCGACTCCAGAGGTTTCCGCGAAGCAGCAGCGCGGCGGCAACCTTTTGGCTGTCGATGTCGCCGGCCGGGACGTCTTGCGCCAGAGCGATGATCTCCGGCTGCGCCTGGGCCACAGTGCTTCGCGCAAGCAAGTATTCGCACAGCTCTCGGCGGACGTTCCAGCGCATTACGACGGGGTCGCGCTGCCACACGCCGTAGATCGCGCCGTGGTAATAACGCAGCGCGTCCGGCATCGAATTTTGAGCCGTGCGAGCGAGGTCGAGATTGATTTCGCCATCGGCGGGAGACACCGTCAACAGGCTGAGCAAATAGGATTGCGCCTCATTCACGCGTCCCGCCAGCATCAGCGACTGCGCCAGATGCAACTGAAAGACCGGATTGCCGGGGGAATAAACCAGCGCGTTCCGGTAGTCGATGACGGCCTGCGCAGCGTCGCCGTTTTGAAAGTCGCTTTCGCCTTCGGCGAACCAGTCGTCGGCCAGCGTATGCACCTTCTTGTGGAACATCCGCGAAATGAAGGCTGTGAATGCGAGGAGGACGAGAAGCAAGATCAGGCAGCTCAAGAGGACGGCGGCGCGCGGATAGGCGCCGTTCAGATGGGACGCGATGGAGCGGGCTGCGGAAACCGGAGGAGGAGTCTGGGGATTTGGTTCGGGATCGGGCGCGTTCATGTCGAGTCACAAACAGGATAATTCATCCGGGCGCGCGGGACCAAGTAAGTTGCGATTAGTGTGCAACGGCGGTTTGATTCCCTTGGTCTCGAGCGGGCCGGTCCGCGTCCGATTCGTAAAGCCTTCACCGCAGAGGCCCGCCCAACCAGATGGCGGGCAGGCGCAGAGGACGCTGAGAAGACCGCAGTTAAGACGTGGTTCTAGGAGGACTAGGTCTGGTCGATGAGGCGGTGGTGAATGGCGTAGAGGGCGAGTTCGAGGCGGTCTGACACGCCGAGCTTGTCGAAAATATTGTGGAGATGATTTTTCACGGTCTGCTCGCTGATGAAGAGCTTTTCGCCGATTTCGCGGTTGCGAAAGCCCTGCGCGACGAGCTGGACAATTTCCTTCTCACGGTCGCTCAAGAGCGGCTTTTCGCGGCGCTGACCGGATTCGGCGGATTTCTTGAAGGCGTCGATAACCTCAGCGGTCATACGATTGTCGAGCCAGATTTCACCGTCATACACCTTGCGGATGCTCTTGACAAGCAGGTCGCTGGCGGACTGCTTGAGCACGACTCCGCGGGCGCCCAGCCGCATCGCACGCACCACGTCGCGGTCGTCTTCGGCGGCCGTCAGCACGATCACGCGGGTCGGCGTGGTTTCGAAATTCAGTTCTTCGAGGACGCCGAGGCCGTCTTTTTCGGGCATGCGCAGATCGAGGAGCAGAATGTCCGGTTTGAGCTTCGCGAGCATTTTGGTGCACTCGACGCCGTTCGAAGCCTCGCCCACAATCTGTATTTCATCCGCGCCGTCGAGCAATTTGCGCAGACCATCCCGAAAGATGGCGTGGTCGTCCGCGACCAGGATACGAATCGCCTGTTTTGCTTTACTCATTTTCAATTCAATGGAATTTCAATGGTGAGACGCGCACCATGCCCGGGATTGGACTCCACCGTAAGCGTGCCCCCTACGCTTCGCGTTCTTTCTTTTATAGAAATCGGGCCCAGACGCAGCCGATCCAGCTCTTCGCTTGCATATCGCCCGGAGAAGCTGAACCCCCGGCCGTTATCGTCTACTGCCAAAAAGACTTTCGCCTCGTCTTGACCTAGTTTTACCACGACGTGGCTCGCATGCGCATGCTTTTTTATGTTGTGTAGTGACTCTCTGTAAATCTGGAATAGCTCCCGGCAGAGACGATCGGGGAGCCTTAAATTGCGATCTTCGATGAACAGATCGATTGCGATGCCGGCCTCGTTACGGAAGCGCTCCGCAAATCCCAGCATCATTTCGCGCATGTCGGCGCTCTCAACACGCAAAGGTCTCATGTCCGTCACCAAGCGCCGAAACTCCTGGCTCTCCTGCTGAAGCGTTCTTTGGAGGTTCGCCAGCTCTTCGGCGACCGGGGAGGAGGCTTGAGCCAGTTTGCGGCGGAGAACGTCGAGCTGGATGTTCATACTCAGCAGCGTCTGAAGGATTCCGTCGTGGAGGTCGCGGGAAATGCGGCTTCGCTCGGACTCCACGGCGCGGGCGCGGAGGCTTCGCAGCAGGAAGATGTTTTCCAGCGGGCGCCCGATATGCCGGACGATTTGCTCGAATTGGCGTAAATCGCCGGTGGAGAATCGGCGCCTTGGATTTAGGAGCAGCACGCGACCGGAGGGGCGGCCACCCGCTTCGATCGTCGCAGCCAGCAAGGCTCGGGCGCCGCCGAATTCCAACCGCGTCGCTTCGGGCGGAGCAGGCACGGATTCGAAGCGGTGGCCGGTGCGCCGGTCCCAGCCGAATCCTTCGCCGGTGCCGTTGCCGTTCCGGAACGCCCAGCCCATCGAGATTTCGAGCGAGTCGATCAGGAAGGCATCGGAGCGGGCAAGCGGTAGCGCTTCGGCGCCGGCCGATTCGAGTTCGTTCGGGCGAACTTTCCACACGAACAAGCGCTCCAGATCATCGTCACGGATGGCGAGGCATGCTTGCTCGCAGTCGAACTCGAGGGCGAGCTCGCCAAGCGCCTGGCGAATCGATTCGGTGAGGCCGCGATCAAACTGCAGAAGGCCGGTAACTTTCTCGATGAACTGTTGCCGATCGAGATGTTCCCGCTCGCGCGCGCCCAGGAATCCCATTCCCAGCCCGGAAACGATTGTGCCGAAACCAATTACGAGCCAGTGCCAGACGCTCTGCCATCGAAAGGGGTTCGCCCACCCGACCCGAAGAATCACGCCCGCGGTGGATGCCAGGACGAGAGCGAGCACGGCGCGCGTTTTGCCGCGCGTGGCAAGAGCAAACACAGCGAACAGTAGCAGGAACCAGAACGCCGAAACGGACGGCGTGAGGTACAAAAAAGCCGCGAGCGCCACGAAATCGGCAGCAAGGGGTATGCGAAACTTCGACTCACTGAACCAACGCTGGGCCAGGGCCGCCGCCAGGGCGACCACGAGGTAGACGAAGAGAAATGCAACAGCGGTGCGGCGTACAGGCGCTTGGGCGGTTTCGAGCAGCACGATCAGAGACAACGAAACGAGCACGGCTCGCCCGAGGGTTACCTGGCGCTCGAGATAGAGCCGTTCTGTGGTGTCGAAAGGCATTTTTGGCGGTCAGGTTCGTCCACCGCGGCGGATCAACCCTGAAACCCGGCGGGCT
>Ga0073928_10005465_pt1 | contig 17811 bp, 19 predicted proteins | sample PaiPotPPA55metaG_FD_76969 | JGI IMG/M metagenome (GOLD analysis project Ga0073928, IMG submission 76969) | Iron sulfur acid spring bacterial and archeal communities from Banff, Canada, to study Microbial Dark Matter (Phase II) - Paint Pots PPA... ... | reverse complement strand
CGATGAGATGGCGAAACGGCCATTGAATCCCCATACCATAATATTTATATAGCCCTCCGCGTCCGCCGCAAACGCCAGCGGCTTCGTCCAAATCCCCCTATCGCAAGTGCCCCGGCGGGAAACACTCGGGTCCACGCGGGTGCTCGGCGCCGGCGCACTTGTCGATAGGGTCCTAAGATTTTTCAACAACTATCGCCCTGAGACGCCTCCAAGTTCCGGGCATTCATTGACCTGCCCTATCTGTAGTCCTAAGATTTCAGCACGAGAATCGGCCAGACCATCTCGCATTACCGCATCATGGATGCCGGCGGTAAACGCCATTTCGGAGGAAAGCCGTGACAAAGATGCTAGGAGTTCTGTTCCTATGCGGGTGTCTCGTAGGCTGTGGTTCGAGTTCCGCGGCGAATCTAACTGGGAATTGGCAGTTCACCCTTAAATCGTCGGCCAATGGGAACACCTATACTGGGACGGCGTCGATCACGCAGAGTAGCGGTCCGGTGGATTCTTCAGGTGCAGGCAGTCTGGAACGTATGGTCACCGGAACTATGAACTTCGCCAACGATCCATGCGCTATGGCTGCTCCGCTGTCAGGCACGATCAGCGGTTCAAACGTGATTCTTACAGCTACAGAGGGCGGCCAAACGGCATTATCGTTGACTGGAAGTGTCAACGCCGCATTCACGGCAATGTCTGGGAACTACACTGCCCCGTTCGGAGGATGTAGCAGCGGAGATTTTGGATCGTGGGCTGCGAGCAAGTCATAAACGGCGGAAAGTTGGCGAAAACAGCGATTGCGCTCATCGACAATTGGCCGACTTTCGGTCCAGGGTCAAAATGATCGCGGTAGGGACAGACATCGCTGACTGCCCCCCGCGCGGACCCGGACGGGCGCTGATTAGCGCATCCGGCTCTTATCTCGGATGACTGGCGGCAAAGCGAACGGCAGGATAGGGATGGAGCACGCGCGGTTGAGGAAGCCATCGGTTGGCCAAGGCAAGGGTACGCTTCCAGGAGATCGGGCGTTTCTGACTGCGGCGGCGAAGTGTCCGCCACCACTGCCCAATTAGCCGATCCCGGAATACTACTCGATGGTTCCCGGGGCCACCAGATCACGAATTTTCCCGCGGATGTAATTCAAGCGTTTCAGTACTCGCTCGATAGAAAGACGCTTGGCGTCATGCGCACAAGCTTCGAATCCGACATCGTTCTCCTTCATGACCTCGAACCAACATTGCAATAACAGTCCGACTTCCCCGCCCGCCGCCTACAAAGCTTTTCTCGTCCCCTGGAAAGACGCTGACCCCGACATCCCCATCCTGAAGCAAGCCAAAGCCGAGTACGCGAAGCTGCAATAAGGTATGCGGCATCAATGCTGATCACAGCCATCATCTTGTTTCTGGCAATCCTTCTGGCTCCTATCCTCCTAATTAGGTTCCACAAACGTTGGGTAGCAGCCTTCAACTTAACGGTAACGAACCGAATCACGAGCCGATTCGCCGACCGATTGCCGGGCTTCGGCATCCTTACGCACGTAGGTCGAAAGTCAGGCAGGGTCTACCACACGCCAGTGAATGTTTTTCGAGAGCCCTGAGGGATTTCTGATTGCGCTCACTTACGGACGCGATAGCGAGTGGGTCAAGAATGTGCTAGCCGCTGGCGGGTGCCAGCTTGAGACTCGCGGTATCGGGTATCAACTTTCCGCCCCCACAATCGTTCATGACCCCACTCGGCGACGGTTCCCATTTCCTGTGCGGATCGTACTCCGGTTCATTGGGGCGACCGATTTCATGCAGCTTTCGACTTCTCGCGGACAAGGCGCAGCCTCGTAACCAGAGTCGAATCCGATTACTTGTCGTACATCTCGTAGTGCGCGGAGCACGGCTCCAGTTCGGTCAGGAAATCCTTGTCGAAGTCGTAGTATTTCGCCAAGCTGATGTCGTCCCCGGCAAAGGCGCGGATCGCCTCCTCAGACTCCCAGAACGTGACCATCAAGAAATGTGCAGTGTCGCCCTCCATTCGGCGCAGCGCGTAGCAATTCCTCCGCGCTGCAACCGCCGCTCCCGGGGGCGCATGCAGGGCCCCTTGGCCTGAGCGCTGGAGTGGTTGGAAAGTTCTCACAGCGCAACCGAGCCGCACGTCGGGTATACCGGGCGCATCTCCTCTGAGGTGTCGTCTCGGCAACGTTGCTCGTGCCCTATTGCAAAGTTTTTTCGACCATTCTCCGGTGAGTGAGTTTTTCAACACGCGATTTATCATCAACTGACAGATTGTTTCGATTGCCGACCAACCGCTCACAGTCTGTCAGCCATAACAGACTACTTGTTTGCATTGGCTGCCAAGCTCTCGCGCGAAACTTCCTGTCCATGAAGCCAGATCGTGACGATGCTGTCGTACGCGCCCACACTTTCCAATGGCGATTTTTTCAGCAGGATAAGGTTGGCAATTTTACCCGGCTCAATAGTCCCGACCTGTGAATCGAGCTTGAACTTCCGTGCGTTGCTGATTGTGGCGGCTTTGAAAATCTGTTCGAGGGACACCCCCGCCTTCTTAAGTTGCTGCATCTCGAGAAACCCGTTTAGTCCAGGCAGATTTCCGTAAGTCGGAGCCGAGGGTGTGTCTGTGCCGAACAGGAAGTCGGCGTCTTTAGCTGCGAGATACGCAACGACTTGGCGCACTCGTCGGAGAGGGCCTGCGTCAAACCCTTCCAGCATAGCTGCGTCCGGCGTGTCGCCTTCCGAGATCTCTTTCTTGAACCATTTTCCCTGAGGAGAGTTGAACCATTCCAGCATCTCCGCTGGAATGACTTTCGGAATTGCCTCCATACTTAGATATTGGGGATCAAAATATGCACGGAGACCTCCCATCACCTGAATGGTTGGTTGATAGCCAATGCTTTTGTCAACGATGCGATCGAGTAGGCCTTTGATTTCAACAGGGAGTTCGGGCTGGTTTCGAAGATCCCCCCAGTTCCACATGCCATGCGCGATAACGTCCACGTCTCCATCGACGGCGAATTTCTGCGCTTCAAATGAATTGGCGTGCATCATCAGCGTCAAGCCGTTTTGCGCGGCGGCCTTGCGAATCTCCGCCACAACCTCGCTCGTAATGACAGGCAGGTTCTTGTCTTGCCCAAAGCCGCGCTCGAAGTAGGTCTTGACGCAAATGCCGCCCGAATCCTTCACCCTGGCTACGGCTGTCGCGGGGCTATGATCTTGCGGACGGTATTCCGAAGGGATGCTCGACGCTTGCTTAGGATCGTAGATGAAGTTGGGGAACAGTTTGAACCGCACAGCCGGGGGAGCAAAGGACATCGGGTACCCATTGGCAATCGGCAAGGACTGCCCGCAGTCATATAAATCGGGATGCAGCGAAGCTTGCCTGAAGTCCTCTAGCGCCCGGTGGTCGATCACTGCCAAGTCGATGAGCGTGGTGTAACCGAAGTAAAGATAAGAACGCGGAAGTTGCTTGAAGTATTCGGTGACCATCGCGGGCTTCACTGCGTTCGGATCGAAGCTGCTCTCGGGCTGCATACCGGGGACGGAAGCGAGATGGACGTGTGAGTCGATCAGACCTGGAATAAGAAATTGCCCTTTTCCCGAAACTACTGCGGCGTCCGCAGGTTTCTTTGTTGTTTTTCCCCGCTCCACGCTGACGATGCGCCCGTTTTCGATCAGGACGTTGCCCTCGGCGATGTGATCGAGATTCTCCGGAGAGATGATAGTCACGTCAGTGATCCAGATTCGGCTCGGTCCCTGCTGACTCGAAGCAGAACCAACAAAGGTCACGATTGAGAAAAGCAGCCCAAGCATGAGGGTGAAAAAGTTCATATCAACTCCTTGCTAGGATTATCGGGCACAGAATGAGAAGAATCGTTTCGGTGAACTGTTAGTCGTAAGCACTTCACTCCCAACTACCCCCGTCTAACAAGTACGATTTGCGTGCACGAGAAGTTCCGGCCAACCGCATGCTAGTCGCGTGACGGACAATCCGGGAGTCAACTATTGAAATCAGGCGTGTCTGTTGGAAAACTCACTCACCGGAGAATTTTCGAAAAAACTTTGCAATAGGAAGCCCTACAAACAACGATCTCCGTTTTCGTAGACATTTTCTGTCTCTCAAATTCCAGGTTGTTTTGACAAAACAGGAGTTTTTCAACACCCCAGGCGATTTCACTCGTCCGGTTGTGAGCGCAATGAGCGCGGCTATTTGCAACGAAAGATCTGGCATTTATTCCTCTTTTGCGATCCCGTCATCTTTCCACTGGTGACCACATGAATCGCAGGTCCACTCGTATTGGGGAGAAGAGTTGTCCTTCGTAGGTGCGGGATGAGCGATCAAACCCTCGAAGATGACTTCCGTTGATTCGCATCTTGGGCAGCGCACCGGAAGTTCGTCGAGTTCCGCCTCCTGCTTTGGACCCGGCTCGTTCACCGGCATGTAGTTCGACAGGGGCTGACGTGTCCACGGTAAACCGATGCGCATGACTTGAACGCTAACGCCATTGACAAAATTTGATGTGACCGCCTCGACACCGGTTGCTTTTTCGGGACCCATGAAAAACGGAATGCCCGCCCTGTCCAGCAGAGTCTGCAACTGAAGCGCATCCGACAAGCTCCACACAGTGCAGATCTCCACTAACTCTCGGTCCTCATCACCGGAAGAATCGAACGGCGGAGATGGGTCCGGCCTTGCGGGAAGTTCCTCGGACTGACGCTTCAGCCCGCGTCGGGAAATCTCCGACGCTAAAGACTGTTGGGCAATCTCGGTTAACTCGAAGTTTTGCTGCCCGAGGACCAGGAGCTCGCCGTCACTCATCCGTCGATAACGTTCGGAGAGTTGCAGCCATTCCGCCCCCGCATCGTGACCTTCCATAGTGGTCGGAATCATATACCGGCGATGTCCCGCAGCAAAACTGGCTGAAGGCGCATAGCTGACGAGAACAGGCCTCTTACACTTAATGACCCGCTCCGGAGATCAGGTCGGCGAGTTGCTCGCTGCTGGTGGCGTTTCCGTCTAACCGGCGACCTCCGACCTCGACCACCGGGGCTGCGCGGATGCCCTTCGCCACCAGGATGACTGGACGCAGGGTGACGTCCACCTCCTGCAAGCTGAAACTCATTTTTTCGGCATACACCGATCAGGCCATCGACAGGGGCTTGACGGTTGCACAAGTCGCTGCACAAGAACGAGCCTACGCTGCCCAATGAAGCCAACGGTTGCCGACAGCCGCACACACCTAACCGCCTGATTCTGCGTGGCCTAGCGGGTGACCTCCCGGCTGTCACGGCAGAGGCCGCGGGTTCGAGTCCCGTCGTCCCCGCCATTCATTCTTTTGAATAGTTTGCAAAGGACCCGAAAACCATCTGGGTCCGTTTGGGTCCAATAAGCGTTTCCCATCTGCCGATTCGCTGTTTCGCCCCATCCAAATAACACGAACTTCTCGGGCTAGTGGATCAAGGTTGATTTGATTCCCGACAGCACGCCCCCTGGCAGAATGGCATCCACGAGCTTCCCCTGCGCGAGGCGTTGCTTTTTGTCGTTGCCTGCAGATGCTTGTTGGTCACGTGCAGATCGCTGTGGCGCAAGTAGTCGCGGATCATCAATTGGTGCTCGCCCATCTCTGCCAGCATTGTTCCCAGCGTGCGCCGAAAGGTGTGCCAGCCTACGCCGGTGATGCCGATCCTCTTGAAGGCCGGCTGGATCTTCTTCTTCAACACCGAAGCCAACACGCAACAGCGTCCGCCGCCAAGCGGCTTCGTTCAAGTCGGCTTTTCCGAAGCTGTCCTTTACCTGTCCAGTAACGATTATTGTCCGGCCGTGCACTCAGCTGGCATGCCGCTCAGCGTCGCCGTGCCATTGCCGTTGTCCACAAGAATCACGCCCTACGGTATCGTTCCGTTTCGCGAAGCGCCGGCGTGGGATGTTCGGTCGTGGTCATGCATGGTAAATGAACCGGCCACGTGCTGGGTGAAATTGGCCGCGTTGCTCGAGGTAATGAGTGGCCCAGAACGACTTCGTTTCTGATTTGGGAATGCGAGCAGCTAAAACACACGTTTACCCGAATCTTTACCCGAATCTTGACAATTCGCAGCTTGCGCCTGATAGTTAAGTGACTGCTAGTCGTATATGAGCATAAGTCAATTATGACTAAAGGTCATGCGCCTAACTCCGCCGCATTCATCGAAGCGCTCGCCTGCGAGAATCTGCCGCACTTGCAACGCACGGGACGCCGCCAGCGTCGTGGCAACGAAACTCGGGTGCGCCTGTTCCGTTGCGCGCTTCAGCTTTTTGCCGAGCGCGGCTACCCCAATGTCACGGTGGAAGACATCACCGAAGCCGCGGATGTCGGTAAGGGCACGTTCTTCAACTATTTCGAAAGCAAGGACCACGTATTGGGCGTGATGGCCGAAATCCAGCTAGGCAAGGTGAAAGAAGCTCTGACAATGGCCGAAGCCGGGGAGCAGACGATTTGTTCGGTGTTGCACCATCTTTTTCTTCGGTCCGCGGAGGAACCCGGGCGCAGTCCCGACCTAGCCCGCGCGCTGCTCTCTTCCTTTCTTGCGAGCGAGGGGGTGCGCCGTCTTATGGCTTACAACCTAGCGTCCGAAGGTCGCAAGGTGCTGGCCCAAATCGTAGCGGCGGGTCAAAAACGCAGAGAGATCGACTCTCGCCTCAAGAAAGAGAAGGTTGCGCTTCAGATCCAGCAAGCGTTTATGGGCACGCTTCTGCTTTGGTCGCTTGAGGGCCAGCCTGTGCTCGAAGCTTGGGCCGAAGAAAGCTTTCAACACTTTTGGAGGGCAGTCGCCGCCCCGGGCCGAGGGCAAAAGCGATGAAACGCAATTTCCGAACTATTGTCATGCTGTCGCTGGCAACCCTGATCAGCGCGGCGATGAGCTTTGGCCAGGGACCCGCGCCCTACCGCCTTACGTTGCGTGAAGCGGTTCAGCGAGCGTTGGAGAACAACGTCAATGTGCTCACCGCCTGGACTCAGGTCGACGAAACCGAAGGCATCCGCACGCGCTACAAATCTGCTCTGCTTCCCCATGTAGTGGCAGAAACCTACGCGAACCTGCAGAGAATTTCCCTGGACGCCTTCGGGCTTACCGGGCTTGCGGTAGTAGCCTTGCCCGAAGCCACCGGACCGTTTTCCAATTACGATTTTCACATCGGTGCCCAGCAGAACCTGGTTGACCTGCAAAGTTATCGGCAATGGAAGGCCAGTCAACACATCGTTGATGCCGCCAAATTGGGTTATGAGGGTGCGTGTGATCTCGTCATCCTCGCCGTTGCCGACCTCTATCTGAAGAGCCAATCCGCCGTGGCGCGCATCGACGCCGCCCAATCGCGGGTTACCGACTCGGATGCCTTGTACAGACTGGCGAAAGACAAGCACGACGCCGGAACCGCGACCGGCGTGGACGTGCTGCGTGCGCAGGTACAACTGGCGAATGACAAGCAGGGTCTGCTGGTCGCGCAGAATCAATACAAACAGTCGCTGCTCGCTCTCGCACGCAACCTCGGCATGAGTCCGGGCACACCTTTGGAACTCGCCGACCCACTCCGCTTTCGTCCCTTGCCCGAGCTCCAAGCCGAGCGCCTTGTGCCCTCGGCACTTCTCGCGCGTCCCGACTATCTGGCACTTGCCAGCCAGCGCCAGGCGTTGGTCGAGCAACAGCGAGCCAATCGTGCTCGCTACTATCCGAAGTTCAGTATTTTCGGGGGCTATGGCGAGCTTGGCCGCAACCTCGGAGACTTCCAGCGAGTAGGCATCGTTCAAGCCCAGATCGATATTACCGTGTTTGATCGCGATCGCAGCGGCGAGGCGCAGCAACTCGCCAGCCAGCTGAACCGCATCGATTATCAGATCGCCGATCTGCGGCGCGGCATTGAAGAGGAGATTCGTCAGGCGCTGCTGAATATCGGGTCCACCGCCGAGCAGGTGGCTGTAGCCAAGGAAGGGAAAGATCTCGCGCAGCGTGAACTCGAACTCGCGCAGGATCGTTTCCAGTCGGGAATGACGAATAATGTCGAGGTGGTCACCGCCCAGGACCAACTCGCACGCGCCCAGGAGAATTACATTCTTGCCGTCTCCAGCCACACCGACGCGAAGTTTGGGCTCGCAGCGGCCTTGGCAGAAACGAAGACCATTGGAGAGTAACTGCCACGTCCGTAAAAGATCTGTCGACCGGGCGATGATCCATGTTCACGCCCTAGAGGGTTGAGGCCATGAAACGACGTCTACCAATCTTGATCCTGCTGGCCGCGGCAATCGCCGCGGGCGTGTATCTTTATCCGCGTCTTACCAGGAAACCGGAGTCTCAAAATCAGCTTGCGCTCTCTGGCAACATCGAAGCGCACGAGAGCCTGGTCAGCTTTAAAGTGCAAGGACGCATCGTCGATCTGCCGGTCGAGGAAGGTCAGCGGGTTCAGCCGGGTGCCTTGCTTGCGCGTCTCGACGATGCCGACTACAGGCAAAAGGTCCGCATCGGCGAGGCCACGGTGAACGTGCGCGAATCCAACCTTGCGCTCATGCGCGCTGGAACTCGCGAGCAGGAAGTGAGGGCGTCGGAGCAAACGATGCTCGGTGCGCAAGCCGATCTCGAGGAGAAAAAGCTCGACTACGATCGTGCTCAGCGGCTTTTCAGCAAGGATGAGCTCTCCACTCAGGACCGTGACCTCGCCAACACCGCACTGAAGCGTGCCGAAGCGACATTTCGGGCAGCACAACAGCGTTACAACGAAGCTGTCGAAGGCAGCCGCAAAGAAGACATAGCCATCGCTCGTGCCAATGTCAGCGCAGCTCACGCCGATCTGGGTCTATCGCGAGTCAACCTGGACTACGCAACCCTCCGCGCCCCCTCCTCCGGTGTGATCACCGTGCGCGAGGCCGAACTCGGAGAGGTGGTCATTCCTGGCACCCCGGTGGTTACTCTCGCCGACCTCGATCACATCTGGCTGCGCGCGTATATCGCCGAAACCGACCTCGGCCGCATCCGCTGGGGCCAGGAAGCAACCATCACCACCGACACGTACCCCGGCAAACAGTACCGCGGACGTATTTCATTCATAGCTTCGAGCGCGGAGTTCACACCGAAGAGTGTGCAAACCTACAAAGAACGCGTAACCCTTGTCTATCGAATCAAGATCGACATCGACAATCCCAATTACGAACTCAAGCCTGGTATGCCAGCTGACGCCAGCATCAACCTTGCCGTGGCTAAACCAAACGCATCCCAACCCGGAATTAAGCCAACGAACTAATGCATGAGAAGCCCCAATTCGCGATCATCGCCGACGAACTCACCAAGGGCTTTGCCGACGTGCGTGCAGTGGATCACTTGAGCTTCGATGTTCACCCCGGCGAAATTTTTGGCCTGGTGGGCCCAGATGGCGCCGGAAAAACTACAACACTCCGCATGCTCGCCGGCATCATGCCGCCCGATGAAGGCACTGCTCGCGTAGCTGACTTTGATGTCGTTCATGATCCCGAAAAGGCCAAGCGCCACCTCAGTTACATGCCGCAGCGCTTCGGGCTCTACGAAGACCTCACTGTCGACGAGAACATTCGCTTCTACGCCGACCTGTTCGGAGTGAATCGGACTGAGCGCGAAGAACGTTCCACCCCCTTATTGCAGGCCGCCGGCATGAGAGAGTTCCGCCGGCGTCTTGCGGGAAAGCTTTCCGGCGGCATGAAGCAGAAACTGGGCCTGGTCTGCGCGCTCATCCACCGTCCCAAAATAATCTTGCTGGATGAGCCGACCACCGGCGTCGATCCCGTTTCGCGCCGCGATTTCTGGCGCATCCTTTACGAATTGGTCTCGGAAGGTGTGGCGATCCTCATCTCCACCGCCTACCTCGACGAGGCGGAGCGCTGTCATCGCGTCGCCTTGCTCCATCAGGGGAGGCTGCTCTTCTGTGACACGCCTCACAACCTAAAGGCCAAGCTGGGCAAGAGCGTCCTGTCCATCACCTCATCCGAACCGCGCAGATTGCGCGCGGAGCTAGAGAACGGGGTTGGCATCTCCAGTCTCGTCCTGACCGGCGATGGCCTGCACGTCGTGGTTGACGATGGCGCGAGCCGCATCCCCGAACTCGAGGCGCGGCTGAAGAACGCCTCCATTCCCTTCCACACGATTCAACAAGTCACGCCCACAATTGAAGACCTCTTCGTCGATGCGGTCGGCAGTGGAGCGCCATCCCATGCCTGAACATGACAATTCTGTGGTAATCGAGAACCTGGTCAAGCGCTTCGGAGATTTCGTGGCCGTCGATCGCATCAATCTCGAAGTGCGCAAAGGCGAAGTTTTTGGTTTTCTCGGACCGAACGGCGCAGGCAAGTCTACTACCATCCGCATGCTTTGCGGTCTGTTGAGACCTACCTCCGGCCGGGCGCGTGTCGCAGGATATGACGTGGGTCGGGAACCCGAATCCGTGCGCCAGAACATTGGCTACATGTCGCAGAGATTTTCTCTCTACAACGATCTTAAGGTAATCGAAAACATACGCCTGTTCGCTGGTCTTTATAGCGTGCCCGCGAGCCTGCTCAAAGAACGAATTGAATGGGCGTTGGAGATGGCGAATCTCAAAGGTCAAGAACATCTGATTACCGCTACACTTCCCGGAGGGTGGAAGCAACGCCTCGCCTTGGGCTGCGCGGTGTTACACCAACCGCCCGTCATCTTTTTGGATGAGCCTACCTCCGGCGTCGATCCTATTTCGCGCCGTCAGTTCTGGGACTTGATTCACCACATGGCAGAGGAGGGCGTGACGGTGTTCGTAACTACGCATTACATGGAAGAGGCGGAATACTGCAACCGTCTTGCACTGATCTCTCGCGGCGCCGTCGCCGCTCTGGGCACGCCTTCAGAGCTAAAGAAATCGATGAAGGGGGACCTGCTCCTGGTTGAGTGTGAGCCGCTGGGCGAAGCGGTCGAAATTTTGCAGTCCGCTCCCGATGTGATTGACGCAGCGGTTTTTGGCAGGGCTCTGCACCTGGTCGTTCGCGATGCGACTGCTGCCATCCCCCAAGTCAAACGGTATCTGTCGGACCACAGCATCACCATAGGCCTGATCGACAAGATCCATCCCAGCCTTGAAGATGTTTTCGTCTCGCTCACCAGCGAGCCCGATTCGGGGAAGGAGTGGAAAGCGTGAGCTTCACTCGCTTCCTGGCCGTGGCCAGAAAAGAGGTCGTCCACATCCTTCGTGATTCCCGCGGTCTGATCATTGTGATGATCATGCCGGAGATTCTGGTGCTGCTGTTTGGCTACGGCGTCAATCTCGATTTCAAGGGGCTGCCCGTATACGTGTACGACCGCGATGGAAGCCAGCAGAGCCAAAATCTTCTGAAGCGCTTCCAGGCCAGCGAGTACTTCGATGTTGTGCGGGTTGTGAACGATTACCCTGCATTGACACGGTCGCTCGATGACGGTCATGCCAAAATGGGGATTGTCATCCCCTGGGATTTTTCTCAGCGTCTGAATGATCATCGTCCGGCGCAGGTTCAGGCGCTAGTCGACGGCACGGATGACAATACTGCCAATGTCCTGATCGGCTATTCCCAGGCGGTAGTCCAGGGCTATTCCTCGGACATCCAACTCGACTGGCTTCGCAACCGCGGCCAACTCGTCCAGCCTGCTCTCGTCAGAGTTGAAACCCGCACCTGGTACAACGAGGATCTCGAAAGCAGCGCCTTCATCATTCCCGGCGTGCTTGCCCTGGTCATGTCCGTCATCGGGGCGTTCCTCACCTCGCTCACCATCGCACGCGAATGGGAACGCGGCACCATGGAGCAGTTGATTTCCACTCCGGTTACGCCAGTGGAGATCATGCTGGGCAAACTGGCACCTTATTTCGCTATTGGCATGTTCGACGTGATCGTCTGCGCTATGATCGCCATCTACTGGTTCCAAGTTCCCTTTCGTGGTTCTTTTCCGACTTTGCTCCTCAGTTCCGCCCTGTTCCTGGTGGTGGTGCTGTCCCTCGGATTCTTTATCTCCGTGATCGCAAAGAGTCAGCTCGCCGCCAGTCAAGTCTCGCTGATTATTACCTTTCTTCCAGCCTTTCTGCTGTCCGGATTTCTCTTTTCGATTGAGCAAATGCCGCTCGTGCTGCAGTGGGTTACTCGAATCGTTCCGGCGCGTTACTACGTTTCCGTCCTGAAAAAGATATTTCTCAAAGGGACGCCGACCACTTTGCTCTACACCGACCTGGTTCCTCTGGCTCTGTTCGCGCTGGTTTTGGCACTGCTCGCCACCGCTTCATTCCACAAGAGGTTGGGGTAAAGGGGAAGAAACGATGTGGGGACGTCTTAAGCAGATGTTGATCAAAGAGTTCATCCAGGTCTTCCGCGACAAGCGCACCCGTTTTTTGCTGTTTGGCCCGCCGATAATCCAGATGTTGATGTTCGGGTACGCAGCCACTTTCGAGATCCATCATGTTCCCACCGTTGTCCTCGATCTCGACCATAGCCAGGAGAGCCGCGAACTGATCTCTCGGTTTTCTTCCAGTCCGTATTTCGACGTACAACGCCAACTCACGGACTATCGTCAGGTCGGCGACCTCCTCGATCAAGGCAAGGCCACGATCGGTCTCGAGATCCATGCCGGCTTCGCCCAGAATCTGCGCAAGGGCCAGACCGCACCCCTGCAAGTTATCGTCGATGCCACTAATTCGAACACGGCTCTGATCGCATCCAGCTACATCACGCAAATCGCAGTCGGGTTCGCCCAGGACTACCAGAAGGACCGCATCTACCGCATTTTGCCGCAAGTGCTAGAAGAAATCCCTTCGGTCCAACTCGAGCAGCGGCCTTGGTATAACCCTGACCTTCAAAGCCGTTGGTTTTTCGTACCCGGGATCATCGGCAGTCTGACGCTCGTACTCGTCGTCACGCTGACCGCCTTCGCCGTGGTCCGCGAACGTGAGATCGGCACTCTCGAGCAGCTCATGGTGACGCCTATCCGCCCGTCCGAGTTCATTCTCGGTAAAACCCTGCCCTATTTTTTGATTGGCCTGTTCGATGTTTCTCTGATTGCCACTGTAGGAACATTTTGGTTCGAAGTTCCATTTCGCGGTCACATCCTGGTCCTGTTCGCGGGGGCGATTCCTTTTCTGCTGTCCATGCTGGGGGTGGGCTTGCTGATTTCGACAGTCTCGTCCACCCAGCAACAGGCGATGGTAAGCTCCTTCTTCTTTATTATGCCGGCCGTGACTTTTTCCGGCTTTGCGTTTCCGATCAGCACCATGCCGCAATGGCTCCAATACCTCACCTATCTCAGCCCATTGCGTTACTTTCTGATTGTGCTTCGCGGCACCTATCTGAAAGGCGTAGGTATGGAGATTCTCTGGCCGCAGATGTTGGCCATGGCTGCCCTAGGAACCGGTTTGCTCATGATCGCTGTCCTACGATTTCACAAAGCGCTCGACTGACTTCAAACCAGACTGTATCCAAAATGTGCTGCCACATCTTTAGTCAGCGCGATTATTTCAGATCTTTCCTGCACGCTGAAATTAGGACGGTAATAGTCTGGCAGCGAAAGCTTAGAGATGTACTTGATACGCATGGGGGTGAAAGCATCGGGAGACAGGCCGGTATGAGCCAGAATGCGATCGATCGTTTCTTCAGGTTTTACGCATAGGTCCTCGTAGCGCACGATACAAACCGCGCGAGCCAGTTCAGGATCATGCTCCAATTGCTCGATGATGAAACCAAACACTGAAGCCCATTGAAGCGCTCGGGCGCGCACCTGACGCCCCTCGTCGCGACAACGGTATATCTCCCGGGTAATCGCGTCATTCCCGAGATTGATCGGCACATAATTGGGGCCGAACTCATGGAAGCCGGTCATTTTATTCATTCTCACCAGCCGCTGATCGTCGCGCGCCAAATCTGAAAAAATTCGATCTTGCTTGAGCACCGATGCCGCATGATCAATGGGGTTGCGAACGTACAATAGGAAACGCGCATCAGGAAAAATACGGCGTAAGTAGCGCATCCGCGTAACGCAAGGATTGTTTTTGGAGACATAGCGGGAACGGCCCCTCACCAAAAGCAGTTTGCGGATGTGATCTTTAAAAAAGTTTTCGAAGTCTGAATTTAGCGTGTTGTCATCTAGAACATTGGAGCGGCTTGAATCATGCAGCTGATCGAAGAACCGTAACCAAATCATTTCCTCCACGCCTTCAGAACTGTCGCGAGTTACCTGCAAACGATCGCGGTTGACGCGTTCTACCGGCGAGCGCAAGGCTTTGATCGGAAGCTTGGGAAAGAAGCGGTTCCACCACCATGGCGTATAGGGCAGCACAAAATCCGAATATCTATGCGTCGTCACATCGGGATGCTCGCTCAGCATTTGGGCCGAGACCGTGGTCCCAGCGCGCGGCAAGCCGAGAATATAAATCGGACGGTCTATCGGGATGGCCGCTATTCGGGACGCCAGAAATTCTGATTCAAGCTGCCCGAGCTTGATGAAGAGCGGTGTCGTTGCATTGACGAACCTGACAAACCAATAAAGCCCAGCAGGCACGGAGAACCGTTCCGATTTCGGCGGAGGATGTGGCGTGGACTCAGACATAACAACTTGATCCATGGCGCGCACTCGTGAAAATTGGGATGAAATACCCGAATGGATGGCGTTCCAGTTTTTCAGACTTTCTCGAACACCGCGCCGATCACGGTCAAACCGGGGCCGAAAGCCACGCTGACGATTCTCGCACCGGTCGGAATCGCGTCCGCTTCCACGATCTTTTGCCACATATGGGGAGCGGTCGCAGAGGCCATATTGCCGTGCTGATCTAGAACGTCCCGGCTGACCCACATCTTGCTTTCATCGAGACCGAGCGCTTCGCGGGCTTTGCTCACAATTGCGGGGCCGCCAGGATGGATCGCATAGACGAGATCCTGTTTCTCATCATCGAAATCGATAGCTGCCTGACGGCAAAGATCGATCATGAAATCTTTCACGTGTATATAGATTATATCGGGAACCCTCTTCGAAACCATCTCGTCGAACGAGTACAGTCCCGGCCTCAAGCTCATTTCATTCAAGGAATTCGGCACGAGGCGTTCTTGCATTGCAAGGAGCTTTAAACCTCTTTTATTCGCTGTCAGGAATTTCAGGAAAGGATAGGCCGAGTATTTGATGAAGCCATCGCCGAAAAGCGTATTCATTATATAGTTCCCGGGGTCATGCGCCAGAAAGTCGACATGCAGCGACAAATATTCCGTATGGATGATATCGACCCGGTCTTTCGGCGTTGGCAAAGAGGCGTACGATGCTGCCAATAGGCCACAGGCTGTGCGGATCGCCGGAAAGGCACCATAGCAGCCCATGTGGTAGGCATGGGTGACACCGGTGTGGAACCAACCCCGCTGGGAAAGAAAAACCTGAGCGGGGCTCGGTGACGCATAGCCGGAACACGTGACATGGATGATTTCGTCGGGAGGCGGCTGCTCGCTTTCTTCATAACAACGCTCAAAGGCGGTGAGTGCCGCTTGCTCGAAGAGAACGCGCCGCTTGTCCCAAGTCTTCCCCGCAGGATTGTCGTAGATATTTGTGTACGGGGCCGGAGGCGCCAGAAACTCCAGCCGCCCATTCCGCCGCGTATCGGCCGTATCGAAGATACAAATCTGTCGCTGTGAGATATGTTCGGCAGAAGAGGCACAGTACCTTGCGATACGCTTCTTTGTGCTCCTACACACCGCAGTCTTTTGTTCTTCCGAATCGATGTTGCGACTGACACATCGCGCGACAGCCATCCAGTGCGCCATGCAGTCGAGCAGTTCATCTTGCGGAATGGGCGGCCTCAGGGTCACCGGCTTAAAGTCGGCAAACACGACCGGGAGCGTGCAAGCCCGGGAGCTTGCTTCCACTTCATCGAGGTCGTCCGCAACGCGCCCTTGCTCAAGCATCGACATCAAGCCCCCTGCTGCTTTTCCGGACTGGCACCTGTTTCTTATTGTCGCCAGACTGCCATGATACCTAAATATCTTCAGACGTCAACTGACGCGGCATTACTTTAGAGTGACCAGCGGTTTCGGGCTTACAGCCCGGCCAGCTCTGTAAAGTTTCTTGAAGGACCAGAGACTTTTAAATTACTTGCATCTGAAACCCGCTTCAGGCTGGGGTTTTCGGACATTCGTCCTATAGCAGTCTGCGGAAAAATGGACCCTGCGACTTAGATTCTCTCCAGTTTCAGTGATTTTATGATTCGGGAAGGGTTCTGGCTGCATCCGCTGGTGTCCCGCGGATTCATTTTTCGGGCCTGCGAGCACACTGCGACCCCGGCTTACGTCGCTTGAATCGCCAGATTCCTCATACGGACTAAGTTGTAGGCCGCGGCCGCGAAGGTGAAGACCCATCCCACCTTGAAGATTCCACGATGCCGAACCTCCCGCAATAGCGCGATCGTCTTCAGCCATCCGAAACACTCTTCAATGTGCTTTCTTTTCCGCTGACTGATGGCATATCCGATGTGCTGCGTGGTGCGAGCATCAATCGCACTCCCACCGCGTCGCTCCAGGTTCTGTGCCACATGCGGCGTGACCTTTAAATTTCGGCACTCGGCCACGAAATCCGCCGTGTCGGCCTTGTCGCCTCCCCCGTTACCTGTCTCGTGCCCGGAATCTCTTCCAGCATCACCAGCGCGGCATCGCGTTCGGCTGTCCCGTTGGCCTCGAACACTTCGGTGTTCACGATCAGCCCGTGCCGGTTCTCCACCAGCAGATTTCCGTTGTAACTCAGCTTGGCTTCCTTGCCCTTGCCTTTGCGTGCCATCTTGGCATCCGGGTCCGTCTTCGATGCGTGCGTCTCATTGGACCGCTTCTCCCCGGGGAAATCTACCTTCGCATTGCCCGGATCGTCCGGCGCAACGGCGTTCTTCCCATCCTTTCGCTGAAAACTTTTCAAACTCGCCCACGCTTCCAGTAGCGTCCCGTCCACGGTGAAGTGCTCGTCCGAGAGCAGACTCCGCTCGCGTGCCTGCTGCAGTACGGCTTGGAAGAAGGCTTCAGCAATATCCCCATCGAGTAGACGCTCGCGGTTCTTGGTGAAAACGGTCACATCCCAGATAGTGTCGTCCATGTTCAAGCCCACGAACCAACGGAACAGCAGGTTATAGTCGAGCTGTTCCATCAACCGCCGTTCGCTGCGCACCGAGTACAGCGCTTGCAGCAGGAGCGCTCGCAACAACTTCTCTGGCGCGATCGACGGTCGCCCTGTCTTGGCGTACAGCTTGTGGAACCGTGGTTGCAGTACCCTCAATGCCTCATCAGTCATGACACGAAGAGTCCGCAAGGGGTGATCGTGCGGAACTCGCTGCTCGGGGCTGATGTAGCTAAACACGTCCAACTGTTGCTCGTCTTTTCCGCGCATGCCTTCTTCTTATCAGGTTCTGCTGTGGAAACAAGAGGGTTTTCTGATGCTGGGGCAATGCCCCATAAGCGCTAACTTAAGGGAAGAAGTTACGCGGACACACCTCATGTTCGTCGTTGCTGTGGTCGGGATGATGACTCCGGATTATTCCCCCGGCGACGTAAACATTCTGTGTAACTCATTCGGATCATTGAAGACCGCAACGCCCGATTTTGAAGGCATGGTATTGTTGGCAGCTATCGAAGGAGGAGCCGTTCAAGTGAGGCGAGTCGCGAAATGGTTTTTCACCGCATTAGGTTCGTTGGCCGTCTTGTTGGCTATCGGCATTACGTCGACCATCGGGTGGAGTCCGTTTCTCGGCCCGAAGGCGCGTGCTCTCACGAACCGCACATTCGAGCGTACGCAGCAACGCCTCGAGCGAGGCCGCTACATCGTG
>Ga0073928_10005463_pt1 | contig 17817 bp, 14 predicted proteins | sample PaiPotPPA55metaG_FD_76969 | JGI IMG/M metagenome (GOLD analysis project Ga0073928, IMG submission 76969) | Iron sulfur acid spring bacterial and archeal communities from Banff, Canada, to study Microbial Dark Matter (Phase II) - Paint Pots PPA... ... | reverse complement strand
CACGAAACTCCCGCGCAGCAATCCGTGCTGCAGCAAATCCGCGATCCACTCGCTGTCTTTCTGGTCCGTCTTCCGGCCCGGCACGGCTTTGATGTGCTGGGCATTCACCAGCAACACCTCGAACTGCTCCGCAAGAATGTTCCACACCGGCTTCCAGTACACTCCGGTCGAAAGTAGGTCGGCCTCTGTCGCCAACGCGGCTCCACAAACGCTACGCCATCTCGAGCCCATTTTCATCCTTCGTGGTCCCCGCAGGGGACCATGATTTACTCGTAGCGAAGGGCTTCTACCGGATCTAGTTTGGCGGCTTGCATGGCGGGGAGCCAGCCGCTGATTACGCCTACGATGATCAGGATCATGCTGGATAAAAGCATCGTCATTACGGAGAGAGTCAGATGGATGTCGACTTTGCCGGTTTCGTCTTCGTAGGCGGGGCCGAGGAATGGCAAAGTGCCGATGGAAACGGTGAGCACCCAGGAAAGCAGCATGCCGATGGCTCCGGCGGCGATAGTCATGACCAGAGCTTCCAACAGGAATTGCCAGCGGATGTGGGCCTTTTTTGCGCCTAACGCGCGGCGAAGACCGATTTCTCTTACGCGTTCTTCTACCGAGACCAGCATGATGTTCATTACGCCGACACCGCCGATGCCGAGGGTCATGGCGCCGATCATGAACAGAAGCGCTTCGATGCCGATGGTGATGCCTTCGTAGATGGGCTTAAATTCTTCGCGTCCGAACATGGTGATGGCGCGTTTGTCGGACGGAGAAAAGTGCTGGCGATTGGCGATGGCAGTGCGAAATTGCGTCATCGCGGCAGGTTCGAAGCCGGGAGCGATCGGCTCCCATACCAATACGCTGGCATATTTGGTGTCCCACAAATCTCCGGCTGCGGTGTACGGGATAAACGCGGATTCATCGTCGCAATTGAAATAGCAACTGTCGGAAAATTTCCTGTCCATGGAGCCGATTACGGTGAAGGGGACGCCTTTGATGCGAACCATTTCGCCGAGGGCCGGTTCGCCGCTGAAAAGTTTTTTTCGCAGTTGCGAACCGAGGAACACCACGCGGCGGCGCTCGGCGACGTCTTCCGCGGAAATCCAGCGGCCGTCGCTGGGGACTTCGTTGCGCATCTCTCCGTATTCGGGATAAACGCCGCGGACGGCGGAGTCCTTGACGCGTTCTTCGTGCGAAACGCCTTGGAACCGCACTGTTTCGCGAGTCACGCGGCGAATCAGCGGAGATTGAGCTTTCACCCACTCGGCGTCTTCAGCTTCGAAGCGCACCGGTTTACCGGCGCGTTCGCCGCCGGCTTGTTCGCTGGTGGTGCCGGGCCAGGCGATGACTGCGCCTTTGCCGAAGACTTCGAACGTGTACATTAGAACGCTGCGAAAACCGGCACCGTAGCTGAGCAAGAGTGTTACTGCGACGATTCCCCAGGAAATCCCGGACATGGTGAGGAAGCTGCGGACTGGGTTGCGGCCAAGGGCGGTCCATGCTTGTTTAAAGATTTCGGTCAACATTCTCTAGCCGCCTGCCTCGAAGCGGAGGGCTTCTATGGGATCAACGGAAGCAGCGCGATTCGCGGGATAGAGCGCGGAGAGAACAGCGATGATGGCCAGCAAGGAGACGGACATGGCACCAATTTTCCAGCTGGTGAGCATGCCGGTGAAGAACGGCGGCATTGGGAAAAGGTTTACGAAGCCGCAGAAACCATAAGAAAGAAGCAACCCGATTCCGCCGCTGATGCCGACGACGAAAATAGTTTCGAGAAAAAATTGCCGAAGGATGGAGCGGCGCGTTGCGCCGAGAGCCATACGCACGCCGATTTCGCGGGTGCGTTCGCGAACGCTGACGAGCATGACGTTCATAACGCTGAGGCCGCCGAGGAAAAGTGTAGCAATGCCAACGGCGCCCATGAAAATTTCCATGCCGACGATGATCATGCGATTGGCTTGGGCACCTTTGACCGTGTCCCAGATACTCGCGGCTTCCTCGTCGCGAGGATCATAGTTGTGCAGACGGGCGAGGGTTCGGCGAAGCTGGCGGACGCAATCCTTGTGAGTTTCGACAGACCATGGAGCGATCAGCAGGTGGTCAACGGTATGTTCGACGGCTGGAGGCTTGTTGGGAAAATCGCGGCGCATGGAATTGAAAGGAATAAAAATTTTCCTGGTATCGAAGCCGTCGTAACTGGAATTCTGTTCTTTGGATTTCATGACGCCGATGACGGTGTACGGGATGCCATTCATCCAAATCGTCTGACCGAGGGCCTCACGTTCGGCGAACAATTGTTTTTTGGTATCGCTGCCGAGGAAGGCCACGTGGCGGGCGTTTTCGTTGTCTGCGTCGTTGTAGAAGCGGCCCTGCGCGGTGGCGACACTGCGAATCTCGCTGAAGGGCGGAAGCGCGCCGACAACCGGAATGGTCCCGCTGTTGTAGAGAGTGCGGACCTGGACGTCGCTGCCAAGTTCGGGCATGGAATATTTGCAGGCGGGCGATTCAGCTGCAACCTGCAGGTAGTCGTCCTCTCCCCAGTGAATGAGGCGGCCGGAGCGAGTGCCGCCGGCTTGCATGCTGGTGCGGCCGGCGAAAACGATCATGACGTCCTTGCCGAAGGTTTCCTGATTCTTCTGGATACCGGAGCCGAGGCCCTCACCAGCGGCAACCATGATGGTGATGGAGATGATGCCCCAGGCGACTCCGAACATGGTCAAAAGCGTGCGCCGTTTATGCGCCCAGAGTGTTGCCAACGTGTCGCGGAAAAGGTCGCTGAATGACACGATAGGCTCCTACTGCAAGACCACTTGTTGCTTTTCGTCCAAGCCGGAAAGAACTTCTGTTTTGACACCATTGGAGATGCCGAGTTTGACATCAACCTTCTTCTTGCCATTGGGGCCTTTAGGGTCGGGAATTTCGATCTTTGCGTGGCGGTCTTTGTCGTAAATCATGGCGGCTTCGGGAGCCATCAAGACGTTTTTCTTTTCCTCGAGAAGGATTTCGGCGTTGGCGCTCATATTGGCTTTGAGTTCGCCACCGGGATTGGAAATGGAGACGCGGACTTCGAAAGTGGTGACGTTATCCTTCTCTTTGCCTTGCGGAGAAATTTTGGTGACTTTGCCTTCGAACTTTTTGTCTTTGAAGGATTCGACAACGATGCGCGCGGGCTGATTCAAATAAACTTTGCCAATGTCGGCTTCGTCGACTTTGCCCTGGACGTAGACTTCGCTGACGTCGCCAAGAGTCATGATGGGCGTGGCTTGCGAGCCCAGAATTAGGATGGAGCTGACGGCGTCGCCAACGTTGACGTCGCGGGAGAGGACCAGGCCATCGATGGGGCTGACGATGGTGGAGTTGCGCAGGTCTTCAAGAGCGTTATCGAGCGAGGCTTGCGCCTGGGCCTGTTGGGCTTCGGCTTTGGCGATCTCCGCGCGGGAGACGGCAAGATTGCGCTGCGCGCTCATTTGCTTATTAAGGGCCAGTTGATAATTTTTTTGAGCGTCTTCGACAACGCTCTTGGACATGACGCCGTCCGTCAACATCTGGTTGGCGCGGTCCATGCTTAGCTTGAGGAAGGGGACGTCAGGGCCTTCGGCGTCAACTTTGTTGCGTTCCAGAGAGGCCAGCGAGGATTCTTTGGCTGCGGTGGCCGCTTCAAGATTGGCGCGCGACTCGCGAACTACGGCTTCGAGCTGAATCTTGTCTAGTTCAGCGAGGATCTGGCCGGCTTTTACGCGATCGCCATAGTCGACGTAAATCTTTTTGACGATACCGCTGGCCTTGGATTTGATTTCGGCCTTGGAGAGCGGCTGGATTTTGCCGGTGGCGACGACAACGCGTGCGAGATCGCCGCGCTCGACGTTGGCAAGCTTGGCGGGATCAATTTCGTGGCTGGGGCTGAGAGCCGCTTTTACGCCGAAGCCCGCGCCAAGAATCACTACCAGTGCGATGGCTCCCCAAATGATACGCCGACGGCGCTTCTTGCCATTTTTTCCGTTTGCTAAACCATTGGTATTGCTCGCCATACCGAGGCCCCCGCCGTGAAAGACTGACAATGGAAGATACGGCCTGTAACGACGAAAGGTTCCGTACTTCCAGAGATATAGACGAGCTGGATGGCAAATGGTCTAAAGCGAAGCCGGGCAAGAACTTGACGCGAAGGAAACCTAGAGTTGGGGGATCGGGTATGCCGAGGTGAACTGAAGATCTCGAAGGTCAGAGCGCATGAGCGAAAAGCCACTAAGTGGCTATTCCTGAAGCACTTCTCATACCGGAGTAGACCGATTACAAATCGGTCCGCCGTCCGTCTAATCTACCGTCTTGGACGGAGCATTCTTTCCCTTCACCGAGCGTTCGGGATCTCGCCGTCAGCGCCAGCGGCAAAGTTTTCAATCCAGCAGTGCGCATGCACCACACCTTGTATGCCCTATGCCGACCGAGTATTTTAAGGAGTCCATTTGAACGATAACTTGGTCATGTTTTCGTGTGCAGAGGATACAGGCTGGATGAGCCATCAGCTGACTATCGTAATTTGCGAGAAGATGTATGCTGTTTGCCAACTGGAACCGGCCGCGATGGTTCCGACGTGGGCTGAAGGACCAGAATTTGTATCCATCACGCGAACTGCGTCCGAGCTTTCGATTGTCTGTCAACAGGACATGCTTCCCGGCGATGTACGTGCCGAGAAAAACCGGCGACTGATGCGAATTGAGGGGAAGCTGGGGTTCGAACTGACCGGAGTACTTGCATCCGTGACGGCGCCGCTGTCCAAGGCGGAGCTAAGTATTTTTGCGATATCAACGTACGACACGGACTATCTGCTGATAGCCGGCGAAGATCTTCAGAAAGCGACAGAAATGCTGGAAGCAGCCGGGCACACCATCCAGCAATCTCGGTAAGGCTACAAAATACGAAATTTCAGGAGCGACAAAGAATGAGGACAGCACCGCGTTATGGCCGTTCGAACTGCGCCTTAGAAGAACAAAGACGGTGGCTGAGTCTGATTTTCGCCATGATTTTGCTGGCGCTGCAGGCACGAGCGGACGAGCCGTACGCGCGCAGCAAAGACTACGATTTGCAGCACTCGAAGATCGCACTGAAGTTTGACGTGGAGCAAAAGAAAGTCATCGGCGACGTGACGCACACTGTGACGGTTTTGAAAGACGACACCAGCAAACTGGCGTTTGATTCAGTCGGGCTGACGATCCAGAGCGTTACCGTGAACAGAGCAGCGGCGAAATTCGAGGCCACGGCAACGAAACTGATTGTGCCACTCGCGCATGCGGCAAAGCCGGGCGAGAAGTTTGAAGTGGAGATCAAGTACGAAGGAAAAACGAGCAAGGGCGCGTATTTTATTTTGCCGGACAAGGATTATCCCAACCAGCCGAAAGAAATCTGGACACAAGGAGAATCCGAGGACACGCGAAATTATCTGCCAACGTACGACTATCCGAATAACCGGCTGACGACGGAAACAATTTTGACGGTACCCGCAACATGGTTGACGGTGGCTAACGGCAAATTAATCGGCGTGAAAGATGCCGGGAACGGGCTGAAAACGTGGACCTGGCAGGAAAATCTGCCGAGTTCGACATATCTGATCACCGTGGTAGCGGGTGAATTTGATGAAGTAAAAGATTCCTGGAGGGGGAAGCCGGTAACATACTACGCGCCGAAGGGACGCGGCGACCGGCTGAAGATTAACTACGGGCGGACGCCGCAGATGCTGGAGCTATTCAGTAAGAAGCTGGGCGTCGAATATCCGTGGGAAAAGTATGCGCAGGTGATGGTGGATGATTTTGTCGCAGGCGGAATGGAAAACTCCAGCGCTACTACCAATACCAGTTCATCTCTGGTGAACCCGGCGCTCACGCCCGAATATCCGACCGGACAGGATGGGCTGATCTCGCACGAGCTCGGTCACCAATGGTTCGGTGACCTGGTGACCTGCAAGGACTGGGGAAACATCTGGCTGAATGAGGGCTTCGCGACGTTCATGGAATATCTGTGGATGGAGACCTACTTTCCGAAACAGCAGGCGGAATACGAGCGCTGGACCAACGTGCGGGAATGGTTCGAACAGGGCAATTTGTGGGCGAAACCAATTGTGCGGCACGACTTTGACGATTCGAGCGAGTTCGACGGTAATGCATACGGCAAAGGCGGTATGGTGTTGTACATGCTGCGGCACCAGCTTGGCGACGATGCGTTTGACCGCGGGTTGCGGCACTACCTGGAAGTAAATCGAGGAAAGAATGTGGTGACCGCGGACCTGGTGAAAGCTATCGAAGAAGAAACTCATATCAATGTGGACCAGTTTTTTACGCAATGGGTTTATGGCGCAGGAGCGCCGAAATTTGATTTGAGCCACGCGTACGATGACGCGAAACATCAAGTAACGTTGAAGGTCAAGCAGACGCAGAAAATCGAAGGACGGGTCGGACTGTTCCGCATTCCAACCGACGTCGAGATCACGACTGCTGCTGGTGTGAAGGCCTATCCGATCACGGTGTCCAAAGCAGAAGAGGTTTTTGCCCTACCCGCGGACAGCGCACCGCTTATGGTGCTGTTTGATAAGGGCGGACATATCCTGAAATCAGCCGAGTTTCACAAAGAAAAGAAAGAATGGCTGTATCAGGTGAAGAACGCGAGTGAGTACGCAGACCGCGCCGACGCCATCGAGGCACTGGCCAAGTTAAAGGATGACGCGGAAGTGGATGCGGCACTGGCAGAAGCGCTGCAGCATGACAAAGCCTGGGGAATTCGCGCAACGGCAGCGGATGCCTTGGGCGAACGCAAATCGCCGACAAATGCAAAATTGCTGATCGCGGGGCTGAATACCGCCACAGAACCCTGGCTGAGGAGCCGCATCGTTACCGCGCTTGGCAACTTTAAAGACCATGCTGAAGTAGCCGCGAAGCTGGATGCGATAGCAAAGGATGACAAATCTTTCCGCGCGCGAGGAGCGGCACTGCAGGCGTTGGGCAAACTCAAAGCGCCAAATGCTTTGGCCACGCTGAACGCAGCGGTTGCCAGCGATTCTCCAGATGATTTTCTGCGCAACGCAGCCTTGCGGGCGATGGGGCCTCTGGGTGACGACAAAGCCGTTCCGACACTGCAAGAATGGGTCGCTGTCGGTAAGCGCGTTGAAACCCGGCAGGCCGCTGTTTCGAGTCTGGCGCGGTTACAAAAAGACGATAAGCGAATAACGCAAGAAATAGCGGGATTTTTGAGGGAGCCGCGGGCTCCACTGCGCTTCTCCGCGATTTTTGCGCTTGGCGAACGCGGCGACGTGACCGCGGTGCCTGCTTTGGAGTCTTTGCTAAGCAGCAACGATTTGAGCATCGAAATGGCACCGATGATTAAGGGCCAGATCGCGCGGCTGAAGAAAGGGCCAGGGAAGAAACCCCAAGCCGGCGAATCGAGCGAATACGAACCACGCAGCGACAATGATCAGTCAGTTGCCGAGCGGCTGGAGCGTATGGAAAAACTGATCCAGGAGATGAGCGAGCGCTTGAAAAACATGGAAGAGCGTTTGCCTCCGAAAAAGTAGTGGCGTTTGCCAAAACAAAATCAGAGGAACGGCCTTTGCCATCTTTCTTTTTTGCTTAAGGACAGCTATCTAAGTCAAGGTCTAAGGAAACGCAATCAGCAAGCGCATGTCGCGCAGGTTGTTCCCTGTAGGTCCGGTCACGACAGAGTCGCCCAGCGCTTCAAAAAAACGGAACGCGTCGCTTCGGCGGAAGAAATCTTGCGGATCGAGACCGACATCACCTGCGCGCGACAATGTCTCGCCGTCCGCGACGGCTCCGGCTGCAGGGCTGTTTCCGTCGACTCCGTCAGTTCCGGCGCTTAAGACCACAATCCCCTTCCCGGCGATTTTCTGCACGCACGCAAGTACGAATGCAGCGTTGCGGCCACCCAGCCCACCACCCGTGACCGTCGAACTAAGTTCACCGTCCGCGATCAGTGCAACGAGCCGATGCGCGTTGGCCGCGCGCAGTTCTTGCAACTGAGCGAGCAGAAAATTCGCGGCCTCTTGCACCGGCCAGTCGTCAGTTGAATTGTCGCAAAAGGCTTCGCAGTCCAGCGATTCAGCAATGCGGTGCGCCGCGTGAAACAGTTCGTGCATTCCGAGCACCAGCTGGAATTGCCCGCGTTCGAAAGCAGGATTGCCGAGCTTGGGTGTTTCCGGCATCTGACCGCTTCCCATCCAGCCCACCAAGCGCTTCGGAACTTGTGCGCGTAAATGATATTTCGCGAAGATGGCCGCTACCTCATCCCGCGTGGTTGGATCAGGTAACGTCGGGCCGGACGCCAACGCCGATTCGTTGCCGACCGGCACATCGCTGATGGCCAGCGTAAGTACGCGAGCGGGCACGGCTGCTTCCGCGATTCGTCCCCCCTTCACCGCGGAAACATGCTTACGGACGGCGTTGATCTCGGCGATCGAAGCACCGCAAGTCACCAACACCCGATTCAACTGTTGAACGTCGGCTAGAGACAGGTCAGGCAGCAAAGGAAATTCCATCAGCGCCGAGCCGCCACCAGAAAGGAGCACGATCAGCAGAGTCTTTGTGGTGCAACCGTGCAGGAGATTCAGCGCCGCTTCGCCGGCCAGCAAACTCTGGGCATTGGGAGTTGGATGTCCACCCGCGAAGTAACGCAAGCCGGGTTGGCTTTTTTTTGGCGCTAATGGGGCAGAAACTATTCCGGTGATGTTGATGTCTGCCGGAAGAATGGCGATCAGCCCATCGAGCATTGTATGCGCGGCTTTGCCAACCGCAATAACGCGCAGGTCGGAAGCGTCGCGAAGATCATAGGCGGCGTCTCCGCAATGAAGTACCCGGTCCGCGCAAGTGACGCAACGGGCAACGGAATCTGCAACGTCCAGCGCTTCGAGCGTTCGAACGAAAATTTCCCGTGCCAGTAGTTTTCCATCCATGAGGCGCTACCGAAGCAGACTATCAGCTGCTTTTGATTCCTTCGGGATTCAGCACATTCGGCGGCCGCTGTCCCTGGAAAAACGCAACAATGTTTTGCGCGGCGACCAGTGCCATCCTGCCACGCGTTTCGTTGGAAGCAGAACCCAGATGCGGCGCGAGGACCACGTTCGGCCGTTTCAGTCCGGGATGGACAAAGGGCTCTTGTTCAAAAACGTCCAGGCCCGCACCAGCAATTTTCTTTGATTCCAAGGCGTGCACCAGGGCGGCTTCGTCTACTATCGGCCCGCGCGAAGTATTGATCAGAAATGCTGTCGGCTTCATGCGAAACAATTTGGGAGCATCGAACATCTGCCGGGTGTCGCCATTGAGCGGTACGTGCAGAGTGACAAAATCGGCCTCAGCAAGCAGCGTGTTCAAATCACGATATTCCGCGCGCAACTCCTTCTCAATATCTTCGGCCGCGCGGGTCTTGCTGTTGTAAATAACTTTCATTCCAAATCCAGCGGCGCGCCGCGCAACCGCTCGACCGATGCGGCCGAATCCAATGATTCCCAGCGTCTTGCCCCAGACATCGGTTCCGCAAAATTGATCGAAATCCCAGCCCTTCCAGCTTCCGGCACGAACATATTGGTCGGCTTCCACCAACCTGCGGGCCACAGCCATCATCAGCACCCAGGCAAAATCCGCGGTGGTTTCATCCAGCACGCCGGGAGTGTTGGTAACCGCGACGCCCCGTTTGGTGCAAGCAGGAACATCGACGTTGTCGTAGCCGACTGCAACGTTGGCGACGATGCGCAGCTTCGCCGCGGCACGCAGCGTATCTTCAGCGATACGCTCCGTCAGCAGACACACCAGGCCGTCTTTGTCTTTCAGGCGACCCAGAAACTCGTCTCGCGCCGGGCGCTCCGGCTTGCTCCAGAATTCGCAGTCGCAACAGCTCTGCAGAAGATTTCGCGCCTCAGGATACAGTGGATGGGTGATAAAAACTTTGGCTTTCGGCATGTCTGACCTCGGAAATCGCGGAACTCGTAACCTATCACAGCCGAGACGTAATTTTGCAGCGGACGTTGCGCGCATGCAGCAAGACTCACTATAGTTGCAGTGCAGGCAGGAAAACTATTTTGCCGATGAATGCAGCCATCACCTCCGAACTTCACTCGATAGTCGGACCTCGCAACGTGCTTTCCAGTCCAGAAGATCTGGCGCTCTATGAATACGACGGCTCGGTGGACCGGGCGCGTCCGGAGATCGTGGTTTTTCCTTCGAGCACCGCGGAGGTTTCGCAAATCGTCAAACTCGCCGTAAAGCACGACGTGCCGATCGTGGGCCGCGGAGCGGGCACTGGGCTTTCCGGCGGCGCACTGGCACGCGGCGGCGGAATCATGATCGCCTTCGGGCGGATGAACCGAATTCTGGAAATTGATCTGGAAAACCGGCGCGCAGTGGTGCACCCCGGAGTCGTTAATTTCGATTTAACCCGGGCCGTCGAACATGCCGGCTTTTACTTCGCGCCTGATCCTTCCAGCCAGAAATCGTGCACTATCGGCGGAAATGTATCGGAAAATTCCGGCGGCCCGCACACGCTGGCGTACGGCGTAACGACGAATCATGTCACAGGGTTGGAACTGGTGCTTCCCGATGGCGAAATCAAAAGAATCGGCGGAAAACTTGGCGAAGCGGTGGGCTACGATTTATGCGGATTGCTGGTGGGCAGCGAAGGAACGCTGGCGCTGGTGACCGAAATCACGGCGCGTCTTTCCAAAAAGCCCGAAGCCGTCAAAACGCTGCTGGCGATTTTCGAAACGGTAGATGACGCAACAGAAACGGTCGCGGAAATGACCGCGCGCGCGATTACGCCGGCGGCTTGCGAAATGATGGACGGCTGGACATTGTGTGCGGTTGAAGATTACGTGCACGCGGGATTTCCGCGCGACTGCGGTGCCATTCTGTTGATTGAAGTGGAAGGGCTGGTGGAAGCAGTGGCCAGCCAGTCGGCCGGCGTCGTCGAAGTTTGCAAGGCACATCGCGCACGCGAAGTGCGCGTGGCGAAGGATGATAAGGAACGCGAACTGTTATGGAAAGGCCGAAAAACTGCTTTTGGGGCACTGGGACGGCTCGCGCCGAGCAACTATGTGTTGGACGCGGTGATTCCACGTTCGAAATTGCCTCAGGCGCTGCGGCAGGTTCTGAAAATCGGCGAGGAGTGCGGGCTCAAGATTGGAAATATTTTTCACGCGGGCGACGGCAATCTGCATCCCTTGGTGCTGTTTGATCCACGAGATCGCTCGCAGTTTGAGAAGGCCGTGCGAGCTTCGGAAGAAATCGTGCGCTATTGCGTGGAAATCGGCGGCGCACTGACCGGCGAGCACGGCGTCGGCATGGAGAAAAGTGAGTTGATGACGCTTATGTTTTCCGATGCCGATTTTGCGCTAATGCGCCGCGTACATCAGCAATTCAATCCGACTGGGTTGCTCAATCCGGGCAAGGTTTTCCCGATCGGCAAAGGCTGCGGTGAAACTCGCATTCGAACCAGTCCCATGCATAGTCCGGTGCCGGCGTGAGCTCGACCCTGACATCATCGATCGCGTCGCGTTTCGAATCTGTTGTGGGCCATGCTTTCGTTCGAACCGCGGCGGATGCGCTTGCTGCTTATGCGGTGGACGGTGCTTTGCCGTCGGTTGCCGTGCAGCCGGACAATTCCGAGCAGGCTGCGGAAATCGTTAAAATCTCCGTTGAAGAAAAGCTTTCGCTGATCGCCAGCGGCGCGCGCACTTCGCTCGGCATCGGAATGGCGCCATCCAGTTACGAAGTGGCGCTCGATATGACTCGGGTGCGAGGGATTGCGCACTACGATGCGGGCGACCTCACAATCAGCGTGAATGCGGGAACCCCGCTAACAGAACTTGCAAGAATCCTGGCCGACAAAAATCAGTTTTTGCCGCTCGCTGTTCCATTTTTTGAGCGGGCCACAGTGGGCGGCGCAATTGCCTCGGGACTCGATTCTCCGCTGCGCCATTTTTACGGTACTGCGCGCGATTTTATAATTGGCGCGGAATTCGTGGACGGGACCGGTGCGCTGGCCAAGAGTGGCGGGCGCGTCGTCAAGAATGTGACCGGCTACGATTTCCACAAATTGCTGAACGGGTCGCTAGGCTCGCTCGCGGTGATCACCCGCGTCAATTTCCGCACTTTCCCGCTGCAGCCATCGCGGCGAGGATTTCTCGCTTCGTTCGCCGATGATGCGGGAGCGCTCGCGTTCGCAAGACAAATCGCGGATTCGCCATTGACGCCGACCGTTCTGGAAGTGCTGTCCCCTGAATTCGCAGAATTATTTCTGGAAGAGAAATCGCCGGTCGCATCGCTGCGGCTGGATGTGGAAGCCTGGACGGTCTGCGTGGGATTCGAAGGCAGCGCTGAAGTCTGCGAACGCTACCGGCGAGATTTGTCGCGGCTGGCGCGAACGGCTTCCGCGCGGGATGCCATCGCCGTGCATGATTCGCAATTTTTGTCGTTGCTGGCGATTCTGCGCGAAGGTCCGGCGGCGATGAGCCAGGTAGCCATACAAGGTGTGGTACTGCGCTTCGTCACGCTGCCTGGAAAGCTTCCTGACCTGGTGCGGGCGTTACGAAGTTTTGCCAGCTCGTCCTGGATGAGTTCGGCGATCCTGATTCGCAGCGCCGCGATTGTTTATCTGGCGCTGCTACCGCGCGATGGTGACGAAACCGCGATAAAACAGGCCGCGTATTTCTGGAAGAGCGTTGGATCATTGCGCGGGCAACTAGAATTCAGTGCTTCGATCTTGTTCTGTCCCCCGGAATGGAAATCCGAACTGGATGTGTGGGCCTACGCTGACGGCGCGATCGATCTGGGGCAGCGTGTAAAAAAAGCATTCGACCCAAGTGGTACATTCGCTCGCGGGCGCTTCGTGGGAGGCGCGTGACTTCATGAGTGAGCTGCACACTATCCCCGGACTACAACCTGTGTACGAAGACTACGCGCGCTGCGTGCATTGCGGCCTATGTTTGAATCACTGTCCCACCTACCGCCTCTGGCACCTGGAAGCGGATTCGCCGCGCGGGCGCATTCAGCAAATGATTCGCGTCGACGAAGGGGTGGTGCCGGTTAACGCAACATTTGTCGATCATATCGACAAATGTCTGGACTGCCGCGCGTGCGAAACGGCATGCCCATCCGGCGTTGAATATGGAAAGCTTGTGGAGTTCGCACGCGCGCGAATCGAGCGCGACTACAAACGGCCATTCCTTTCCAGGTCGGCGCGTAATTTCGCGTATCGAAGACTTTTGCCATATCCGTGGCGAATTGCATTTTTCGCGCGCCTGCTGCGCTTTTATCAGCGTTACGGATTGCAGACGCTAGCTCGCAAGTCCGGTCTGTTGCGGGCGTTCGGACTTGCAGAACGCGAAACACTTCTTCCCCGCGTTGACGACAAATTCTTTTTTCGCTTTCTGGGTACAACGTTTCAAGCATCAGGAGAGCTCCGCGCGAAGGTAGCGTTTTTCGGCGGTTGCGTAGCCCAAGTCACTTTCTCGACGCTGAACGAGGCGACCATCCGCGTGCTCACGGCCAACGGCTGCGAAGTGCTGGTGCCGAAAAAGCAGGTGTGCTGCGGCGCGTTGGCATCTCATGCCGGAGTGCGGGAAGCCGCTCGCGAACTGGCGCGTCAAAATCTGCAAGCGTTCGAAGCGGAAGAGTGCGACGCAATTTTGACCAACGCCGCCGGATGCGGATCGACCTTGAAGGAATACTCTCACCTCTTTTCGCCGGACGAGCCCGAATACCAGGCTGCGAAAAAGTTCGAATCGCGTGTGAAGGATGTAACGGAATTTCTGGCAACGCTGGGCATGGTTGCGCCGCTCAAAGCAATTCCTTCGCTTGTCACGTATCAGGATTCCTGCCATCTGCTGCACGGCCAGAAAGTTCGCGAAGCGCCGCGCAGCCTGCTTCGCGCGATTCCGGAACTTGAACTGGTGGAATTGCCGTACTCCGATATTTGTTGCGGCTCGGCCGGCGTCTACAACATTACGCAGACGGAAGCGTCGCTCGAATTGCTCGCGGAAAAAATGAAGCAGGCTGCGAGCACTCAGGCAACGACGATTGTCACCGCGAATCCCGGCTGCCTGCTGCAAATGCGCGCCGGCACTGAACTACACCACACCGGCCAGCAAGTGCTTCATGTGATGGAACTGCTGGACCGTGCATTGGAATAGTTTTCAACGCTCGGTCGCCGGCCCTGTTGGTCGTCGGCCAAAAAAGACGCGCTTTGTTGCCGACAGAAACAGTAACGCCCTCTCTTCTTCTGTTTCTGGCAACAGAAGAAAAAGAGGGCGCACTGTCTTCAGGAGAGAAGCTCGTTACCGGCGAACGCTCAGTTATCTGGTAGCGGAGGCGGAGGAGCGTTCATTACAAATTTTCCTCGGTGGCCTTGCTCGATGGTGTAGCCCGCAGGCACAGCAAACAAGGTCGCCGCCGGCTCCGTCCGCTGAATGTTCGACAGCGTATAAGTCGTATTGCCAAATCGGGGATCAGCGTGGGTACTCTTGACGTCCATCTGCATGTCGGGCGAATACCACCGTTCCGAAACTATGGTAATCGGCTTTTCGTTCCCAATCTCTCCTGCCGCGATCGTTCGCGTCGTTCGTGTTCCTTCGGCATTCACGCCGCCAATCGTCTCTATGCCTAACGATTCGGTTTTGGCCTCTGCGTCCGGCGATTCCGTAAAGTTGCGATAAAAGACATTGGCGCCACCCGGCCCGCCTTTCGTCTTGACCTGCATGCCAATCGGGCCACGCGTCTGTCGAGCAATCTTTTGTTCTGGTTCCAGCACGTAGTTCGTTCCCGCAACCGGATCGCTGATTTCTATGAAGGAGTGCGGTTGCCCTGAGGCCGCAAGGGGACCAATTGCCTGCAAGGTCACTTCTTTGCGAAAACGTCCCAGGCTGTCCCGATACAAATTCGTTTGCGTCTTCCGGTTGATGTGATTACCATCCGCCAAAGTTTGCGTGGTCTCCGAAGTCGCAACCGCGCTGAATGGCGCTCCCTTCACCACTTTTCCGCCATGCACTCCGCCAAAACCGAGCAGCTCAATGTGGTTCTCAAAGAAGGCCCCGGCCTCGCCAGCCGTGACTGTTCCAGCCTCGCCCACCGCGCCGCCTTGGATCATTACCGTCCCCGGTTCGCCTCCCACCATGCCTCCTTGAATCATTACCTCAGGCGGAGGTGGAGGAGCACCCTCTTGTGTCTCCTGGGCTCGCGCCACTGCTGCGCTCCCCAGAAGAACAACCGTAAAAGCCACATTCATCCATCTCACTACGCGTTTCATTTTTCCGTCTCCTCTTCTCTCCCGACCCGGCCTGCGTTTCTCACTGCGAAAAACTTTCTCCGTACTTTTCAGCGCACCAGACGTACTGCCTGGGGCAATCCGTCATTGCTTACCAGTAAATCCACCTGGATCCATTCGCCCGCCCGCTCTTCATTTACCGGCAAGCCCAATGTGCCCAGCGCCCCACGCTGCATACGCACACGCACAATCGCGGTCTCTTCGGTTTCGGTGGGCAGGCTGCCCGGCAGCAGTGTAAACTTTCCGGGATCTTCATCTTTGGCGACTTCCAAATTCGCGTTGCCGGAAGCCTTTTTTGGCTCCGCGTCACGCGCGTTCTCCCTCTCCGACGCCAAAACATCTCTGTCCGGACTCGCCGGAGTCTGTGTTGGCCCGCTCGGCACAACTACCTTTTGCTTCGACAATTCTTGTTCATGCCGAGTACGTTGCCAGGTTCCCCAGCTCACCAGTCCAATCAACACAGCAGCCGCTGCGAACGCCCACGCGGCGACCGCGACGGCGCTGCGCGGAACCCGCGCTTCTCGCCGCGTCCGCAATTCCTGCTTCAAGCGCATTTCCACCCGCGCCGGAGCCGAATCCAATCGCGTGGATTCCCGCAACAGCCGCAAATCGCCCTTCACCTCCCGCCAGGATTCCAGCATCGCCCTGCAGCGCTCGCAAATTTCAGCGTGCTTCGCAGCTGCGGCCGCTTCCTGGGGATCTGCGTCGGCTCGGTCAAGATCCAGACCACGCAGTTCGAATTCTTCGCATTCCATCATCGCAACTACCTTCCTTACAGTTCTCAAGCTACTTGGCTCCCGCGCTCGCCCGCCGTGGGGCATCCCGCAGGAGCTCCAACTTCGCAAGCAACAATGCCCTCCCGCGATGCAAGCGCGAACGAATCGTGCCAATCGGGCAGCCGCACGCACTCGCCGCTTCTTCGTAGCTCATTTCTTCCAGCTCGCACAAAACCACAGCTTCCCGGAATTCCGCCGGCAATCCCAGCACTGCTTCTCTTACCTGCTCGATCCGCTCTCGTTTTTCCGCAATCATCATCGGCGTCAACGGATCCTCGGGCTCATTCCACGCGCTGCCGTCAGCGTTCATCACGTCCAGAGACAATTCCCGCGGCGTTTTTTCTAGGTGCTTCATCACCCGGTTTCGCGCCACGCCATACAGAAATGCTCCCAACTCACCCCGCTCGGCTTGATACTTCTGCGGCTCGCGAATCAACAGCAGAAAAACTTCCTGCACAACCTCTTCCGCCGCCCACGGTGAACCGGTCATGCGCAACGCGTAGCGATACAGTGCCGACTGGTGCTTTTGATACAGCGCGAGGAATGCCTGCTCGTCGCCGCGTACCGCACGTTTGAGCAGCGCGTCCGGCTTCTCATCCAGAATTTTCATTACGGGAGTTAGACGCCTCGCTGCTCTGCAATGGGTATTCCCATGCGCAGGGAAAAAGGTTCCCAGGCTTGGCGTTATGGCGAATAAAGAGCGAAACATGCCCTTCTCAGCCCTTTTTGTCGGTGCGGTGGTCCGCTGGGCGGAACAATTTTGCGGCGATTCGAGTCACAAACCGGCGCGGCACCAGCCGTTCGCCATGTGCGCCAAGGTAATTCCCCAGACCCGAAATGACGTAACTCTTGCCGGCAGCCAGTGCTTTCAAACCGTTGCGCGCCACCGTTTCCGCGGATTGTTCGCGGCCTTTCGAACTCGACGGATGGCCGGCAACTTCGTGGAACTCCGATTCCGTCGTACCCGGACACAACGCGCACACTCGAATCCCGTGCGGCTTCATCTCTTCGGCCAGGCCTTCCGCCAAAAACAAGTCGAACGCCTTGGTCGCCGCGTAGGTGGAAATGTACGGAACGGCTTGGAATGAGGCCGTTGAGGCCACAATCAATACATCGCCGCTGCGCTTCGCAACCATTCCCGGCAAATACAGACGCGTCAAGTGCAGCACCGCACTGCAATTCACCTGCACCATATCGAGCAGTTTTTCGACTTCAACTTCGTGTAACTCGCCGTACTGGCCGAACCCTGCATTGTTGACCAGCAACTCGATCGTCAGGCCCGTCGCTTCCGTAAAATCGAAAATTTCCTTGGGAGCTGAGGCCCGCGTCAGGTCCGCAACGAAGATTTCTGTTTGAATCTTGCGCTTCGCGCGCAGCTGCTGCGCCAGAGCTTCCAAGCGATGTCGCCGACGAGCCGTCAACACCAAATTCGCTCCGCCAAGCGCGAGCTCTTCCGCCAGCGCTTTGCCGATCCCCGCACTCGCACCAGTCACCAGCGCCCATTTGCCCCGCCATTCACCGCTCATAGCGTTCCTTTATCTTTCTCAGTCTCGCGCAACGGTCAAAGTGCGATGCGAGATGGCAGACTACCCTGCAGGGGCAAGCCGCCACAAGCACATGTCAACGCAAAGTAGAAATGTCCGGTTTTTCGCCAGGTAGAAATGTCCGGTTCCACGGTTTCCTCCAGGGGTGATGAGCAGGCACATGGTATTTGGGTTTGATTTTGTTTTTGGGTCTCGGT